>JAABUZ0100006685.1_pt1 | contig 14277 bp, 11 predicted proteins | sample 5562091 | NCBI WGS metagenome assembly JAABUZ01 (sample SAMN12813069, study PRJNA571459) | rock metagenome | isolation source: Antarctica rocks | place: Antarctica: Victoria Land, Linnaeus Terrace sud | collected 2015-12-21 | reverse complement strand
TATGATCGATCAGGCCAGCGGCTGCGGTCAGGGCGGGAATGACGAGGAGAGGCGTGGGGTGGTTCTGGGGAAAGTGTGCGAGGACGAGGGCAGCCGGGAAGCTGAGCAGAACGAGCATGCTTCCGCGCAGAAGGGAACGGGATCGCGGGTTGAAAAACGCGGGCATCACCTGGCTATGCATCACCTGGCTATAAGGATAGACGTGTCTCGGGCGCTTGGCGGGAGTGAGGGGGCCGGCGGTGAATCGGGTGAAGCTGCGACAGCAAGATTGTTGATGGCGAGGTGGGGATTTCTGGAACACCTCATACCACTTGCCCACGGTATCCGCCCGCTCCGCAGCCCCTCAACTTGAAGGTCAAGTTACCCGCAGGTCTAATGCATGTGGTCATCGCGACAGAACTCTAGGACTGAGCTGCTCTGCGCGGTCTACTGGGGCGGCAGCGCCGTGGATGGCGGCGTAGGCTCGCCGTCGATCGTCACCGGCTCCATCACCTCGGTGCGGGTTCCGTCCGGGTCAAATAGGTTTGCCTGCCGCTTGCGGTTTTTGCCGACCCTGACTTCGATCTCTCTTCCGTACTCCTTCATGTAGGGAGAGGCTTTCAACTCCGCCACGGTTGCCGCGACATCGGGAACGACAAAACAGAGGTGGTGCGATGATCCCCGCTTCGTTGGTTCCGGCTCTGGCTTTGCGAGCATGAACTCCACATAATCATCACTATCAGGCGCCTTGAGATTGATCCAGGAGAGTACCGTTCCCGACGAACTTCCACGCCACGTCTCCTTGAATCCGAGCACTTCGGTATAAAACCGGTACTCCGGATCCATATCGCTGACGATGATTCCGACGTGGGTCATGTGTTTGGAGATGCGGTGTGGGCCGATCTGCTTCCCGTAGCTGCGCATCGTTTCGCCGGTTGGCACGTACTGCACCATCTCCACGGTGTGGCCGGCTGGGTCGGTTATGTTGAAGGCCAGGTTGCCTATTCTGCCTGGCTTCAGCTTGCTGGGGACGGTCACTCCCCGGGAAGCGAGATAGACCCGAAGCGCCTCAATGTTATCCGTCTCAAACGAGATATGACTCAGGCGATCCGAACCAGGTGCCTTCTCCGGAAACAGCTCTATGTACTGGTGGTCATTGATCTTGAAGAAGGTCATGGACGGCGTCCCGTCTGCGTTCTTCAGAGGGAATAGCTCGTCAAAACCAAGGAATTCACGGTAGAAGGCCCTCGACTTATCGAAGTCATGTGCGAATACAGCGAAGTGGGATAGCCCGAGAATCTTGGGCCGCTCTGCCGCAGTCTGCGCAACGAGAATTTGAGCAGACAACACCGCTACCGTCAGGCCGGCGCCCATGCTTCGCTTGGACGCCTTCATCAAGATTTGAAGAGCATCATGAATACGCATTTTGAATGACCTTTCTGACTTGAGTACATCATGCAGTCTGGACATTGCGTCCTGGCAGAGGGATGGCGTGGGCCTGATCCTCCAAGCTAGTGTCACCCGAACATGTATTTGGAGCGCGCACTTTTCTGGTGGCGGTGGTTAGGGGCTAGCAACTGACGTGGGCCAATGTCGTCAACTTAGTGCCACCCATCCTTGGGATCTCCTCGGGGTGCGTTTGCTTGCCTTGCGTAGTCTTCCCCACCGATGCAGCACCTGGTCCTCTTACGGACACTAACGGCGTGGCGGGTCAACAACAAGAGCGGCTGTATGCCGCTGCAAGTTTGGTTTTTCAGCCAGGTGATAGGCCGCTCCGATCAGCGCGATGTGCGAGAAGGCCTGTGGGAAGTTGCCGACCAGCCGTTGGCGTTTGGTGTCGTACTCCTCCGAGAGCAGGCCAACGTCGTTTGCAAGAGACACCAAATGCTCAAACAACTTCGTCGCGTCGGCATCGCGCCCGATCAGCTTCAGATTGGTGACCATCCAGAAGCTGCACGCCAGAAACTTACCCTCGTTCCCTGGCAGGCCGTCCTTGCTCTTCGACGTGTCATAGCGCATGACAAGGCCATCCCGCGTCAGATGGCTTTCGATTGCACTCACGGTTCCCTGAATTCGTGAGTCTGTCGGTGGCAGAAACCCCACCATACTCATCAGCAACACCGAGGCGTCGAGTTGTTTCGATCCGTAATGCTGCACAAAGCTGTTCAGCCGTTTGCTGAATCCTTTCGCGCAGACCTCTTTGTGAATAGCCTCACGAATCTTTTTCCAGCGTCGAAGGGGCGCCTTGAATCCCCCCTTCTTTGCGATCTTGATGGCGCGATCAAACGCAACCCAGGCCATCACCTTGGAGTACGTGAAATGCTTCGGACCACCGCGCACCTCCCAGATGCCCTCGTCCGGCTGCTGCCACACTGTCTCGAGGTGCTCAACCATGGAGCGGAGGAGATCGAACTCCTCCACTTGCGCAGGTCTCAGGGTCGAGTGGGTCCAGAAGAATGCGTCGAGCACCTCTCCATACGTGTCAAGCTGCAACTGCTCGGAAGCAGCGTTGCCGATGCGAACCGGCGAAGACTTCTCGTATCCTGCCAGTGACTTGATCTCTCTTTCGTCTAGATTTCGCTCCCCTGAAATGCCATACATGATCTGGACCTGGTCAGGCCTGCCGGCGACGGTTCGCCGTAGCCAGTGCATCCAGTCGCGTGCTTCCTCGTAGTAGCCGCCGTTCATCAGCGCCAACAGTGTGAACGTTGTATCCCTAAGCCAGCAGTAACGATAGTCCCAGTTGCGTACACCCCCGATGTCCTCAGGGAGGGACGTCGTTGGCGCAGCGACTATGCCTCCTGTGGGCCGGAATGTGAGTGCCTTGAGCGTGATCATGGAACGCCTGACCAGCTCACGATATGGTCCGTGGTACGTGCATTGAGCTGCCCATCGCGTCCAGAATTCGTGAGTCTTGCCGTAGGCTCTCTGGACGTCAGCGGGATTCCCGATGGAGTGCTCTCGATAGTTGCCGTAGCTGCCGTAGGTAAGCACAAACGAGACCGACTCGCTCTGGCCAACAGTGAAGTCGCTGACGGTGCGCAGATTCTCTCCCCGGAGCGGGACCGTCGTATGCAGCTCGACTGCATCCGGTCCAGCCACGGCCCGGATACCTGTCGAGGTGCGCGTCACCCATGGAACAGCGCCACCATAGCCGAAGCGGAGAACGAGTTCTCCGTGCATCTTCACCTTTCCCCGCAGACCCTTAACAATGCGGACGATGTGAGAATGCGTTTCCCTCGGAGGCATGAAGTTGGTGATCTCGACGGCACCGTCCTTCGTCTCACAGGTCGTCCTTAAAATCAGCGTGTCAGGTTCGTACTGCCGCGAGGTCCTTAGAATGCGTCCCTTGGGCGCAACTCGCCAAAAGCCGTTCTCTGCGGATCCGAGCAGTTGCGCAAAGCACGCCGCGGAATCGAAGTTGGGCCAACACAGCCAGTCAATCGAGCCGTTGCGGCCAACCAGCGCGGCAGTCTCGCCGTCGCCAATCAGTGCGTACTCTTCGAGGAACACAGGGACCTGCTTTCCGCTACTGTGGGTGTAGATGCGCCTCAATCCCAACACGACACCCCGGCGGAGTGGGTACCATCTCCGGTTGGGTCCAGGACCGGGCGCCACGTCCCTAATGCCAACAATCGTCTTCCATACAGGTTGCTGATTTGCATCTCAGAAAATCATGGCTACGAACTTCGACGCGATCGTGATCGGCACCGGCGCAGGTGGTGGAACCCTTGCTCTTCACCTCGCTCAGGCCGGCAAGAAGATTCTGATCCTCGAGCGGGGACCCTTTATGCCCCAAGAAAAGCTGAACTGGGACACCTCCGCAGTCTTCCTGGACAACCGCTACCACACGAAGGAGACGTGGCAGGATAAGGACGGCAAAGAGCTCCACCCGCAGCAGGCATACTTCGTAGGCGGACAGACCAAGGTCTACGGTGCAGCATTGTTCCGTATGCGCGCAGAAGACTTCGGCGTGATTCATCACAAGGGCGGCATCTCTCCCGGTTGGCCCATCTCGTACGCAGACATGGAGCCCTTTTACACTCGGGCTGAAGAGCTGTTTCACGTTCACGGTGACCTTGGTTTGGCGCCCGCGGTTCCTGGCGGGTACGGTTCTTCTTTTGATCCGACAGAGCCATTTCATTCAAAACGATATCCGTTCCCTCCCCTCCCCAATGAACCTCGCATGGAGTCGATCGAGAACGATGTTCGCAAGCTTGGTATCCATACATTCCCGATGCCGCTTGGATTGAAGCGGAATGAGGCCGACCCGCTCACGTCGAAGTGCATTCGGTGCGACACCTGCGACGGCTACCCTTGCCTGCTCCACGCCAAGTCCGATACAGATATCAACTGCATCCGGGAGATCATGCACCTGCCCAATGTCACCCTGATGACGAATTCCCGGGTGACGCGTCTGCTGACAAACAGCAATGGCACTGCGGTAACGGCCGTCGAGGTCATTCACTCGGGACCAGGTAGATCGTACGTGGTGGAATCGAACCCATCCGCAATCACGGCTCCTCCCTCCACGGGTGGCAAGCCGGTCACCTATACTGCCAACCTCTTCGCTGTTTGCGCCGGCGCCATCAACTCCGCCGTCATCCTCCTCGCGTCTGCTAACGATAAGCATCCTAACGGCCTCGCGAACCGCTCCGACCAGGTCGGACGCAATTTCATGTATCACCAGGCTGACGCCCTCCTCGCCATCACGACGAATCGCAATGAGGACACGTATACGAAGACCTGGGGAACGAACGATTTCTATATCAAGGATTCAGACCCGAGCTACCCTTACCCCCTCGGCCAAATTCAGCCGGTGGGTAGCTTTCACTTCGAGATGATGAAGGGCCAGGCACCCCCGTTCACACCCGCACTGGTTCTCGAAGGCATGAAGCATCACGCCGTTCCGTGGTGGCTCACGACGGAAGATTTGCCAGACCCCGAAAACCGGGTCACGCTCCATAACACCACACCGCTTTCGGCGGACAGCCAGCAACCCGGCGTCGTTGGGCCTCATCCATCGGGGGATACGGGCCGGACCAACCAGTCTGAGTCAGTTACCGAAGCGGCCCCTAAGCGCATACGGCTTTCCTACACGCCCAACAATGTCGAGTCTTTCGAACGGCTCAAGGACCGTTGGGTGGATGTGCTCAAGCGGGCAGGCCACGCGACCACCTCTCTTCCGCTCCATGCCTACTTCAAGAAGCGCATCCCGATCGAAGGCGTCGGGCATCAGAACGGCACCTGCCGCATGGGAACAGATCCCCTGTCAAGCGTTCTGGACATCAACTGCAAGGCCCATGATCTTGACAACCTCTATGTCGTTGACGCTTCCTGCTTCGTCTCAGCATCGGCCGTGAACCCATCGCTGACCATCGTCGCGAATGCGATACGGATCTCTGATCATTTATTGTCCGAACGCCTCGATTGACAGATGGAACGACACCTCCGATCCGTTGGTCATGAAGCGTTAGAGATGCGACTGGGCAGCTCTGCACCGCCTCCTCCTCCTGACTAGAAGAAGGTGTGCACATAGTCCACCACGCGATACTGCTCATTCAGTACTGGCAGGCAGCGCCACTTATCAAAGGTGAGGCACGGATGCGAGATGTCGAATGCCATCATGTCTCCGATTTGCACATCGTCCGTAGACGCAATCTGTAGATAGGCGTGTTGGTCCATCATCGTCGTAAGCCTCCATGAGGCCGGTGCTGGCCGCGGCGCGTTCTCCCCCGGCCTGAAGTGAAGGGCAGGCACCGGGAAGCCGGCATCGAAAGCCGCATCGCGCTTACCCAGACCGACGATGGCGCGTTCCGGTTCTGGAGTAGATTGCACATACGCCCAGACGTGCAGAGCAGGGATGAGCCCACCGTGCATGCTCTTCGCAACAGGGTTCCGTCGCAGAATCTCTGCTTGCGCACTGCTGTAGGGGCCGACGTCATGTGTGAGATAGCATCCAGGGCGGAGCACAAGTTCCACGGCATCCCCAAACTCCGCCGCGGAAAATATTTCCGCAACGACGTCGTACCAGGCCGAGCCCGCCCCCGAGAGCAACGGAGGCTGCCGATTGAAGCGCCCCTCCGCCAGCAGCGTTCGCGTGGTTGAGACAGCCCGGTCGAGAAAGGCTCGAACGGCACTCTCCTCCTTGAGCACACCTTCATAGATTTCGATCCCGCACAGGAGGATGGCGCCACGGCTGCGCTCCACAGCGTCCAGCACGGAAGCAAGCTGCGCCTGGTCGCGCACACCGCTGCGGCCATCAGGCACACCCATCTCCAGAAGGACGCTCACCTGCTGCCCATGCCCAGAGAAGAATTCAGCCATCTGTTGCACCTGCCGAGGTGAATCCACCAGGCAGAAGTATGTAAAATCCGGGTCCGCAAGCAAATGAGAGACGATCTCCATGTTGGCCTTGCCCACCAGTTGGTTCGCCATCAGAACTCGACGAACACCGTGTGCATGCGCCACGCGCGTCTGTTGTGCTGTGGCCAGAGTGATTCCCCACGCCCCGGTCTCGATCTGAAGATGAAATAGTTCTGGCGCCATCGTCGTCTTGCCGTGGGGGGCAAGCTTCATCCCATAGGATCGAATGAAGCGCTGCATCCACTCGGCGTTGTGCAGAAGCTGCTTACGGTAGAGAACGGCGGCAGGCAGTGAGATGTCCTCCGCCAGCAAGCTCCAGCCACGTTCAGCGATCGAGACAGACTCGATCGGCTCGTCAAACCAGCCCAGGCCCTTGTTGAGCGGTTCCATCGGGGCGCACTGACGAGCCCCTTGCACTGCGGTGATCTTTGCGTCCTTCAATGCGCCCCTCCCATGAATGCTGTGTTGCGCGAATGCAGGATGGTTCATCGGATCGTAAACTGCTGCGCGAGATCGAATCCAGCGTATACCTTGGACATACCTGACATGCCGGCCTGCGAGCTACTGATCCGAAACGCAAACATTATCGATGGCGGCAACGCCCTTCGCTTCACGGGAGACGTCGCCGTCTCTGGGGGCCGCGTCGTTGAGATCGGACCATCGCTCCCGTATAACGCCATCACAGATTTCGACGCTGCAGGTCTCATCCTCGCACCCGGCTTCATCGACGTTCACACCCACGACGATACAAGCGTGATTTGCGCGCCAGCGATGATGCCCAAGCTCTCGCAAGGCGTCACGACCGTGATCGTCGGCAACTGCGGAATCAGTGCGGCCCCGGTCCGCTTGCAGGGTGAGCCACCCGACCCGATGAACCTGCTGGGCGATGCCTCGGTCTTCCGCTATCGATCCTTTCAGGATTATGTCGAGGCGATCCGTGCCGCAGCGCCCTCCGTGAATGTGGCTGCGCTGGTCGGGCATACAGCCCTGCGCAGCAATCATATGGACCGGCTGGATCGGGCTGCGAGCGTGGGCGAGATCGCGGCAATGCGGGCACAACTGGAGGAGGCACTCGCGGCAGGCGCGCTGGGCCTCAGCACGGGACTGGCGTACCTGTCGGCGATCTCGGCCTCAATGGAAGAGGTCATCTCGCTTGCTGAGCCACTCGCGGCAGCGGGCGCGCTGTACGCCACCCACATGCGCAGCGAGACGGAGGCTATTCTTGACGCAATGGCGGAAGCGTTCACGATCGGACGGGCCAGCGATGTGCCAGTCGTTGTGTCACACCTGAAATGTGCAGGAGTCGCAAACTGGGGGCGTAGCGGCGAGGTACTGGCCGCGCTTGACGATGCGCGCTCTGCGCAGCAGGTAGGTTGCGACTGCTATCCATACTCCGCCGGATCCAGCACGCTGGACCTCCGGCAGGTAGACCCACGTGTGACCATCACGATTACCTGGAGTACACCGCGGCCAGAGCTTGCCGGAAGATCTCTCCAGGAGATCGCCGAGACCTGGGGCGTCGATCAGATGGAAGCAGCGCGGCGATTGCAGCCGGCGGGTGCCATCTATCACAGCATCGCCGAGTCGGACATGCGGCGCATCCTCGCTCACCCCGCGACCATGATTGGCTCCGATGGACTGCCAAACGACCCTCGCCCGCACCCACGGCTCTGGGGAACCTTTCCTCGCGTCCTCGGCCACTACTGCCGTGAAGAGAAGCTGTTTTCCATGGAGGAGGCGGTGCACAAGATGACCGGCATGCCAGCTCGTCGTTTCCGGCTCGATGATCGCGGTCTGATCCGCGAGGGACATGCGGCAGATCTCGTCCTCTTCAACCCGGACACAATTCGTGACCGCGCCACCTATGCTGAGCCGATGCTTCCTTCAGAAGGGATCGCGGCGGTGTGGGTTAACGGGGTGCTTTCCTATGGTGCGACCGGCGCCACCGGGCAGCGGGCGGGACAGTTTCTTCCGCGTGGCGGCCCCAACGGGCTTCCTCCGATCGCCTCTCTCTTCTTAAAGTCCTCTTAGCTATCAAGGAGCAAGCAATGACAATCAAGCGATATGGCGCGGAGGGTGGGGAAGGAACCGGGGGCCAGCATCTTCCGTTTGCGCGCGCTACGGAGGCCGCTGGCTGGCTGTATGTGTCAGGCCAGGTGCCGATGGTCGGCGGCGAGGTGGTGCCGGGCGGCATCGTCCCCCAGTCTCGTCAGGCCATCAGCAACGTCCTTGCGATCCTCAATGAGGCGGGATACGGCCCACAGCATGTGGTGCGGTGCGGGGTTTGGCTCGACGACGCGCGTGATTTCGCAACCTTCAATGCGGTGTTCAAGCAGTTTTTCGGTGCACATCCGCCGGCCAGGGCGTGCGTTGTATCCAGCATGGTTGTCGACTGCAAGGTGGAGGTCGACTGCATCGCCTATAAGGCCCCTGCAGTCTAGTCGAATGCAATGCTCTTGCGGTTTTTGCCCCGGCCGAAAGTAAATGCCCGCGAGCCCTCAGACTGCGGCCTCGACCGACTCATCCAAGCTTCATCAGCGACGAAAGCTCCTGTGAGCGATCGGTTCAGAATCTGAACGATATCCAGCGCGAATGCCTTCGGGCCATGGAGCGATCCGCGGCTCTGCTTCGCACCTCGTCCTCCGATCCGCATCTGGGGCTGGAAGATGATAGGGAGCTCAAAGGTTGTTGCGCACATCTCGTGCGGGACGTTACGTCGACTTCCAGGAACGGACATCCTGTTCGCTCCTCTTACAAGTACCAGGGGATGTTGACTACTACGATCCGCTGATTCCCCTTGAGCAGCAAGAGCAGCTTCAGCCACTGGACACGCTGGTTGTGCAGCAGGTTCTCCCACCAGTGGCGCACGACAAGTTCCGGCAGAAGCACGGCGATCTTGCGGCCGGGGTTCTCGTTTTCAAGTTGAAGGATGTAATCCATAAGTGGAGAGATAATCGTCCGGTAGGTGCTTGCGACTGTGACGAGCTCCGGTTCTGGAAGCCCTCCCTCACGCAGGGGGACGAGGACAAATGGTTCCCATGCGTTCTCGAAAGCGTGCTGCTCGTCCCCATGGACATGCACGACCTTTACTTCCCGGCTCATCAGCATACCGAAGCGCATAGCTTTTTCGCTGATTCTGTCCCACCGCGCCATGGGGATCACGACGAGCGGCTGTTCAAGACCCGTAATGCGCAAAGGCGTCGGGTCCGCCGTCTCTCTCCGCACACGCGCATAGTGTCTCTTGATGCTCAGCATGAGAGCGATCAAAACCGGCACAAGCAGGGCCGTTACCCAGGCTCCGGAGGTGAACTTTGCAACAAGGACGACGATCAGTGTGACGCCGGTGGCAAAGGCTCCCAATCCGTTGAGCAAAAGCTTTATGCGCCGACCGGGCTCACTTGGACATCCCATCCAGTGCTTCACCATTCCTGCCTGGCTTAGCGTGAACGCGAGGAATGCTCCAATGGCGTACAGGGGAATGAGCCGATCCGTCACGCCCCCAAAGAGAATGAGGATCAGCGCTGTGAAGCCGACCAGGGCGTAGATGCCGTGGGAGAATAGAAGCCGCCGACCGCAAACGATGAACACGTGCGGGAGATAGTCCTTCATGGCAATTGCGCGAGCCATTCGCGGAAAATCTGCAAACGCGGTATTGGCACTGAAGGCAAGTGCTGCCAGCACGCTGGCCATCGTGACGAAGTAGAACCACCCGCGCCCAAAGACGGCTGCCACCTCAATGGAGAGAACGCTCTGGTAATTGCTTGCGTCAGGGTCCATGGCGGTCACGCCGTAGGCCCTGGCAACGTAGGAAAGGCCGAACAGCAGAATGATGAGCATCCCGATGATGACGGTCAGAGCGGTGTTGGCCTTTCTTGAGCGCGGCTCCTTAAAGGCAGTGACCCCGTTTGAGACCGCTTCAACACCCGTCATCGCCGCGCAGCCGCTCGCGAATGTCTTCATCAGCAGCCAAAGAGTCATGTACTGCATGGTTGCGCGCATTGGCGGAGGGGGCGTCGCAATAGCCAGCGGATGACCCCCGGCCGCTAAAGCATGGACGACGCCAACAACAATTGTCGTGACAAGCGTACCGACGAAGAGAAAGGTCGGCAGCATAAAGGTGAAGCCCGACTCTTTGACCCCTCGCATGTTGACGATCGTGATGACCACCAGAATGGCGAGGCAAAGAGAGAGTTGGTGGGAATGCAGTCGAGGCACGGCGCTTACAAGAGCGGTGACGCCGGCGGAGATGCCGACCGCCGCGGTGAGAATATAGTCGATCATCAAGGCGGCCGCTGCAAGCAGGCCAGCACCGTCCCCGAGATTCTCACTGGCGACGGTGAAGGAACCGCCGCCATTCGGGTAGGCTTCGATTGTCTGGCGATAACCGAAATAGACGATCACCAGAAGGGTAAGGATGGCACCGAAGACCGGCAGCAGCCAATGCTGCACACCGGCAACGAGGCCGAGGGGGATGAGCAGCGTCATCGCTGCTTCCGGACCATAAGCTGCGCTGGTAAGTCCATCCAACCCGAAAATCGGAATGCCGGCGGCTACCCCAATGTGTTCGCCATGCTCTGCGCTGGTGGCGAGCGGTTTACCTAAAATGAGATTCGAAACTTTCACGACTCGTGTTGCCTCATCGGTGCGACGGCTTTGAGCCTCTCGTCACCAACTTCTGAGTTGAAATCGAAGCCGCGTAAAAAGTCCGTAAGTATGCTGGGCTAGCTGCTCGCAATGTCCCGATCCGGGCTCTCCGGCTTAATCGTCCGCACTTCCGCTTGGCCGCAGACGGTAACCTACCCACGGTTCACTCTGGATATACTGCTGGCCTTCTCGAGGCTCGAGCTTCTTCCGCAATTGACCTACCAGGACCCGCAGGTATTCAGGCTGACTCTCCCCCGCCGGACCCCATATGGAGCGCAGCAGGACTTTGTGCGTCATGACGCGATCCGGGTTGCGCAACAAAAGTTCCAGCAGCTCGAACTCTTTGGGGGTCAGGTGCAATGGCTCCCCGTTCAGGTGTACCGTGTGCGCAAACGTGTCCATGAGAAAGCTACCCACTTGGAGGCGAGGCGCTGAGGGCCCGATCTCTGCGTTTCTGCGAAGATGCACGCGCACCCTGGCAAGCAGCTCTGGCATGCTGAAAGGCTTCGTCAAGTAATCGTCAGCACCCCCATCCAGCGCTGCCACTTTCATGACTTCGGTATCGCGCGCACTCAGCACAATGATCGGGGTCTTCGCCAGGCGCCTCACCGCCTCCGTCAACTCCTGCCCATTCATCTCAGGCATGGCGAGATCGGTGATGATCAGGTCCGGTCGCGCCGATTGAAAGAGATCGAAAGCCTCCAGACCGTTGCCTGCCGTCACAACCGAATAGCCGCTGCTTTGCAGTGAAGTGCGGAGCATGCGGGTAATCTGCCGTTCGTCGTCCACGACCAGAATACGGTTCAACGACCCTCCTGCGTGATGATATGGAGATCCACGTGGGGCGCTTCCGCCATGAACTTCTGCAGAGCGAAGTAGTAGATATACAATCGGAGCCCGTTGGTGGCGGAACGCCCGACAATAGCCTGCGTAACGCAATGTTCCCGAATAAATACTGAGGTGGTCACCCCAGGAGCATAGCCCAGGAAGATCTTGAAGCGGCCTGCTCCCTCGCCGCGCCGCTGCTGAAAAGCTCAGCTTCCGGAATCTTTCGAGCTGGATTTCGCGCTTCACTCACGCCGTAGAATGCTCCTTATGAACCCGAGTCGCATCGTGACGGTCACCCCCTGGGTACTGGCATTCGGCGCTCTCGCCGGAATCGTAACCATCTACCGTTTCTGGTTTCACGTGAACCCTACAACCGTCGCATTAACCCTTCTGCTGTTCATCCTACTGCTGGCAGCAAACTGGAGTCTCCGAGCGGTGGTGGCGATCTCTGTTGCTGCGACAGCTTGCTACAACTTCTACTTCCTGCCCCCTGTTGGAGCTTTTACCATCTCCGACCCTCAGAATTGGTTGACGCTTTTCGTCTTTCTGGCCACCGCGGTTGTCGGCAGCCGCCTGTCACAGCGCGCTCGCGACGAAGCCGCCCAAGTACGGGCTAGTCAACGCCAGCTTGCAGTGCTCTTCACTCTTAGCCGAGAACTCTTGCAGACCGAGAATATGGCTGCGCTCGTAAACTCCCTGCCCGAGCTTATCAAGCAAGCAGCACATGCCGAGTCTGTGGCTTTCTACCTTCTAGACGGAGACCGCTTCTATCAGACCGATGCCGGGAAGCCCTCGAATATGAAAGGCCCGTATTTCCGTCAGCTTGCCCTGACTCTCTCTGGTCCGGAGACCAGCGATAAATCCGAAACGCAGATCCCCATACGTACCGGAGTGCGACCACGGGGGCTTCTTCTCCTGCGTGGCGTCCAGCTTTCGCCTGAAACTTTCCAAGCCATGGGTGGTCTCGTGTCGATTGCACTCGACCGCGCCCAGGCCCTCGAAGATGTGGCCCGGACTGAAGCGGGAAAAGAAGCCGAAAGGTTTCGTACCCTGATCCTCGACTCGATCACTCATGAATTGCGAACGCCACTTACTTCCATCAAAGGTGCCGCCAGTGCCCTGCTCGCTGTCGGCGGCATGAACGAAGAAGACCGTCGCGAGCTCCTCACGATCGTGGACGAGGAGAGCGACCGGCTCAATCGTCTCGTAACTCAGGCCGTCGAGATGGCACAAATCGAAGCGCACGAGCTACACATGAATCTCACTTCGGCCGCACTCTCGGACCTGATAGAGCAGGCCCTGGAGAGCTGCGCATGGGTTCTCAACACCCATCCGCTTACCGTAAACGTGCCCAAACTTCCGAACGTGCTGGCAGATCCGGAACTGGTCGGCAAAGTTCTTTGCAATCTGCTCGAAAATGCGGCTAAGTACTCTGAAGCAGGAAAGCCAATCTTTATTTCAGCGGAGCAGAGAGGTGATCAAGTGCTTACAAGCGTTGCGGACCGAGGCATTGGAATCGACCCGCTCGAACAAGGCTTGATCTTTGACCGTCTTTTCCGATCTCGATCGCAAAGCGGGACCACGCCGGGGACCGGTATGGGCCTCGCAATCAGCCGCGCAATCATCGAATCGCACCAGGGGACACTCACGGTCACAAGCCAGCCACAACACGGCTCTGTGTTCACCTTCACCCTGGCTGTGGCCCATCATCCTTCCACGATTTCGTAAGACAGGGTTGGGGTGATGCCGACGCAGCGAGAAATTCTGCCCATGTAGAACGCAGTCGCGCAGCAGCCGCGCTAGGGCCTCCACTTCCTTATCACGGAAACTCAGTTCGGTCTCTACGCTTCTAAACGTCTAGACATCAGACGGCTAAACGTTTGGTCCACATAGGCGGACGTGGAGGGGAAGGCGCTTCAACTCGAGCGCCGGCAACATCACATCCAGGAGAACGATGTCGAAGGCGTGCATCTCGGCCTGCCGCAGCCCTGAGCTCCCATCGAACGAGAGCGTTACATTGAAGCCCTCGTCTTCGAGACCGGCCTCCAATCAGAAAGGCGATCTCATCTTTGCTGTTCGAAAAGGCATCGTAAAAATCTCCTACGACCTGCTCGGGACGGCTTGTACTCCGTGGAGATCTGGGCACCCGGCAGCTCCAGGGAAGTCCTGGGTAAGAGCCGGGATTGCACCTGTCTCGCAAGCTCAATCTGTTCCTCTAGCCGCCTTCCTCGCACATACGAGCGGAAGCCTACCGCTGTGAGCAGGACGGTTGCAAGCAAAGAGAGTGCGGCAGCCAAGTTGATAACGAGCTTTCGCCCAACGGGTGTAAGCACCGCAGTGCCAGCACCTCTGACCGGCACAGCGACTTCAAGAAGCAAAGGTCTTGGACTCGTCGGACCTGAGACGGAAGGCGACGCTGCCGGGCGGCGTCCCGGGTGGAGTGGGAAAACTTCGACGACG
>JAABUZ0100006684.1_pt1 | contig 14278 bp, 16 predicted proteins | sample 5562091 | NCBI WGS metagenome assembly JAABUZ01 (sample SAMN12813069, study PRJNA571459) | rock metagenome | isolation source: Antarctica rocks | place: Antarctica: Victoria Land, Linnaeus Terrace sud | collected 2015-12-21 | reverse complement strand
CGCTTGTCTCGAGAAAGGGAACGCCGGCAGCTGTCACCCAGGACACCGCGGCCATGACATGCGCCGTGCCCGACTCCGCCGTTCGAATCCGTCCCCCGGCGGTAGAACCCGATTACCCAGACATCGCACGGCAGCAGGGGGCGACGGGGACCGCCCTTATTCGCGTGTTTGTCGATCCGAACGGCGCCGTACTTTCGGGAAACGTCTACAAGTCCACCGGGAACGCCGCATTAGACGAAGCCGCCATGCAAGCCGCGCGACGAACCACCTACGTCCCGGCTTACAAGGACTGCCGCGCAACTGCCGGGACTTTTGTCTTCGAAGCAGACTTCACCGGTCAATAGCGCGGTCACAGTTTCAACTGCAGCGAAAGGTACGCCGAAAAGGGCGTGTTCCGCAAACTCGTTTGGTCGTTGTAGGTTCGGAAGTATGGCTCGTACGGATAACGCAAAAACGTTTGAACGTTGTCCCCGGGATTGTACATATTACCGACCGGATTCAGGAAGCTCACCAGGTTCCCGTAGCCGCACACGTTGGAGTGCGAGAAGTAGGTGAAGCCGGTCTGCTGGCCGCCGAAGCACGTGTTGACGAGGTTTGCGAGGGTCAAGGTGAGCGTCGCCTCGGGCGACACGTCGTATGAGATCCCGCGCCGTAGCGGTTGCCGGCGACGAATTGGAGCGACGCGTCACCGCGAACTTGTCACGCTTGTAGTTAAGGACAAGCGTCGCAACGTAGGGATAGTTGTACGCGTTGACCCCCGTTCCCAAGCCGCTGGGAATGACCGAATACGGAAGGTACTTGCCGTTTGGGTCGACGAGGTCTTGCGGCGGCGCGTTCCAGTACGGCTTGCTGATGTCGCCGGCTCCGCAGGACGTATCGGGCACGCCGGCAGGAGTGTAGCAGGGCGCGCTCGTCACGCCGTTGCTCGTATGCGCCGCCGTCCCGATCCCCGTGTAGAACGCAGCGCTGGGATTTGACGACGGGTGGCCCGCACAGTCCGACGTGTAGGCGTTGTACGTTTGGATATCGTTGTTGATCGGCGCGAGCACGTTCTGTCCATTGGGCAGAGTGCTGTACTTCACGTAGGAGTTGGCGTACGCGAACCAGAGCTGTCCGGCAAAGCCGTTGTGGGCGAAGTCCCCGCGTTGAGCGCGAATTCGAACCCCTCCGACGTTTGGTTTCCCGCGTTTAATCCGGAAATGATGCCGGCCTTGGTGTTCGTGTAGAGGTTCTCCACCTCGTTATGAGTCTGCCGCAGAAACGGTTATCTTGGTCGTGAGGCTTGTGCCCTTGAAGTCGAAACACCGAGATTACGAAACGTTGATGGCTCCGCGTTTCGGTTACTACGCCGGCGCTTCGGAGAACGTTGTATTCTGGACCCGGACGCCGTTACGCAAGACGAGAGTCCCCAACGCGATTTCGAGAGTGCTGCGTTGGATCGACCCCCTTGAGACCTCCGGACGGTCACCTGTTAGACGGACTTCAATGGTCGGAAAGCTTTATGCCGAGAGCGAGAATCGAACTCGCGACACCAGGTTTTCCAGACAAGTCCGGGCCACGTTGCCGGCGCTAGTACGCGGCAAACACCGGCTTCGAAGGGATAGATGCGGCGCCAAGCGGCAGTCTCCTGGTTGTCAAATGGTTGTCAATACGCTAAGATGTCATAGAACAACAGCGGGCCCGAAGGCGGTGACACACCTCCGGGCCCATGCCACCGGAAATCAGGAGCTTCCGATGACTCTTGCATTGTACCAGAGGCTGCACGGTTGAGCGCGCTCGCCGCCGCCGACTTGGTCGGCCCCGACGACCTCGCGCCGGCTCTTCTAAGCGTTGCACGTGCCTATGCCGACCAGTCGCAGGCTGAAAGCACGCGGCGCGCCTACGCGGCCGACCTTCGAGACTTCGAAGCGTTCTGTCGCGGTAGTGGCCTTACTTCGTTTCCGGCCCATCCGCAAACGCTGGCCGTGTACGTCGCGGAGCTCGCATCGCGCGCGAAGGTGTCAACGATACGGCGCCGGCTCGCAGCGATCGCCGTACAACATCGCCGCGCGGGTCTCGATTCGCCGGCGTCGCACCGGATCGTCCGTGACGTCGTGCGTGGCATCGCGCGCGAGAAGGGTATTGCCACGGTACGCAAGGACGCAATCACGGTCGACGCGCTCGGAGCACTTCTTCTCGCCATCGAAGGCGACGATGTCGCAGCGCGGCGAGATCGCGCGATTCTGCTCCTCGGCTTCGGTGCTGCGCTACGTCGCTCGGAGATCGCCGCCCTGCGCGTTGAAGACCTACGCTTCACGAAGCGCGGGCTTCTCGTCAATATTCGGCGATCGAAAACGGACCAACTCGGCGAAGGCGTAGAGCTTGCGGTCCCGGTCGTCGACACGCCGGCACTGTGCGCCGTGCGTGCGCTTCGCCGCTACCTCGATGCCGCACAGCTTGCGAGCGGCGCGCTCTTTCGTTCGCTGACGCCGAAGCGCTGCATCACGGAACATCCCATTTGCGGCCGCGACGTCGCGGAGCTTGTGAAACGTCTCGCCGCACGAGCGCGGGTTGACGGCGACTTCTCCGGACATAGCTTGCGCGCCGGCTTCGCGACGAGCGCGGCGGCCGCGAAGGTATCACTCGACGCGATCGCGCGGACGACTCGGCACAAATCCCTCGGAGTTCTTCTCACATACGTTCGGCCAGCGCAGGCGTTCGACGATGTTGCGCTTTCCGCGATGATTCAGTAGCCGAAGTCTGATTAGGAGTCTCAATACGATGACGAACGTTACTGCACTTCCCCTCCCGCCGATTGATCGCGTTCGAGCGCTCGCCGTAGTCGCTCGCGCAAATGCCGAGGAAGCAATCCGGATTCTAGGACCACTTCAAGCCCGTCCACTGCAGCCTGAAGCGCTCGAGCGATTGGAACTGCAGCAGAGGACTCTGACGACGGCGCTCGCGCTTATTGCGATTTTGGAAGTGACGCTTGACGAACACCCTTGACACCCCCAGCCCACAACGGGCCCACCAAAAGGAGATTATCTATATGGCAAACAGTTCGTCTATCAACGCTCTGGCCTTGAGTGTCCTGGCCGAGGACACACGTCCCGAAATTGAAGAAATCTTTGGGGTCCTACCGCTCGTCGGCGCGCGGCCCGCTGAACTTGCTTTGGATCTTGTCGCCATGCAAGACGCGGACGATATCTACGCTCCGATCAACTTCCAATCTGCCTTCGGGATCGGATTCGATTTTGCACTGCAGCTCGGCGCCCGAATTGCCCTAGATCCATTGAACCACCCCACCTTAGCGGATATAGTTAAGAGCGGTCGCGATCGGTATGATGAAGAGGCGATGGCTTTCAGTGACAACGCAAGGCGTGAAGCGGAGATCAACAAAACCCGCCTCGAAAAACTGGAGATCGTGGCGGGGCAATGAGCGACGACCGGCGGCTTCTCAGCGCAACGGAGTTCAGTGAACTCTTAGAGATCATCGACGACAAGAAGCATCTCATGGATTACCAGGATCGCGAAAGCGTGGAAAGCTCCATTGCACGTCTTCGGTCGAACCGATGGAACTTGTCAGAGTACGAGTTTGACCGATTCTTATTTCTCACCAGCACTCTGGGAAACAGCCTACAAAATCAGAACCTTGCCCCCGATCAGGGGGCGCGACTGCTACTGCTTCTCGATCTTTTCGCGGATGAGCGCAATCATTTGGGAACCGCGGAGAGGGCGACGCACGTCGTGGATCAGGCAAGGGGAATCGTTGAGGACCTTAATCCGCAGAAATTCCCCACCATGTCGAACGACGAGCTTGTGGCTATGGTGCGTCAAGTGCACTCGGTCGCAGCCATGCTAACGAGCGTAGGAGAGTCGGGAGACAGCCGCGCTCTTGCACGCCTCGTCAATCAGTTGGCACAAGCGATACTGCATATTTTAGAGCACCATCGCTAAGGCTCTACTGCTACTCAACGGTAACCGGGCCGAACACGCCGAGCGTCGCGCCATGCACGGCGTACACATTCGTCTTGCAAACTCAAACCCGTCCCTTTCTTAGATCGGCGGCCGCCGCACGGTCGGAGCGTAGGGGTTCGGCAACTGTCCCGTTTGCTTGCGCGCGAGAGCCTGCATGATGAGGTCGGTAAGGCCACTGACGCCATCGGCACCGACGAAGGTTGAGCCGTGCGCGTCGATCATCACCTCGGCGCGGCGGCCTTGAATCGGAAGCTCCGTTGGGTTGCCGCGCGGATCGACGGGAACCGGAATACGCGGGATGATCGGGGCAAGCGAACCGTCGCGATTTGAGCCCGGAGCCCCGGATCCGGTTGCCGCTGCGCCGGTCGCCGGGCCACCGGTTTGCTGCGCTTGCTGCGTAGCCGTTCCGCCCGAAGCGAGCGCGAGGTTATAGTCGGGTAGGGCACGACGAATCGTGTACGTGTTGAACGCGCCCAGCGCCGCGGCACCCGTGCCCTGCAGCCCTTGCTCGATCTGCGCGAGCAGTGAGCCGGCGTCGGTGTATTGGAAATGCTGACCCGCGCCTTTGGCGCCGGTGACCCATTCCTCGCCGATGTGCGTCCCGAAATTGTAGTGGCCGCTGCCCGTCGCACTCGCGCCGAAGTCCGCAAGCGCTTTTTGATAGACGCTCGGGTCCTGGATGCCCGTCGATGCCGCGAACGCTTTTTGCCCGCCCGCGAGAAGTTCCTCAACGCCGGCGAGGCCGGTCTTTCCACCGAAGGCGCTCTTGGTCGCTTGATCCTCATAGAAGTTCTGTCCGTTTGCCCCGGCGTTTCCCAAAAGGTCGGCGATGGTTTGGCCGTAGCGCTGCGTATCGGATCGGTCGGGGAAGTTGCTCGGCGGACCCCAATGCGGGCCAAATAAGCCGCCTATGAGGCCGCCGAGGGTTCCGCCTATCTGTGCGCCCACCGGGCCGCCAAAGACGCTGCCTGCCGCCGCGCCGAGGCCACTGCCGATGGTTCCGTAGAGTTGGTTGCCGCCGAGGGCCGAGTTCGCCGCTTCGCCGTAGCCAAATCCTTGCGCGATCCCACCCCACGCCGTAGCGGCGCCGCCTTTGAGTTGGAGTCTAGAAAGAAGACCTTCAAGGCCACCGCCGCCGTCTGGCCGGATGGTCGGATATTGTATCCCTGAAGTATCGACGCCACTCGCGCCGGGCACCATGAGGAGCCCGCTGGACGGATCGAGCGTAGGAACGCCGCCGCCGGCGATGTTGAATCCAGGAATGCCGATGCCGGCTTCCGCTGCGCCAGCATAAGCCGCGATCCCCGCGCCTCCGGTCGTCGGTATCGACCCGAGCAGTTCAGCCGCACCCGTCGCACCGAATAGCGCGCCCGGTATCCCGTAGAGCTGAGCTCCGCTGATACCGGCGTCGAGCGCAGCATTGCCGCCGGCTAGAATGCTGCCGGCATTGCCTGCGGCCCCTAAGCCGGCGCCATCACCGCCTGCGAGCAAGACGGAGAGCGGTGCGCTCGCCGAGCCGGTCGGCGAATCAGCAATCTTTTTGAACGCGCGCTTCGCCTCGTCATTCGCGCTCGTGTCGTTACCGAACATGCCGGGCATGCCCTTGGGCGCAACGCCTCCGAAAAGTGACGTCTCGAGCGCGTGACCAAAGGACATATCGCCGCCGCCCTCACCTTTGAAGAACAAATCGGCGAAGGTCGATTTGAGAAACTGGTTCTCCATGTCGGCGATCGTCGTTTTCCAGACGTCGCCGAGCTCGCGGATGCCGCCTTTACCCTGCTCAAAGATTCCCGCGATGTGCGACGTGGCCGAATCCGCGAACTGTTTGTACTGTTGATCGCGTTGCTGCAGCTCGTTGCGTTCGTCACGTACGGCTTGATCGGCCATGTCGTGCTGGCGAACGTAGAGATCGTCGATCCTGCTCTGCAAATCTTTGACGGCATCGCCGTCCTGTTGGTGCGCCTGCAAGAGCGTTCTATACGATTGAATCTGTTGACCGATCAGCGCGACTTGCTCGCGGTCCTTCACACTCTGCTTCGCCGACGAATCCGCGACATCGGTGAAAAGCTCACGGTACGTCTGATCGAGGCCCTTGACCGCGACGTTGACGTCCTGAACCACTTCGGTGCTCAGGGACCCGGAGATATCGGCGCCCTTGCCCTTCTTGAGATCAAGGACGCCTTGGACGCCGCGATCGGGAAGCGCGTTGATCGCAGCAAGGGCTGCCCGTTGAGCTGCTTCGAGCGCACCGCGATCGCCGGACAGCTTAAACGCCCGCTCGTACGCATCTTGGATATTCTTGACGAAATCGTTCGCGTCTTTGATGATCGCGGCAGTCTCTTCACCGGAGATTCTCGTCTTCTGAGCCGTCGTGCTGCCATGTTCCAGCTGCTTGAGTTTTCGGAGATGCTCGTCGAGCGTCTCGTTGCCAGCCGCGAAGTGCCGCTTTTCGTCCTCGAAGGCGGTGTTCCATAAAGTGGTCGCGGACTTGGTGAGGCGAGCCATACGGCCTTCGATCTCTGCTACGTCGCGCTCCGTGTAAACATCGTGCGGAGCCGCAAGACGCGCGTCGCGCAGTTTTGCTAAGGCGGCAATCTCAGCGTTATCCGCTTGCTGCGTCTTGCCGGCGCGCGAGTGCGTCGTATCGAGGCGCCGTTCTTCGAGGTGCAGCGTGTCCTCGATCGCCTTCTGCCGCTCGTGCTCCGCCTTCGTCTGCTCGGCCGCGTCCTGAGCTAACAGCTTCGTGTACCGTTGATTTGCGGCGAATCGCTCTTGGATCGACTTCGTCGCATCTTGCGCTAGCGCAGCCAGTGCGCTTTCGTAGTTCGATCGCGCCGACGTGAGACCGACCTTCTGATCGTCGGCATATTTCATAGCGAGCGTATCGAGGTCGGATGACTGCGGGTTCCCCGTCTGCCCGCGCCCCGTAACATTCGCGTACGCTGGATTACTTGACGCCGCAGCCTGAGCGCCGGCCAGTGTCATGGACGGGACGCGAGCAAGGACTTGGCCCACATACGCGGGGTTGTCGTGCGGACCGTACATCGCGATCGCTTTCGCGATATTACCGTGAGCCGCGCGGAGATTGTCGGCAAACATCTTCGCCGCTTTGTTGGCCGCGAAACCGACATCGTGCCCGGCGCGCTCGAGGTCGGCTTGTGAGGCTCCCGACGCGGGATCGAGCTGGAACGGGCCGTAGCCCATATTACCGGGATCCTTCGATCGGCCGGTGGCGCGATCGTAGTTTGACGCTGTGCCCAATCCAGATTCTTGTACGCCGATGGCGCGCAAGATCGCAGCGCTGATCCCGTGTCGGTACGCGGCTGCATCTATTGCCGACTCGATGCCGGGAAGCTCCGAAATCGAAGATGCGCCCTCACCGGTGCCAAAGCCACCACCGCCGGACGGCTGTCTCGCGAATGGATCACGCGCACCGCGAGCCGCATACTGCGAAGGATCGTTCAGCAAAAGTTGCTGGCTTTTCGGGATGTTCGTCCCAGTGACAAAGTCAGCGATGCCGCCTTCGACCTTGCCCATCGCGCCGCTTATCGTGTCGATGAGCACTCCAACCGGTGCGAGTTTCTGCTGGAACGCCGCCGACGCGTTTGCCGCATCATGCAGGTCGTTGACGAGCCCGCGTATGTTTTTCGCGTTATCGACTGAGCGAACGAACTTGTCGAGCTGCTCGGTCCCTTTCGTGAGATCGGGCAGCAGCTCTTGACCGACGTCTCGCGCCAAGTCTTCGAAGTCGTGTCCGAGGACTTGCATCTGCCGAGAGTAGCCGTTCAAGTTTTCCGCTTGGCCGCCCATGTTCTTTTCGATCGCCTCGAGCAGCTCTTGAAACGACATGCCGTCGCGCACTTGCTGGCGCGTGACGACCCCGAGCTGAATAAGGCCGCGTGAATTTCCGTTGTACGCTTCGAGCAGCTGATGCGCGACGTCGATCAGCGGCTTTCCGGTCGCAGCCGACGCGTCTTCGGCGACACGAACGATCTTCTGGGCGTCGGCGACTTTGACACCGGCGGTCGCGAGCTCCGTAAGCGCTGGAATTGTCTCGTCCCGACCGAAAATGGTCGTACGTTCTTGCAACCGCGCCCACGCATCGACATTGGTTGCGAGGCCCTTCCAATCGCCGCCCTGCGTGCGCACTGCCGTCCCGAGGCGCTCCATCGCCTCTTGGTCTTTGGCTGCAATCTCCGCCGCTTTGTAGAGCGCGCCGCCGGCACCGAACGCCGCGATCGCGCCGCCGAGCACCGCGAACTCCCCGGGACCGCCTTGCGCGGCGTAGCCGAGGTTCGTGACCGCGTTGCCGACCGCACCCGGAATGACGTAGCCCGCGTTGAGTAGCGAATTCCCCGCAACACCGCCGCGGCCGCCTTGAACGCGGGCCTGCTCGGCGTTCGTGCGGACCTGGTTGTCGATGATGCGTTTGTCGATCAGCGCACGTGCGTCGGCGTATTCCTGGTACTGCTGCCGCGCGTTCTGAAGCAGCCGGCCTTCCTCTTCGAGGGAAATCTGCTGCGAACGGACCTGATCGCGCAATGCGTCAGCACGCAGTTTCGCCGATTGCGTTGCGGACTCAGCACTCTGTTTGTCCGCTCTGATCTGCTGTTCAACTGCCAGACGTTGGTCGCGCACCATCTGATCTTGGATCGTACGGATTTGCCGTTCGGCCTCGACGTATGCACGATAGCGAGACTGCATCTCCGGGTCGCCCTCAAGGTTGCCGACGGAGAGCTGCGTGCGGGTGTACTCTCCGCCGCCGGGGCGGACCGTCGCGAGTTGCATTGCGCCGCGCGAAGACTTCAAGGCATCCTGCTGCGACAGCTCGCCAGCCCGGACGTCGTCTCGGACGGCCGCGAGTTGCCGTTTTACCTCGGCCAGTATCTCGCGGCCGCGTTGAGCGGCCTCGGAGATGGCGCGCGAGCCGGTTTCCGCGACGGCCTGATCGGCAAGGCGCGCGCTGTCGGCAAACGCGTGGGCCATCTGCGCGGAGTCCTTAGCCGAAGATCCCGCCGCGACCGAGATCGCTTCGCCCGCACGCTGCGCGGATTGCGCGATTCGCTCATTGGCCTCCGCCACACCGGCAGCGGCGCCGTCGACGCTCTTGCCAAGATCAGTGAACGCCGTGGTCGCGGCATCTGCATCGGCGGAAATGCTGATGTGTAGGCCGCCGGCGTCTTCCTCGTTGCCGTTCATCGCAGAGCGAACTTTCGGCGTTTCTCCCCGTCTCTTTCATTCGGACGCGCTCAAACGATCCGTGAAAGGCCCCTCGAACGTACCGCTCCGATGAGCCAACCAGGGCGGCGCCGGCACTATGCGCTGGATCGACACGGCTTCCCCGTCATTCGCACGCTAGAAGTTTTGCGGAAACGACGGTTTTCCGATCTCATTTCCGCCGCGAAGGCGCTCAACACGTCGGCCCGTGACCTGCGCAATTGGGAACTCGGCCGCGTGGAACCGCGAGAAAAGACGTGCGCCAAACTCCAGAGTGTCTTCGGACGTCCCTGGCCCGCATTGCGCCGCACGGCGCCACGCTTCGGAATACCAAAAAGGAGAACAGAGTGAACACTCGCCCACGACTTAATTTCTACCGTTTTGGAACGCACGATCATGACCGCCTGGAGCGTGAGTTCGACTTGCGCGAAAGCGTCGCACTGCCGCAGTTGACGAACGCGATCGACCATGCCACCGCGAGCCTCGAAGCGATCGCCGAGATATTCAATACGGCAAAACTGAGCGAAAAACTCAGCGATACGCCGCTTCGCCCCACGGTGGAATGGCTGCAAGCGCTCCGCAAGGAGTACGGCACTTCATGACGAGCGCCACGCGTGCGGCAGTCCGTGAACTGCGCGCTGCCGGGCGTGACGCGCGCGCCTACAAGATCACAGCGCATCCGCGCCCCGTCGTCGAATCGGCAGCATCGAAAAAGAGCGGCGGCGGTATTCGCGCGTTGATCCTCTCGGCCGGCATGGGTAATCCGGCCGACCGGAACTACTACACGCGAGAGTTCATTCAGTCGGCGTTGCCGCTTGTCGAAGGCGCGGACGCATTTTACGATCACCCCTCGCTGTCTGAGGACAAGGACATCCCGGAGCGCCGCGTGCGCGATAAGGCCGGATGGTGGGCCGACGCGGAGATCGGAAAGTTCACCGATCCCGAGCATCCCGAGCTCGGCGCTCGTGACGGCGTCTTCGCGACGTTCTATCCGCGCAGCGGCGACCCACAAATAGCAGGGCTACTCGCGACCGCTGCTGCCAAAGCAGCGAAATACCCCAACGCCGAACCTTACATTGGTTTCAGTATAAACGCGTACGGCGTTGGTCAACCCGGATCGTCACCAGACGACGGCAGCGCCTGCACGATTATGAACCGACTGACAAATTTGCGGTCGATCGACGCCGTGACGGCTGCCGGCGCCCGCGGCCGCCCAATCTTCGCTGCAAACGCACGCGAGTCGCGTGGGGGACTGACTTACATCCGCGGTGAGTTCATGCCAACGGTTGCTACGATCGAAGCCGGCCGTTCTCGCGGCGCGCGGCCGAAACTTACCATTGACTTCCTGAACCCTCTTCGCTAGGCAAGGAGAAACAAATATGGACACGACTAGGACCGAGGAAATCACCAGCCGTTATGAGGCTGCGAAACGGCGCGTCGAAGAAGCGCAAGTCAAAGCCTACAGCGCGCTGCAATCGTATCATCACGCAAATGAGGAGGTACGGGTCGCACAGCAAGCCATGGAGGACGTAGGGCAAGACCGCTACTACGACATGATTCGATACCGCGAGGAGGCGGCCAAGGCCATCGCCAGCGGATCAGCGGAGTATCCCCTGGATAAGTCCGGCCGCCTTCAACCCGAAGCAGTCGACCACGCGTGTAGCCATGTCTTCGCGGACGAGTCGAGCGCGATCGTGCTCGGCAAGGGCATGTCCGATACCATTTCCGTGCGCGCGGAGGAGGGGCATGGCGCTGCACTCGGAGCGCTGAAAAGCCACGTACGCAACTGCAGCGGAAGCGAAACAAGAGACGTCCTAGCCAAGATCGGCAGGCGCGTGAGAGTCCGCGACTGACCGTTGGGGCGCTTAACGAAAGCCGATCGCGCTGCTGCCGTCGATCGCATCGCGCACGCGATCGTTGAAGACGGCGAAACGCGACTGAACGCTTTGGCCGCGGTCGCCGGCGTTCACCGCAATTGGGTCGCGCCGCTCGTTAAATCCGCGCGAGAGCGCATCGGTCGCGAGTGCCCGCCGCCGAGCGAGCTTCGGCAAACGTATCTCGCGCAAGCTGCCACGATCTACCGCAAGGCACTCGCCCAGCATGAAGACGCGGTGTCACGCGGCGACCATCGCGTCGCGAACGAATATCTGCGCACGGCGAATGACTCGCTGCGCACTGCAGCCACGATCGGAGGCGGCGATGAACTCAAAGGCGATGTCGGTTCCCAGCACCCAAGCATCCAAATCGTCTTCGGAAGCTGGGACCAAACCGCGCCCCCAGCGGCATTCCAGGCTCGAGCTCGACTATCGACCGCACCCGGGACAGCAGCTCTTTCACGATCGCCCGGAGCGCTTCCGGATCATCGCGGCGGGAGCGCGATGGGGCAAGGACACGGCGTGTCTGATGGAGCTGCTGCGTCTCGTAACGACGGCAGCAGCGGAGCCTGATCGACCCGCGACACTGATCCCGCGCGTGCACGCATGGATCGTTGGGCCGACGTATCCACTTCTCAGCGAACCGTGGCGCACTTTGAAACGCACGATCCCGTCGTCGCTCATCGTCGCGACGAACGAGACGAGGATGTTAATCGAACTCGCCGGCGACATCCTGATCGAGTGCAGGTCGGCGGAGCATCCTGAAACGCTCGTCGGCTCCGGTCTCGACGTGCTCTGCCTGCTCGAGGCCGCGCTGATTCCCACGGAAGCGTGGACGACGTCGCTGCGGCCGCGTCTCGCAAGCTACGGTCGATGGGGTCTGCTCATCGCCTCCGGCACGCCAAAGGGCCGCGGGAATTTCTTTCATCGCCTCTATACGGCCGGCCAGAATCCCGAGCAGCTCGACACCTGGAGCTTACGGGCCGCGACCTGGGACAATCCGCTAATCGACCCTGCCGAGATCGAGAGCATGCGCGACACAATGACGAGCCGCGCCTTCGCGCAGGAGGTCGCCGGCGAGTTCGTCACGGACGACGGCGCGGTCTTTCGGGGCGTGCGCGGCTGCATCGTTCCGGTGCGCGAACCGCGCGGTAGCGTCACCGTGGGGGTCGACTGGGGGACACGACGCGATCGCACTGCGCTCTGCGCCCTCGACGAAACCGGGCATGTTTTCGCCTTTGAAAGCTTCCGGCGCATACCTTGGGCGCAGATATTGGACCGCGTCGTGAGTTTCATCGAGGCCACGCGGGCCGAGCTTGTCGTCCCGGAAATTAACTCGATCGGCGACCCGTTGATCGAGGACCTGCAGTCGCGACTTGCCGGCCGCGCCATCCGCGTCGAGCCGTTTCTGACGACCGCAACGACGAAGCGGCAGGTGATCGACCGGCTCGCACTTGCGATCGAACAGCGCCGCGTTTCGTACCCGGACATCCCGCAGTTGATCAACGAGTTGGAGATTTACGAGTACAGCCAGAGCCCGGCCGGCAACGTCCGATTCTCAGCGCCGAGCGGCCAGCACGATGATGCGGTGATGTCGGCCGCCTTCGCGCTGCACGGCTCGGTCTTGCACGCCGGGGACGCCAGTGGGCCGAGCGGCGGCTATGTGGACGCTGTCGGATACGGCGACGACGGCGGCCGCAGCTACGAAAACCTAGGCAACTTCTGGGTCGAGCGGTCTAGCTATTAGGCTTTTATGTTAAGGCGTCACTTCTACCGAACGCGGTCTAAGCCAACGATGTGCCGGCTCAAAACCAGCATGTGGTCGTTCAACCGGACGATGCATGGAACGTTGTTCTCACGCATCGCTTCGACGATCTCGTCGTTCTTAGCCGCGTCGACTTCGACTCGTTCGCCGTTCGATAGCATCACATAAAATTTCATGATGAAAAGCTCCAAGTTTCAGGGCATCCACGCTTTGCGCGTCGCGCCGCGGCCAGGAGAACGAACCACGGCCAAAACCTCGGCGAGTTGCTGAGCATAGCACATCTTAACGCACTGGAGCAGCCGCCCGACGACGCGTAAATGCCTGAAATTGGCTTAACCACGCGCGTGAACGTAGCCGAGCTGTTCAGTTTTTCACACCGCCGATAACCGGAGATTATCGACGCCACGTGCCGGTCGCGGCATTAAGCGCATCGGGTTCGAGCGCGGTCGTCGAGCGTCTGGGTCGGTAACGCGTGCACGATCAGACGCGGGCCCGGTTTGCTACGGTGCGACGTGCGACGTGTGCCCACTTCCTCGTCAGCCGGCTCTTCGTCGGCTCGGACAGCGACGCAGCTGCGACGACGTTTTATACTGTGGAACGACGCGGAGGCACTGAAGGCGGAAAGAGTCCGGCGGTTTGAGCGCAAGCGTCCCGTCTCAGCTTTCGTCTTCATTGCCGTTCCGCGCTACGCCAGCGAGCGAAGCAAAGCTGGCGAGTTCACTTGTATATTCCTCTGGTCTATTCTACTGGTCTATTTGGGTGGCGTACGTGTCACCCCATTTGGACACCGGTGTCACCCCATTCGGACGCCCGTGTCACCTTATCGTGACAGCGCTGTCACCCAAGAGGTGACGTTCGTGTCACCGCATGGGGTGACAGCGCTGTCACCCCTTATAGAGTAGGTCGCGGTCACCGTCGGTCCTCAGGCGCAATATTGACCGGGCCGGATTGTTGGCGCACGCAAGTAAAAGTCCAGGCCGTTTCAAGGCCGTGGATTGTTGGACTGAGCCGGTTCAATTCGCCGGCCTTGATAGAATCTAAGAACCGACGCGCCCGGGTTTGGCATTCATCGAAGCCGTTCGCAAGGAGCTTCATGGCGAACCGCATCTCGTTCATGATCCACTTCTCGAGAGTTTCGTGTTTCCCAATCAGCCCTAACTGTTGGCCTTGATCGAAGAACCAGCGCGCAAAGCGGTCGGCGTCATTGTCCGCGGGTGAAAGAGTAGCGGCGTCGCCCTCCGTCTCCACGCATTTGTCGTCAGCCGCGTGGGTCGCTGCTCCGTGAGCCGGCAGGATCGTGTATTCGGGCGTCCTCGGGCCTCGTGGCCGAACCTGAATGGCTCCTAGTGTGATGATTCACGAGTTCGTTAAAGAAACGCCGACGATTTTCGAGAATATGGCGTCGGCCGTAGCAGTCCAAACGAACGGTTTGGCTGCCGTATTATGATACGCGAGATACTCTCGA
>JAABUZ0100006683.1_pt1 | contig 14278 bp, 15 predicted proteins | sample 5562091 | NCBI WGS metagenome assembly JAABUZ01 (sample SAMN12813069, study PRJNA571459) | rock metagenome | isolation source: Antarctica rocks | place: Antarctica: Victoria Land, Linnaeus Terrace sud | collected 2015-12-21 | reverse complement strand
CGAGCGGGGGGAGGCCGAGGTCGGGGTGCCCGGGTCGCTCGCCGGTGTGCGCCGCGTGCTGGTGACCAGCGAGCCGCGCAAGGGCAGCGTCGTCCCCACCCGCCAGCCGGTGATCGTCGTCACCCTGTAGGCCGCCGCTGCCCCGCGAGGGGCGCCGGCGGCCAGGGTTTGACTGCTAGCTTCGGCCGCCGCATGGCCACCTGTTATCGCCACTCGTCGCGCGAGACGGGGGTGCAGTGCTCCAACTGCGGGCGGCCCATCTGCCCCGATTGCATGACGCCGACGTCGGTCGGCATGCGCTGTCCGGAGTGCTCGCGCGACAGGACACGAACACGCCTGGGCGCGCGCGCCTTTGCCCGCTCGGACGAGCCTCGGGTGACCTATGGGCTGATCGGGCTCAACGTCGTGCTGTTTCTCGCCGAGGCGGCGTCCGGTGGGACGCTGGGAACCGGGGGCGCGCTGGGCAACGTCGCCGACCGGCTCAGCCTGTACGGGCCCGACGTGGCCTCCAACGACCGCTTCGTCCAGATCCTCCCGCAGATCGCCGACCAGGGGGCCCATCAGTTTTACCGCCTGGTCACAGCGGGTTTCTTGCACCAGGGCCTGTTGCACATCGCCTTCAACATGTTCCTGCTCTGGCTGCTCGGGCAGATGCTCGAGCCGGCGCTGGGCTCACTGCGCTTCGGCGCCCTCTACTTCGCCGCGCTGCTGGCCGGCTCGCTCGGCGCCCTGATCGCCAGTCCCCTGAGCCCCAGCCTCGGTGCTTCGGGCGCCGTGTTCGGGCTCATGGGCGCAGCCTTCGTCGAACAGCGACGCCGGGGGATCAACCCGATGCAGTCGGGGATCGGGACGCTGATCCTGTTCAACCTCGCGTTCTCGCTCATCCAGCCCGGCATCTCCATCGGCGCTCACGTAGGTGGCCTGGTCGGCGGTGCGATGTGCGGGCTGGCCCTCGGAGCCTCCGACCGTCTCCGCGACCGACGCCTGCGCCTGCCGGTCGCGCTGGGAGCCTGCCTTCTCGTCGGGGTGGGGTCGGCGGTGGCCGCGGTGGCCGTGGCCAACTCGATAATGCTGCCCGGCGGGTAGGTCAGCCCTGGCCCAGCACCTCGCGGTAGATCTCCTCGACGGCGTCCACCAGCCGGGCGGGGGCGAAGCGCTCGCGCACGTCGGCGGCCGCCGCCCGTCCCAGCCGTTCGCGCTGGGCCGGATCGCCGGCGAGCTCGTCGAGGATCCGAGCGAGCCCGGCGGGATCGTCGGGAGCGACGAGCCGACCGGTGCGTCCCTCGGCGACGATCTCGGGAAGGCCCCCGTGGGCCGCGACCACCAGGCAGCGTCCCGCTGCCGCCGCCTCCAGCGCGCTGTTGCCCAGCGGTTCGGGGCGGGTGGAGGGGACAACGACAACGTCGGCGGCGCCGAGCACCGTCTCGATATCCTCGCGGTAGCCGAGCATCCGCCAGCGCTCGCCCAGTCCGCACCGCGTGGCCTCGGCGCGCAGGAGCGTCTCGCGGCTCTCCTCGCCGGGCCAGACGTCGCCGGCGACGAGCCCGACGGCCGCGCGGTCGCGCAGCGCCGGCTGGGCTAGGGCCCGGGCCAGAACCGCCTGTCCCTTCCAGGGCGAGATCCGCCCGAGCACGGCGCACACGAAGGCGTCCGGCGCCAGCCCCAGCAGCGCCCGGGCGCGAGTGCGTTCCAGTGGTCCCGGGCGCGGGGGCAGCGCGTCGAGGACCACGCGGGCCGGCGCGCCGGGGGCGAACTGGGCCCGGGTCGCCGCCGACACGCAGGCCAGGGTGCTCGCTCCGGCCACGAGCGCTGACCGCCATGCCGGCCATCCCCGCGCCCAGCCCGCGTAGATCTCGCGCACGTGGGCGACGTGGGGGACCCCGGCCAGGCGGGCGGCGGCCCCGGCGGCGACGATGACCGACGTGTTGGAGTGCACCAGGACGGCCCTCCGCCCGCGGGCGAGGCGGCTCAGGCCGCCACAATCCAGCAGCGCCCGACCGGCGGTGCTCGCCATGGCGCCCGGGGTCAGGGTCGACCGGCGGATCACCGCGAGGGGCCTGATGTGCACCCCGACGCCAGCCGCCTCCAGGACTCCGGCGAGCTCCCCGCGCTCGGGCAGGACGGCCTCGGCGCGAAAGTCGCGGAGCCCGGAGGCGAGCAGCGCGAGCTGACGGTCGGCGCCGTAGCCCCCGGCGGAGGAGTGCAGGAACAGGACGAGCGGGCGGGTCGCCCCGGCCGTGTCCGGTGGCGAGCCCGCCTCTCTCAGGCCAGCTCGATCTCGAGGGGGGCGTGCACCGCCTGGGGTACGCGGTCCGGGTGCAGGATGTGGGCCAGCAGCTCCAGCCCCTCGATCAGCCGCGGGCCGGGACGGGAGAAGTAGGCCGACGCGTCGACGGCGACAACGCGACCGGCGCCCAGCCCGGCGAGTCGCTGCGCTTGGGCCAGCGCCTCCAGGCGGGCGGTCTCCGCGCCATAGCCGCAGGGCATGGCCACCACCACCTCGGGCTCGGCAGCGGCGACATCGTCCCAGGAGATCTCCATCGAGTGCTCGCCGGGCAGCCCGAGCATGTCCTCGCCGCCGGCGTAGTCGATGAGCTGCGGCGTCCAGTGACCGGCGGCGAACGGCGGGTCGAACCACTCGAGGGCGACCACGCGCGGGCGGGGGAGGGCCCGCACGGCGAGGCGCACCGCGTCGATGCGCCTGGCCGCGTCGGCGATCAGCGCAACGCCGGCGTCGTTGGTGTGCGTGAGGCCGGCCAGGGTCCGCACGTCACCGAGCACCTCGCCGATGGTCGAGGGATCCAGGGCAACCACTTGTGGACGCGGCTCGAGGTCGGCGACTGCCTCGACCACGTCGTCGTGGGAGACGGCACACACGGCGCAGAGCCGCTGGGTGACGATGAGGTCGGGCTCGAGCTCGCGCAGCTCCTCGACGTCGAGGGAGTAGATCCCTGCACCGGCCAGCGTCCGGTCGCGGACGGCAGCATCGATCTCGGCGGAGGAGAGCCCGGAGGGCAGCGCGTCACCGGTGACCGCGGGCAGCTCGCGGGCCGCGGGAGGATAATCGCATTCGTGGGTAACCCCCACGATGGAATCCTCCAGGCCGAGCGCAAAGAGCGTCTCGGTGGCCGACGGAACGAGGCTGACGATGCGCACCGAGTCCTGATCATGGCAGCGACCCTGAGCGACGCGGAGATCGCCGAGCGCCTCGGCGCCCTGTCCGCATGGCGCCACGAGGGCTCGGCCATCGTGGCCGAGGTGCAGCTGGCCGACTTCGCCGCCGCGATCGCCCTCGTCGATCGGGTGGCCGAGGTCGCCGAGGCGGCCAATCACCACCCCGACATCCTCGTGCACGACTACCGGCTCCTGCGCCTGACGCTGAGCACCCACTCCGTCGGCGGCCTGACCCACGCCGACCTCGACCTCGCCGCCCAGCTCGACGGCCTGCTCCGCGGCTGACCCAACGGCGCGGCGGCGAGATGTGTCGCCAGACGGTTTTGCCCGTGGCGTGCGCTACCCTCGCTCGCGTCGCCTGATGATCGACGACGACCCTCCGCGAAGTAGCGGCGGGCCCGGAGCCGGGCCGCTGCTGCGCTCCGCGCCCCCTCACGCTCGCCGACGATGACTGCCCTTGCGCTGGTCGCCGTCCTCGTGCTCCTGCTGGTCAACGGCTTCTTCGTGATCGCGGAGTACTCACTCGTGCGCTCGCGTCGCGCCACGCTTCAGTCGCTGGCCGATGACGGCGTGCGCGGCGCCCGCCGGGCCCTGGCGCAGCTCGACAGCATGGGGGACTACATCTCCGCCTGCCAGGTGGGCGTCACGCTGGCCTCGATCGGGATCGGCGCGGTTGGTGAGCCGGTGATCGCCGGGCTGTTGCGTCCCGCATTCGGGTCGGCCCTCAGCCACGGCGTGGCTGTCGCGCTGGCCAGCGTCATCGCCTTCGGGATCATCACCAGCGCCGAGATCACCGTGGGCGAGCTGGTGCCGAAGTTCTACGCCATCCAGCGCGCCGAGGGCATGCTGCGTCGCGTCTCACGACCCCTGGGCTTCTTCCAGCGACTCTTCCGTCCCTTCACCTCCGTCCTGACCAGCATCTCCGCGACCATGCTGCGGCCGCTGGGGGTCGATCCCCAGCTGATCCGCGACGAGGGCTCGACTTCCGAGGAGCTGCGCGCGCTGATCGCCCAGTCGCTCACCGGAGGTCACCTCGACCCGGGCGAGGCCGGAATGCTCTCGGGCGTCTTCCACCTGCACGAGCAGGAGGCCCGTCAGGTGATGACCCCGTTCCCGGCGGTGGTCACCGTCGACGTCTCCGAGGACGTCGAGACCGCGCTGGGCCGCTGCGTCTCCTCGGGCCACACCCGGCTGGTCGTCACCGAGGACGAGAACCCGGACCGGGTTCGCGGCCTGGTGCACTCCAACTCGCTGGCCCGGTTGCTGATGGCCGAGGGCGGTGAGGCGTCGATCGAGCCGGCGCTGCGGGATGCCCACATCGTGCCGGAGACCAAGTCGCTGGACGATCTGCTCTCCGACCTCCAGCACCAGCGGACGTCGCTCGCGGTGGTGGTCGACGAGTACGGCCGCACCGCTGGGCTGGTCACCGTCGAGGACATCATCGAGGAGGTGGTCGGCGAGATCGATGACGAGACCGATCCCCGCGGTGGGGCCGTCCGTCGACTGGCCAACGGCGACTGGTTCGTCCGCGGCCACGTCGCGGTCACCGACCTCGACGACTACGGGCTGGGCATCCCGGTCGACACCGATGCCTACAACTCGGTCGGCGGCTTCGTCTTCGCCACGCTCGGCCGCCTGCCCAAGCGCGGCGACACGGTGTCAGCCCACGGCGTCTCCATCCGCGTCGAGTCGGTGCGCGAGAACCGTGTCGAGGCGGTGCGAATCCGTCAGCGGCCAGCGACCGCCTGAGTCCGGGGGCTCGGCTCTCAGGGCGACGCGTCGTCGCCGGCGGCGACGTGCAGCGCGCCGTCCTTTACGGCCAGCTCGATCTGTCCGGCCATGAGGGCGAGCAACTCCTCGCCCACCAGCTCACGTCGCCAGCCCGCCAGCACGCGAACCTCGGGCTCGCGGGCGCCGCTGCGCACGGCGGCGGCGAGGGTCTCGAGCTCAGCCCGGCTGGCCACCAGCTCGTAGGCGATGCCGGCGCTGGCCACCCGATGGCGGACCAGGGCCTCACAGAGCGAGACGAGGGGGCTCAGGGCCGGGCCGGAGGGCGGGCGCTGGCCCTCCTGGCGGATCAGCGGCTCGGCTTGGCGCCCGCGAGCCACGGCGGCCAGCAGCGCCGCGCCGCGGCGGCGCAGGACCGGCGGATGAAGCCCACGGATGTCGGCCAGGGCATCGGTTGACCCGGGCTGGCGGTTGGCGATCTCGACGAGCTGGGCGTCGCCGACCACGCTTCCCAGCGGCCGGTCCTCCGCGGCCGCAGTGCGCTCGCGCCAGGCTGCGAGCTCGCGGGCCACGGCGCGCTGACGTCCCGACAGCCGCCCCACCCGGGGTAGCCGGCGCCAGGCCTCGGAGGGGTCGCGCAGGCCACTGGCCTGCTCCACCAGGCGGCATTCCTCGCGGGCCCACTCCAGGCGGCCCGAGCGGCCCAGGCGCTCGTGCAGCGCGTCGGCCAGCGCCAGCAGGTGCAGTACGTCATCGCGCGCGTAGGCGAGCTGATCGGCCGACAGGGGCCGGGTGTCCCACTTGGTGAAGCTGGCCGTGGGCGCCGCGCGTCGGTCCAGGAGCCCGGCGATCAGCGCCCCGTGGCCGAGCTGGGCTCCCAGCCCGGCGAAGGCCGCCGCCACCTGGGTGTCGAACAGGCCGCGCACCTCGGTGTCCCACTCGCGCTGCAGGATGGCGACGTCCTGGCGGGCGGCATGCACGACCACCTCGACGTCGGGGTCGGCGAGCACCAACGCCAATGGGGCAGGATCCGACGGCCGCGAGTCCAGCGGGTCCAGCAGGCCGATGAGCTGACCGTCGGCGCTGTCGGGGTCGGGCACCACGACCTGGACCAGGCAGAGCAGCGGGCGGTAGCGGCCCTCGGAGACGAACTCGGTATCGATGCCCAGCCGGCCGTGGGCAACGGCCAGCCCGGCGAGCCGCTCGGAGGCCGGCTCCGGCGAGGTGGCCATCCCGGCAGCTTGACGCAAGCCACGGCGGCCCGCGTGTCGGGCGCCGGGTCTCACCCAGACGCACGACCGCCCCGGAGGGGGCCGGGGCGGTCGGCGCTTCTGGGAGGAGTGCGTCGGCGTGTTGCCGCGCGAGAGGAAGTGTCGGTGCCCTTGCTCAAGCGGGGCTAAGAATGGGCTGAGAACGGCGTTCCGGCCGAGGGATCAAGCCTCGACCCCCGTCACCAGTCCGTGGCCCGTCTTGCGCCCCAGCGCGCCCTGGGCCACCAGCACCCGCACGCGTGCGGGAATCTCGGCGCCGATCTCCTCGCCGATGGCCACCGCCACGTCGAGGCCGACGAGATCCAGGAGGGCGAGGGGCCCGATCGGGTGTCCGGCCCCGAGGGTCAGGCACGCGTCGACGTCGCTGGGGGCCATCCCCGTGCTCTCGAGCAGGCGCACGGCCTCGAACAGGAACGGGAACAGCAGCCGGTTGACAACGAAGCCAGGCGCGTCGGGGACCTCGATCGCCGTCTTGCCCAGGGCGGCGCAAAGAGCCCACGTTCGCGCGCGGGTGTCGTCGGTGGCCTGCTCGGGGAAGACGAGCTCGACGAGCGCCATGCGGACCACCGGGTTGAACACGTGCAGAGCGGCGAAGCGCTCGGGTTGCCCACTGGCCCGCGCCAGCCCGGCCACCGAGAGGGACGAGGTCGTCGTGCTCAGCACGGCGTCGGGCGCCAGGCGCTCGGCCAGCTGGGCCAGGAGGCGTCCCTTGGCGCCGGCGTCCTCGGCGATCGCCTCCACGACGAAGCTGGCGCCCACCAGCGCGTCGAGGTCGTCCACCAGCTCGACCCCACCCGCGGCCTCATGCTTCCCCGCCCGCTCGCACGCGGCAGCGACCGCGTCGGTGACCCGCCGGGCCGAGGCCGGCGAACGGACGTAGAGCTGGACCGAGACGCCGTGCAGGGCGGCGGTGGCGCCGAGGCCGGCGCCGATCGCGCCCGCACCGACGATGGCCAGGCGCTCGGACCCTACGGGCCCTGGCTGACCGGCCAGTCGGCCGGTAGAGTCTTCGGTCGTCACGGCGCGCACATACTGGCGCACCGCGCGCGCCGTTGGATCTTTCCCCAGCCCGGAGGCAGCGATACCAATGAGTCAGATGCAGGGCCGCGAGGTCGTCATCGTCGAAGCCGTTCGCACCCCGATTGGCCGTGGCCACAGGGAGAAGGGCTACTACAAGGACGTCCACCCCAACGCCCTGCTGGGCAAGACCTACACCGAGGTCCTGGAGCGCACCGGGATCGACGCCGCTGAGGTCGAGGACGTCGTGTGCGGCTGCGTGCAGCAGATGGGCGAGCAGGCCTTCAACGTTGGACGCAACGCTTGGCTGCAGGCTGGGCTGCCCATCGAGACCCCGGCCACCACGGTCGACCGCCAGTGTGGCTCGGCCCAGCAGGCGGTCAACTTCGCGGCGGCCCTCATCGCCGCGGGCGTCCACGACTGTGCCATCGGCTCAGGGGTCGAGCACATGGGCCACCTACCCTTCAGCGCCGGGCTGGAGGGCCAGAAGCAGTTCGGCCAGGCGTTCACGCCCGAGCTCTTCGAGCGCCACAACCTCGTTCCCCAGGGCCTCTCGGCCGAGATGATCGCTGACAAGTGGGAGATCCCCCGCTCCGAGCTGGACGAGCTCGGGGTGCGCTCGCACCGCCTGGCCCACCAGGCCACCGAGGAGGGCCGCTTCGAGCGCGAGATCGTCCCCTTCCAGGTCAATGGCGACACCTACGTGACCGACCAGGGCATCCGGCCTGACACCACGCTGGAGAAGCTCTCCCAGCTCAAGCCGGCCTTCAAGGAGGACGGCAAGATCACCGCGGGCAACTCGTCGCAGGTCTCCGACGGCGCGGCGGCCGTGCTGCTCATGGCGGCGGAGAAGGCCGAGGCCCTGGGGCTCGCCCCGCGGGCGCGCATCATCGACCAGACCACCGTCGGGGTCGACCCGGTGATCATGCTCACGGGCCCGATCCCGGCGACACGCAAGATGCTGGACCGCAACGGGATGACCATCGACGATCTCGACCTGATCGAGATCAACGAGGCCTTCGCCCCCGTGGTGGCGGCCTGGCGGCGTGAGCTGGAGCCCGACATGGACCGGGTCAACGTAAATGGGGGGGCGATGGCGCTGGGACACCCCCTCGGCTCCACCGGCGCCCGGCTGATCACCACCCTCCTGCACGAGCTCGAGCGCTCCGACAAGGAGATTGGGCTCGTGACGATGTGCTGCGGTGGTGGCCTGGGCACCGGGACGATCATCCAGCGGATCTGAGGCCGGGCGGCGGGCGCCGGTCGCCCGCGGCGGGACGATCATCCAGCGGATCTGAGGCCGGGGGGCGGGCGCCGCCCGAGTCCGCGCTGGCTCGGGCCGGCCACGCGCTGGTCGCCGGGGACATCGTTCTCGTGCGCACCGGGTGCGATGCGCTCTACGCCGAGCCCGACTACATGGCCCACGGCCCGGGGGTGACCGTGGAGGCGACCCACTGGCTATGGGAACGTGGCGGACGGGATGCCGGGGCCATCACCGCGCGCCGGGACCGCCCCGCCGCCCCCGCCACGGTCCGGGCCGCGGCGTCCCCGCGCCCGGGAAGAGCTGGCCCGCGGGGCCGCTCAGACCGTCCGGCCCCCGCCCTCCAGGCGGGTGACCAGCTCGTCCAGGCGCAGCTCCTCCAGTCCGCGGCCCACGGCCTCGAGCTCCCCGGCGCAGAACTCGACGAGCGAACGGCCCTCGCGGCAGAGCTCCAGCGTCTCGCGCAGGCCTCCCTCTCCGGAGTCCAGGCGCCGAATGATCTCCTCGATGCGCGCGGCGGCCGCCTCGTAGCTGTCGGGGGTCGCGCCGGGGGATGCGCCGCCCCCCTCCGCGCCGGACGCCCCGCCCCCCTCCGCCTCACGACCGCCCCCGACATCCGCCGGCCCCGCGTCTGGGCCGTGCGCCGCGCCCGCGTCTGGGCCGTGCGCCGGTCCGAAGGCCCGTTCGCTCATCCGCGCACCTCCGTCTCGACGGTCCCGTCGGCGAACCGCACCGAGAGCTCCCGCGCCCGGCGCGCCGCCGGCGCGCTGCTCAGCGGCTCGCCCCCCGGGGCGCTGACCAGCGCGTAGCCCCGGCGCAGCGCCGACTCGGGCTCGTGGGCGGCGAGGGCCAGGGCCAGACGCTCGAGCTCCTGGCTGCGCCGGCGCGAGGACACCCGGGCGGCCCGGGACAGCGTGCCCGCTGCGCGCGTGGTCTGGTCGGCGCCGCGCTGCGCGCTCGCGCGGCCCACCTCGGCCTTGCGGCTCAGGACGAGCAGTTCGCGACGCCGACGCGCGCCCTCACCGTCCAGGCCGCGCCGGGCGCTGGCCCGGAGCTCGCGCACCCGCTGGTGCAGTCGCCGCCGGTGGCGGTCGATCTGCTCGGCCGGGGCGCGGGTGAGCCCGCGCAGGACCCGGGCCCGGTCGAGGACGGCCGCCCGCCCGCGAAGCGACAGCCGCTGGGCATCGGTTGTCAGCCGGGAGCGTGCCTCGGCGACGTGGATGCGTACGGCCGCCTCGGCGGCATGGGTCGGGGTCGAGCAGCTCACGGCGGCCACGTCATCCAGCAGCGTTCGGTCGGTGTGGTGGCCGACCGAGGCGATCACCGGCGTGCCGAGCAGGGCCACCGTCCGGCACAGGGTCTCGTCGCAAAAGGCGAGCAGGTCGACAAGCGACCCCCCGCCCCTGGCGACGAGGATGACCTCGACGTCGTCCATCGCCGCGAGGTCGCCGAGCGCCCGGGTGATGCGCGGGGCGGCGTGGCGGTCCTGCACGGGGGCGAAGGCCCAGACGACCCGGCCCGCCCACCCGCGCCTGCGCAGGCCGGCGAGCACGTCGTCACGCGCCTTGGATCCCTCGCCGCAGATGACCCCGATCGTCCGGGGCAGGGACGGGCGGCGCAGGCGCTTCTGGGGCTCGAACGAGCCATCGTCCGCCAGCCGGCGACGCAGGCGCTGAAGCTGGGCCAGCAGGTCACCCTCGCCGGCCAGGCGCAGGTCGGAGACCGCGAAGGAGAAGCTGGGCGACGAGGTGGCCGAGCCGGGGTAGAAATCGCACCCGCCGGCCGCGACGACGCGGGCGCCGTCGGTCAGCACGGTCGCTGTAAGCCCGAGCGCGTCCCAGTCGCCACGCCACATCGAGCAGGGCAGCGCCCCGCGCGAGTCGCGCAACTCGAAGTACACGCGAACCCGGTGCACACGGAGGTTGACCACCTCGCCGAAGACCTGGACGCGAACGAAATCGCGCAGACGGTCGCGCAGGGCGGCCGCGTACTCGCCCACCGCCCAGGGACCGGGCAGCTCACTGCCCGGGATGCCCGTCGGACGCTGGGAGGCGCTCGCGGCGAGCTCGGCGGCGGGATCGAGCATGCCCCCGCAGGCTACCCCGGCGACAGTGGGTCCGGGGCGGGGGCGGTGATGGCGCGAGTGGCGGCGCCCCGCAGTAGGGTCCGCCATCCGGGTCGATCGGGAGGAGAAGGAATGGGGCACCCCAGCCGTTGTGTTGCCGTGGCGCTTGCCGCGGCTCTCACGCTCGTCCTGACCGGTGTGGCCCAGGGCGACGTCCAGCCCTTCGGCGCTACGGACTACGGCGGCTTTCGCAACGTCCTGCCCCCCGGGACCAACGGCCTGGTCAATCCGCTCCAGCTCGTCCAGTACGAGGCCAGCAACAGCGCGCGGCCGCCGCACAACGACGACCAGCTCGCCATGTACCGCGACCTGCTCTACGGGGCGCCCGGCCTACAGGCCGCAGACATCCCCAAGTACTTCAAGGACGCGACCTTCGGACCCCCGCGTTGGAGCGTCCGCCCGGTTCGCTTCTACGTTCTCCACCGGACGCCGTGGGCCCGGCGATCGCCGGAGCGGCGCTGACACGAGCCAACGGCACCCGTACGGTCTCGCCAAACGGTGAGGTTTGGGTGTTCTGCGGGCGCTTCACCGAGGTCGGCGTGTCCGGTTCCTGCGGAGCCAGCAGCGCTGGCCCGCTCACGCAGGTGGGCACGACCAGGCGGGGCAAGACAGCGCGCTCGATCTTCCTGAGGCTTGCTACCAGGATTTTTCACGCTGAGCCGGGGCGCCCAGTTATGCTCAAGTTCCGCCTGACGAAGGCCAACTTGAAGATGCTGATTGCGGCGAAGACGGTCCGCATGAGCGGCACCGTCGACGCACGCGACGCGAGCGGCAAGTTCACCAGGGCGTCGTTCGGGTTGACACTCAGAGCGGCGACGGCGCGCAGCCACCGATAGACGTCATCTGTCCCGGTCCACGGGTGCCGCTCCGGCCGACGCCCACTTCCCCGAAGGGGCAGTGACCGCGAGGGCCGAACGATCACTCGGGCCTCACCTGGCCTCACCTTCACCGCCGGGATGTACGACGACGGCACCATCGGCGAGATCTTCCTCACCGACATCGGCAAGGAGGGCTCAACCCTGCGGGGGATGATGAACTCCTTCGCCACCGCCATATCGATCGCCCTCCAGTACGGCGTGCCGCTCCAAACGCTGGTGCAGCCCGCTCGGGCAACCACGTCACACGCCGAGGACTTGGAGGACCGGGCACGCACGTGCCATCTGGTCGTAGTCCTGGTCCTGGTCCTGGGCGACGATCGGTAGACCGTGCTCGATCGCGGTGGCGGCGATCAGGGCGTCTGTGAGCTTGATGCTCCGGTGCACGCCGGCCGCCTTGCACTCGGCGACGAGTCGAGCCCAACTGACCATGACCGCCTCGCTGATCGGGATCGGGTCGGCGGCTCTGGCGAGCGCAAGCGTGTCCGCGCGGCGCGCTCGCGTCGCGTCATCGCCGGCGTTGAGAACTCCGAGTTGGAGTTCACCGATCGTTACCACCGAGACAGCGACGTGCTCGGGCAGATCGCCGAGCGGGCGTTCGGTCTCGCTGGCAATGAAGACCGACGTGTCAAGCAGCCCGGCCGTGGGCGTGCTCAAAGCTCGTCCAGGGTCTGTCCTGCTATCTCGTCGAGCTCGCAGCGGAGAACCGGATCGGCGGCGCGGTTCTCCAGCTGCTCGCGGAGGTGCGCACCCGAGAGCCAGCGCGTACGACGACCGTGGGGGACGATGTCAGCGACCGGCTCGTTGCGAACCGAAAGCGTCACTCGCTCGCCCGCCCTCACCGCATCGATCACCTGTGCGGTGCGATTACGAAGGTCGCGAACGCCGATCTCCATGTGCGACAGCGTAGCACAAGGCCTCCCGTTGCCTGCCACAAGCCAAGCGAAGCGACCGACAAGCGCGCCGAGATCGACCGCACCAGCCCCCGGCTCCAATCGCCATCTCACACTGCGTTTTTGTCTGCCGGTCGTGGACGGCTGACGGCACGCCTGCTGCTGATTGGGCTGTGCGCCTCCGAGCTGCTCGGGATCGTCGTTCTTGGGAGCGTCGGCCGCTGGAGCGTGCCCCGCCCGGGTGGCTCGCGCTGACGGCGGTCGCCTTCACCCAGCTCGTGATCCTGCTGCGTCCGGCGGTTCGCGGACCGCAGTGGCCGCTTGGCGCTCGAGCACGAGCTGACCGCGCTGGCCTAAGGCCAGCCCGATCCGCGCCATTCGCCTCCGCCGCCAGGCCCGCCGTAAGCTTGCCGAAGCGCCTGTCTCCGGGCCAGCTTCGCTGCCGGCGACGAACCGCAGAGCCCGCCGGCGGCGTGAGCCGTCTGGCTTACGGCCAGTCGATCTGTCCGGCGAGCTGGGCCGGGCCGAGGTCGATCAGGCGGCTGCAGTCGGTAGCGCGGTACTCGCCTTGCACCTCGTCGAGCGCGAGCCAGTGGACGGCGCGCTCGTCCGGGTCGACGATCAGCAGCTCATCGACGTGGTGCTCGGCGTAGAAGGGCAGCTTCTCCCAGCTCTCATCGCCGGGCGAGAGAATCTCGACCACCAGCGCAGCGGTGGCGTTCCACAACTCGTCTGGTCCAGGCCGGTGCAGCCCTCCGTCGGGCACCCGGTAGTCGTCGGGCTCGCCGAGGTTGAACTCGCCGATGACCCCTAGCCCGGCAGCGTCCGCTGGAGGACCGAGCAGCCGCAACAGCTGCGCTTGGATCTTCGCGTGGCGACGATGCGCAGCTGGGGTCATGTGCAGAACACCCTCCCACACCTCGTCGTGGGTGTCGGCCCCCCACCGGCGCCGGCGTTCGAGCAACTGCTCGAAGTCGGCCGGGGGCGGGTCGGGAAGCAGCGTGCGCATCGCGATCAGCAAAGCGTATCGCCGCCGAGCCCCTTCCCCCGTCGAGTCACGTTTGCGCTCAACCCCCCACACCTATGCCTCAGAGCTGGCGCGGGAGCGCACCCCGATCAACGTGATCCGCGACGCGCTCGGGCACTCGACGCTGGCGGTCACCGACGCTATCTGCGCGACGTCGCCCCGATGCACGTGATCGACACGATCCGCGCCCGGCGCTGGGACGGCGCGTAGCGGGTCTCGCAGCCGCCGGCCGATCCGACGACGTAATCCGGGTGGGGTGGCCTTGCGCAGGGTCTTAGGTCGCCGACCAGCCGATCCCCACAGGGCGCCGGATGGCGCATATCCACCGCCGGCCACCAGCTCGGCGCCCGGGGCGACCGAGATGCCGTTGGCCCGCGAGGTGTCACCAAACGATCTGGTCACCGTTCCGCCTGACCCGAAGGTCGGGTCCGGTGTGCCCGGCTGAGCCGACGCCGACGCCGACGCCGACGCGGCGAGAATCGCAGCGAGCACGACGGCCGTCAGGATGGCGAGACGCGGCATCATCACCGACAGGCTGTCAGGCCCGTGGGAGCCCTGTCAACGCGGGATCTAGCCGCTGCGATCGATTCGGGCTACGGGAATGAACTGCCAATGCTTAGAGCAGCGGCCCGGCCCGATCATGCAGTTGGGGCTCGCGGGTACGCAGCTCGTTCCGTTCGACAGGGACAGGAAGCAGTTCGGTGGCCTCTGACCGCTGGGCGGGGCCAGAGGCAACGGGGGCGGGGCCAGAGGCAACGGGGGCGGGGCCAGCGGCGACGTGGGCGGGGCCAGCGGCAACGTGGGCGGGGCCAGCGGCAACGTGGGCGCTCGTGAGTGCGTACGTAGCGTCGGCCTGAATTGGGGCCGGGGCGCTGCCATCCAACCGGGAAGAGCGCTGGCGCTTGGC
>JAABUZ0100006682.1_pt1 | contig 14279 bp, 11 predicted proteins | sample 5562091 | NCBI WGS metagenome assembly JAABUZ01 (sample SAMN12813069, study PRJNA571459) | rock metagenome | isolation source: Antarctica rocks | place: Antarctica: Victoria Land, Linnaeus Terrace sud | collected 2015-12-21 | reverse complement strand
CGTCCCGCTCGACCCGGGTCGCCTCAACGACTTACTCCGTCCCACCGTCCACGATCTTCCAGGTCCACGCCCTCCCCGGCGCCCCACCCGCGCACGGGCCACCACCACGCCTAACGATCCGCGCGGCCGCCGCCGGCCGTCACGCTCCCCAGATCCTTCCCTCAACCCGCTCGGTCTCGTCCCCCGCCGGCCCGAGCGTCGCCAACTCGTCGCGCCGGTGCCACATCGCCAGCGCCGCCGTGAGCGCGTCGAACGCGTCGTCGCTACGCGCGGCCGCCGCGCGGAAGGCGTCCGGCACGTCGGGCGCGTGGCGGGCGAGGTACGCCGCGCGGGCGCCCGCCGACGACTTGACCACCGGCTCCGCGTACAAGGGTCGCGGCCAGATTTCGACCGCGACCGGCTCGCCCGGGCGCGGGGCGTCGAACGGCCACACGGCGAAGCCCGCGGTGGCGAGGCGTGCGAGCGCCGGCATGCCGCGCACCGAACCCGTGCCCACCTGATCGGCGCCGAGGAACCACCCGGGGGGCGAGAATGCGAAGTCGAAGCCCGCCGCCAATCGCCGAACGCGGCGCGCCGTTGCGATCACGTCGCCGACGACCGCGCCGCGCGTCCGCCCGGCATCGAGCCGCACGACGCCTCCGCCCTCGACCTGACAGAGCCAAATTTTTCGCTCCGAGCCCGCGAGCGCGCCGCTCCAGTCGACCGCGACGACTGCGTCGATCGACGCGCCCGCTTCACTCACCGCGCGGTCTGGGCGGACGTGTTCGGTACTGGCGGCAGCGCGTCGAGGAAGCGCGCCAGCTCGGCCTTCCACACCGCGGCCTGCGTGTGCGTGCCGTGCCCGCGCGTCGTCGGGCCCGCGGGGATCAGCACGTAGCGCGCGGTCGGGACCCGCGGGATCAGCCGCTCCATAATGCGGAGGTCGGGCGGGTTGATCTCGTCGTCGGCCGAGTTGATGGCGAGGACGGGGACGCGCACGCGGTCGAGGAGCGCGGACGGGTTGTAGTCGCGCGAGGCGTCGAACTGGTAGAGGAAGTCGTTCGCGTCGGTCGCGGCGCGGCGCGCGGCGAGGAAGGCGGTGATGACGCTGTCGGCGGCGCGCTGCGTCGGGGCCTGCGCCTGCTGCACGAGGGGCGCGCTGCCCATGACGAAGAGGATCTCGAGCGCCGCCGTCAGGCCCGGCGGCTGGGCGCGGTACTCGCCGTCTTGCCACGCGGGGTCGCGGCGGATGTCGTCCATCGCCATGCGGCGGAACATGCGGTTGCGCCCGGCGATCTGCGTCGGCAGGCACGCGAACGGCGCGAGCGCGTCGGCGTAGCCGGGCTGCGTCGTGCCCCAGACCCACGCGTGCATGCAGCCCATCGACGTCCCGAGGATGAGGCGCAGGTGCCGAACGCCGAGTCCTTCTTCCAGCAGCCGGCGCTCGGCGCGCACCATGTCGCCGTACGTGTAGTGCGGGAAGCGCGCGTGCAGCCCGTCGCTCGGCTTGCTCGACTGGCCGTGGCCGATGCCGTCGGGGAGGACGATGTAGTAGCGGGCCGTGTCGAGCGGCTGGCCGGGGCCGAACAGCTCGCCCGCGAAGTTCGCGCCGAGGAACTGCGTGCCGGCGCCGCCGGTGCCGTGGAGGATGAGGACGGCGTTGCGCACCACGCCGGCCGCGTCGCGGCGCGGGCGGCCGAGCGTGCGGTAGTGGAGGCGGAGGGCGGGGAGCGTGCCCCCGGAGTCGAAGTGGAAGTCGCGGAGCGTGACGTCGCCCTGGAGCGCGGCGACGGCGCGGGGGCCTGGGGGCGCGGAGACGGCGCCGGGGTTGGCCTGCGCGCGCGCGGCGCGGGCGGTGCCTAACGCGAGGAGGGCGGCGCCGGCGAGGCGGCGTGCGGCGCGGGCGGTCGTGGTGTGGGGCATCGCGGCCTCAGTCGGCGACGAGGAGGATCTTGCCGTCGCGCCCTTCGCGCGCGGAGTGGGCGGCGGCCTCGCGCACGCGCGCGAGCGGGTACGTGGCCTCGACCGGCACGTGGATCGTGCCGGCCGCAACGAGTCGCGCGACGGTGCCGAAGACGCGCGAGATTTCAGTCTGGGAGGCGCCGGCGATCCAACGCGTGAGCCAGAAACCGCGGAGTGTGACGTCGCGGAAGACGGTGTCACGGGCCTCGACGACGCACGGCTCGCGGGAAAGGGAGCCGTAGTTCACGACCGTCCCGCCCTCCATCACGCAGCGGGCGAGGCGCGCGGTGGCGTGCCCGCCGACGGCGTCGATGCCGAGGCGGACGAGGTGTGGCGGGCGACCCTCGGCACCGTCGGACGCCGCGGCGTCGAGCGCGGCGCGCACGCGCGTGGCGAGATCCGGCCCGTCGACGAGCACGACGTCCGCGCCCGCGGCCTCGAGCTGCGGCGCGAGCGACGCGCGGCGCACGACGTTGACGGTCCGGACCCCGCGCGCGTGCGCGATCGCGATGAGCGCGACGCCGACGCCCGAGTTCGCCGCGTTCTGGATCACCCACTGTCCCGCGTCGAGCGCGACGAACTGCTCCAGCATCAGGAGCGCCGTCGGCGGGTTGGCGGTGAGCATGGCGAGCTGCAGCGGTTCGGCGGCGGGGAGTGGAAAGAGCCGCGCCGCCTTCAGGTTCTCGCGCGCGCGCCACGTGCCCCGGCCGCCCATGAGGAGCACGAGGTCGCCGGGCGTGAGGTGCGCGACGCCGTCGCCTAACGTGACGACCCGCCCCACGCCCTCGTACCCGGGCGTGGCGGGGAGGTCCGGGCGCACGCCGTACTCGCCCCGGACGGTGAGCAGGTCGCTCGGGTTGAGCGGGGAGGCGACGAAATCGACCGCGACCTCGCCCGGGCCGGGCGGGCCGGGGTCGGGCGCGTCGACGGCGTCGAGGACCTCGGCGGGGTCGCCGAAGCGGGCGAACTGGACGGCGTGCACGGGCGGCGGGGCCTAACGGACGGTGGGGTAGGCGACGCCGAGCTGCTCCAGGTACGTGTGGAAGCGGGACGGGTCGTAGTAGAACGGGCGCATGCGGTCGCGGAACGCGGCCATCGTGGCCGCGTTGAGCGTCGTGACCGGGCGGTCGTGCGGGCGGAGGAGCGGCGTGTAGTGCACGTCCTTCGTCTGCACCTCGCGGAAGTAGCGCCACGCGTCGGCGACGAGCGCCGGGCGGAGCAGCAGGTCGAGCGCGGTCATCGCCTGCGCCTTCGCGCCTGCCGTCACGCCTTTGTGCGCGATCGGCGTCGCCATGCTCACCGCGTTGGCCCAGTGGTGGCCGGGGAGGTCGGGGATGTTGGACGGGTAGCGGAGCGTGATCGTCGGCACGGTCCAGCTCACGTCGCCGATGTCGTCCGAGCCGCCGCCGCGCTTCTGCGCCTCGGGGACGTCGGGCTCGAGCTTGGCCACGGCGGTGTCGAGGCCGCGGGGCGCGTAGTCCGCCGCGTTCGTCTCGCGCTGGATGCCGCGGGCGAGCGCCTGGTCGGCCGGGTCCCACGTGGGCATCCCGACCCGGCGGATGTTCGCGTGCATCGCCTCGGCGATCGGCCGGTTGAAGTGCTGCGGCCACGCCGCGCCTAACACCCGCACGCTGTCGAGCGTGGTCCCGGTCATCAGCGTCGCGCCGCGTGCGATCGAGTCCGCGACGGCCCAGAGCCCCATGATGTGCGGGTAATCGGTCTCCCGCAGGTAGTACCACACGCTCGCCACGCTCGGCACCACGTTGGGCTGGTCGCCGCCGTCGGTAATCACGTAGTGCGAGCGCTGTTGCAGCCGTAGGTGCTCGCGGCGGAAGTTCCAGGCCACGTCCATCAGCTCGACCGCGTCGAGCGCGGAGCGGCCGCGCCAGGGCGCGCCGGCGGCGTGCGCCGCGTTGCCGCGGAACGTGTACTCGAGCGAGACGAGCCCGTTGCTCGACGTTCCGCCCCAGCTCGTCGTGAACTCCGAGCCGACGTGCGTGAAGAGCACGGCGTCGACGTCGCGGAACATGCCGTCGCGGACGAAATACGCCTTGCCAGCGACTAACTCCTCGGCCGTGCCCGGCCAGAGGACGAGCGTGCCCGGGAGGTGCTCGCGCTGCATGAGCTGTTTGAGCACGATCGCGGCCGTGATGTTGAGCGGGACGCCGCTGTTGTGCCCCTCGCCGTGCCCGGGCGCGCCGTCGACGATCGGCTTGCGGTAGGCCACGCCGGGCGTCTGCGACGCCTTCGGGATCGCGTCGATGTCGGAGCCGAGCGCGATCACCGGCTTGCCCGAGCCCCAACGCGCGACCCAGGCGGTGGGCACGCCGCTCGTGCCCGTCTGGACGGTGAAGCCTTGGCGGCGGAGCACGCCGGTGAGGTAGCGCGAGGTCTCGACTTCCTGGAACCCGAGTTCGCCGTACGAGAAGACCTGATCGACCATCTGCTGCGAGGTGGTGCGCAGCGAGTCGACGAGGCGCGCGGCCTCGGTCTTCAGCCGCTCGAGGCGGGCGGAGTCGGCGGGGGCGGGCGCCGTCGCGGGCGCGCGCTGCGCGCGGGCAGACGACGCGAGGCAGACGGCCGCGAGAAGCGCCGCGAGTCGGGTGGGGATGACGGGCACGGAATCTCGGGGCGGACGGTGAGCGGGAGGGGTCAGGCGCGGCGCTGCGCGGGGCTCCGCCGCGCGCCCCAGGCGAGCGCGCGGAGCGGAAGACGGCGAAAGACGGCCACCGCGGCGCGGTAGCCGAGTCCCGGCACGACGGTCACCGGACCGCCGCGCGCGAGGGCGCGGAGCGAGGCGTCGACGACGTCGTCGGCGGACATCCAGAGCGCGGCCGGGATGCGCGACGCCATCGCGGAGCCGGTGGGCCCCATGCGAGCGTGGAACTCGGTCCGCGTGAAGCCCGGACACAGTGCCTGCACGCGCACCCCCGACCCCGCGACTTCGGCCGCGACCCCCTCGCTCAGCAGCTGCAGGAACGCCTTGGTCGCGTTGTAGGTCGCGTACCGCGCGTTGGGCACGAACGCGGCAATGGAGGCGACGTTGATCACCGCACCCGCGCGGCGCGCGACCATCCCGGGAAGGACGGCCTGCGCGAGGCGCAGCGGCGCGGCGCAGTGGACGGCGATCATGCGCGCCTCCGCGTCTGGGTCGCCGCCGACGACGCGGGCGTGCGTTCCGAAGCCCGCGTTGTTGACGAGCAGGTCCACGCGCGCCGCCGCGCTCAGCCGCGCGGCGAGCGCGCGAACGGCGTGCTCGTCCGCCAGGTCGGCCGGGTGCGTGTCCGCGCGGGCGCCGTGCTGCGCGCCCAGCTCGGCAGCGACGGCGCTCAGGCGCTCGGCGTCGCGCGAGACGAGGAGCAGGTCGTGCCCCGCGGCCGCGAGCCGCTCCGCGAAGGCGCGGCCGATGCCGGCCGTCGGGCCCGTGACGACGGCGAGCGGGCGGGCGTCGACGTCCGGCGATCGCGGGCGGGGCGCGGGGGTAGACATGCGGAGAGAGCCGGATCGCGCCGGACGCGGGGTACCGAACGGACGCGCGCCACGCGGCGCGATTCGCTGGCCGGAATCCTGCCCTCAGCACCATCCCCGCGGCAAGGCCGTCGGGGTGTTCTCGCGAGTCTTCCCTCATGGCTGACCGTCTCATACGGAACTGGTGGGCGCTCGGCGCGCGCGGCACCGCGGGGCTCCTGTTCGGGCTGCTCACGCTCGCGTGGCCGGAGCTCACGGTCGGTGCGTTCGCGGGCCTGTTCACCGCGTACGCGCTGTTCGACGGCGTGCTCACGCTGCTCACGGCCGCGCGCTACCGCACGCGCGCGCGCGACGTGGCGAGCCCGCGCGACCTCGTGCTCGTCGCGGGCGTCGGCGGGACCGCGCTCGGTGTGGTCGCGCTCGTCTGGCCGGACGCGACGATGGCCGCGCTGCTCAGTCTGGTGGCGGCGTGGGCGCTCGTGACGGGCGGGCCCGAACTCGCGCTGGCTTTACGGAACCGGCGTCGAATGCCGATGCCAGGCGTCCTGGCCGCGGCCGGGGCCGCACAGGTCGCGCTCGCGCTGATCCTGTTCGGCGCCGTCCTGACCGGCGTGGTGCGGGTGGGCTGGGAGATTGGCGCGGCGACGATCGCGGCGGGCGCGCTGCGGCTCGCGCTCGCGGTGCACGCCCGCCGAGTGACGTTCGCGGCCCGCACGTCCACGGACCGGGGCGCCGCGCCCGACGCGCGCGCGGAATCGGGCGGCGGGCGAGCGTCCGCGACGAAGGAAACCGCGTCGGGGGTCGCGGCGTAAGAACAGCCAGCGCGGCAGCCGGTCGACCGCGTTCACGCCGTCGCCCCGTCGCATGCTCTCGTTCGCTCTGACCGCCGCGGCCGCGTGGCTGCGGCTCGTGCAACCGGCGCAGCCCGCCCAACCGGTGCCGCCCGCGCAGCCGGTGCCCGCGGCCGCGCCCGTGCATGCCGACGCCGGGGACGCGGGCGCGCGGGCGCTCCTCGCCCGAGCCCGGGCGGCGCGGCTGACGCAGGACGCCGCGCTCACGGCCTACGATGCGCACACGTATCAGCGTTTCTCCGTCGGCCTGGGCCTGAGCGCCTTCTCGCGCGAGCGGCTGCTCCTGCGCACCGAAAGCGCCGCGCACGTCACCTGGTCGCGTTCCGCGGGCGTGACGGTCGAGCAGACGGGCAGCCGCGCAGTCTTCCCGGTCGCCAAAGAAGGCCACACCGCGGTCGACCTCGTCGACGCGACGCCGATCCCGTACTTCCCCGGGCGCGAGACGCTGTGGTTCCCCGGGCCGTCGTTCGGCGTCGCGAGGCCGGAGGTCGATCCGACGTCGTTCATCCACCCGCTCGCGAACGGGTCGGAGACGTACTACCGCTATTCGTTGGGCGAGTCGGCCGGCATCCATCTCCCCGACGGGCGCGCGATCGGCCTGCGCGAGCTGCGCGTCACGCCGCGGCGGCCGAGCCCGCGCGCGTTCGTCGGGTCGTTCTGGTTCGACACGGCGAGTGGCCACGTCGTGCGCGCGGTGTACCGGATGAGCGTCGACTTCGACCTCTGGGCCGCGGCGGACGCGGACGTGCGGCGACGGCTCGACTCGCTGCGCACCGCGGCCGCGCACGACACGGCGGCGGCCGGCGCGGCCGACCGCCGCAGCGCGCGGGCCAGCGCGGAGCACGAGATCCGCGGCGACCGCCCGCCGAGCTGGTTCACGTTCGCCACGGGCCCGGTGCGCGCGACGATCTCGGCCGTCACGGTCGAGTACGGGCTGTTCGAGGGGCGCGTCTGGCTCCCGCGCCGGAGCGTGGCGGAGGGGCAGGCGACGAGCGGGTTCCTGCGCATGCCGGTTACGCTCGAGGAGCGGTACCGGTACGCCGCGGTCTCGGTCGAGGGCGGCCCCGCCGCCGTGGCGGCGGTGCCTAACGTAGCGCCTACCGTGGCGCCCGCGCCCGCGGCGCCCGCCATCCTGCGCACCGCGATCGATTCCGCGCTCGCGCTCGCGCCGGCCGACAGCGGCGTCCGCGGCTCGATCATGGTGAACGCGTCGATCGGCCGGGACGCGCGCGCGCGTCTGGCCACCGCCGCGGGCACGGCCGAGCGGCGGGCGCGGGTCGACTCGCTGCTGCGCGCGTGGGCGCGCGGGGGCGAGGACCTCACGCGGCGGGCGGACTCGCTCGCGAGCACCGGCGACACCGCGGGCGCGCGGCGGCTCGCGGGCCAGCGCGACCGCATGCGGCGGCGCGCCGCGGCGCTCGCGCGGCAGGAAACGCAGTGCGCGAGCGGGGCGACGTTCTACGACGCGGGCGTCCGCCGGCACGACTCGGCGGGGCCGGTGATCCACGTGCGGCGGCCGTGCGACCCGTCGACGCTCGCGAGTTCGCCCGACCTGCCGAAGTCGCCGTACGACGCGGACGATTCGCCGATGTCGGCGTCCGACCGCGCCGCGCTGCTCGCTACGCTCGACGGGGTCGTCCCCGCGGGGTGGCCGCCGCGCGCGCCGCGGCTCCGCACGGGGCTCGACCTCGTGCGCTTCAACCGGGTCGAAGGGCTATCGTTAGGCGTTGGCGCGACCGCGACGCTCCCGTCCGGCTACGCGGCCGACGCGACGGTGCGCCTCGGGGTCGCGGACCTCGTGCCGAACGCGGAGCTCGGCCTCACGCGCCCGCGCGGCGCGTCGAATCCGGAGACGGTCCGGCTCGCGGCCTACCACCGGCTCGCGGTCGCCAACGACGACTGGGGGGGCAACCCGCTCGGCTTCGGGGCGTCGCTCGCGGCGGCACTCTACGGTCGCGACGAAGGATTCTATTACCGGAGTTGGGGCGCGGAGCTGCGCGGCACGCGCGCCGCGGACGCGCTCGTCGACCCGGACGCGCCCCGGTCCGGCGCGTGGAACCCGTTCGCCTTGTTCCGGGGCGCGGCGCTTGGCTGGCGGGTGTTCGCGGAGGACCAGCGCGGGGCCGCGGCGGAGCTACGGAAGGGGGCGATCGGTCCGCGCTACGTGGCGAACATCGCGGCCGACCGCCTCGCCACGTTCGGCGTCGGCGGCGAGCTCGCGCGCACGTTCGGGGCCGACCCGGCGGGGCTCCGGGCCACCGTGCGCGCGCGCGGCGAAGGCGCGGTCGCGCGGTACGCGGACGACGACCCCGGGGCGCGGACCGCGCCGTACGCGCGTGCGCTCGGCGAGGTGACGGTCGCGCGGCCGCTCGGGTTCGTCACGCCGAGCATCACGGCGGCGACCGGCGCGGCGGCCGGGGGGCGCGTGCCGGTGCAGCGGCTCTTCTACCTCGGCGGGCTGCAGACGGTGCGCGGCAACTTCCCGCGCGCGACCGGCGATGGCTCCGTCGGGCGCGAATTCTGGCTCACCCGGGCGGAGCTCGGGTTAGGCACCGGGACGCTGCTGCGGCCGGTGGTGTTCTTCGACGCCGGACGGGCGGCGGAGCGGGCGTTCGCGCCGGGGCAGACGCTGCGCGGCGTCGGGGCGGGGGCGACGTTCCTCGACGGGCTGGTGCGCGGGGAGGTGTCGAAAGGGTTAGGCGCGCAGAAGGCCGTCCGCGTCGACCTCTCGCTCGGCGGCCGGTTCTGAGGGAGGGCGGGAACGCCGAGAGGCCCGCCACTCCGACCGGAGTGGCGGGCCTCTCGGATCGCGCGGGTCGCTTCACGTCGTTAGACGCCGCCGGCGCGCGGCCGCGGCGCCCGTCGCCAAGAGCCCGGCACCCAGGAGCGCCACGGTGCCCGGCTCCGGCGCCGTGGTCGGCGGGGGACCGCCCTGCGTGATCTCGCCGAAGACGGAGACGCCGTAGAAGCTGCCCGACCCGGTGTTGATCGTCCGCTCGAGGGCGCCGCTCGCGATGTTGAACTCGTAGAGGCTCCCGTTGCCCACACTCCCGGTCCAGAACGAGGTCCCGTCGGGGTCGAGGTTGAGGGCGAAGAACGCTCCCACGGAGCCCGCGGTGTAGGTCCGGACGATGCTGCCCGTACTGCTCATCTGTAGAACGCCGACGTCGGTCGCGACCAGCACGCCGCCGTTGCGGAGGATGCGGAGCGCGAACGCGTCGCCGCCGAGTCCCGTCGCGAACGGCGTGAGGATCGTCTGCGTAACGAGATCGTACCGCTGGATCGTGGTCCCCTCGGCGGTGAAGTACATCGTCCGCTGGTCGGCGGCGAGGTCCATCCAATCGACGCGGCCCGCCGCGAACGTTTGCAGCAGCGTCCCCGCCGCGTTGAACTGCCGGATCCCGGTCGCGCCAACGTTGCCGACGAATGCCGAGCCCGCGCGGTTGAAGAGGATCGCTTCGGGCGTGGAGTAACCGCCGCCGAACGTGCCCTGTAGCACGCCGGAGTTGTTGAAGAGCGACACCGAGTTGCTCGAGAAGTTCGTCACGTAGAAGTTGCCGGCTCCGTCGAACGCGCTCCCTGTCGTGTAGCCGCTGACACCCGAGTTCAGCGTCCGCACGAGCGTGCCGTCAGCCCGGTACTCCGCGACCTGTCCGCTGCCGATCGAGGCGAAGATGTCGCCCATCTGGTACTGCGCGACGGCGGGTGCCGCCGTGAGCGCGGTGGCCATCACGACCGCCGCCACGCGCCAACCTGACACTCTGTTGTTCATACGTCTTCCTCCGAGCCCGACGATCGCAGTGGACCGCTGGCGCGCATAGGCGCGTCGGCCCGCCGGCGTGGCAGGCCATTGAGACGGGCTGAACGGTGCGAACGTGTGGACGCTTGGACGAATGCGCCAGAGGGCGCCACACTTGGGGCCACGGGTATACAAACGTTGTGACAGACAGATGGTGCGCCTGTGCACCCTGTACAGTGCTGTAGCGTCGTCGCTCCGGCCCGCCCGCGGGTCGTTTGCCGGCCGGTTACCGCGATCGTTCCACCACGTGCAGTCGGTCGACCCGCTCCGCCGCGCGCGCGACCTGCTCGGTCGCGGGTCCGACGAGCACGGCGAACGCTCCCTCGCTCGGGTTCTCGCCGTCGGTGTGCACGCGCGTCGCGCCGGCCTCGGCGAGGAGCGCATCCGTCCGCGCGCGCAATTTCCCGGCTGTCCATCCTGCGTGCCCGAACTCGACCGCGACCGGCCAGCCGCCTAACCGCGCGCGCCAGCCCCGCAGCGTGTCCGCTCGCTCGCGGCTCGGCGCGAACTCGCGCGGGGTTTGGAGGATGACGGCGCCGAGCGCGCCGCGTTCGGCGAGCACTCCAGTGGCCGCGACGAAGCGCTCCCAGAGCGCGTCGCGGACGGCACCGGGCACGAGCTCGCCCGCGACGCGCTCCGCGCCCGCGAGCGACGGGGGGAGCAGGTCGCGGACCACGCGCGGGAGCCGGTGGGGGCGGAGTGGCCCGCCGAGCATCGCGCGGTGCGCGTAGACGTCGAAGAGCAGTCCGGCGGGGGCACGCGCCGTCCAGAGCGCGGCGAGCGCGGGCGCGAAGACCCGGTCCCGCGTCGACTCGGTGACCGCGAGCGGATGGCGTGCCGCGTACTCGGCCAGGCCGGCCGTGCCGTCCTGCTCCCAGGCTGCGGTCCCCAGGTACACCAGTGCGCGGCCGACTCGCCGCGGCGCGACCGCACGCCCAGCGCCGGGGACGGGCGCGGGTGTCGGGAGGCGGTCAGCGCCCGCGGTCCCGGCCGCTGCGCCCGCGGGCGCCACGGGCGCTTCGCGCGGCGCGGCCGCGTCGACCATCCGGCGCACGCGCGCCGGCGCGTCGCGGACCATCGGCGCGATGAGCGCGGCCTCGGGCAGGTTGCGCCAGTAGCGCTTCGGCATCTCGGCGCGCATCGCGTTGAGCTTCACGCGCGCCGGGTTGAAGATGTGGGCGTAGTACGTACCCCATAGCCGCTCGAGCACGTCGGCGGAGGGGGCCTCGCGGCGCGAGACGCCGGGGCCGACGGCGAGCGCGACGCCGTCCCAGCGGACCGACACGCGCGGCGTCAGCACCGCCCACCGCATGTTGGCGAACCGGCGGACGAAGAGCGCGGCCGCCTGCTCGACGACGTCGTGCTCTGGCTCGAACCAGGCGATGTACTCCTCGGTGCCGTCGGCGGCGCGGACCAGGCGAAAGCGCACGAAGGCGTGCAGCTTGTGCACCTCGCGTTTGACGGCCTTCGCCATGCGCGTGAGGTGCAGCACGTCGGGGTCGACGGCGACGGCGAGCAGGTGCGGCTCCCCGCCGCGGGTGAGGCGCCAGAGCACGCGGTAGAGCGTCGCCCAGCGCTCCGGGTCGCGGTGGCAGGCGACGAGCGCCGCGACGGCGAGGTACCGGCGCGGGACGGCCGCGTGCGGCGCCGGCGCGTCGGGCCGCATCGCGTCGGACTGCACGTGAGGCGTCGCGCGTCGCGCCGTGTTAGGCGGCGGCGCGTCGAGGGCGAGGCCGTGCTGCGCGTCACCCGCGGGCTGCCACACGGTCGCCAAGGGCGGGAGTCCCGCCGCGAGCGCGCCGCGCGCCGCGGCGCGCCAGCCCTCGAAGGTGCCGTCGAAGGGAACGGCCGGCATCAGCGGGCGGTGGTCACGCGGTCACAGCTCGCCGAACACCACGGAGCGCGCGGCGGGCGGGGCGAACAGGTCCGTCTGCACCGCCGCCGCGCGCGGGCGCGCCGCGAGCAGCCGCTCGCGCAAGTCCGCGGCGTCGAGCAGCCGCGGCGCGTGGTCGGCCGTGACGACGAACGGCAGCGCGCGCTTGACGGCGACCTTCAGCGCGACGAGGTCGGCGAGCCGCAGCCGGCGCCAGCGCCGCGTCTCGAGGATGCGCTGCACGCTCCGCGCACCGACCCCGGGGATGCGGAGCAACACCGCCTTCGGCGCGCGGTTGACGTCGACCGGGAAGTCGGCCCGGTTGCGCAACGCCCAGGCGAGCTTCGGGTCGAGCGCGAGGTCGAGGTCCGGCGCCTCGGGCGTGGTCAGCTCGGCGGCGCGGAAGCCGTAGAAGCGCACGAGCCAGTCGGCCTGGTACAGCCGGTGCTCGCGCACGAGCGGCGGCGACAGGCTCGGCAGCGCGGTCGGCGCGTCGGGGATGGGGCTGAACGCGGAGTAGTAGACGCGCCGCAGCCGGTGCCGCTCGTACAGCGACGTCGCTGCGGCGAGGATCGTCGCGTCGGTCGACGGCGTCGCGCCGACGATCAGCTGCGTGCTCTGCCCGGCGGGCGCGAAGAGCGCGGGGGCGGCCGCGGGCGACGCGTGAGGCCGTCGCGCGGCCGCGCGGCGCAGGGTGACGAGCGCGGGCCCGCGCGGGGCGCGCGCGTCCGGCGCGGCCGCGCGCGCCTCGTCGATGCGCCCGCGGATCGCGGTCATCGCGCCGCGGATCACGCCAAGATTCTTTTCCGGCGCGAGCGCGGCGAGGTCGCCCTGCGTCGGCAGCTCGGCGTTGATGCTCAGCCGGTCGGCCCAACGCCCCGCCTCGCCGATCAGCTCCGGGCTCGCGTGCGGGATCGTCTTGAGGTGGACGTAGCCCTGGAAGTCGTGCGCGACGCGCAGCGTGCGCGCGACCTCGACGAGCTGCTCCATCGTGTGGTCGGGCGACCGCGCGATGCCGGAGGAGAGGAACAGGCCCTCGATGTAGTTGCGCCGGTAGAAGTCGAGCGTGAGGCGGACGACCTCCGCCGGCGTGAAGCGCGCGCGCTCGACGCCGCTCGACCGGCGGTTGACGCAGTAGAGGCAGTCGTAGACGCAGTAGTTGGTGAGCAGGACTTTGAGCAGCGACACGCAACGCCCGTCGGGCGTGTAGCTGTGGCAGATGCCCATCCCTTCGGTCGAGCCGACGCCCGCGCCGCCCGCGGCGGCCTTGCGCCCCTTCGACCCGCTCGACGCGCACGAGGCGTCGTACTTCGCGGCGTCGGCCAGCACCGCCAGCTTCGCTTCGAGCTCCACGCGTCCTCCCGGTTGACTGTCGTCTTGACTGTCGTCGAGCGATTGCCCGAACAGCGGCCGAAAGTTAGTCACGACGGGGGCGTTGGGCAGCGTGCGGGGAGGACGATCGTTCCGGCACGACCGGTGGAGCGGGTTTGGAACCGCGCTGCTGACCGGGCGCTGCTGATACGGCAAGGGGACGGGTACGACGGTCGACGAATTGGCAGCAGAGCCAGGGCCATTGCCTGTCCGTCCCCGTCGTGCCCCGTCGTTGTCGTTCCCTTGTCGCATCAGCAGCGCCCCTTCAGCAGCGCCCGGCCAGTAGCGCCCGGCCAGTAGCGCCCCACCAAGCCCGCCCGACCGGTCGTGCCGGCGCCGCGGCCCGTCCGCTCCCCCACCAGCCCGCCCCGGCCGTTAGATTGGCCCCCGCATTCCCGGCTCGGCCGGCTCTCCTCCTCGCACTCCATCCGCGCTTCTCGATGCACGTCCAATACGTCGCCGTGTGCGACCACGTCCTCGTCGGGGCCGACGGCAAGCCGTCACTCATCGGCGTCTTCAGCGACATCCAGGCGGTGCAGGTCCCGGTCACGCTGCCGCGGCTCTCGTTCGCCGCGCGCCTCCTGCTCACGGGCGACGAGACCGGCCGCACCTACAAGGCCGAAGTCGTCATCAAGGACCCCAAGGGCCAGGAACTCGCGCGTCCGGGCGGCGAGATCAACGTCCCGCAGGTGCCCGCCGGCATCGACTCGATCGCGATCGACCTGCCGATGATCTTCGACATGTTCGGCCTGCCCGAATTCGGCCGCTACACGTTCATGCTCGAGATCGACGGCGAGCCGAAGGCCGGCGTCCAGATCGCCGTGCGCGAGGGCGCGCCCGGGCCGATGGCCTAACGAAGCGTTAGTCGCGCGCCCGGCGCCGCGCCTCGGCCCGGAGTCGCGCCACCTCCCGGTCCGGGGGGGCCCCCGCCCCGGCGCCCCCCCCCCCCCCCCCCCCCCCCCCGCCCCCCCCCCCC
>JAABUZ0100006680.1_pt1 | contig 14283 bp, 11 predicted proteins | sample 5562091 | NCBI WGS metagenome assembly JAABUZ01 (sample SAMN12813069, study PRJNA571459) | rock metagenome | isolation source: Antarctica rocks | place: Antarctica: Victoria Land, Linnaeus Terrace sud | collected 2015-12-21 | reverse complement strand
GGCTGCACCGGCGACCCGCCACCAGTGTCGCCGCCGACGCGCCGCGTCGCCGGGCGTCGCGCGGAGGGTGGCGCGCAGGTCGCGCTGCTCGGCGTCCACGGCCAGCACGCCCGCGCGCACGTCCTCGTAGCGGAACCCTTTGCGCGCCAGCTCCCCGGCGTAGGTCACCAGCCCGCGCGCCAGTCCCCACATGATGGCGAGCAGGAATCCTCCCATCACGAGCGCGTCCGCGTTCCCGCCGCGGTACGTGCCGACGAGCGTCGGCGTGAGGAGGGCGAGGATCACGAGGGCGCGGAGCGTGGTCTCGAGCCGCTGCGCGAAGAGCCGCAGGGCGGGCGCGACGTCGTGGCGCGCCGTACCCGCCATGTCTAACGCCTCCCCCAGCGCCTCGCCGCTCGGGAAGCGGTCCGCGGGCTCCTTCATCAGGCAGCGCTGCACGGCCGCGACGAGGGGCGCGGGCAGGTCGGGGCGCAGGGCGGCGAGGTCGGGCGCGGGGCGTGTGATCTGCTGCGTGAGGACCGCCCGCGTGGTCGGCCCGTCGAAGGGCACGCGCCCGGTGAGCGCGAGGAAGCCGACGATGCCCAACGCGTACAGGTCGCTCCGCCCGTCTACGGCCTCGCCCACCGCCTGCTCGGGACTCATGTACTGCGGCGTCCCGACCACCTCGCCGACGCGCGTGAGGCCGAGCGCGGTGGCGCCGTCGGCCATCCCGCCTAACGCGCCGGCGGCCACGCGGGCGATGCCGAAGTCGGTGACGAGGGCGCGACCGGTGGCGCGCTCGAGCAGGATGTTGTCCGGCTTGACGTCGCGGTGCACGACGCCCTGCGAGTGCGCGTACGACAGCGCCCACGCGACCTCGCGCAGCAGACGCGTGGCCTCGGCGGCGCCGAGCGGGCCGGCGCGGCGCACGCGGGCGGCGAGCGTCTCGCCGTCCACGTAGCCCATGACGAGGAAGAGGAGGCCCTGGCGTTCCTCGACCGCGTGCACGGGGACGACGTTCGGGTGCGAGAACGCGGCCGTGGTGCGCGTCTCGCGCAGGAAGCGCTCGCGCAACTCGGGCTGCGCGGCGAGCTCCGGCGGCAGGACTTTGATCGCGACGCGGCGGTCGAGCGCGCGGTCGCGGGCGAGGAAGACCGCGCCCATCCCGCCGCGGCCGAGCTCGCGCTCGACGAGGTAGCGGTCCGCCGCGGCGGCGGTGAGCAGGTCGAGGATCTCGGGCATGGCCAAAGAATGCCGCCGTGTCGCGCGCGGCGCTACGCCTCGGCGGTCACCGCCACCGTCCAGTCTTCCCCCGCCCAGCCGCGCGCGTCGGCCCAGCGGATCGTGAAGTGCACCGCCGCGCCCGGCGGCAGCGCGGCCGTGTCGAGGTCGACCGCGTACACGCCGAGCGAGCCGGCCGCGGCGGCGGGCGCGTCGTGCGCCGTGGCCCAGCCGTCGGCGCTCCAGCGGACGGCCGCGTCGTCCCCCGTCAGCACGCGGAGCGTCTGCCCCGCCGTCATCGCGCGCACCTTCTGCCGGGGCGCCCAGAGCGCGACGCGGGGCGCGCCGTTCGCGGCGGCTTTCGTCGCATCGTTAGGCGACGCGTTAGGCCGGCCGAGATAGCGGGCGGGGGGCTGCGGGGGGAGGTCGAAGACCCGGCCGTCGGCGAGGGAGCGGGCCAGCTTGAGGTACTCCGCGTGCGCCCACGCGAGCGGCATCGCCGAGCCCGCGGGGCGGCCGCAGTAGAGCTCGCGCTCGGGCAGGTCGGGCGCGTCCCACACCTGTTCGGGGATCAGGCCGCCGTCGCTCGCCTGGCGGGCCATGGTGTCGAGCATGACGCGCGCCTCGGCCGCGTCGCCGGCGGCGAGCGCCCAGTGCCCGCGCTCGCCGGCGAACAGCGGCCACCCGCGCCCGATCCCCGCGCCGTCGAACGGGCTCCCGTCCGCCTTTTCTCCGTAGCCGTCCTCGTTGTAGCGGTGCCACACGGGGCCGGTGGGCGTGTCGGTCTTGAGCACCGCGTCGATCACGCGGATCGTGTCGAGGATGCGCGGGTCGCGCGCGTCGCGCAGGCCGAAGCGCACGAGGGCGAGCGCGTCGGGGCTGACGACCGCGTCGTAGCAGACCTTGAGCCCGGGGTCGACGCGGTTCTTGATCGGGACGTAGCCCGCGTTCGGCCCCGTGGGCGACGGCGCGTCGGCCACGTCCGGCGGCGCGATGCGCGCGTAGTAGCCCGCGACGCCGACGCGGCGCGCGAGGTCGGTTCCGGTGACGTACGTCCACCGCTCGATCCCCGCGTTCCACACGTCCGCCGTCTCGCGCAGGAACTCGGCGCTGTCGGGCTCTCCCGCGCGCTCGGCGACGTCCGCGGCCGCGAGCAGCCCGGCGACCTCGACGGCGAGCGTGAACGGCGAGTAGCCCGCGTCCTCTTCCCAGCGGTCCTGCTGCGTGACCGGCCCGTGGCGGACGAGGAAGCCGGCCGCGCGCCGGACCATCGGCCACGGGTCGAGTTCGCCTAACGCGTCGATGCGGTGCGCGAGGTCGGCGAGGAGGATCGGGAACGCGGCCTCGTCCATCTGCACCGCGTCCCAGTAGGGCGTGCCGTCGAGCCACATGTTCTGCGGCCAGTGCCCGTCGGCCTCCTGCGTGGCCATGAGGAAGCGCAGCGTGCGACGCGCGCTCTCGTGGTGCCCCGCGGCGAGGAGCCCGCCCGCGCACTCGACGAGGTCGCGCGGCCAGATCAGGTGGTAGCCGCCGAGGTCGTGGTCCCCCTTCGCCTGGCCCCAGGGGATCGAGAGCGAGGCGATCATCCCGCCCGGCGCGCGCTCGTCCTCGTGCGCGCGGAGCACGGCCGTGCTGACGTGGACGAGGTCGCGCGCGGCGTCGACGGCGACCGTCGGCCGCACGTCCGGCGCGCCCGGCACGGTGTGCAGCGTGCCGCGGGCGAGGAACGCCTGCCAGTCGGCCACGTACGCCGCGGCGATGTCGTCGAACCGGTCGAGCAGCGCGAGCCGCGCCCGCTGCCCCGCCTCGGCCGCGTTCTGCCCGAAGCCGAGGGCGAGCACGAACTCCGCTCGGGCACTGCCGGCCGTTAGGCCAGCGCAGGCGAGATCGACCTCGCCGCAGAGCGCGACGTTGCCGTCGCGGGCGACGTGCGCGCCGGTGGTGAGGCGGCCGTTGGCGTGTACGTCCTGCCAGCCGTCGCTCGTGCCCACGTAGCCGGCCGTGGCGTCGCGCCAGCCGGCACCCGAGGCGAGCGCGAGCGCCGTCCCGCCGCGCGAGGCGAAGAGCGCGCGCATCCCCTTGTAGTCGGCCACCCACGCGTCGTTCCCCGCCCCCTGGTTGCCGACGTGCGGCGAGAGCAGCGCGAAGACGCGCCAGTCGTTCCGTTCGTTAGGCGCCGCGCCCGGCCCCAGCAGCTCGAAGACGACGCGCTGGACGAGCGCGTCGCGCTCCGGGTGGGCGACCACGGTTTTCGTGACGCGCCAGCGCCCGTCGTGCGCGGTGTTCACGAGGCGGTAGCCCGGCACGCCCGGGGCGAGCAGCGCGACGACGCTGGCCGAATCGCGGCGCTCCTCGTAGAACAGGCCGTTCGGCCCGGCGACGAGGAGGCCCAGGTCGCGCGTCACGGCCTGGTCGACCCGCGGGTAGTAGACCTCGTTGACGACGCCGTGCGAGAGCGTGAACCAGACGCGGCTGCGGGGGTCGAGCGCGGTGCCGACGCCGCTCTTCGCGCTCGACGTCCAGCGCGGCTCCATGCCGGGCGCGCCCGCGGCGGGGCGGAGGCTGGCGTCGTCGCGGCGCTCGCCGGAGGGGCGGCCTTCGATGCGGACGGGCATGGGGGCGGGGAGAGGCAGCGCTGAATTCAGATCGTCGCGTCGGGGAGTTGCACGACCGGGAGGCCGGCGACGCTTGGAATCTTGCGATCGTTGGTGACGAACGCGCTGCACCCCGCCGAGAGCGCGGCGGCGAGTTGGAGCGCGTCGGGCGTGCGCACACCGTGGCCGGCCCGCAGACGGGCGGCGGTGCGGATTGGGTCGCGGTCGATGTCGACTAACGTGAGGCCGGGGCTCTGCGTGAATACCGTTTCGAACCGCCACGCCAGGCCGTCGTTCTCCGCCCTGTACGGCTTGACGAGCACCTCCAGGAGCGTGAGTGACGAGGTGACCAGTTCGCGCTCGCCCTCGCGTGCGGCGTCGAAGATCGGATCTGCGAACCGCACGAACTCGGGGTGCACTTCGACGTAGTAGATGACGACCGCGGCGTCGACCCCGACGGGCCCACGGCCTAACGCCGGGCTCAATCCCACGAGTTCCGCTCTTCCTCGAGGTAGGCGGTCGAGTCGACGTCACGCCACAGCTCGCTGCCCAACCCACGCAGTTCCAACAGTGAGTGCGTCTTCTCCGGGAGCGCCTTGCCGAGCAGGTGCGTGACCTCCTGCGCAATCGACCGATTCTCTCGCTCCGCCTGGGCGCGGAGACGCGCATAGATGTCGTCGGGAAAGTTCTTGACGTTCAGCGTGGCCATGCAATCCTCCGTTTTGGAGGAAGTATGCAACGTGCGAGGCCGACCGTCTACAGCGGGTAAATTTGCCCCCGAACAATCCCGCGCCCCGCAGCAGCGCCGACCCACCGTGAGGTGAGGGAGTCCACGATGTCCGATCACGAAGCGCGCCGGGAACGGCTGTTGGAGCTCCTGGCTCAGGCGCCCGACGTGGAGCCTGAGCCGTACGACCGGCGGCCCGAGGACGTCGCCCGGCGCCTCAAGTGCCTGGCCGACGCGCCCGAGTCGAGGCCGCCAGCCGGCACCTAGAACCCCCGCACCGCGTGCGGCCGGTACGGCGCCTCGAGCGCCGCGACCTCCTCGTCCGTCAGCTTCACCTCCAGCGCCGCGAGCGCGGCCTCCAGGTGCGGCAGCTTCGTCGCCCCGACGATCGGCGCCGCCACCCCCGGCCGGCCTAACAGCCACGCCAGCGCCACCGCGCTCATCTCGGCGCCGCGCGCCTCCGCCACGCGCTCGACCGCGTCGACCACCGCGAAGTCCTCCGTCGCGTCGTAGAGCTGCTCGGCGTACGGGTCGCTCTCCGCGCGCGTCGTGCCCGCCCCGGCCACGCGCGAGTCCGCCGGCCGCGGCCGCGCGAGCAGCCCGCGCGCGAGCGGCGACCACGGGATCATCCCGACGCCCTCTTCGAGGCAGAGCGGGACCATCTCGCGCTCCTCCTCGCGGTAGACGAGGTTGTAGTGGTTCTGCATCGAGACGAACCGCGCCCACCCGCGCCGTTCGCTCGTCGAGAGCGCCTGCGCCATGCGCCACGCCGGCCCCGAGCTCGCGCCGATGTAGCGCACCTTGCCCGCGCGCACGAGGTCGTTCAACGCTTCGAGCGTCTCGTCGACCGGCACCGACGGGTCGAAGCGGTGGATCTGGTAGAGGTCGATCGTTTCGATGCCTAACCGCTTCAGGCTCGCCTCGCACGCCTGCACGACGTGCTTGCGGCCGAGCCCGCGCATGTTGGGCCCGGGGCCCATCGGGTTGTAGACCTTCGTCGCGATCACGACCTCGTCGCGCGGGGCCAGCTCGCGGAGCGCGCGGCCGGTGACCTCCTCGCTCGCGCCGGCGGAGTACATGTCGGCGGTGTCGAAGAAGGTGATGCCGGCCTCGACGGCGCGCTGGAAGAACGGGCGCGCGGCCGCGTCGTCGAGCACCCACGGGCGCCACTGGGGCGACCCGTAGCTCATGCAGCCGAGGCAGAGACGCGAGACGACGAGGCCGGTGTGGCCGAGGGTGGTGTAGTCCACAGAGGGGCGGAGCGGAGGGAGGGTAGATTCAACAGTCTTCGTCACCCCCCACGCGAACCGCGCGCCATGGCCCCGCCGGGCACACTGTTAGGCCTGCAAGACGTCACCCTCGCCTTCGGGGGCCCGCCCGTCCTCGACGGCGCCACGCTCGCCCTCACCCGCGGCGAACGCGTCTGCCTCCTCGGACGCAACGGCACGGGCAAGAGCACGCTCATGAAGCTGCTCGACGGCACGCAGGCGCCGGACTCGGGGGAGGTCGTGCGGCAGTCGGGCGTGACCGTCGCGCGGCTGGAGCAGGAGATCCCCGCCGGCGTCGACGGCACCGTGTACGACGTGGTCGCCGAGGGGCTCGGCGAGATGGGACGGCTGCTCGCGCGCTACCACGCCGCGGGCGCGCGCCTCGCGGCCGACCCGACCGACGCCGCGATGGGCGCCGCGCTCCGCGAGCTCGACCGGCTGCACGGCGCGCTCGACGCGGCCGGCGCGTGGCAGGTGCAGACCCGGGTCGACACCGTGCTGCAGCACCTCGGCCTCGACGCGGACGCGGAGTTCGCGGGGCTGAGCGGCGGGCGCAAGCGGCAGACGCTGCTCGCGCGCGCCCTCGTCCGCGAGCCCGACGTGCTCCTCCTCGACGAGCCGACGAACCACCTCGACGTCGACGCGATCGCGTGGATGGAGCAGTTCCTCGTCGACCTCAGCGCGGAGCGCGGTACCGCGGTCCTCTTCGTCACGCACGACCGCGCCTTCCTGCGCCGCGTCGCGACGCGCATCGTCGAGCTCGACCGCGGGCGGCTGGCCGACTGGGGCGCCGACTACGACGCGTACCTGGAGCGCAAGGAGGCCGCGCTCGCGGCCGAGTCGCGCGAGCGCTCGGAGTTCGACCGCAAGCTCGCGCAGGAAGAGCGCTGGGTGGGTACGAGCATCACCGCCCGCCGCACGCGCAACGAGGGGCGCGTGCGCGCGCTCGAGGCGATGCGCCGCGAGCGGGCCGCCCGGCGCGAGCGCGTCGGCTCGGCCGCGCTCCAGGTGCAGGAGGCGGAGCGCTCGGGCCGTCGGGTGATCGAGGCGCGGGGCGTGTCGTTCGCACGAGACGGCCGCCCGATCGTGCGCGACTTCGGCACGGCCGTCACGCGCGGCGACCGCGTGGGCATCATCGGGCCCAACGGGTCGGGCAAGACGACGCTCTTGCGCCTGCTGTTAGGCGAGCTACCGCCCGATTCGGGCACCGTGCGGCTGGGCACGAATCTCGAGGTCGTCTACTTCGACCAGTTGCGCGAGCAGCTCGACCCCGACCGCACGGTGTTCGACAGCATCGCCGACGGGGCGGAGTGGGTGGACGTCGGCGGCGCCGGCGGGGCGCGCAAGCACGTCCACGGCTACCTGCAGGACTTCCTCTTCCCGCCCGACCGGGCGCGCACGCCGGTGCGGGCGCTCTCGGGCGGGGAGCGGAACCGGCTGCTGCTGGCGCGGCTGTTCACGCGCGCGTTCAACCTGCTCGTGCTCGACGAGCCGACGAACGACCTCGACGTCGAGACGCTCGACCTGTTGGAAGGGCTGCTGCTGGAGTACGGCGGCACGCTGCTGCTCGTGAGCCACGACCGCGAGTTCCTCGACCACGTGGTGACGAGCACGCTCGTGCTCGAGGGCGGCGGGCGGGTGGGCGAGTACGCGGGCGGGTACACCGACTGGCTGCGCCAGCGGCCCGCGGTGCCTCACAATGCCGCACCCGCGGCCGGCAGGACAGTGCCTGCCAAACCCGCGCCCGCCGCGAGGGCCGAGCGTGCAAAGGCCGAGCGCGCGCGGCGGCTCACGTTCGCCGAGCAGCGCGAGCTCGCGGGGCTGCCCGACGCGATCGACGCGGCGGAGCGGGCGCGCGGGGCACTCTACGCGTCGCTCGCCGACCCCGCGCTCCTGCGCGACGGGACGGCGGCCGCGGAGGCGAAGGCGCGGCTCGCCGCGCTCGACGCGGAGGTCGAGGCGCTGACGGCGCGCTGGGAGGCGCTGGAGGAGGCCGCCGCGGCCGCCGCCTAACGCGTCCGGCCGGACGCGCTGAGCCTAACGCGCGCCGATCCCGGCGCGGTCGCGCGCGATCCGCGCGCCCGGTGCGACGGACCACTGCGCCATCCCCGCCCACCACGCGCCCGGCCGGACGTCCACCACCCGCAGCCGGCGGGCGATCGCGAGGGTCGACCGCGGGTCGAACAGCCACACGGCGGGCGCGTCGTCGACGATGGTCTGGTACGCGCGGTGGAACCACGGCACCGCGCCGGCGCGCGTCGGCGCGGCCAGCGCCCGGTCCAGCGCCGCGTCGAACGCGCGGCTCGCGTACGCGCCGTAGTTGGACCCGTGCGGCGCGTCGGCCGACGCGGTCCCCCAGTCGTCGCGCAGCCCGCGCGCGCTCGGCTCCAGCACGCGCGCGTCCACGGCCGCGTCGAACGTCCGGGCGCGCAGACGGGTCGTGTAGGTGACGAACTCGAGCGGCTCGACGCGCACCTCGGCGCCGATGCGCCGGAACTGTTCCTGGATGAGTACCGCGTAGCGCACGCGCGGCTGGCTGCCCACCGGAACGATGAGGGCGAAGCTCAGCCGTCGCCCGCGCCGCACCCGCACGCCGTCCGCCCCCGGCCGCCAGCCGAGCGCGTCGAGCGCGCGCATGGCCGCGGCGGGATCGTACACGGGTTGCGCGACCGTGGTGTCGGCCGACATCTGCGCGCGCGTGAACGGGCCGAGCGACACGCTGCCGAGCGTGTCGAAGACGTTGCGCACCATCGTCCGCCGGTCGAGCGCGGCGGCGAGCGCGCGGCGGAGGGCTCGGTCGCCGAAGATCGGGTGCGGGGCGACCGGCACGGCGCCGGGCTCGCGGAGGTTGAACCGCAGGAACCCGCTGTACAGCCCGGCGACCGAGATCGTCGTGAGGTTTGGTCGGCGCGCGAGCGGGCGGAGTTGCTCGGGGCGGATGGCCTCGTAGAGATCCGCGTCGCCGGTGAGCATGCGGGCGACGGCCGAGGCGGGGTCGGGTGTGACGCTCCACACGACGCGGTCGAGGAACGGGCGCCGGAGATGGTATGTGGGATTCGCGACGACCTCGGTCCGCACGCCGGGCGTGCGAGATGCGAAACGGAACGGTCCGCTGCCGACGGGCGCGCTCGCGAACGCCGAGCCGCCGAGCGCCGAGGCGGGGATGCCGCGCAGCCGCGCCGCGGGGAGAATGCGGAGCGTCGAGACGGCGGAGTAAAACTGTTCGGGCGAGCGGCGATGAAACCAGAACACCGCGGTGAGCGAGTCGGGGGTTGCGACCGAGTCGATGCCGGCGAAATCCGTGAGCGCCGCCGCGCCCGCGGCCGGGTCGCGGTACAGATCGAAGGTGAAGCGCACGTCCGCGGCGCGCACGGGGGTGCCGTCGTGAAAACGCGCGCGCGGGTCCAGGTGGAAGGCGATCGCGAGCGAGTCGGGGGCCCACGTCCAGCGCTGCGCGAGCCGCGGCTCGAAGCCGGCGTCGCCGACCGTGTTCAGCGCGGGGCCGATTTCGGCGAGCGGCTCGAAGAGGAGGTCCGTGACCTGGTGCGCCGTGGTGCTCGAGCTGAGTGGAGGGACGAGCGTCTCGGCGTCACCCGCCGTCGCGATGACGACCGTGCCTCCGACCGTCGCCTCCCGCGTGGTCGCGTCGGCGGGAGGCGGGTGGCGGTCGCGGTCGCCCCCGCCGCACGCGCCGACGGCCAGCCCCGCCGCCAATGCCGCGGCCGCGACCACACCCGACGCTCCGCACCGCAACGACGGGCATCGCATCAGCAGCGGGATCGCGTCAGAGGCAGGAAGGTCGGCACGGCTCAACGATCACGGAGGCGGGGCGCGGATGCAACGGCGGGCGCGTCCGTGTGTTGTGCTCGCGCCACGCCGACGTAGGTTCATCAAGCGGGCGCCGCGACCGCGCCCGGCGGGGTTTCTCCCCTGTACGCGTCGAATAGTGACGTGGTTGTTGCGCGGCGGTCGCCCGTGCACCGCCTTTGCATCACGCTCGTGCCGCACCGCCCCGTGGCGACGCCCCTGTTGCGCGGTCCTGTTGTGCTGTCCCGCCGTGCTGTCCCGCCGTCATGCCTTCTCCCAACGAGCACCCGCGCTTGCCAGCGGCCGACCCGCCAGCGGCCGAGCGGCCGGCGGTCGACCCGCACGCCGCGACCGCGATGCGGCTCGAAGCCCTCGGCCTGCTCGCGGGCGGCGTCGCGCACGACTTCAACAATATCCTCGCGGTCATTCGTGCCAACGTCGAGTTGGCGCGTGGCGCGCTCGGCGGTCGGGCGCCCGACGTGCCCGTCGCGCTCTCGGACCTCGCCGAGGTCGATCGTGCGGTCGAGCGCGCGTCGGAACTCGTGCGGCAGCTGCTCGCCTTCGGGCGGCGCCAGCGCCTGACCCCCGAGCCGATCGACCTCAACGCCGTGATGCGCGAGACGCTCGCGCTCGTGCGGGTGCTCGTCGGCGACGCGGTGCAGGTGCTCGTGCGGCCCGCGCCCGACCTTCCGCGTGTGCGCGCCGACCGGCCCCAGATCGAGCAGGTGCTCGTCAGCCTCGTGCTCAACGGCCGCGACGCGATCACGGAAGCGGCCGCGCGCGCGGGGACGAGTGGGGGCACGCCCGCGGACGCGATGGCGGGCGCTGCCGAGCGCGCGACGAACGGCGCAGTGCCCGCGGGGACGCTCGTCGTGACGACCCGAACGGCAGACCTCGCGGCGGACGACGTCGCACGCCTGGGCGTCGCCCAGCCCGGCCGCTACGCCTGCCTCGAGGTGCGCGACGACGGCGTTGGTATGGACGCCGCGACCCGTACCCGCATCTTCGAGCCGTTCTTCACGACCAAGGCAGTGGACCGGGGCGCGGGACTCGGGCTCGCGGCGACGTGGGGCATCGTCCGGCAGTCGGGCGGCGCGATCCACGTCGACAGCAAGCCGGGCGCCGGCAGCACGTTCACGGTCTACCTCCCCGCGACCGAGGTGGACGTGGCGCCCGGGCGGACGACGCCGGTCGAGTCCGCGGCGCCCATGGCGCCGCTCGGCCTCGCGGGGTCGGCCGCGTCGTTCCGCCTCGCCGACGCGCGCACGGCGGGCGTTCGCGACGGCATCGACGGGGGTGTCGGCCAGGGCTTCACGGCGCTCCTCGCGGAGGACGACCACGCCGTCCGCCGCGCGACCAGCCGGATCCTGCGCGGCGCCGGCTATCAGGTGCTCGAGGCCGGCGACGGACGCAGCGCGCTCGCCCTCTGGCGGGCCCGCGCGAAGGAGATCGACGTGCTCGTCGCCGACCTTCGGATGCCGCACCTGCGGGGCGACGCGCTCGCGCGCGCGGTGCGGGCCGACCGGCCGGAGCTTCCGGTCGTGCTGATGACGGGATTCGGCGAGGAGCCCTCGTTGCACCTCGCGTTCGCGGGCGAGGACGCGGCGGCGCGGCCGCTCGACGTGCCAGTGCTCGCGAAGCCATTCGCGGCAGCCGAACTGTTAGCCCACGTCGCCGCCTCGCTCGCCGCGGTGCGCGGCGGGCGCTAACTGCGGCGGGCGCTCACCGCGGGAGCCGCGCACCGGAGCGGCTGACGACGGGTGCCGCGGGCGGAGGCCCGCGGCGTCAGGACGGGACGAGCCCGTCCTCGTCGGCGCCGACGGTTGCGTGCACGCCGACGGCGTCCAGGGCGTCGGCGGGGTGCGGACGACGGCCCGCGAGCGCGTCGTGGAACGCCGCGCGGAGCGCCGCGCCGTGGTCGCGACGCAGGTCGGCGGGCCCGAGGTCGGCGTAGCGGCGGAGCAAGTTGCGGAACGCGTTCGCCGATGGGAAGTCGAGGGTGAGCGCGACCTGGTCGACCGAGCGCCCGTCCCCGGCGAGCAACTCGGCGGCAATGAGGAGCCGGCACCACACCGAGAGCGCGCGCGGGCCCGGAAGCCCGGCGGCGCGCATGCGGGTGGCGAGCGTCTGTCGGCTCACGCCGAGGGCGCGGGCGAGGGCCGGAACGTCGGGCGCGGCGGTCGCGTGCTCGAGGCAGTAGCGGAGTACCGGGACCGCGGCCGGCGGCACGAGCGGCATGACGCCGGTGAGCACGCGTTCGGCGGTCGAGCGCCGCACGGCGCGCGCGAGCGTGTTGCGCAGGACGTGCGCGACGTCGTCGAGGCCGGCCATGATGAGCTCGTGGATGCCGGCGCGGGCGAGGGCGAGCACGTCGGGCGACGCGCCCGGTTGCGCCGCGACGTGGCCGACCACGGGCAGTTCCGGGTAGCGGGCGCGGAGTGCGCGGATGGCTTCCTCGGTCGGGACGCCGTCGGCGTCCCGGGGCTCGACGACGATCATCGCGTAGGGCCGCGCGGCGAGCGCGTCGTGCAGCTCGGCAATGTGCGTGACGACGCGGAGCGTGGCGCCCGCGTAGGGCATCCCGGCCTGTGCGCCGCCGGGCGCGCCGGCACGCAGTGCCTCGGCCAGGCGTGCGGCGGCGGCGCGCTCGCGGACGAGGGCGAGGACGGCGGGCGTCTCGCGCCGGATGGGCACATATGTGAGCGACGTCACAGATGTGGGGCTGAGACGCGTCGCCACGTGTGGTGGCTTTCCGCCGCGTGTGCGTGCGCCAGTCCAAGCTGGTGCATCCTTTCGGCCCCTTCCTTCAGGAGCTTTCGATGCGCGTTTCGACCATCGCCCGTGTGGTTCGGATTCCCGTGTTCGCCGCCGCCGTCATCGCGCCGATGCTGGTCGCCGCGTGCGGCAACGATCCGCTCGCGCCGACCGCGCAGGCGCCGCGCGCCAGCACGAGCGTCGATAGCGCGGGGCGCTCGGGCGGGTCCGTGCCCTGGTTCGACGCGCAGACGACCGGCAAGTCGTCTGGCGGCTCGGTTCCGTGGTTCGATGCCGCGAGCGCGGGCAAGTCCGGCGGCTCGGTTCCCTGGTTCTGAGAACTTGAGCCCAGCCTCGTCAGCATCAGCGCTCGGCACACGCGGGCATTGCTGCGGCGACGCGTGCACCTGAGCACCCGATGAGCGTTCCGCCACAGTCAGCACGTCGCCAGCGCCTCGTACCGAAACGGGGCAGGCAGTGCTTCGAGCGACCGAAGCACGGCCTGCGCGCGCGGCGACCGAGCCGCGCGGCTCGCGGCGTCGGCCCGCGTGCGGTCGTCACCGTCGGCGATGCTGCCGGAGATCACCCGATCGGCTCGTGCCGTGATTTCGTGGAACGTTCCGGCATCGCTCAATGCCTGAGCGCGCGACGCGTACCGGAGCGCGAACTCGTTGCGAATCCCGTCGAACGCCTCAGCCAACTCGACCAGTGCGCGCGCGTTCTCAAACTGTTGCCCGGATCGGGCGACGATTCGCTCGACATCGCGCGCCAGGAACTCGAGCAACCGATGCTCGCCGAGCGCGGCCGCAGCGCGCGCCGCGGTGCCCAAGGCTGGGAGTCGCAGCCGGGGAACGTCGGTGAGTTCGAGCGCACTCAGGCAGGCTCCGAGGGCAGCCTGGTACTCGTGCGCTTGCCGTCCGACCTCGCCCAGGTTCAGCAACGCCTCAGCGCGCTCGTCCCCAGCGTCCTCCGGAAGACCACGGACCGCCGCCCAGCCATGCGCGAGCGCCGTATCGACGTCGTTCGCAGCGAACGCGGCGTAGAGCAACCCGTGGTGACTGGCCCGTTGCAGGAACGCCGATCCCGCGAGCGTCGCCTGTTTGAGCGCACGACGGTAGAGCGCGCGAGACTTGGGGTAGTTCCCCCGGTTACTCGCCAGCGCGCCACCGCCGAGCAGCGCCCGTGCTGCGACATCAGGCGCACCGGCGCGCCGGCCAGCGCGCGCAGCGGCACGGTAGAGTGCACTAGCTGTGGTGAGCGCTCCGAGCTGCCGCGCGACACGACCTTGCTGTGCGAGGAGCAACCCCCGACTGCGTTCGTCGAGCACGGGTGCGAGCGCCCGTCGCATGGAGGCGAGGCTGGTGAACGCGAGCAGGAAGGCTCCCGCTTGCTCTTGCCGCGCGATCATGGCTTGCAAAGCGCCGACCGCAGCACGTGCCGGGTCAGCATCAGCCGTTCCGTCCGGCGTGTGACCGGCCGTGAATGCATCCAACCGTGCCGCAAGATCCGTCAGACTATGCGACGCGGCCTCGACGACTGCGCACACCCGCTCGTCCCCATGCGCGGGGACCACGGCGGCCATCATCCGCGCGCCCGCCGCGCACACCGCGGCGCGTTCGCCGCGGGGCAGCGCCGCCGCGCGCGCGAGGGTGTGGGCGAGGGTCAGCCAGGCGTCATCGGCCGCGCCAAGGGGCGCGCGGCCGTCCAGGCGGTCGACGTCGGCAGCGTACGCCTCGTGCGGCGCGAGCGGGACGAGCAGCGCGTCGGGGCTGATTTCCGGACGCGCGTCCGGGCGGGCGCTGCGGGGCACGACGGCGGGCATGCGAAGGCTCCGGGCCGGGTGGGGGGGACCGCGGCGCGTGGCACGCGCCAATCGGTGCAGAACGATACTAGCGCCTACGCTCGGCAAGTAGGAAGTGCGGTAGGCAGTGCG
>JAABUZ0100006678.1_pt1 | contig 14287 bp, 9 predicted proteins | sample 5562091 | NCBI WGS metagenome assembly JAABUZ01 (sample SAMN12813069, study PRJNA571459) | rock metagenome | isolation source: Antarctica rocks | place: Antarctica: Victoria Land, Linnaeus Terrace sud | collected 2015-12-21 | reverse complement strand
AGTTGCGCGGAGTCTTGCGGCTTATAGGTCTGTCCGAGATGCGAGTAGATACCGAGTTGCCGGAACATGCCTTCCATGCCGAACGTGCGCGACTCGTCGGCGACGATCGGCACGACGCGTGCGCCGATCTCTTTATCCCGAACCATTACGGACAGCAAGCGCACGAACGCCATCGTCGTCGAGATCTCGCGCTCGCCCGAACCGCGCAGTTGCGTCTCGAAGGCCGAGAGTTCGGGCACCGTCAGGGCCGTCGAGGTGCGGCGGCGTTGCGGCACGCTGCCGAGCGCGGCCGTGCGCTCGCGTAAATATTTCGCCTCGGCACTATCGTCGGGCGGCCGATAGAACGGCATGCGGGGCAGATCCGTATCGGAAACCGGAATCGAGAAGCGATCGCGAAACTGTCGCATCGCTTTGATATCGAGGTGCTTCTGCTGATGCGCGATATTTTGTGCTTCGCCCGAGGAACCCATCCCGTAACCCTTGATCGTCTTGGCGAGCACGACGGTCGGTACGCCTTTGGTCTTCACCGCCGCATCGTAGGCCGCATACACCTTACGCGGATCGTGGCCGCCGCGTTGCAGCGCCCAGATTTGTTCGTCGCTCCAATCGGCGACCAGCGCCGCCGTTTCGGGATAGCGTCCGAAGAAATGGTCGCGCACGTATTTGCCGTCGTTGGCCTTGAACGTTTGATAATCGCCATCGACGCACTCGCCCATCAATTGAACGAGCCGTCCCGTGTGATCCCGTTCCAACAGCGGATCCCAATTGCTGCCCCACACGACTTTGACCACGTTCCAGCCCGCGCCGCGAAACTCACGCTCGAGTTCTTGGATGATGCTGCCGTTGCCGCGCACCGGACCGTCGAGGCGCTGGAGATTACAATTGACGACGAAGATGAGGTTATCGAGCCCTTCGCGCGCCGCGACGGAGATCGCTCCGAGGGATTCGGGTTCGTCCGTCTCGCCGTCGCCGAGGAAACACCAGACCTTGCGGCCTTCCGTATCGGCAAGTCCGCGATTATGAAGGTACTTAAGGAATCGCGCTTGGTAGATCGCTTGGATCGGGCCGAGGCCCATCGATACGGTCGCGACCTGCCAGAAATCCGGCATCAGCCAGGGATGCGGATACGATGAGAGCCCGCCGCCATCGACCTCCTGACGGAAGCGCGCCAACTGCTCTTCGCTGATGCGGCCGTCGAGATACGCGCGGGCGTACACGCCCGGCGACGAATGTCCCTGAAAGAATACGAGGTCGCCGCCGAAATCCGCCGACGGAGCGCGGAAGAAATGATTGAAGCCGACGTCGTACAGCGTCGCCGAGGAGGCAAAGCTAGCGACGTGGCCGCCGAGCTCGGAACTCGTTTCGTTCGCGCGCACGACCATCGCCGCGGCGTTCCAACGAATGTAATGCCGAATGCGCGTTTCGAGCTCTTCGCTGCCCGGCATCTGCGGCTGCTGCGCGACCGCAATCGTATTGACGTACGGCGTCTTGACGCCGAGTTCGACGTGCGCGCCGCCGGCTTGCGCGCGCTCCACGATGCGCTCGACGAGCTGACGGGTGCGCGCGGGCCCCTCGTGCTCGAGCACGCCGTCGAGCGCGTCGAGCCACTCCTGCGTTTCGTGCGGGTCCGGGTCGGCGAGTCGAACATCCGTCATAGCGGCCTCTTGAAGCAGACCGTCGGCGATACCCGCCCCTGGACCACTCCGCTTCGTGCCTTGGAGCCATCCAATAAGCCTAGGCAGTAAGAAGGGCGCCGCATTCATAACACGCCGACGATGCCGAGCGCTCGCAACCGCGCGTTGTATCTTCTCGGAAGCGTCTGCGGCAACGTTGCTTTTCAGGTTCAAAGCGTCGCGATCGCCTGGCACGTTTTCTCACTCGGGCATCGCCCGCTCGATCTCGGCCTCGTTGGGCTGCGCTGTTTCTTCCGTCGTTTCTCTTTGCGCTGCCCGCAGGCGTGTTCGCCGACCGGCACGACCGGCGGCACGTCGTAGCCGGCAACGCCGTCGCCGAAGGCCTCGGAACGCTCGCACTTGCCGCCGCGGTCATCACGCAGGTGACGGCGATTCCCGTATATCTCGGGATCTTATTCGGGATCGGAACCGCCCGGGCGTTCGAAACACCGGCCGCTCGCTCGATTTTGCCGTCACTCGTCACGGCCGGCGAGTTTGTGCGCACGCAAGCCGCCTTCTCGTCGATTCGTGCGCTCGTCCGCATCGGCGGGCCCGCGCTCGGCGGACTGCTCGTCACGCTCTCTCCGGCGCTCGCGCTCGGCGTCGCGACGGCCCTCATCGCCGCGTACGCGCTCCTGTTCGGCGCTTTAACGCTCGCGCCGGTCGTGCGCCGGACGACATCGGCGACGTGGCGCGATGCGTTCGAAGGATTGCATTTCGTGCGCACGCGGCCGGTCATCGCGGGCGCCCTTTCGCTCGATCTCTTCGCCGTTCTCTTCGGCGGCGCGACGGCGCTCTTGCCGGCCTTCGCCGACGGAATTTTCGGTGTCGGGCCGGCGGGACTCGGAGCGATGCGCGCGGCGCCCGCCGTCGGCGGGGCGCTCGTCGCTGCATTCATCGCGCGGCGGCCGCTCGAACGCCGCGTCGGCGGCGTGCTGCTGATTGCGGTTGCCGGATTCGGACTTGCGACGATCGCCTTCGGCCTATCGCGTGATTTTCGATTCTCGCTCGTCTTACTCGCAATCGTCGGCGGGACCGATATGATCAGCGTCGTCATTCGCAGCGGCCTCGTGCAACTCGCCACGCCCGACGCGATGCGCGGCCGCGTCAACGCGGTCGAAAACGTTTTTATCGGAGCATCGAACGAACTGGGCGAATTCGAGTCGGGCACGCTTGCGGCGTTCGTCGGCGTCGTGCCGGCCGTCGTCCTCGGCGGCGTCGGCACGCTCGCAATCATCGCGCTGTGGGGCACCTTCTTTCCGGCGCTTCGCAGCGCCGATCGTTTCGTCGAAGCGGCCGTTGCCGACGGGGCGCGCGCGAGCGGCGCTTCGGCACGCGCGCCGACGACGCGCTCGGAAAAGCTATAGGCGCTGCTGCAAACGAACGTAGATCGCGCGCGCGTTCGGATACGACGACGCAATGTAGCCGGCCGTCCCGTACGTCCACGGCAGCGCCTGCGTGCGGCCATCGCGCGTCGGCACGCCGTTGCCGAGTGCGTACGGCTTCGTGAGCGCACAATCGGGGGCGCCGCCGAGTCGTCCGCACAACGCCGCGGCGTAGGAGCCGCCTTTATAACCCGGTGGTCCGATCAGATACGGATTGCCTTGCACTTGCGTGGGCCGCGCATTGCCGAAGAGGTTGACGACGTCGACGACCAGCGACGTCGCGCCGCCGAACGCGGCCCGCATCCGCAGCGAAGCCAAGAGCTGCGGCGCAGAGCGAAGCGTGTTGGGATCGTTGCGTTCGGGCGTGCCGAGCGTCCCGACGTACGGATTCGTCGCGGCGTCGAACGGTTTCGCCGGATCGGTTAGAAAGTAATAGTTGAAACCTGGATTGATGTAATTGTCGTTTGCGAGTCGCACGGGGGCGCCGGTCTTGGAATCGAACGCGAAGACGCTGCGCCCGTTGCCGTAGGGATACCCCGTCTCGTAGGAGAGCGAGGGGGAAATCGTCACCCGCGCGCTCGGACGAAAATCGAACGATGCGACGGCCGAAAAGTCCGGCACGTAACCGAGCGGAAAGAGATGGCCCGCGGCGATCGCCGGCGCGTTGAGTGCGTTGTAGCCGAATTGCGAAGCACTCGACGAGAAGCCGTGCGTATACGTGCCGCCGAGCGAAAAGCCGCCCGTCGCCACGGAGAATTCGAGCCCGTGCACGAGCAGATTGCCGGCGTTGGTCGGAACGCCGACGCCGCTCGCGTTATCGCCGGATTGCGTCGCGCCTCGGAAGTTGAACGGCAACACGTCGACGAGATTGCGCTCGTTTTTTGCAAAGTAGCCGAGCCGTGCGCGCACGCCGCCGGTACGTTGTACCGCGACCTGCAACGTATCCCCCGACTCCGGTGCGATCGTCACGAACGGCGTACCCGCATCCAAGCGCTCGGCCTCGAGCGGATTCGGCGCCTGCGTCGTGTGATCGTATGTCAGCAGCAACGCCGTCTTCGGCGCGAACGTGTAATTGAGCCCGAGATGCGGATCGACGGCAGCGACGCCGTAGCGATGGCCGTCGCTGCGCACGATCCACGTGCCATTCGCGCGCAACGTGCTCGTGAGCGCGAGGCGGCTCGTCGGAGAATAGCGGTCGGAGACGTAGCCGAGATACGAGTTCAGGATCGGATGCGAGACGATCGCGTTGTCTTCGGTGGGAACGAGCTGATCCAGGTTGGAAGCTTGCGTGCGCACTTCGGCGCCGTAGCTCAATTCGTGATAGCGGCTCGCGACGTCCGCGATATCGATGCCGAGCCCGAAGAGCCGCGCGTTCTGATTGCCGTAATAGGAGACCGGACCGTTCGGAAACGACAGATCGTCGAAGAACGGCGCTCGCGTCTGCGAACCATACTCCGAGCCATACGCCTGCACGCGCACGGTCGCGCGATCGTACGAACGCAGGAGTTGAATTTTTTGCACGCCGTAGGTTCCGCGAATTCGCGTGGGCGTTGCGACGGCCGCATCCGCGCTCCCAGCGCCGGGAAACGCGGTCGTAGCGCCCGCGAATGCGCCGTAGGTTTGGCCCGCGAACGGCGTGCCGTACTGATCGTACACCGCTTGACCTTCGAGGGTCGATAGGGCGAGTTCGTCGCGCGTGCCGAACTTGATATGGGCGTTCGCGCCGACCGACCACGTCGCGCGGCTCGAAAGCGATAGTCCGTACGTCGCGGCCTCGACGGGATAGAACGTGTGGCCGTCACCGTATTGAATCGCTTCGTTGCCGGTTTCGACGTCGAAGGCGTAGCGGCGGCGCAGATCCGGCGTCGCCCAGCGGCGCTGGAATTCCGACTGATGCGAGCCCGGTACGACGCCGAGCGAAAGCGTCAATAACGCCTGCTCGGGATAGACGCCGGTGGCCGGAATTTCATCGACCACGCCCGCGAGACCCTGATTGCTCGAACTCGAAAGGCCGCCCGTCGTAATCTGCGTATAGCCCAAACCCGTCGAGGGCAACTGCGCTCCGACGACGTTGCCGCCGGGTTCTGCGATGAGCGCTTGGGGCACCGGCACCGCATCGTAGCTGAACACCGTGTCTTTGACTTTGCCGCCCTGCAGGATGACGTTGGCGAACTGATCCTGTTGCACGCCCGGCGCCGCCGCCACCGCACCTTGGACGGTGCCCTGCGCGTACGACCCGAGCCCCGACGACGACGCCCCCGGCAGCCCGCGCGCGGCGTCACCCGTAATACGAAAAACGTCTTGCGTTTCGCCGAAGCCGCTGCCGCCCAGGGCTCCGCGCGCCGCGACCCGTCCGATCTCACGGAGAACGCGCACGAGCGTCGCATCTTCGGCGACGCGTCCGCCCGGCAAGACCGTGACGCCGGCGATGGCGTACGCTTCGTAACCGGCGCGCGCGAAAGACAGTGCGTACGTATCGGGCGCGACGCCGAGCAGCAGATAGCGCCCGTCCGCGTCGGTGCGCGCGCGATAGCGCCCCGATGGCGCGGCCGCATCGACCTCGACGCCGGCCAGCGGCGCCGCGGCCGGCCCGGCGCTCACGCGCCCGACGATGATGCCCGTGGTGGATTCGGCGGCGAACGCAACGCCGCGAACGCATCCGAACGCGATTGCGAGTGCGAGACCGACGATGAAGGCGTGCGGCCGCATCGCTACACGCCCCGGTCGCGGCGAACGAGGACCTTCTTGCCGCGAATCGTCGCGCCACGCAGCGCCGTGATGATCCCGTCGGCGGCTTGACCGGGAACTTCGACGAGCGAGAAGCGATCCGCGATATCGATATGACCGATGTCGCGCGAGTTTATGCGCGCTTCGTTTGCGATCGCGCCAACGAGGTCGGCCGGCCGGATGCCGGCACTGCGCCCGACGCCGATATAGATGCGCGTCACGTCGCTCGCCTTGAGCCGGAGACGCGGGCCGCCCCGCTCGCCTCCCGCTCCCGCCGGCGCCGCGACGAACGGGCGCTCGGGCCGCAGCGGCGCAATTTCAACCTTGGCGATGTCTTCTTCGTCGGACGCCGCGCCGTCACGCGCTCCGTCGAAGAGTTTGACGGCCGCCGCCGCGACGTCGATCACGTCGTGTTCGCTTGCGAGCGATTCGACGATGCTGCGAAACGGGTCGAGCCCGCCCGCTTCGACGGCTTCGTTCAGCGCATCGCGCGTGAGCTCGAGGCGCCGCGCGCGAAGATCGTGCACGGTCGGTACGGCTTCGGTGACGATCTTGCGTTTCGTATGATGTTCGATGTTGCGCAGGAGCCGGCTCTCGCGCGGCTCGGCGAGCGTGATCGCAACGCCTTCGCGGCCCGCGCGCCCCGTGCGCCCGACGCGGTGCACGTACGCATCGGGGGACGACGGTACGTCGAAATTGACCACGTGCGTGACGCGATCGATATCGAGACCGCGCGCCGCGACGTCGGTCGCGACGAGCATATCCGACGCGCCGTCGCGGAAGCGCCGTAACACGCGATCGCGCTGTTCTTGCGAGAGGCCGCCGTGCAAGGCTTCGGCGCTATAGCCGCGCGCGCCGAGCGTCTGCGTGAGCTCGTCGACTTCGACGCGCGTCCGGCAGAACACGATCGTCGCCGCTTCTTCTTCCATATCGAGCACGCGCGCCAAGGCGGCGGCCTTCTGACGGCGCTGGACGATGTAGGCAACCTCGCGCACGCGCGGCGCTTCGCCCGCCGCGACGGTCTCGCGCGCGATCGTCACGCGCACCGGGTCGTTGAGATGCCGTTTGGCGATCTCGAGGATGCGGCGCGCCATCGTCGCCGAAAACAGCGCCGTCTGGCGCTGGGTCGGAACGGCCGCCAAGATCGCTTCTAGTTCGTCTGCGAAGCCCATATCGAGCATCTCGTCCGCTTCATCGAGTACGACGGTTTCGACGGCATCGAACTTCAGCGTGCCGCGGCGCACGTGATCGAGCGCGCGACCGGGCGTCGCGACGACGACGTCGACGCCGCGCTGCAGCGCGCGCAGCTGTTGGCTCATGGACTGTCCGCCGTAGATGGGCAGCACGCGGACGTCGAGCGCGCGTCCGTATTTGTGCACGGCTTCGGCGACCTGCATCGCGAGTTCGCGCGTCGGAACCAGAATGAGCCCGCGAATAGCGCGCGCCTCCCCCGTCGCCGGACCGATCCGATGCAGCAGCGGAAGCGCGAACGCGGCCGTCTTGCCCGTTCCGGTCGCGGCCTGACCGAGCACGTCCCGGCCGGCGATCAGCGACGGAATCGCCTCGCGTTGGATGTCGGTCGGTTCCTCGTACCCGAGCGCCGTCAACGCGCCGACGAGTGCGGGTTCGAGTCCGAGCGCACCAAAGCCGTCGGGCGTTTCCATACCAGAGTCCATCCGTGCGGACTTCTACGATGCGGCGGGCGATGACTCTACGAGGCGAGCGTCTGCGACTTCCAGCGGCCTTCGCGTAAACGCACGAGCGTCAGCGCCGACCGCAGCGACCACGCGAGTAGCCACGCGAGCGGCACGCTCCAGAGCCCGAGCCCCGCGCGCGTTCCGAAGAAGATTCCGCAGATGGCGAGGCCGCTCGTGGCGATGCCCATCCACATCGTGAAGCCGACGTCACCCGACGCGCGAATCGGCGCGAGGATCGTCATCGCATAGGTCTTGACGGGCAACGTCAGCGCATGCGCGGCGAGCGGCGCCGCCGCGATGCCGGCGATCGCGACGTTGAGGGTGACCAGCGCCGTTAGCGGCCACGCGGCGAGCGCGACGAAACCGGCGACGGCGGCGGCGATCGTCACGCCCGCGCGCGTCGCACCGCGGCGAAAGCGCAGGACGCCGACGATATCCCGGGCGCCGAGCCGTTGCCCGACGACGATCTCCGTCGCGCCGCCGATCGCCCCGGGCACCGCCCACGTCAGGTCCGAGACGAGCGACAGTGCGCGAAACGCCGCGACGGTCCGTTCGCCCAGCGGCGCCAGCAGCGCGACGGTGATCGGCTCGGGCACGATCAGCATGATCAAGAAGACGAACTCCGGCAACGCGAGCCCGGCGGTCGCGCGGACGTAACGCAGTTCCACTCCACCCCGCGCGAAAAGACCGAGCTGCGGTCGGCGCGCCGCTGCGCCGAGGCAAAACAGCATGCCGCCGATCTCCGAGATGAGCGACGAGAGCCCCGCGCCTGCGAGCCCGAGCGGCCGGTGCGTTCCCAGTCCGAGCGTGAGGACGACCAGAAGCGGCACGTGGACGAGGTTAATCGCGACGATCGTGCGGACTGAGAGCGACGTATCGCCCGCCGCCGCAAACGCGACGATGACGACCGTCGTCACCGCGATCGGTATCAGCGAGAACGCGCGCAGCATCAGGTAATCGCCGCCCGCACCCGCCGCCGCCACGTGCGGCAGCATCGCATGCACGAGTGGATGCGCGAATTCGAGCGCCGCGAACGCGAAGCCGAGCGCGATCGCAACGGGGACGACGAACGACGCCCGAAAGATGCGTCCGAAGCGCGCGAGATCGTTCGCGCCGACGGCTTGCGCGCCGAGGATGCGCGGCCCGGCGCCGAAGGCCGAGAGCGCGATCGCGACGGTCGCGAACGCGCCCGCCGCCGCGGCGATCGCGGCGAGCGGGCCCGCGCCAAGCGTGCCGACGACGATCGTATCCGCGACGCCGAGAAATTGGTCCGCCACGAGCGCGAGTGCTTCCGGCACGGCGAGACGGCGAAGCGCGGCCGCAACGCGATTGTGGTCGACGATCACGTTTGCGCTCGTTCGCCGCGAAGCGAACGGAACTCCGGTCGCCTACGGGCCTCCGGTTGCCATGGGAGCGACGAGGGCTGTATCGTGACCGTTGCGGGCCAGGGCCTCGGCCACGAAGCCGGACGCTTTCATCTCCTCGATAAAGCCGTGGAGGTAGCGCAACCCGGCATCACGGCCTTTGAGGGTGCCCATCGCCTGCTCGATCACCATGAAATGGCCGTCGAGAACCCGCAGTCCCTCGCGCGTTGCTGCGAGATCGACCAGCGGCTTACGGATCCCGGCGACGACGTCGGTCCTTCGTTCGAGGAACAAGTCGACACTCGCAGGCGATGTCGGCGCGTCCACGAGCGTCGCGTGCTTTAAATTGCGCCGCAGATACAGTTCGTACGCCGTATCTTTTCCGGCGGCGATCGTGATGTCGTCTCGATCGACGTCTGCAACGAACACCAGCGCCGAATCATCACGAACCATATAGCCACCCTCGATAAACACGTACGGGGCGGTAAATGCTATTTCGGTCGCGCGCAGGGGATCGATTGCGAGGAATGCGACGTCCCACGCACCGGCCTCGATCGCCGCAAACACCTCTCCCGCTGCATCGAACGGAACGAGCTTCACGGCGACGCTCAGCCTGCGGCCCAGCTCCCGGGCCAGCTCGACGGAAACGCCGCCGATCGCGCCCGTATCCGCGTCGCACCGCGCGAGAATCGGATTGCCCAGGTTGATCGCGGCCCGTAACGACCCGCCCGGCGCAAGTTCTGCGGCGGCGCGCGCCGACGACACGCCTAAAATGTCGCTCATTCGTCGTCCCGCCTTTAGCGCGGGGGCCCTGCTGTACGTCAGGGCCGTGCGGTGCGCTAGAGCAAGATGAGTAAGGAAAAGCTCGCGTCATTCCTCTCTTAGCGCAACGTCTAGACGGGCTCGCAGCATGAATGTTCGCGCCGGAACGACAGTCCGATAGCCCCGTTCGTTATAGGCGCTCATACCGCCGTCGACGTTCGTGATGTCGGTAAAGCCGCTCGACTCGAGGATCGAGCCCGCGGGGCGCGACGGATCGATGTGCTCGAGCGACGCTTCGAGCGTCGCCGATGCAACGAAAGTTGCCGATTACCTCGGTACGGCATACGGTCCGCCCACGCATCAAACTCCGTGACGCAGTAACGCAACGAATGCGAGTGCGGCTGGAGACGGCGTCCGCTGCCGCACTCGAACCACGCGGAACGTTCTTCGAAGTTCGAGATCGAGCAGCGGCACGCGTACGATGCGTCCGGCGAGAACGGCCGCGTCGGCGACGAGCCGTGAGACGATGGAGATGCCGATGCCAAGGGCGACGGCGCGTACGATCCCTTCGGCGGAGGGAAGCGTCAAAGCGACGTTGGGCGTCACGCCGGCCGCGAGCAAAGCACGTTCCGCTTGCGTTCGCGTTCCGGAGCCTTCTTCGCGCATGACGAACGGCGCGGACGCAAGTTCCGCTACGACGACCCCCGCGCGTTTTTCGGCGAACGCATGCGACGGCGGCACGATCACCACGAGTTCGTCGTCTGCGTACGCTTCGATGTCCAAATCGTCGTCGACGAGCGGGCCCTCGACGAGCGCCAGACTGACGCGGCCGGATTTTACCGCGAGCGCCATCGCCTGGGTATTCTCGACCTCTACGCGTAGCTGGATCCCTGGAAACGAGAGGCGAAAAGCAGCGACGAGATCGGGGAACGCATACGTACCGATCGTAAGCGTCGCTCCGACCCGCAGTTCGCCCGCGCGAACGTCGGCGAATTCGCGCATCTCGCGTTCGAGCGCGTCGACGTTGCCGAGCACTAGCTCGGCACGTGCGGCGAGAAACCGGCCGGCATCGGTGAGGACCGTGCGACGTCCGACCAAATCGACGAGTTTCACGCGAAAATGGTCTTGAAGCGCGCGCACGTGCTGGGTGACGGCCGGCTGCGTGAGGTTGAGAAGCTCGGCGGTGCGCGTGAAGTTCGTTTCTTTGGCCAAGAGACGAAACGTCTCGAGCTGGATCAGATTGAACGACACCTTCCACCTATTAAAGGAAATTTTACTAAAGCCAAAATAGTCTACTTGGACTTATGGATACCAACTCCTTACACTAGCCACATGAGCACGGCAACCCGCGGCGTACGCCACCTCCCACATCTCGGTCGCCTGGGGCTCGACAGCGTCGGTCCGGGCTGGTTTACGAGCATCATGGGCACCGGCATCCTGGCTATCTGCGCGACGATTTCGCCCATTGCGGTCCCATTCGGACGACAGATCGGCGTAGCCCTATGGAGCGTCGACGCCGTGCTGTTCGCGGTCTTCGCGGTGCTCTGGATCGTCAGCAGCATCCGCTCCCCGAGGACGCTCGTCGCGACGCTCCACGATCCCGTAAAGGCGCAAGTGCTCGGCGCGCCGCCGATGGCATGTTTCACGATCGCAGTCGGTTTCTTGAAAATCGGCGAGACGTTTCTGCCGCTGGAATTCTGCATCGCAGCCGCGCAGGCGATTTTCCTTATCGGTGTCGCCGGCAGCATCGCTAGCGTGTTCGCCATTCCCTATCTGATGTTCACTCGGCACGAGCTGTCCCATGAGAAGATGTACGGCAGCTGGCTGCTGCCGGTGGTCCCGCCGATCGTCGCGTCGGTTCCCGCGGCGCTGCTAAGCCCGACGTGGCCCGAAGCGATTCGTGGCGACATGCTCGGCCTCGCTTACGCGTTGCTCGGTGTCGGCGTGATCCTCGCAGCGATCATCATCGTGATTTTCTACAGCCGGCTCACGATCCATAAGGTGCCTGAAGGCGCGCTCGTGACGACGATGTGGCTCGTGGTGGGTCCGCTCGGACAATCGATCGCCGGTATCATCGCACTGGGCGGCGCCGCGAACGCCGTCTGGCCCGAACTCGGCCGCGGCCTTGCGATGGCGGGTGTCGCCTACGGCGTGCTCGTGTGGGGCTTCGCGATGTACTGGCTCGCGCTGGCGGTCGCATTGACCGTCCGTGCGACGCGCCGGCATCTGCCGTTCAATTTGAGTTGGTGGGCGTTCACCTTCCCGGTGGGCGTCCTCACCGCCGGAACCGACGCGCTGTACGGGCAGACGCACGCGCACATCTTCGGACTTTCTTCGCTTTTGCTGCTCGCACTACTCGCAGCGATGTGGACGCTCGTGGCGACCAAGACGGTCCGCGGGGCGTTCCACACGACGGCCGCCAGCATGCTGCCCGTACGAAGCACGCATCTCTCACCGACGTCCGAAGCCGCATAGTTCATCGCCGCAATCATCGAAGACGAGCGCACGTCGTGGGCCAATAACGCTCCTCCGACGTCAAACGATCGCGTTGAAGCCGCACGACTCGTGCGGTGATCCGAACGCATCCGTCACTCGTATGCCGGGTACGCACTCGCGTCCTCGAGGAGCCTTTTTGATATCCTATCGTTTTCTTGCGCTCGCCGCCGCCGTCGCGGCGCTGGCCGCCTGTACCGACGGTTCGACCGTCTTGACCCCGCAGCCCAAGCCGACCGCCACGCCGACGGCACCGCCGCCCCCGGGCAGCATCGGCTCGTTTTCTTCGCTCACGACCATCGGGTCGACCGTCGATCCGGGCCCGGGTCCCGGAGCCGGCGATCGCAATCCCTACGGCCTCACCATAGCGACGGCGACGGCCGGCAAAGAGGTGCAGGGAAACCTCATGATTTGTAACTTCAACGACGCCGCAAACGTGCAAGGCAACGGCACGACGATCGAGCAGCTCAACCCGACGCCCGGGTCGGCACCGACGCGTTTCCTTGCGGACCCGGCACTAAAGGGCTGCGACGCCCTAGCGATGGCTCCGAACGGAAACGTCTGGGCCGCCGATTACATCGCAAACAACAATCCGATCATCGCTCCGGCCGGAACCATCAACACGACGCTTTCACAGAACGCCTGGTACGGTCCGTGGGGCGAGGCCTTCAACGGCGGCACCGCTTCGATGCCGACCTTCTTCGAGACCAACGCGAAGAACGGAACGGTCACGCGCATCCACATCAATCCCGGTCCTTCGTTCACGTTCGATACGATCTTGGCCGGGCTCGCCGTCAATAACGGCGTGCCGGGCAACATTCTCGCACCCGCGGGTCTGACGTACGACAAGGCATCCGACACGCTTTACGTCGTCGACTCGAACGCGAATCGCGTGATTAAAATCGCTCAGGCAACCACGGCGCCGGCGAGCACCTATGCGACGACCGCCATGGGCTTCAACAGTCCGAGCGTCTCCGTGGTCTACAGCGGCGCGCCGCTGGGGAGCCCGATCAGCTCGGCGCTACTGGCCAACGGCAACCTCGTCGTCGGCAACACGACCGATAATAACCTCGTCGAAATCAATCCCGTCTCCGGCACCGTTGTATCGACGAAACTCGTCGATACGGGCGCCGCCGGTGCGATTTTCGGTATCGTCACGACGGGGGCGGGCGGTTCGCAGTACGTCTACTTCAACGACGATAACACGAACACGGTCGTCCGCCTCTCGCCGTAAGAACCACTCGAACCACGGTGCAAGGGGCCTCACTCATCCGGAGCGAGGCCCCTTGCCATATGCCGCCGCGTGACGGTTAAGCGGTTAACTGACCGTACCTTCGAGAACGAGCCGCCGCGGAGCCGTCTCGGCGTCACGCTCCCGTTCGAGCATCACCCGGATCGAAGATGCGTGGGCGAAGACGTCGCCCGGCGTCACCAGTACGTGCAACCCGTCGGATGTTACGTCGAGAATTCCGGGAGAACGGCGCGCGGACGTTCCGCGAATCCACACGCGATAGACCAGACCCGCACCCGCCGCCGGTAAGCCACGGACGATAAATCCGCTCTCGCGATGCGCGTCGCCGACGAGCGCGACTTCCACGGGATCCGTCGCGAGCATGCGCGCAATTTCCGCATACGCACTCGCAAGCGCGCGATCGTGCCCGGCATGGAAACCTCGAACCGCTCGGCACGTCGGGGCTCGCCGATCACCTGACGCTCGGTGCACCCGGAGGTGCCGCCTCGACGACGGTCACGATCAACAATCAAGGTCTCGTCGATATTCTCGAAGCGGCCGTTACGAACTTGATGCCAAAGCACGCATACACGCTCGCACTCTCGAATCAGGCCGATGGTAAAGGGCCGTTGCAACCGCTCTCGGGTTTTAACACCAATCCCGCCGGAGCGGCGATCGTATCGACGGTCGCACAATTGCGCGTCGCCCCCGCCCCGCAAAACCGCGACGCCCGCGCGTCGCTATCTCGTCATCCTCGACGGAATGCCCGGCAGCGGCGGCGCCGTCGTACAGGTCCAGCATGAGTTCACTAGCAGGCCTGTGAAAAACGCGCGCAACGGCAGTCGCCACCGGGGTTTTGGAAGGGACAGCGGGCGAAGTTCGGGATATTCCGGCTGGTTTTCGGGTGCCTTGAGCGTACTGATCGCGTCGAATGGGCGTTCATGTTGCGGCTCCA
>JAABUZ0100006677.1_pt1 | contig 14291 bp, 12 predicted proteins | sample 5562091 | NCBI WGS metagenome assembly JAABUZ01 (sample SAMN12813069, study PRJNA571459) | rock metagenome | isolation source: Antarctica rocks | place: Antarctica: Victoria Land, Linnaeus Terrace sud | collected 2015-12-21 | reverse complement strand
TCGCGGCAGGCACGTCATGCGGCGCGTAGTGCAGCAAAATTTTAATGCCTTGCGCGCCAAGGTCACGCAGCCGCCGGACCGACTGATCCGGCAACAACGCCAGCATCCGGTGCGGACGAGGGTTTTCATAACCGTCCATTTCATACGCCAGCAGCAAGCCGCAGCTTCCTGCCCGCGCTTTCGCCGCCGCAACGCCGTACTCCGGATCAAGCAGAACAGCGCTGGTCTCTGTTGAAAGCAAGCCCGTTACCGCCGCTTTAAACTCCATCAGCCGGTCATCCGTGATCTCCGAAAAATCGCAGTGAGCCGCTTGGGCAATCATGCGCCGCAGACTTTTACGCTGATCAATGGCTAGGGCGGCAATCGTGCCCTGGGGGGTTGACAACGCTTGCAGCCGTTTACGCTTGGCGCTGGAAATAGGTAAGGACAATATCGTCATTGTAAATTGCAGGATAATTTGCCGTTGCTCAGGCCGCTGCCAGTCTGACATCCCTTTTCTCGATGGGCGTCACCGGATCGAGCGCCAGCCAGAGAAGCACTCCGCAGAAGTAGACCGCCGCCGAAACATACAGCGGCAGGTTCCAATTGTTGTTGAAGTGCCGGAGCAGGTACCCGGTCACCACCGGATACAGCGCCCCTCCCAAGTTGCCCATCATGTTCATGGTGCCTGAAAGCGTGCCGGACAACTTTCCTCCTATGTCCATGCAGGTTCCCCAGGAGGTGGGCATCACCAGATCGTTGCAGAAGCTGGCGCATCCCAGGGCCAGCATAACGGCCAGCGGCGAGTGAAGAAAGCTCGCAAGAATCAGTAGGCTTCCCGCACCCGCAAAACCCGTGCACGCCAGCAGTTTGCGCGCCCTGGTCACAGTGCCGGTGAGACGGGTGAGGAAAGAAAAGATAAAGCCGCCGAACAGCGCGCCCAAGCCCCCTAAAAAGAGCGGCAGAATGCCGTACCATGCGCCTTGACTCATAGTAAGCTTGAGCTTTTCATCGAGAAAGGTCGGCAGCCACGTGATGTAGAAGTACCATCCAAAGGAGAGGCAAAAGTATTGCGCGCAGAGCAGCCAGACCTGTTTCGAAGCAGCGAACTGGCCCCAGGGGATCTTGCCGTGGCCGAGCAGTTGTTCTGTTCCGCGCATCAGCTTTAACTCGGCTGCATTCACGTTGGGGTTGTCGGCCGGATTGTCGCGAAACCAGTAATAAAAAAAGACGGCCCAAACCACGCCGAGCAGGCCGAAAATGCCGAAGGCGAGCCGCCAGGAAACGAACCGGAACAAAAACACTACGACCAAAGGCGTAAACGCGCCGCCCCAGCGCGCGCTCAGCCAGATGATGCCTTGCGCGCGTACCCGCTCTCCACGCGGCAACCAAGTGGCCAATGCGCGCGTGATGTTGGGAAAGCATCCAGCCTCGCCCGCGCCGAACAGAAGCTGCGTGAGGAAAAGCGAGATAAAGTTAAAAGCCCAGCCGGTCGCGACCGTAAAGAAGGACCACCACAAGACGATGCGCATCAGCACGCGACGCGGCCCCCAACGGTCGCCCATGTAGCCGCTCGGGATCTCGAAGACGGCGTAGGCGGACGCGAAGGCGAAGAAGACCCAGCCCATCTGCTCCTTGTTCAGCCCAAGATCCTTGGCAATCGTGCCCGCGGCTCGCGACAAGGCAACCCGGTCGATATAGGAAAAAATGGCGAGAGTCACGGCGAACACGACGACCCAATAACGAACGTGCGTTGGGTGCTCTTCGGTTATCGGAATCACGTCGGGAGCCTGGATAGCCATGGAACTGCATCAGATCATATCGCGTTCCGAAAGAATCACTTTCCATTAGGGAGCGCCCTATGCTGGATATTGGAACTTTTGGAACCGAATGGAACGTCCGGTTTGGACGCGATGATAACCGTTAAGGATTTCGAAGGGGAAGCTGAAAAGCGCCTTCCGCGCCAAGCTTATGAATACCTGGCGGGCGGCGCCGGCGCTGGTCTTACCGTGGCGGAGAACCGCGCGGCTTTTGACCGGCTCCGCCTGTTTCCCCGTACACTGATCGATGTCAGCCGCATCGATACCGCGCTCGAACTGTTCGGACGTCAACATGCCTTCCCCATTCTTCTGGCGCCCGCCGGTTACCACATGCTGATGCACCCGCGCGGCGAACTCGAAACGGTTGATGGCGCTAATCTGTCCCAGGCCACGCTGTGCGCGGCCACCTTTTCGAATGTCACGGTTGAGGAGATCGCCCGGGCAGCGCGGCAGCCGCTCTGGTTTCAGCTTTATATCCAAACCGACCGCGCCTTCACAAAAGAGCTTGTCGACCGCGCTCTCGCTTCCGGTTGTGAGGCGATCTGCGTCACCGTCGATGTTCCCGTCAACGGGCCACGGGACCGGGAGTTGAAAGCCGGGTTTCGCCTTCCTCCCGGCGTGCAGCGCGCCAATCTCGCGCGGCTCGGTTCTTCCGTGGCGGCTGCGGCGCATCGACCCATCGGCCGCAATATTTATTCAGCTACTCACGGGGCAGACGCCACTTGGAAGGACATCGAGTGGCTGCGATCCGTGATCCCGGCGAAACTGCTTCTAAAAGGGGTTCTGCATCCCGCCGACGCGGAACTCGCGCTCCAGGCGGGCTGCGACGGACTGATCGTTTCCAATCATGGCGGTCGAAGCCTGGATACCGTGCCCGCCAGTATCGACGCACTTCCCGCCATTGTGAGCCAAGTTGGCGGTCGTGTTCCCGTGCTTCTTGATGGCGGCGTCCGGCGCGGCATCGATGTGTTCAAGGCTTTGGCCGTGGGCGCTGCGGCTGTTCTCATCGGACGCCCTTATTTATGGGGCTTGGCAGCGAGCGGGGCAAAGGGTGTGGCTCGCGTGGTCGAGATCCTGCGGACCGAACTGGAAATGACCATGGGTCTGGCTGGCTGTACTCATTTGGCGCAAATCTCCCCTGCGTTTCTTTTCTCCCGCAACGGCTTCAATTCGGAAACGCCTTTAGCGGGGCGCACGTAGTAGTAATTAGCCCCAAAGAGTTCCTTTCATGATGCGGTTTTTGCTGTTTGCTTCCCTTCTTGCACCTTGCCTGTTGGCGGCGGATGATCCTGTCGTGTTTAAGAGCGATGTCGCCCTGACGCGCGTGGATGCTCAGGTTCTTGACCGGGAAGGGCGCGCGCTCACAAACCTGCAGGCCGATGACTTTGTTCTGCGGCTCAACGGACAGGTGCTGCCCATCCGCAACTTTGCCAGCGAGAATATGCCCCTCGACATCCTTTTATTGCTGGATGTGAGCGGCAGCATGCAGCCGCATGTCCAGCGCATTGCTTCCGCGGCGCAGGAAGCTTTGAACGTGCTGACCGACAAGGATCGCGTGGCCATTATGGTGTTCGACACGCGTACCCGTGTCCGGCTGCCCTTCCGGAGCAGCCCTAGCGAAGTTACCAGCGAATTGAATCATCTGCTGCGATCCGAAAGGTTTAACGGCGGAACGCGCATTACGCAATCTTTGATAGAGGCCGCGAGCTATGTAGGGCGCGAGGCTCGCCCGAATGCCCGCCGGGCGATTGTCATTTTGGCGGATGATCAAACGCAGGATGGAGAAGACGAGCCTCGCGTCGAAGCGGCTTTAACGCGCGCCAACACGGTGCTCAGCTTTCTCCAGGCTCCTTATGAGCAGCTACAGGGTCCCTACGGAGGAGGCGGGGGCGGAGGACATCGTCGCGGTGGTGGTACTTGGGGGAGCGGCGGTGGTTGGCCGGGTTCCGGCGGCGGCATCGGCTTTCCGGGAGGCGGTCCGGTGATTTTGGGGCCTCGCAGCCCAGGTGGTTATGGCAGGACGGACCCGTCGCACTCGGCGGGAACGGCCACCATTGCAAGCGACTCAGGAGGGGATACCATGCCCGTGCAATCCGCTTCCGCGCTGGAAGAAACCTTGGCCCGGCTGCGGCGGCGTTACACTCTCTACTTCTATGCGCCGGAAGGAGCTAAATCAACTTTGAGCGAGTTGCCGGTACAAGTCGATCTGTCCCAAAGAGCCAAGCGCCGGTACGATGGCGCGGAGGTCCGATCCCGGCGTGTTTATTTGTCAGGTGGCGCATCGGGCAGCGAGTCGGCGGAGCCTACCGTGGTCACGCGAGTGCAGTCACGAGCAGATGACACAAGTGCCGAGCCAACGTGGTCCATTGACTCAACACCGCAAGGACGAAGGAAAGCGGTCAATGAAAGCTCTGCGTCCCCGGTCAATACAGTAGGCAATGATGATGACGCTGCTACTCCAAGCCAACCCGCGCCGCCACAGTCAACGCCTTCTCCACAATCTGCTCAACACAGCGGCTGGCCTCGTGCGCATCAATAAAGCCATGCCTGAAAGTTTCTAGGCATATTGACCGGCCACGTAACCCGATGCCCAAGCCCATTGGAAATTGAAACCGCCTAAGTGGCCGGTGACGTCCACTACTTCGCCAATGAAATACAGGTTGGGCACTGCCCGGCTTTCCATAGTTTTGGAGGAGAGTTCCGCCGTATCCACGCCGCCCAGCGTCACCTCCGCCGTGCGATAGCCTTCGGTCCCGTGCGGCACGATTTGCCAGTCATTGACCGCGCGGCCTAATCGCTCCAATTGCTTGTCCGGCAGCTCGGCCACCCGGACCGGCTGATCTCCCGGCAGATGCTGCCCGGCTATGCGCTGCGCCAACCGTTTCGGCAGCAGGGTGCTCAAAAGCGTTGCCGTTTCCTGCCGGGGGTTTGTCGTTTTCGTTTCCTTCAGCAAGGCAACGGCATCCTGCCCCGGCGCGAGATTCACGCGTAGCGGTTGCGCCGGTTGCCAGTAAGAAGAAATTTGCAGCAGGGAGGGCCCGCTTAAGCCGCGATGCGTGAACAAAAGTCCTCCCCGGAAACGCTGTTTGCCGCATTCCACCTCCGCTTCCAATCCCACGCCGGAAAGCGCCTGCCACGCTTCCAGTTGGGTTTCCGTCAAGGTGAAAGGAACCAGCGCCGGTTGCGTGGGGATGATTTTCAAGCCGAATTGCCGAGCAATCCAGTAACCTAGACCGCTTGCGCCCATTTTCGGAATGGAAAGACCGCCGCAAGCTACCACCAGCGACTCACACACAAATTCGCCCGCGCCTGTTTTCACGCGAAACCGCGTATCCGGCTTGCTGACGTGTTCCACTACCGTTTGCAGGCGGATTTCTACATGGGCGCGCCTGCATTCCTCCAACAGCATTGCAATAATTTGCTGCGAGGAACCGTCGCAGAAAAGCTGGCCTTGCGTTTTTTCGTGGTACGCGATGCGATGTTGTTCCACCAGCGAGATAAAATCCTGCGCCGTGTAGCGTGACAGTGCGGACACGCAGAAGCGGGGATTTTGCGATAGGTAATGCTCCGGAGAAGCATGGAGATTGGTGAAGTTGCACCGGCCTCCGCCGGAGATTCGGATCTTCTCTGCGGGTTTACGGGCATGGTCAAGCACGATCACCCGCCTGCCGCGCTTTCCCGCCTCTATCGCGCACATCAGCCCCGCCGCGCCCGCTCCGATAATGAGGATATCCGTCTGTATTGAGTTCATGAAACAGCAGACCCGGCAGTCCATTGTTTGATGCGCCAGAGCGTCGTTTTGATGATTATCTTGCGTGATCGGGAGGGAGCTTCGCCCGGCTTACTTCACGTTTAATGTCTTTTTCAACCAGGCAACCATCTCGGGCTTCCAGTGCTGCATTTCGGGTGCGCGCCAGTTACTCATGCCGTGCCCGCCGCCTTCAATCGTAATTAGTTCGCAAGCCGCTCCCGCTTTGTGCATGGCTTCGCACATCGCCGTTGATTGTTCATACACTACCTGATCATCTTTCGTCCCGTGTATGCATAGAAACGGCGGCATTCCCTTGTGAACCGCCGCGATCGGTGCAATAGCCTGCAACTTTGCCAGCCCCGTTTCGTCCAATTGCTCCGCGCCGAAGAAGTGAATTCCTCCTCCATGGGCGGCGTGCCGGTTGATGGAAGTCATATTGAATCGTTCTGGATGATCGCGGCGCAACTCCGCCAGCCTTCCATAGTCAACCGGCCCATAAAAATCTACTACGGCCGCGATTTTCGTAGGCGGCGTCCCATGCGTTCCGGCATAATTAACGAGAAATCCGCCCGCCGATTCACCGATAAGCGCAAGTTTCGAGACATCAATGCGGTACGCGGCAGCGTTCGCCTTCACCCAACGAATCGCGGTGTTAACATCTTCCATAGCCTGCGGAAAACGCGCTCCGGGCGCAAGCCGATAATCGATGCTGAACCAAGCAAACCCGGCATTGGCCAGTGGATCGAACAACGGTCGGACGTTGGTGCTCTTGCTCCCTTCGTCAAATCCTCCGCCATGGACCAGAATGGCTGCGGGAAAAGGCCCTGGTCCGTCTGGAACATGTAGATCGAGCAGCAAGGGCTCCCCATTGGGACCAGCATATTGGACGTCTTTTTTATCCAAAGGCGCGCCTGCCATCATGACAGCGGCTCCCAAAATAAGAACGAATCTCCACATGGATGGGAATTGTATCAGGGAAGCTGCGATTGGCATCTGTTGTAATCGCCTCAGTGAACAAACGCCCATGACACATTCCCTTGAAGAGCAAACCATGAGGAAAGTCACTTGGCGGCTGATCCCCTTTCTGGCCCTTTTATATAGCGCCAGCTTTATCGACCGGGTCAACATGGGGTTCGCCGCTTTGTCCATGAACAAGCAGCTAGGGCTGACACCCGCTATGTTCGGCATGGCGGGAGGCATCTTCTTTCTCAGCTATTTCCTTTTCGAGGTGCCCAGCAATCTGATTCTTCACCGTGTCGGCGCGCGTCTGTGGATCGCGCGAGTCATGCTCACCTGGGGCTTGGTCTCGTCCGCCACGGCATTCGTCACAAGCGCTCATCAGCTTTACGTTCTTCGCTTTCTTCTCGGAGCGGCGGAAGCCGGATTCTTTCCCGGCGTCATTCTCTACCTGACGTACTGGTTTCCCGAACAGCGGCGAGCGCGAGTAACGGCGGGCTTCATGACCGCTATTCCCGTGGCGAGCCTGATTGGCTCTCCGCTGTCCGCCGCCTTGCTGAACCTGCATGGAGTGTTCGGCCTCGCTGGTTGGCAGTGGATGTTTCTGATCGAAGGCTTGCCGGCAATTGTGCTCGGTCTGGTGGTTCTGGGCTTCTTAACCGACCGCGTCTCCGGCGCTGACTGGTTGACGGAGGATGAGAAAAATTGGCTCACCCAAGCTCTGCGTGAGGAAGCGCGCACCCCTCGTCCCGATCACGCCGGGAGCATCCTACAATTTCTGAACGCGCGTGTCGTCGGACTCGGAGCGGTTTATTTTGGACTCAGCGCGGGGCTTTATGGAGTTGAACTATGGCTGCCCCTGATTCTGAAAGGATACGGATTCAAGAATCTGGCCATCGGATTTCTGGCCGGCGTGCCCTACGCCGTCGCTATCGCCGGAATGCTGCTCTGGGCGCGTCGCTCCGACCGGCTCCGCGAACGGGCTTGGCACGTTATTGCCGCCGCCTTTGTCGGCTGCGCCGGATTTATTGCCGCTGCCTTTATCCATCAGTTCTTCCTGGCATTTCTCTGCCTCACGGTGGCCGTAACAGGCATCATGGCCAGCCGTCCGCCGTTTTGGAGTTTGCCCACACAATTCTTAACCGGGGGAGCCGCCGCCGGAGGCATCGCGCTCATCAATGCCATCGGCAACCTCGGCGGATTCGCCGGTCCCTATGTGATGGGTTGGGCGACGCAGGTAAGCGGCAGCTTCAAAGCCGGACTGTTGACTATCGGCGCTTTTCTCCTGCTTTCCTGCTGCTTGACTTATGTATTGAGAAAATCAGTGTTGCGCAAGGATGGTATAGAACTTCTAAGCAAGACACATGCGTGAATATAAAATTGCGTCAATTCCCGGCGACGGCATCGGCAAAGAAGTCATTCCCGCCGGACTCGCCGTGCTGAACGCGCTGCGGAACAAATGCGGCGACTTTAAGCTGCTGGTGGAGACTTTCCCCTGGGGTTCCGATTACTACCGGGCCACGGGGCGCATGCTGCCCGAAGACGGCTTAGACACTTTGAAGAACTTCGACGCCATCTACTTCGGCGCCGTGGGTGATCCGCACATCCCGGACCACATCACTCTCTGGGGTTTGCGTCTCGCCGTCTGCCAAGGCTTTGATCAGTATGCGAACGTGCGGCCCACTCGCATTCTGCCGGGCATCGCCAGCCCTCTACGTAACGTTAGTGCGGGAGATCTGGACTGGGTCATCGTCCGGGAAAACAGCGAGGGCGAGTACGCGGGCCATGGCGGGCGATCTCACAAAGGTCTGCCGGAAGAAGTAGCCACCGAAACAGCGGTCTTCACCCGCGCGGGCATTGCGCGGATCATGCGCTTTGCCTATGATCTGGCGCGCTCCCGCCCGCGCCAACTGTTAACGATTGTCACCAAATCAAACGCGCAGCGCCACGGCATGGTTTTATGGGATGAAATCGCGGCTGAAGTCGGTCGGGATTACCCCGAAGTTAAAACAGACAAAATGCTGGTGGACGCCGTGACGACTCGCATGGTCGGCAAGCCGCGCACTCTCGACGTCATTGTCGCCACTAATCTTCATGCCGATATTTTGAGCGATCTCGCCGCTGCTCTGGCCGGCAGCATGGGCATCGCTCCCACCGCAAATCTCAACCCGGAGCGCCGCTTTCCTTCCATGTTCGAACCCATTCACGGTTCAGCCTTCGACATCATGGGCAAAGGCATCGCCAACCCGATTGGCAGTTTCTGGACGGCGGTGATGATGCTGCAACATTTAGGAGAGCACGAAGCGGCGGACCGCCTCATGACTGCTATTGAGCGCGTCACCAGTTCCCGTTCCGTGCTGACGCCCGACCTCGGCGGCAATGCTACAACAAATCAAGTTACAGAAGCCGTGTGCGACGCTTTGGGAGGACCAAACAGTTAAACATGAAACTCGCCGACCGCATGAACCGGATAGGAGTCGAGTCCGCTTTCGATGTTCTTGTCCGTGCTAAAGCCCTGGAAGCGACAGGGCGTGACATCATCCATCTCGAAATTGGAGAACCCGATTTCCCGACGCCCCGCCACATCGTCGAAGCGGCGAAAACCGCTCTGGACGAGGGCTGGACCCACTATGGACCCGCCCAAGGATTGCCTGATCTACGGGAAGCGATTGCGGCTTATATTTCCCGAACCCGCCAGATCGATGTTGGTCCCGAGCATGTATGCGTCGTGCCCGGCGGCAAGCCCATCATCTTCTTTCCAATGCTCGCGCTGCTCGAAGCGGGCGATGAAGTCATCTACCCTGATCCCGGCTTTCCCATCTATCGGTCCATGGTCAGCTTCCTCGGCGCGAAGCCCGTGCCTGTTCCGCTGCTCGAAGAACGCGGCTTCTCTTTTGACTTGAACGTCCTGCGGGATCGCCTCACGGATCGTACGCGTTTTCTCATTCTGAACTCCCCACAGAACCCGACCGGAGGCATCATCTCCGAAGAAGATCTCCGCGAAATTGCCGAGCTCGTGAAGGATCGTGACTTGACGATCCTCTCCGACGAAATCTACTCGCGTCTTGTTTACACCGATACCCCTCCGTTCTCGATTGCGACGCTGCCCGGCATGCAGGAGAAAACCATCATCCTCGACGGCTTCTCCAAAACCTACGCCATGACGGGCTGGCGCATCGGCTACGGCGTTATGCCAACTTGGCTGGTCGAAGCGGTCAATAAGCTCATGGTGAACTCGAACTCCTGCACGGCCAGTTTCACGCAGCGTGCCGCTCTCGCCGCGCTGGAAGGTCCCCAGACGGAAGTGGAGGGCATGGTCAGCGAGTTCCGCCGCCGCCGTGACGCTTTCTGTTCCGCGCTGAACCGCGTTCCCGGATTTCGCTGCTCCCTGCCGGAAGGCGCTTTCTACGCCTTCGCCAATGTTCGAGGCACGGGAATGCCTTCGCAGGACTTAGCCGACTTCTTACTGAATGAGGCGGGCGTGGCCTGCCTCGGCGGCGAATCCTTCGGCGACTACGGAGAAGGCTATATCCGCTTCAGCTATGCCAACTCGCTCGACAACCTGTTGGAAGCGGCCCGGCGCATGGAAGCTGCCTCTTCGCGCTGGTCAACCTCGATTTCCCGCTAGCCGAGCTCAACCTGCTTTTAGGGTTTTACGCAAGCTTCACAAATCTCTTCCTGACGCTCACACGGACTTTACACGGCGCTGTTCAACTGAACTTAGAGATAGGGAAATTTACAGCCTCTCTTCTCAGCAGAACAAGACCATAAGGAGGTCTTTCCCATGGTAAAAAGAACATTCAGCATCCTGGCCCTGTTTGTCGCGCTGACGGCCGGCGTTGCTCATGCTCAGAGCATCACGGTATCCTCGGCGGACATCCCATTCAGCTTTCAAATAGGGAACACGTCCCTTCCGGCAGGTCATTACGTGTTCACCGTAAATCTGGTCGAGCAGCACATATTGATTGTTAGCCCGCAGACAAAAGCAGATATTCGTATCTTGGTTGACAGGATGGCACGTCCCAACAAAGAGAATGCCGGTAAAGACCAAAGCGGAACGCTTGTGTTCAGTCGGGTGGGCGGCACGCTCTCGCTTTCACAAGTGTGGGGAACGGGCGGGGAAGAATGCTATCAGCTCCCCCAGGCACGCTCAATATAACAAAGACTTTACAAATCTGTTCCTTTCCCCTATCGCCTTTCGCAGGTTAAATATGCATTCAGACCAGAGCCTGGTTCCATTGCTGCGGCGGCTTTTCGTCGCGCTTCTCCAGCAGTGCCGTCTCGAAGCTCGTTTACTGCAGGAATGCCGCCGCGAGAATCAAATTCTTGTATTCTGATTTGAGCGCGGCATGAAATTAAAATTCACTTTCGTTCTGCTTTTCTACTCCCTGCACACGGCCTTTCTAGTCGGAGCGGATACGCCTCGGGCTGCCTTGCTCGTTCTCACCAAGACCGATCATCTGCTTTCCATCGTTGATCCCGAGACTCTCAAAGTGATGAGTCAGCTACCTTCGGGACCAGATCCACATGAAGTGGTTGCATCCGCAGATGGAAAATTCGCGTACATCTCCAACTACGGCGGCGGCGCGTACAACACAATCACGGTTGCCGATCTCGCGCAGCAGAAATCGCTGCCTCCCATTGAGCTTGGTCCGCTTCGTGGCCCGCATGGCCTGATGTTCGTCGGCGGAAAGCTCTGGTTTACGGCGGAAGCAGCCAAGGCGATCGGCAGCTACGATCCATCGGCAAATAAAATCGATTGGGTGCTCGGCACCGGCCAGGACCGAACCCATATGATCTTTGTCTCGGCGGACCTTCAGCGCATCGTCACTTCCAACGTGAGTTCCGGGACTATGACCATCATCGAAAAGATCACCGGACGCCGACGCGGGTTCGGACCGGGTCCTGGTCCGGGTGGCCCGCCTCCGGGCGCTCCGCCTCCAGGAATGCCGAATGGACCGGGAGGCGGTTCGATGGGTCCTCCGCCGGTGGATTGGGACGAAACGGTAGTGACAGTAGGCCATGGTGCGGAAGGTTTTGACGTCTCTCCTGATGGAAAGGAAATTTGGGCCGCCAACGCGGGAGATGGCACCATTTCTATTGTCGATGTCGCCGGCAAAAAATTGACCCAAACACTGCCGGCAAATGTGATGAGCGCCAATCGTCTGAAGTTCACGCCTGATGGAAAGCTGGTGTTCGTCTCCACTTTACGCGGCTCGGACGTGGCTGTGTTTGATACGGCCACGCGGCGGAACATTAAGCGGGTGAAAGTCGGAACCGGCGCGGCGGGCATTCTGATGCAGCCGGACGGCAAGCGCGCCTATGTTGCCTGCACGCCCGATAATTACATCGCCATCATTGACCTCCAATCACTGGAAGTCACCGGTCACATCCAGGCAGGCAAGCAGCCGGACGGACTTGCTTGGGCGCTGCGGCCGTAGCTTGATCCATGCGCCGGATTGTTGCAATGAAAGACAGCCTGCAACCCCCGCCTGCCCGAACTCAGCCTGCGAGTCCACCCCGGTCGGCTATGGCGCCCTGCGGGGAGTATGTCACAACCATCACCTATCGCTACCGGGAAGCGGTTCCTCCGGTACGGTCGCGGGCGACGCCGCCGGTTGTCGAGCGGACCGCGAGCACCGTGCGGCTGATCCCACGGTATCGGGCTCAGGACTTGCCTGTGGTATGCACGATACAGTTTCCGCCTCGCGGCCTGCTCATCCGGGAGCGGAGACCGGCGCCGCCTCTCACCTATCGTTGGCTGGCTGTGAACAGCACCTTGTGGACCCGCTACCGCCTGGACCAATTGGGAGCGGGAGAACCGCCGACCCTCCCGGCTCTGCCGCCAGCCTCTTTGGTTTGGGACCAAGTATTTGCTTCGCAACCGGAAGCCGAGGCGGCCATCACCCAAGACTTGGGAACCGAGGCGCTGCTTCTGCTCGACGACGAGTTATGGCAAGCGAGCGTCGAGCCTTTGTACTTTGTCCAGGATGACCGGCGTTTGTTCGGGGACGCGATCCAGTTATCGCTGGTCGAGTGTTGCGAAGCCGGCGGCGCGGCGCAGTACTTCCGGCTGGACGAGCAAACAGACGCTTTGGCCTTGCGCGACGGCTTGCGGCGCTACCGGCGCGAACAACAGCGGAAGCGTTACCGGGAAGAGAGCGATCCGGACGGCGGCGATCTGGGCTTTGCGGTGCAACTGGAACGGCCCGACCTGTTGCGCCGGGAACCGCGGCATGAACTCCCGGATCAGTTTCATCCCTGGTATGCGCACTTGCGGCGGCAGTTGCAGTTGCTGCCTGCCCAGGCGAGCCAAGCCGAGCGCACGGCGGCAGTCCTGGCGCAAGCGCGAGCAAAGGATACCGGAACGGTGAGCGCCACCGGGCGTCGTTTGGCGTATGTGCTCCCCGAGCATGCTTTCCAGACAGACGACCAGCCGCTCTACACCGAAACGGAACGGGCCGGACTGCTCGGTTTTTTGCTGGCGGCGGGTTCGTATCCAGCGGCTGCTTACACCGGCTTATGCGACGCGGATCTCGCCCGCGCCTATTCCTCGGTGATCCGGTTTCTATAGCCATTTTGTAAGGCGACAAAGCGATAAACTGAAAAATCATGGAAAAATTTTCGAAACAGGATCGCCGTGGTTTCCTGAAGGCGGGTAGCGCGGCGGGAGCTGCTCTTTTTACTCGATCCGTGTCAGCCGAATCGCCAAAGGATGTAGGGTTGACGGGTGCTCACGGCACAACCGCCGTTTCGATGCCGACCAGGAATCTGGGGAAAACGGGACATCAGGTGGCTCTCTTCAGTCTGGGCGGCCAATCCGCGCTGGAGCACGGCAATAACGAGGCGCTGGCAATTCCGATCATTGAGCGGGCGCTGGATCTCGGCGTTAACTACATCGATACATCCTCCATCTATGGCGGCCCGACGCGTCCCAGTGAACGCTACATCGGCCAAGTCCTGAAGAAGCGCCGCAAAGAAACGTTCGTGGCCACCAAAACGAAAGAACGGACGCGCGACGGCTCCATGCGCATGATCGAGGAATCTCTTCGATTGCTGCAAACCGACCACGTTGATATTTGGCAGCTTCATGATATCGGCACCCAAACAGATGTAGATCAGGTCTTTGCGAAAGGCGGAGCCATGGAAGCATTGCTCGCGGCGCGCGATCAGAAAATGGTGAGATTCCTCGGCATCACAGGGCATCATCGCCCCGACGCGCTGAGCGAATGCATTCGCCGCTTCCCCTTTGACAACGTCCTGATGGGCTTTAATGCCGCCGACAAACACGAGCACAGTTTCGCGGACGAGCTTCTGCCGTTAGCGGTGGAGCGGCAAATGGGCATCGTAGGCATGAAAATACCGGCGCGCGGACGCATTCTGGCTTCCTGGACGCCGCCTTCTCTTGAGCGGCAGAAGCGCATGTGGGAAGGGGGCGCGAACGTTACCACGCAACCCGGCACTTTGAGCATGCGGGAGGCACTGTACTATGTCTGGTCGCATCCGGTCAGCACGGTTATTATTGGCATCGACTCCCTTGAACAACTGGAGGAGAATGTCCGGCTCGCTCGGGAGTTCACGCCGCTGAGCGCGCAGCAGATGAACGAGTTGACGGCGAAGACCGAGACGATTGCGAAGCAGGCTCTCTGGTTCCGCAACTTTGAACGCGCCTGAGACTTCGGGAATCAGCTTCATTTTTTGCCGGAATTTCCCCTTCTCAATAGAAGGTAAACCCCTCCCGCGACCGCGAATCCCACGAACCACGAGTAGTCATACAGCGGCCT
>JAABUZ0100006676.1_pt1 | contig 14291 bp, 15 predicted proteins | sample 5562091 | NCBI WGS metagenome assembly JAABUZ01 (sample SAMN12813069, study PRJNA571459) | rock metagenome | isolation source: Antarctica rocks | place: Antarctica: Victoria Land, Linnaeus Terrace sud | collected 2015-12-21 | reverse complement strand
ACCCCCCGACACCCTCCTCAAATTCCTCGAGGACCTCTGAATATGCCGACAAGTCTCGACGCCTCAACCGCCTGAGCAGCAGCTTCTCACCGAGGTCGGCTTAACGATCGAGTCGGCTTAATGATGCTTGTGCCGACGTCGGCACAAGCACCAGCTACGGCACGCGCACGCTGTAGAAATGGCGCATGAGGGCGTTCCGCTGGTCGTAATCCAACACAGCTCCCTTCAGGCGACAGAGCGCTACGTCAAGCTTCTGCCGCCGCTCGACGAGACCGACCCGGCGGAGCGGCTCAACTCGTATCTTCGTCGCCGAGCTAGCAGCACATGACGCGGCGGCCGTCGGCTGCGAGACTTTGAGCATGCGCGAAGGAGCAACACTCAGGCTGGACAGCGGCGAGGAAGTCCGCGTCGACGTCGACCGCGACGACCTCGAGCAGGATGAGATCCTCGTGCGCCGAGCGGGAGCCGAGCGGACTCCGTCACAGGAGAGGCTGCTCGCCTCGATCGACCGACACCTGGTGACCACCAAGCCCCATCCTGCCGGGACGACTGATCGCTGGCTCGCGGCTGACCGAGACCGCTGAACGTGGGCGGGCCTGTACGTCGACACGTCGGCGCTCGGCCGTGTACTCCTCGATGGCCCGACGCCGCCGCGATCAGGGCCAATCTGGCTCGGTACGAGGACACATGGTCCAGCGAATTGCTGACGGTCGAACTGGGTCGGCTCGCGAAGCTGCATTCGCTGAAATCGGCGGCTGACGAGATGCTGGAGGACCTCAGAATCCAGCGGCTCACCAGCGCTCGGCTCCGCGCCGCGAAGGAGATCGATCCTGCTCAGGTGAGAACGCTCGACTCGATCCACCTCAGCGCCGCCGTCTCACTTCACGGCCGCGGCATCATCACGGCGGTTCTCACATTCGACACCCAGCTCCAAGCTGGCTGTCAGCACCACGGGATCGCCGTCGAAGCGCCAGTGGTCTGACAAAACAGGCCAATCTGCCGTCCAAAATCGGCCGAATCGCCTGTAAACACTGGAAAACCAGGCGGAATCACAATCCGCGTGGCGGGGGTTCGAATCCCTCCTCCGGCATCGATCATCATCCGCGCGGATCCGCGATCGAGGCCATCCTGTAGTACGAGGACGTGGTGGCCTCGAGCGCTGTCGAGGATCCGCAGGCTCTCGGCGCCGGCGCAGCCAGGCATGGGCTCCGTGGCGTACAGAACCTCGTTGGAGATCGGGTGCGCTGTGGCGTCCTGCGCTTGACTCTCCACCTGGTGGAGGCTGCATCATGGGGCCATGACGATCGGCCAGCTTGCCGCGCGTACCGGATTGCCGGTACGAACGCTACGCTTCTACGCGGATGCGGGGGTGCTCCCGGAAGCGACGCGCAGCGACGCGGGCTACCGGATGTTCGCGCCGGACGCCGTCGCACGCGCCCGGCTCGTGCGCACCCTGCGCGAGCTCGGTGTGGGCCTGGCCGATGTCAAGCGCGTGCTGAGCGCGGAGGCGTCCCTGGCCGACGTCGCCGCGGCCCACGTGCAAGCGCTCGACGTCCAGATCCGCACGCTGCATCTGCAGCGCGCCGTGCTGAGTGCCGTCACCCGAACCATCGACCCGAAGGAGCTAGACCGCATGACCGACCTCACCACCCTGAACGCCGACGAGCGCCGGCGCATCGTCGAGGACTACCTCGACGCGGTCTTCGGCAAGGAGGCCAATGGCGTCGCCGATAAGCTGCGCATGGGCACCCCCGAGCTGCCCGAGGACCCCACGGCCGACCAGCTCGCAGCCTGGGTCGAGCTCGCCGAGCTGCTCCGCGACCCCGACTACGTCGCCGCCAGCCGGCGCATGGCCCAGCGCGCTCGCGCCGAGGGACCCCAGCCCGACGTCGCCCAGTTCGAGGCCGGCAAGGCCGTCGGCGAGCACGCCGGTGCCGCCGTCCGCGACGGCGTCAACCCCGCCTCGCCCGAGGCCGTGGCCGTGATCGAGCGCCTGGAGGCCATGACGCCGGGAGACCGGAGGACCGTACGACGGTTGCCGAGCGCATTGAGGCGTTCACCGATCGCCGCGTCGCGCGCTACTGGAGCCTCGTCGGGATCGTCAACGGCTGGCCACAGACCCAGACGCTTGCGCCCGAGGACATCATCGACGCCTGGGAGTGGTACGCCCATGCGTTGCGCGCGCACGCCAAGTAGGCGCCGCGCGCGGTCACAAGCGTGAAGCCGGATCGGGATCCCCCTCTGACACAAGCCTCAGAGCGGACGGCGCAGCTCGTCGCGGTTCACTCCGGCATCAAAAGGGATCCGGTCGGACGGGCGGGCCGGTTCTTGATCAGGCCTCCAGGCGGCGCGCATCCTGAGCTCCTGATCGGGATCCCCCTGCGTCTTGGGGCCGCAGCCGTCTCGAGCGTGGGGTGGCGGGAGATGAAGGCGAGCCATCGGCGACGCTCGGATGCTGATCACGCCCGTCGTCGTCTGAGCCCCTACCTGCGACCATGCGCCGGCAGTCGTGATGGCACAGCGCCTGACGGAACCCGCCCGCGATGCGCGCCTTGATCGGGCGCGGGCGCGTTGAATGCCACGCCTGCGCGCGCTCGGGCGCGCCGCGCTCGCGGGGGTCCGCCCCGCGCGCTGGCTCGGGCACCTCCTGCGCGGTCAGGTCGTCGGGCTCGTGGGCGGCCCCGCGCGTGCCCGCGTGATCGTGCTCTTGGGATGCGTCCTCGCACTCAACACCGCGCAGATCTCGACCGTCGGCGCTGTCGCACCTCAGTTGGAGCGCTCGCTGCACGTGGGTAACACCAAGATCGGCTTGCTGAACGCGGTCGCGCTGCTCGTCGGAGCTGTGGCGGTGATCCCGGTCGGGCTGGTGGTCGATCGCGTGCGCCGCATCCCGATGCTCGCAGCGAGCATTGTCCTCTGGAGCGTGACGACCTTGCTCGGCGCCATCGCGCCCTCCTACTCGAGCCTGCTGCTCACGCGCGTCGGCCTTGGCGCCGTCGCCGCGACGGCGGGGCCGGCGATCGCCTCGCTGACCGGCGACTACTTTCCGTCGCGTGAGCGCGGGCGCATCTACGGCTACATCCTCAGCGGGGAGCTCGTCGGCGCGGCGGCAGGCTTTCTGGTGAGCGGCACAGTCGCGAGCGCTTTCTCCTGGCGTGCGGCGTTCGGGCTGCTCGCGCTTCCCGGCTTCTTCCTCGCCCGTGCGCTGTGGCGCACCGTCCCCGAGCCGCTGCGCGGCGGACAGAGCCGCCTCGAGCCCGGGGCACAGGATCTCGCTGCCGCGCTCGCCAATGCTCATCGCACTGCGGCGCAGGCGCGGGAGGAGCACCCAGAAGCCCGCGAGCACGATCTCGCGCGCGAGGCCGCGAACCGGCGCGGCTTTGCCCCCAACCCGAAGCTCGTGCTCGAGACAGAGCCCAACGCGTTGTCGCTCGGTCAGGCGGTGCGTTACATCTTGCGCATTCCCACGAACACGCTGCTGATCATCGGCTCGGCGCTGGGGTACTTCTTCTTCGCCGGGTTGCAGACGTTCGCTGTCGTGTTCGTGCGCGGCCACTACCACGCCAGTCAGGCGACCGCGACGCTCGTCCTCGGCCTGCTCGTCCTCGGCGCTCTAGTAGCTGGCACGCTGGCGAGTGGGCCCATCACCGACGCCCTCGTCCGCCGCAGCAGGCTCGAAGCGCGGGTGTGGGTTCCGGCGCTGTGCTATCTGGGCGCTGCCGCGCTGCTGGTTCCCGGCCTGCTGATTAGCCATCTCAGCTCCGCGATCTGGTTTTACGTCGGCGGCGCGGCGCTCATCTCGGCCGCCAATCCGCCGCTGGATGCCGCCCGCCTGGACATCATGCCCTCCGGCCTCTGGGGACGGGCCGAGAGCGCCCGCACGTTCCTACGCTCACTCGCTCAGGCGATCGCGCCGTTGCTGTTCGGCGCTGTCGCCGACCTCGTGGCCGGCTTCGTGCCTCAGCAGGCGCCGATCGGCACGCACACCCACGGCATCGTCTCGTCCGCAATCGGTACCGGGCTACAGATCAGCTTCCTCGTCATGCTGAGCGCGCTGGCCGCCGCTGGAATCTTCCTCTTGCGCGCCCGTAACACCTATCCCACCGACGTGGCGACCGCCGGCGCGGCACCGGCTCCGGGCCCCGCCTAGCCCTCCCGCCCCGATCGCCGAGCCTCCCTAACCGTTTGGTTTGCCCGCCGCCTTCGGCTCGCCCGCCGGCGCCCCACTCCCCTCAAATCGCCTGCCCTGCCTCCGGCCATCGTCCGCCCCGCGCTCACCGCTTACCAGCTCGGAGCCCGAGCGAGCGCTCGCCCCCGCACCAGCAGGAACACCATCGCCGCCAGCAGCGCCGGGGCGAGGGTGAGGCTCGGGATGACGTCCCCATGACCGATTCCTGAGGCGCCGATCGCGACCACCATCGTCGCGGCGAGGATCAGCGCCACGGGGACGATCAGCAGGCGCAGCGCCAGCAGGACGCCCCCACCGACCTCCAGCACGCCGGCGAGGATCTCGAGCGCCGACGGCCAAGGCAGGCCAAAGGCACGAAAGGCGCGCAGCTCCCAGGCGTGGAAGGCGAACTTGACAAGCCCCGCGAGGATGAAGATGACGCCGGTCACGATGGCCACCTTGGCGGCGGCCCGGTCCCGGCCGACCGCGGCGTCTGGCGCAAAGCTCATCGAGAGCATGATGCCAGCGCGCCCGGCCTGCGGGCCGGGGCGCGCTCAGTCACAACTTTGCCGCTGCCGACGCGACTGGCTCGTCCGGGCGCCGGAGGATCCCAGCGCGGTAGGTCAAGAGCGTCGCGCGGAGAAGTACGCCAGCGCCCCGTCGCGCGCCGTGTCGATCGCTACCAAGCCGGCGCCGGCGAGCCAGGACTCCAGCTCGGCGAGGGTGGCGCTCGGGCCGAACACGCCCGCCATCTGACCGAGGTGCACGAGCGCATCCTGGCGCACGCCTGAGCCCCTCGCGACGCAGCTACCACGCAGCTCACCGCCTGAGCGCAACACGCGCCCGATCTCGCGCAGCGCGGCCGCCGGATCAGGGAAGCAGTGCAGACCGGTATAGCTGACGCAGAGATCGAAGCTCCCGTCGGCGAACGGAAGCGCCTCGACGTCCGCCTCGACGAGCTCGATCCAGTCAAGGCCACGGCGCCCGGCTTCTGCGCGCGCCCGGCGCAGCATCACCGGGGACAGGTCCGAGGCGACGTACCGCAGGCGCTGGTCGGGGCGCAGGCCGCGCAACGCGATGCCTCCGCCACACGGTATGTCGAGGATCGCGCTGCCATCGGGCTCAGCGGCGAGCCGCGCGATGTCGCGGTACAGCATGTCCGCGTCCACTCCCCAGAGCAAACGCCCGAGCACGCGCGCTAGCCGCTCGTCCTCCACCACCGAGTCGTAGACCGCGGCATGCAGCCACTGAAACCAGCCGCTCCTCCAGCGCTCGCGCAGGTCAGGCATCGCGTCAGGTTAACGCGCTGCGCTCGCGCCAGGCTGAGGCAGGCGGAGAGCGCGGGCCGGCTTATCCACTCTGACAAACTCGTACTGATGGCCAATCCCACTTCCTTCGGCCGTGATCGCGCGCTGCAAGCCCGGATGCTGCTGACGCTGTTCCTGCTCGGGCTCGTGTACGCCGTGCTGATCGCCGTGCTGATCGCCGCCGGGGCCGGCGCTGTCGTGATCGCAGTAATCGCCGGCGTACTGTTCCTGGTCCAGTTCTTTACCTCGGACAAGATCGCGCTCTACTCGATGGGAGCGCGAGAAGCCAGTCCCGAGCAGGCCACGGTGCTCCACGCGGCGATCGACCGGCTGTGCATCCAGGCCAACCTCCCCAAGCCGCGCGTGGCGATCGCGCAGACCCGGATGCCCAACGCGTTCGCGGTCGGGCGCTCGCCGAAGACCGCGACCGTCTGCGCCACGACGGGCATCCTCGAGCTGCTCTCCCCCGCCGAGCTCGAGGCCGTCCTCGGCCACGAGCTGACGCACGTCCAGAACCGTGACGTGATGGTGATGACGATCGCCAGCTTCTTCGCCTCGATCGCCTCGTTCATCGTCCAGATCGGGTTCTGGTTCGGCGGCATGTTCGGCGACGAGGAGGACAACGGGCCCGGTGCCATCGTCGTGATCCTCGTGTCCGCTGTGGTCTACGTGATCTCCTTCGTGCTCTTGCAGGCACTCTCGCGCTACCGCGAGTTCGCCGCCGACCGCGGCTCGGCGATCATCACCGGGCGCCCCAGCGCGCTGATCTCCGCGCTGATGAAGATCAGCGGCAACATGCAGCGGATTCCCCAGCAGGACATGCGCGCCGCATCAGGTGAGCTCGCCGCGTTCTACATCTTCCCCCCCAAGGCCAAGCAGACCGTCGCTACGCTGTTCTCGACCCATCCGCCGCTGGAAGCGCGGATCGCCGCCCTGCAGCGGCTGGAAGCGCAGTTGCAGGGCACGGCGTAGGACCGCAGGCGCCTCGAGCTATCGTCGGCAGCCTTGACACTGATAGGATCAGTTGACATGGAGCGGACTACGATATATCTGAGCACCGATGAAGCCGAGGGCTTGCGCCGGGTGTCGGCCCAGACCGGCACCTCAGAATCGGAGCTGATCCGCCGCGGGCTGCGCACCGTGCTCGAGCTGGCGCCACAAGCCTCCGCCGCCCCCGGTGAGAAGAGCAGGAGCAGCCGTGCCAGCCGGCCGCGGCCATGGACCTCGTTCGGTCACCACTGACGCAGGTCGAGGCCCAGCGCAGCCGCCAGCTCGGGAAGCAGTTTCACGGACGGCGCAGCGGCCGGTTCGGTGACACGGCTTCAGAGCCTTCGGCGATCATCGTCCGCTGATGGGGTTCCTCGATGTGATCACAGGCAAGCGCAAGCTCGCCGGACCCGCTCCCGACAGGCTGTTCGCGATCAGCACGGCGTACGTCACGCTGGAGACGACGCTCGGGATCAGCACGCGCGGCGGCGCGGCGATCGTCTTCCAGCCCCTCGCCACGGCGGACTTCGAGTCGATCGTGCGCGACATGGAGGAGGTCGTGCGGGCGACCGCCGGGGACAGCGGTACACGGGTGGAGAGCTCGGACGACGACTATGGCTTCCGCTGGCTGGTCCTGCGTGGCAAGGACTTCGACGATCTCGTAGTCGGGATCAACGCGGTCAGCGGAGCGCTTGCAGGCGGCGGCTACGGCGAGCGCGTCCTGTGCTCGGTGTTCGCCTTCAAAGACGCCCACCAGCGGCCGCTGTACTGGATCTACAACTACAAGCGAGGATCGTTCTATCCGTTCGTACCCACAGGCGCGCCACAGCAGCGCGACAACGAGCGCGAGCTGGTCCTGAAGGCGCAGATCGGTGCCGAGCTGCCCGTCGAACAGGAGCTCGAGCGGTGGTTCCCGCTGTGGGGCGCTCCGATCTGATGGATTTGATGGGAGAGGGCGCAGCGACCGCGAGGGGGCCCCTGATGGAAGCGGGCGCACCGAACGCGGGAGAGCCGTCTCTCGCCGAGTTGATCCGCGCGGGCGACCTCGATGCGATTGCGGGGTTCCAAGTCACGCATGTCGAGCAGGTTCGCAGCTACTGCGAGATCGTCTGCGCCGCGGATCGGGTGCAGGAAGCATGCGATCACGTCTTCCTCGAGTTCGTCGGACGCGTGCGGGAAGGGGACGCTACACCGGGCGCAGCCGCCGCGCTGGGCAGGGACGCCCAGCTTGACGAGTTGCTGCTCCAGGCGACCCGCTCGGTGTCGGCCGCCCGCTTGCAGCGCAGACCCGCATCGACGGGATCGAGGCGTGCGCCCCGCTTCGAAGTGCAGGACGCGAGTTGCGCCGTGATGCCCGAGCTGGTGGCAGCCGCGGCGAACGGGGAGCTGCGCGGAGACGGCGAGGCGGTCCGCGCCCACGTCGCGAGCTGTCCGGCCTGCAAGGCGATGGCCGCGCGATTGCAGCGAGCCGAGCGGGCATTCCTGCGTTCGGCGGGCTGGAGCTAGCTAGTAGTAGGGAAGGCGGAACGACCAACCGCGTCCGGAGAGCGACTGCAACCGAGCAATTGGCGGCTTCGAATGGACAAGCGCTCACACTTTCATAGATTCCTTCAGTACTGCCTTGACTATATGATGATGTCGCGATGCGACAGCTCATCCCGAGACGGCTCATCTCGACCCGGCTCATTTCGATGCTCGCAATCTGGGGAGCGCTTGCATTTTCAGTGGCCGTGCCCTCACCGGCCAGAGCCGCTTCGCTGTCCTTGTCGCCAACCACCTCCTCGGTAAAGGCCGGCGCCAGCGCGTACCTGATGGTCGTGCTGGCCGCGCGTGTGGATTCATGCCGGCTGGTCGCATTGCGCCCGGACGGGACCGGGCCTACGCTCGGCGCGATCACGCCGAGCAAGACCCACGTGGAATGGTCTTGGCTGGTGCCCGCGCGGACCCGTAGCGCGATCTGGCGCCTGCGGGCCACCTGCGGCCCGAGCCAGGCAACGGTCCGGCTCGCCGTCGATGGACAGAGCACGGGGCCTGCGACACTCGTGGTCGATGCGCATGTTCGCCAGTTCGGCGGCCCCCTGGCCGCCGTGCGCACGGTGGTGCCTGCCGTGGTTATCGCGCCCCGGATCAAGGTCCTCGCGGCTCGCTGGTGGGGAATCAGCGCCAACCGGATCTTGGCCCGCTTTCAAGCGGGATCCAGCGCCGGGCAGTGCACCGCCTACGCGGCCTGGCGGCGCCCGGACGTGATCGGACGGGTCGATTCGCTGGCCTACGCCGAGTACCTTCTCCGTGGCAGCACCGGGCCCCTCGCCGTCGACTGGAACGCCGACACATGGGCTGCCGACGCACAGCGAGCCGGGATGAGCACCGGCGGCGTCCCCCGCGCGGGTGCAGTGATCGTCTTTGCACCAGGGGCATACGGTGCAGACGCGCCGTATGGACACGTGGCGGTGGTCGACTCCGTCGCCCGGGATGGATCGTTCACGATAAGTGAGATGCATGCGCCCGTCGCCGGGGTCCTGAGCACGCGAGCCTTCAGCGCCCGCGCGGCGCGAGCGATGGCCTCAGACCCGGCGGTCACGTTCATCTACAAGAGCTGAGGCCCGAGGCCGTTCACGCCGCTCCGCTGGTCCAAGCACCGGTTGACGCTCCCCCGCCGCAAAAGGCCGCGCGGCTATGGCCCTGGTTCAACGACCGGGCGCAGCCCGTATCCTCGCGGCGTGGCGAGGAATCCGCCCAGCACCGGTCGCCTGGGGCTCTCGGAGGAGCTGCGGGCCTTCGTGGAGGAGATGCCCTACGAGCGCAGGTCGATCCTCGCCTTCGTACGCGAAGCGGCAGACTCACTCCCATCCGGCGCGCGGGTGCTCGATATTGGTGCCGGTGACGCTCCCTACCGAGAGCTGTTCGCCCACTGCGACTACGTTACGAACGATTGGCTGGGATCGGTGCACGAGCGGGCCGCCGAGGCGGATGTGCTCGCATCGGCCGACGCGCTACCACTGCGGGGCGCATCGTTCGACGCCGCCCTGCTGACCCAGGTCCGGGAGCATGTGCCCGACCCAGCCGCGCTGCTGGCAGAGGCGGCGCGAGTGCTCCGTCCCAGGGGTGAGGTATTTCTGACCGTCCCCTTCGTCTGGGAGCTCCACGGGCTTCCATTCGACTTCTGGCGCTTCACGCCGGCCTCGCTGGAGCGACTCCTGCGCGGCGCCGGGTTCGCCGAGATCGCCATCGAGCCGCGCACCGACTGCTTTACGACCCTTGCCCAGCTCGTGCAAAATGTCGGCTGGGCGATGGGACGGGCACCTGATGACCGTGACGAGGAGCGCGAGGAAGCGGCTCGGCTGCTCGTGGCGCCCGCCGATCGGCTCGCCGGCCTGGCGGCGCTCGACGTCAACGGCATCCTGCCGCTCGGTTGGACCGTCAGGGCCTCCCGCGCCGAGTAGCTGCGAGCGCGACGATGGCACCAGGCGAGCACCGCGTTCCAGTTCTCTACCTTGCCCCGTGGGCCGACATCGGCGGCTCTGACAAGGGGACCCTGGACTGGTTTCGCTTTCTCGATCGTGATCGCTTCCGGCCGAGCCTGATCACCACACAGCCGTCTCCCAATCGCCGGCTCGCCGAGCTGACCCGCTACGCGGAAGAGGTCTGGGATCTCCCCGAGCTCATGCAGGGTAACGAGTTCGCCCGCTTCATCGTCGGCTTCATCCACACGCGCGGGATCAGGGTGCTGCACATCATGAACTCGCGGCTGGGCTTCGATCTCCTCCCGGACATCGCCGGCTTGCCCGAGCGACCGCGAGTCGTGGTCCAGCTCCACGTCGAGGAGCCCGACAGCTCGGGCTATGTACGCTACGTGACCACGCGCTACGGCAATCTCGTAGACGCCTTCTCGGTCTCGAGCCAGGCGCTGAGCGACAGGCTCAGCGCCTATGACGTCCCGGTCGCCAAGCGCAGGCTGATTCGCACGGGAGTCGACGCTGAACGCGAGTTTTCTCCGCACCGCGTGAGGCCGGTCGAGAGCTTGCACCGAGAGCTCCTCCACATCCTCTCCCCGGTGCGCATCACGGCTCAGAAGGATCCTCTTCTGATGGTGCAGGTCGCGGCGAGGCTCCACGCCAGCGGCCTGGGGTTTTGCCTCCACGTGCTCGGAGAGGGCGATCTGACGGTCGCCCTTCGCCGCGCCATCGATGCGGCCGGGCTCCGGGATACGGTGGTCATGCACGGGGGTGCCTGGATATGGCCCCGTGGTACGCGGCTTGCGACATCGTGCTGCTGACCAGCGAGTACGAGGGCGTTCCGTACGCTGTCTATGAGGCGATGGCGATGGGCACTCCGGTCGTCGCGCCTGACCTGCCGGGCATCAGTGAACTGATCACACCTGAGGTCGGGGTCCTGGTAGCCCCGCGCCAGGACCCCCAGGGTTACGTGACCGCCGTTCATGCGCTGGCTGCTGCCCCCTCCCGCCGCAAGCAGATGGGAGCCCTGGCCCGGGCCCGCGCGCGCACCGAGTACTCGCTGGAGCGCATGGCGGCCGAGCACGGAGCCCTCTACGACGAGCTCTTGGGCCCCGATCCAGACAAGCCCGGCGCCTCGGCGTGCGTCCCTTCCTCGCACACCCAGCGTCAGCCACCGGCCGCGGCGCTTAGAAGCCGCCAACGCCGGGGCGCTCCGCTGGTATCGGTGATCGTCCCATGCTTCAACGACGGTCGCTACCTCGCCGACTGCTTGCAGTCGGTCGCCGAGCAGACCTATGCCCCGGTCGAGACGATCGTCGTGGACGACGCATCGACCGATCCAGAGACAATTGATGCGTTTGCCCGGATCGAGGCTGCCGGCACCATCACCGTCCTGCGGATGCGACCAATCGGGGGCCAAGCACCGCACGAAACGCCGCGATCGAGAGCGCGAGAGGACGGTACATCCTTCCGCTGGACGCCGACAACGTGCTTCTTCCGGGCGCCATCTCGATCCTCGTCGAGCAGCTCTCGGGAGCCCGGTGAGCGCATCGGATTCGTCTATCCGAACTGGCAGTTCTTCGGCAACCGCAAGGACTACTTCGAGCCGGCGTCCTACAACCTCGACGCGCTACTCGCGGCAAACTACTGCGATACCTCCTCGCTCATCGACCGCGAGGTCTTCGATCGTGGCCTTCGCTATCCCGAGGACGTCGTGTTCGGGTACGAGGACTGGGATCTCGTCCTCTCGATGGCCGAAGCCGGGATCTATGGCGAGCCTGCACGCGCCAAGACGCTCCTCTACCGCACGCACGGCTTCACACGCTCGGACCTCGTAGCAGCGGGGAACGTCCCCTTCGCCGAGATCGTCGCGCGCCGGCATCCGGGCCTATTCAACTTGCATGGACGGGCTCGGCTGAAGGGCGAATGGAACCCCGCGGTATCCGTGATCGCGCTCGATGCGCTCGCTGAGAGCACCGGCGTGGGCAGCGTCGTGACGGCCGCCGCTCGTCAAACGTGCGAGGACTTCGAGTTGGTTATCAGCGCGGCCGCAGACGTGTGGCCGACCGAGTTGGGCTGCCGGCTGCGACGCGTCCCTAGCGCGTTAGCCGCATCGCGCGCCCAGGCCTTGGCCCACGGCCTCGCGATCGCCGGCGGGCGCTACGCCCTTGCCACCTACGGCTCCGCCACGGCGCTGCTCGCCGATCGTTCGCTGATCGAGAAGGCGCTGCGCGTCCTCCAGGTCAACCCAAACGTCGACGTGCTCGCCTTCGGAGAATGCGGCCCTGCCGCGCCGGCGTTCCGCCTGCTGCAGGCCGATGAGGTGAAGACAGCTCAGCTCAGCGCATTGCTCTGGCCAGCGACGGGGTCCAGGTCCCCCCCGGCATCGCTCGAGCTGTCCGCGCGCCAACCGCTCGAGACGCTGGCGCGCTGGCTCTCGGGCCATGAAACCGTGCAGTGGCGCCATCTTCCGCGGCGAGATCGCCGGGCGATCGCCGCCCACGGCGACGGGCCGACGGCGCCGATCGGAGCACCCCGACACCGCCGTAGGAGGGACGCCCGCATCCGAGCAGCGTCCCAGCCTCAGCTTCCGGACTTCCCAGCGGGTATCGCAACCCGGATCCGCTGGCGGCACGTCTGGACCCCGCCACAGTCGCGCCTGCTGTGCCGTCACCTGCAGATTGGCTCCGAGCCCGAGCGCTACGTGTTCAGCAACGACCGCACGCCACCACGAGGATGGAGCCTCCACTACGATCTCGGCTGCGTCCGCGGCTTACCGCTGCCCGGAACGACCTCGCTACGCACCCGGCGAAACGGCGAGGAGTGGGGTTTCGCGCACGGCGAGGGCGCGGAGATCGACGACCCGGAGCTGCTCGGCTTCGTGGAGCGGGCACCCCTGCCGCTGTTCGATCCACTGCAGATCGGGCGCCATCTGGTAACCGGACAGCGTGTGCTGGTCGCGGGCGCCGAGGACCCGCTCGCGGGCATGGTCGACGAGCTGGCAAGCATCGGCTACATCGAGCCCTACCCGATCCACCCGCGGCATCCGCCGCACATCGATATTCACTACGGGCTCGTGGGTTTGGTCCGTAAGGTCGATCTGAGGGCCAGGCGCCATCGCTACGGCGCCGGCGGTGCCCCCGGGCGAGTTGGCCGGTGAGCTCGGTGCCCTTCTCTGCGAGCCGACCGGCGACTCCGAGCCGCTCTGGATCGACGACGATGGTCGCGTGCTGGCGGCTCGCCAGCCTTGGTCCAACGGTCGACCCCTCGCTTCGCAGCGCAGCGCGCTGGAGCGGTGCCCCGCTCACCTGGAGGGGGTTCGGCCCCTGGGAGCCAAGAGTGCGCGCCAGCGCACGGCGCGCAAATGAGTCAGCGCGCATTCTGGCGTCAACGATGGCGTGCGCACCAGAATGCGCGCCGGCGTCGCGACCTTCGGATCCCGCGGGCTACGTGCTGCGCTGCGCCACCAGCCGGACGGTCCCTCTGTACGCTGGGATTCATCCGGTGACCGGCGATCAGCTCTTGTCCACGACTGAGCCTGAGGCTCGCAGCCTCGGCTACCGGGATACTGAACCGTTGGGGCACCTGGTGGCCTGCGCCCCGGTGACCGGCACGGTTGGGATCGTCTCTCACGTGGCGCCCTGGGCCTCGAGGTTCGGGCTCGCGCCCGGCGGACAATGAGCGAATCGATTGCCGAGCGCTTGGAGGCGCTGCGACAGGCGATCGACCGGCTGGCGCAGGAGGGCAAACCTGAGCTCTCTCGCCAGACCACGCGATGCCCGGGCAAGAGGAGCTGCGGCGGGCCGCTCTCGAGCGCCACCTCGACTCACTCGGGGGGCTCGCGGGGCAACGGGTGCTGCACATCGGTGGTGGGCTGGAGGTTGGCGATGGCGGCGTTGGTGGTGGTGGGGTCGGAACTGGTGGTGGGGTGAACGCCCGTGGTGGGCAAGGCGCCGACGCGCTGATCTCCGCGGAGCCGAGTACGTGCTTTCCTGCACGCAGCCGCAGCCGCAGCCACAGGCGCAGGTACCTGGTGGAGGTGACGCGATCAGTGCCGGGATGCAGCCGCGCATGGAGCTGCGATCCTCAGGCTGGGAAACGCTCGATCCTCAGCGCGACGGAACCTTCGAGATCGTCCACTGCCACGGGCTCCTGCATCGGGTGCTCGAACCGACGGCTTTGCTGAGGACCCTGCGGCGCTTGGCAGCGTGCCGTGGCACCCTGCTGATCTCCTCGATGATGCTCCGTGTTGAGCGCCGTCTTGTTTCGGCACGGGCGGGCGTGTTCGCGCTGTTGACGGCCGGCACGGGCTTGGCGGGGTTGGCAGGCTTGGCGCGTTCGTAAACGCGCGAGAGCCCTCCCGTCGAGCGTGGC
>JAABUZ0100006674.1_pt1 | contig 14293 bp, 17 predicted proteins | sample 5562091 | NCBI WGS metagenome assembly JAABUZ01 (sample SAMN12813069, study PRJNA571459) | rock metagenome | isolation source: Antarctica rocks | place: Antarctica: Victoria Land, Linnaeus Terrace sud | collected 2015-12-21 | reverse complement strand
TTATCCACTGTTTCCACAGGCGCGACGGCTACGACGAAGAAAATACACAACGGAATCCAAAAACACACCGCAAGGATCCACTTAAGAAACCGAACTTCTCGTCCAGCAAAACGGGGCCACCTCAGAGGATGCCGACGGAAACCGGCACGATGAACGGTTGCGCGGCTTTCGTCACGATACCGACGCCCTCGACTGCGGAGATAACCGAGATCGCCGGGGTGATGATTCCGTCACCGAACAACATCGCCGCACCCGCAACGACGACGATCGTCAACCAGCCCACGCGCAGCGGCATCCCGAACGACTTGGGTGGTGAGGCGAGGGCGAGCAGGGCGAGAATGCCGCCCTCCCCGTCATGATCGACTCGCATCAGATTGCCGACATATTTGACGCAGACAACAAAGGCGAGCGCCCAGAGCAAGAGCGACAGAATGCCGAGCACGTTCTCGAGCGTCGGAGCGACCTGTGCGGTAGCGAAGCAGATTTTGATGGTGTAGAGCGGGCTCGTTCCAATGTCACCAAAGACAACCCCAAGCGCCGCAACCGCGAGGCCCAGATTTACACTAGCTCGTGTGCCGCCGGCTGCGACCGGAGAAGCTGCCTTTGTAGCGCTCATTGCCGCATCTTATCGCACAAGCCGTTAGACTCAGTTCCGGCGGCTCCGACAGCTGCAATAAAAACGCAAACGCGCTCAGGAACTTTTTTCGCGTCCTATCAACGTTACAACTGATTCCGTAGACGACCCCTTTCGGACGAAGCGCCAGATCAATACTTGAAAGCTTAGAAACGGACTCGTAATGCAGCCATTGTCAGGCATGGGAGCCGCGACGATTCAGGACGAAGAAGAATGCATGGAAACGCGAGCTGCCGACGGATGCGCGATGATCGCTACGGCGCCGACCTCGATCTCGCGGATGACAATTAACCAGAACGCCCGGGCGGCTCTGCGCCCCCCCGGGCGTTTCACGCATTTAAGACGTGCAGCCGGGACAAAGTCCATCCTTGGCGTCAAGCCCGAGCGATCCGGCCCCCTGCAATCGGCGCCCCTTGCGGACGGCCCGCCGTGCGCGCGCCGCGTCGCTCATGCGGCACTGCTTAGGAGCCGTTCGATGGCGAGCTCCTCGGCCGGGGTGACCGAGCACCCGCCGCTCACGAGCGCGCTCGCCCGCGCGTAGGTGACGTTCAACCGCCGGGCGAGCCACTCGTAATCCTCGTCCTCGCGGTTGAGCAACGCCTGGAGCTTCGCGGATCGGTCCTTGCGGGCGCGGAGCAAGAGGGCCTCCGCGGACGGAGCGCCCGTCCGAAGCTTGCCCGCCGCACGCGAGCGCCTCATGCGCGCGCTCTACGCAGGCGCAATGTCTCTCGCAACGCGCTTACACGATTCAGCGTTAACGGCATCCTACGAAATTCAAAGCGGTCGCTCGGCCTCCGAAATCGCTAAGTGCAGATCGGCGTGCATCATGCACCACGCACGAGCCCGACCAAGCAGCCTCGCGTCGAGCGATGCTCAGGACGATATTCTCGGCGCGGTCGAGTTCGACCCGCCGGCGCTCCTGTGCCGCTTACTGGCGCTGCCCGTCGGGATCGCCGAACGATGCCGTCCAGGACGGCCCAGATGGAGACTTATCGGTCATTATCATCGCTCCCGATTAGATCGCGAGCAACATTCCTGACGACTGGTCCGGTCTAACGTGAGCGTACCGATCTGTTACGATCGCGGCCGAGACGGCACGCATATTGCGTTCACGCTTTCAGTAAAGCGCGTCCTGTATGGCAGCAGAACACATGAACGGCTCGGTATTGCGGGTGCGTAGTAGCGACGAAACTCCGGTCAAAGACTCCTCGAAACGCGCTGTTCGCTCGCCGTCAGGCGCCTGGGACCAGGCGTTTACAGCAGCTTCAGTAGTTCGAACCCAGGATGGCCCACGAAGGGGCTCGGGGATGTAGCTCAGTTGGTAGAGCGCCAGCTTTGCAAGTTGGATGTCGTCGGTTCGAACCCGTCCATCTTCACGCCGATCGGACGTCGGCGCACGAACGAAAAACGCCCCGCCATGTATGCGGGGCGTTCATTCGGTATCGGGATTGAATCGGCTAGTGACTCTGGCAGGCGTTGAGCGCGTTCGAGCCGGCCGTGCACGGGGGAACCACCGCAGCCGGGGTCGCTGGCGTGCCGTGGTGGCTTGCGCCGACGACCGCGCCGGCGAGCACGAACGGGAGCGCGAAGATCCCGGCGAACGGACCGTGCGCCGCGGCAGCGCCGGCGACGGGCGAAACCTGCGCGACGGTCGCGGGCGCTTCAGCGGCGGGCACGGCCTGCTCGGGGGGCACGAGGCTCACCGGCGTATTGGCGGCGGCCGGAGCCGGACCCACAGCGGAGGTGAACGGTGCGCCCGCACGGCGGCGATGCGTGTGCGCCGCGGCCACGACCGGAACGATCCCGGGCTTCGGGCGGTGGGCGAGGGCTCCATTGCGTAGGAACGAGATGTTCCCGCAGATCTGCGGCACGTAGACGACGTTACCGTCGGCGAGCGCCACACGCCAGCCCATTCCGGGCGAAGCCATGACCGCATTCTTGACCGCGTAGACCGACCCTCGACGATCGCCGCTCATGGCATCGAGCCGGTGCGGCAGCCGCACGTACGTGACCTTGCCGTCGAGCAGGCTCCGGTGGAACTCGCGATACTCCGCCGGCGTCATGCCGATCCGCGACGCAGCATCGGAAAACTGCTTGGGGTGTTCCTGCGTCGCGGTATAGACCTGCTCGGACGAGGCAGGCGGGGTCGACATCATATGGTCGACATAAAGATTAACGATCATGTTGCTCTCCGATGCGGCCTGTATTCTTCAGCAACATCGTACGTTCTTCCGAAAAACAGCAGAAAGGGCCCAAAGGTCCGTCGCGTGGGACTTATGTCCTGTGTGATCGGGACCGGCGGCCGGTTCGGTAGCCGGCTCGGAGCGCCCGAATGGGCGTGACGACCTGTCCCATCGCTGCGGGGCGTTGCCCGCGGGGCTCGGTCGACCTTATCCAGCACGGCCCGTCGCCGCGCGCGTCGCGCGGCCCGGCTCGTCCGCATTCGAGCGGGCCTCGGCGACGAGCGCGTCCGAGCCCGCGTCGGGCGGGAAAATACGATGCGCCGCGACCCGCAGCACGCCCGCCACCGGAATCGAGAGGAGCGCTCCGAGGATGCCGTACGCCTCGCTGCCGATCAGCAACGCGACGAAGACGACGAGCGGCGTTACGCCGACCGAGCGCGCGTTGATGAGCGGCAGGACGTTCTGCTGGATCGCGATGATGATCGCGAACACGACGAAGACGACGATCGTCTTGACGAGCCCGACGGTGAAGAAGGCGATCGCCACGACCGGTACGATCGCGACGAACGGACCGACGATCGGCACGATGCTCAGGATGCCGGCGACGAGCCCGACGAGGACGGCGTACGGCACGCCGATGACGAGGAACGCGAGCGTCGAGAGCACGGCCACGCCGAAGGCAACGAGGAGCTGCCCGCGGACGAAGCCACCGATCACCTTGTCGACGTCGCTCATGAATGAGAGCATGATCGGCCGGTAGGCGCGCGGGACGAGGCGCGTCGAGAACCGCTGGATCTCGGCGAGGTCGGCCACGATCATCAGCGTCAGCGTGAGGATCAAAAAGATGTCGATGATCGTCGTGCCCGTGCCGGTGAGAATCCCCAGGGCGTTCGAGCCGAGGGCTCCCGCGACGCCGCTGACCGCGATACCGACCTTGCCCGCGTTCCCGGCGATCGCGGTGCGCGCCGGCGCCGGGAGCTTCTGCAGCAGCGTCGACTGCGTCGGATCGGCGATCTGTGCCTGGGCGCTCGCAACGAGGTGGGGGAAGTCGTGCACGAGCGCCGTGACCTGGGTGGCAAGGGCGGGCGCGAGCCACGCGGCGGCGCCGACGACGAGGAGCGCGATGACGACGTAGACGAGGATGGCCGCGACGATGAGCGGGACGCCGCGAGCCGCGATCGCCTTGATCGGCGGGTACACCGCGTACGAAAAGAGGATCGCGAAGACGATGACGATCGCGGTCGCGTGAATGCGCCCGAAGAGCCCTGAAACCATCCAGATCTCAGCGCCGACGGTCAGGATAACGCCCGCGATGAGCAGGGCGCGGACGAGCTGGCGCGTGACCAGGTCGGAGTAGCGAGGCTGCTCGTTCATCGCCCATCCGTTCCCACGGACGGAGCGGGCAACTCACCGAGCCAGAGCCACCACGGCCGTCACGCCGCAGCCGCCGCCCGAGCGCGCGCACGCTTGGACCATGCAGAGCCCACGGCTAGGCTTGGTCATCGTGGCTCATCCGGTGCTGAAAAGTTGCTGCAATAACAACCTTCGCCGAAGGCCACGATGGCCGCCCTTTAGCCGCTTTTGACGTACAGCGCAAAGGCGTCTCCGCCAGTAAGATCGTGATCTCGCTGTCATGAGCACCATCCTGGTCATCGGCGCGTCCGGCTTCGTTGGAGGCCGTCTCGCCAGAAAGCTACGCACCGACGGTCACGCCGTCCGCTGTCTCGCTCGCGATCCGGCTCGGGTAGCGGAGCTGGCCGCCCTCGGGTGCGAAGTCGTTCGCGGCGACATCGCCGACGCCGCTGGCGTTCGCGGTGCGATGATCGGCGTAAGCGCCGTCTACATTTCGATCCACACGCTCTCGCCGCAACCGGGTGTCGGCCGCGACGCGCGCTTTATGGATGCCGAGACGATCGGAATCACGAACGTGCTATCGGCGTGCGGATCGCTCGGCGTGCGGCGCATCGTCTACGTAACGTCGCTCGGCATCGCACCCGACGCGCGGAGCGAGTGGCTGCGCGAGCGCTGGAAGACCGAGCAACTACTGCTCGGCAGCAGCGACGCTGATGCGACCGTCATCCGACCCGGTATGATCGTCGGGCGCGGCGGCCGCGGCTTCGATACCGCCGCGAGCCAGGCGAGGCGGCGGATCGCCTTCGTCCTCGGCAGGAAGGGTCCGAGCTTCCGCACGATCGCGATTGACGACCTGATCGCCTATCTTCTCGACGTGCTCGACGAGCCGAGGACGTTTGGGCAACGTTACGATGTCGGCAGCGACGACGTGCTTTCGATGCGCGAGACCGTCGACGCCGTCGCTACGATACTCGGCCGAAAGTCGCCGATCAAGCTCGGCATTCCGCTTGGGCCCCTGGCTGCGCTCGCCACTCCGATCGAGCGGATCGCCAAGGTCCCGCGCGGCGTCATCCGAGGCTTCATTGATAGCGCGAGCTCGGATAACGCCGGCGATCCGAGCCCGATTCGCGCCGTCTTTCCACGGTCGCTGCTCTCGTTTCATAAGGCTGCGGAGCGCGCGTTGAAGGATCCCTCGCGCAAGTAACGTTAAAATTGTTTTCAAATACTTGCGGTGGTGATCGTGTCCCGCGCGTGGTGTATGACGGGGTCGCCCTCGTAGCGTAGAGGGCGGCCATCGTCGCCCTTGGCGAAGGTTGTTTTGCACAGCAACTTCCGCACGAGGTACCAGCCACGATGCCCAAGGCCAGTATCGCACTTTCCGAGCTCGTCGAGAAGGGGACGAAGGATGATGTCGTCCGAGATCTCCTCGGGCACGTCGTCGAGCGGCTCATGGAGTTTGGGATTGAGCAGCGTTGCGGCGCTGAATATGGTGAGCGTAGCGTCGACCGTAGCAACAGTCGCAATGGCTATCGCGATCGCCTGTGGGAGACGCGCGCCGAAGCGATCGACGTTCGCATTCCGAAGCTCCGGAAAGGAAGGTATTTCTCCTGGCTTCTTCGAGCCGCGACGCACGGCGGAAAGGCACTCGTCCCCGTCGTGCAAGAAGCGTACATCCAAGGCGTCTCGATCGGTCGATGGGTTGGTTCGAGCGACGGGCATGGCCGGCATATCGAAGAGCCAAGTGTCGCGGCGGTGCAGCGAGATCGACGAGCGTGTCGATGCTTTCCTCAATCGGCCGCTCGGAGGCGACTTGCCGTAGGTGTGGATCGATGCGACGTACGTAAAGGTCCGACAAGCTGGCCGCATCGTTTCCGTCGCCGTGATAATCGCCGTCGGAGTCACTACAGACGGGGTTTGGGGGTCCTCGGCGTCGCCGTCGGACCGAGTGAAGCTGAGCCGTTTTGGACGGATTTCTTGCGCTCGCTCATGCGGCGCGGACTGCGAGGCGTCAAGCTCGTGATTTGCGACGCGCATTTCGGACTCAAGGCGTCGATCGCGAAGATCTTCAAGGCGACGTGGCAGCGTTGCCGCGTGCACGTTGTCCGCAATGCGCTCGCATACGCCGGCAAAGGTCAGCGACAGATGGTCCTTCCGCTAGCGAGTTGAAGCTTGGCATCCCCGGTCAAAGCCTGTGCAAGTGTGGTGACCTGCACGTAGTAAAAGGGCGCATTGGGCAACCCGGTCGATTACACGACATGGTGATCGGGGAGTTCCTGGAACAGCGTCCAGGTCAGCCGAGGTGCTACCGGGCTTGCGCCAAAGCCCTCAGCGGAATATGTCAATCGGCCAAGCTCGACCGCGAGCTTTTCCTGTTCTTTCCGGCAAAGCGTTCTGCGTCGTAGTCACCTGGATCAGCGCCATATACTAGCTCCTCCGTGCACTGTCGGAATTGCGTTGTGCAAGGTTGCCGAGAAAGGACCGAATTGCATTTGCGACTTCGCCCGGCGCCTCCAGCGGAAGTAGGTGGCCGGCGTTTGGGATCACTACCAATTCAGCTCCCGGAATTCGGGAGGCCACGTCGGCCATCTGCGCGGAGACTGGGCGTTCGCGGTCATTCTGGCCGGCAAGAATCAGCGTGGGTACTCGGATTTTTTCTGCTGCGTCCGCGATATCCTCGAATTGAATTTCATTTGGCCAGCTGTACTTAGCAGCGACCGAGCCCCGCAGGCTGTCCTCGATCACTCGCTTGCGGAGAGTCTCCGAGAGAGGGCGCTGGGTAAGAAACGCGATTGCCCCCGCGACGTTCTCGGCGTTGTCGTAGGCGTGCTTCTGCATTTCATGTGCTTCCGGCGCGAGAATCTGCGGATTCGGAGGCGCGGGGGCTACGAGAACCGTCCCGATCAGTCCCAAGGGATTGACCGATGCAAGGAGCTGCACCAACTTGCCTCCCATTGAATGCCCGATTAGCACGTAATGCTCGAGCTGGAGCGTCTGCACCAATGCCAAGTCATCGCTGGCGAGTAAATCCAGTGAGTATTTGGCGTGCGGATCGTCGCCTGATTCACCCCAGCCGCGACGATCGTAGGCGATGCAGCGGTTGGATGCCGCAAGTTTGTCGATGACTTCCTGCCAGGTCCGGGACGAGCCGCCCCAATAGTGCAGGAACACGAGAGCGGGATCGCCGCTGCCCTGTTCTTGGACAGCAATTTCAACCCCATTCAGGAGAATTTTCCGCATGGCGACGCTCCTCGATGTGCGCGGCTGGAGAATCCAGAGCCAGACGATTCGCAATGGTGCGACAAGCGCAGCTCGATGCCGGCGATCGCAAGGACGGCGTAACGAGCGAAGAGCGTCAAGAGATGGCGCGGCTGCACAAGCGCGTCAAGCAGCTTGAGACGGAGCGCGGGATCCACGGATCCACGTCGCCTCGATCCGAGAGTTCAGATATCGGAGTGAGGCGTCCTGGCGCCGCTAGGGCCGCGCGAGCCACGCCTTAAAGAGGGCCGCCATGGCCTGCGGTTTTTCGATAGGCGGCAGGTGGCCACAATTGGGGATGATGTGCAGTGTCGCTCCCGGCGTCAGGGCATGGATCTCTCACGACATCGGCAGAGGCGTCATCCGGTCTTCTTCGCCGACGATGACCGCGGTGGGAACGGCTATGCCCGAAAGCACTGGGCGAAGGTCTTCGCGGGCAGTCACGGCGCGGTTTTGTCGGACATAAACTTTCGCACCAACGCGGACGCTCATCTCAACCAGGTCGTCGCGAACGTCCTGCGGCGCCTGCGGATGGATCAACGAGGGAAGGCTCCGCTCCGCCAGCCGCCGGAAATCGCACGTTAGGCCGACGACGAGGTTGGACAGGCCGCGGTAGACTTGCTGCCCGAACCGATCCGGTCGGGCGCTGGTGTCGACCAAGGCAAGCCGCGTCACCCGCTCCGGCGCCATCTTCATGATCTCCAGCGCGACCATGCCCCCCATGGAGACGCCGCCTAGGGCGAACGTTGGCGGGGCCTGGGCCAGGATGCGCTCAGCCATCTTCGGCAGGGTCGGGTCGCTGAGCGTGTCTCCAACCAAGCATGTCGCCTCGTCGCCCAGGGCCGTGATGGTGCGCCGCCAGACGGCGGCGTCGCTGCCGAGGCCGGGGATCAGAATAAGGATTTGCATCGGTAGGAGAGAGCTGCCTTGATCGGAATGCCCCTAGCTTACACCTTCGACCATGGTTGAAGGTCAAGCCCATGCGCATCGGTGAATTAGCTGAGCGGGCGGGCGTCAGCAGGTCCAAGATCCGCTTCTACGAGGGCCGCGGCCTGCTGCCACCGGCGGCGCGGCTGGCGAACGCCTATCGGGACTACGACGAACAGGCGCTCCTCATCGTGCGCTTCATTGATCGCGCCCAGAGGCTCGGCTTCAGCCTGGCTGAGGTGGGCGGCCACCTGCGCCTTCCGGAAAACGCGGACCGCAAGGCCAGCTTGCAGGCCCGATTGGAGGTTAAGCTCGCGGAACTCGACGGCCACATGCAGGCGATCCAAGAGCGCCGCGCCGTAATCGTGGCCCTCATCGATGAGGTGCGCGACCTCCGCGGCGCCTAGCGCGAGGTGTCCGGGGTGAAGGCAGTTGAGGTCCGCTAAGCGTCGGTGTGTGTCGGAACAGCGCTTCCCGTTAGGGACGTTCCGTTCCCCAATCGCCAGCCCCACCCGTTCACGGTTTAGTCTCCCTTAGCGTTGTACAGCGCGCAGAAGTCGCGCTGCCCTCATGTAGGCACCGGAATTGCCTTCCGGCTCGCGCGCGGTCCACGAGCTCGCGCCCGGAGACCGGGTGTTCGAGAAGAACGCCGAGGCCCGGGTCGGCGTCCTCAACGGCTACACCGGCACGGTGCGCGCCGTCGCGAAGGCAGCGATCGACAGCGAGCTCGACGGCGGACGCATGGTCCGGTTTGATCCGAAAGCGTATCCGCATCTCGATTACGGCTGGGCGACGACGACGCACAAGAGCCAGGTCGCGGCGATCCGCTCGTCGTCGTCGGCACGCTCGCGAGGAACGACGACGCGCGCTCCGCGCACGTCGCGCTGACGCGGTGCGAGACCGGGCTGCGCGTCCATACGCGCCTCACACGCGACGAGCTACTCGAGCACCTCACGTTACAAGCGTCGCTCCGGCCGAAGGACGACGCGCTGCTATTATCGTCCGCCGGACTGGCGGGCCGGACACGTTCTGGGCGCAAGCGGTACGTGCCGCACTTGCCAAGGACGCCGATCCCTCCGCGCCGAGCATCGCGCGGAAATGCGCCTGCTCCGGCGTTTTCACGCCGGCGGGCATCGAGCACTTCTGGAAAGCGATCGACGAGCTTCCGGCCGGCACGCCGGCGGACCGGGTGCTCGCCATCGCTCGGCATCATGGCCTGCAGATCCACGTGGCGTAACCACGGTGCGACTGGGATCCCGGCCGTGCAGGCTCAGCTTCCGAACGCCGTCGCGGCGGCCTCCCCCACGAGCTCGCGAAACCACGCGTGGGCGGGCGAAGCGTCGAGGCGCGCGTGCCAAGTGATCGCGTAGCCGAAGCGCTCGAGCTCGGGCGGCGCGGCGATCGTGCGGATTCCGAAACCCGTCGCTATCCGCTCGGCGAGCCGGCGCGGGATTGTCAGGACGAGCGACGTCTTGGCGACGATGAGCGCCGCCGACGTCAAAAACGGCGTGCGATAGCCAATCGCCCGCCGCACGCCGCGCGCGGAGAGCGCGCGTTCGACGGCGGGCTGCGCGCCGTCGATCACGGCGATCGCGACGTGCCGGAACGCGAGATACCGCTCGAGCGTGAGCCGTCTCGCGCGCAGCGGATGCGCATCGGCGACGACGCAGACGTACGTATCGTCGAAGAGCCGCTCGCGCGAGAGCGAGGCCTGTGCTTCGTCGATGCTCGTGATCGCGACGTCGACGCGTCCGGCGGCGACGTCGTCGAGCGTGCGATCGCCAGACGCGGTCAGCTCGAGCGTCGCGTGCGGCGCACGCGCCTCGAGCGCGCGAAGGACGTCGGGTACTAGAACCGCGCTGGCGTAGTCGGTCGTCGCGACGCGGAACGTCGCATCGCAGCGTTCCGGCTCGAAGCGGCCGTCGTGTGTCGCCTGCTCGATGCTCTCGAGGATCGCTCGGACCTCGACGAGCAGCCGTTCGGCACGCGGGCTGCGCTCGTAGCGGCGTCCACTGCGGACGAGCAGCTCGTCGTCGAAGTCGGCGCGCAGTCGTTCGAGGATCCGGCTCATCGCCGGCTGCGTGATTGCGCAGCGCTCGGCCGCGCGCGAGACGTGCCGTTCCTCGAGCAGCGCGCAGAGCGGCCGCAGCAGGTTGAGATCTTGTAGCGGTGCTATGCGCCGCGCGGCATGCGAGCCATGCACGATCGGCATTTTACGTCCCATACCGTCAAGCGTATAGTCGCAGCATGAAATATGCAATCATGGGCGCGACCGGGCAGGTCGGCGGAGCGACGGCCGCAGCGGTGCTCGAGCGCGGTGCCGGCGCTCGCGCGATCGCACGCAGTGCCGACAAAGCAGCGAAACTGCGCGCGCACGGCGTCGACGTCGCGGTCGCCGACATCATGGACGCGGCGGCGCTGACGAGAGCCTTCGATGGCGTCGATGGCGTCTTCGTTGCCACGCCGTCGTTTCTCGATGCCGAGGACCTGTTTTCGGCGAACCGAGCCGCGATTGCCGCGCTCTCGCGCGCCATCGTCGATGCGAGCGTCTCGTTTGTCGTCTACCTGTCATCGATCGGTGCTCAACGGGCGAGCGGACTCGGCGCGATCGGCAAGCTGCACGATCTCGAGGAAGCGATGGCGCTGATACCGGTTCCGACCGTTGCGCTCCGCGCCGGATGGTTTATGGAGAATTACCGAGGTCAGATCGGAGACGCGCGCGAGAGCGGCACGCTGCCTTCTATGCTTTCGCCGCTCGATCTGGCCGTTCCGATGGTAGCGACCGCCGACATCGGAGCGGTCGCCGCCGACGTGCTGACCAGCGTCTCCGAACGCTCATCCGTCATCGAACTCGCACATCGCGCTTATTCTTCCAGGGAGGTCGCAGCAGAGATGAGCGCTGTCCTCGGGCGTCCGGTCATCGCGACGGTCGTGGAGCCGTCCGAGCGCGTCGAGATGTACCGGTCGTGGGGCGTGACCGACGGCGCCGCACGAGAGATGAGCGCGATGATCGATGGATTTAATTCCGGCTGGATTGCTTTCGCCGACAAGCCGGCGTCACGACGATATGTTACGCCCACGCCGCTCGAGACGGTACTGCGGTCGATGACGCCGCCGGAACTCTAACCTCGATACCCGCGGGACGAGGTAGCGATCGGCCGGCGACCTGGTTGATCGCCGACCGACGGCTAGCTAGCCGAATCTGCTTGAGTGCTTCATGCTCGACGCGGTCGCCGCATTGTATGTCATGTCGCTCGTTTCCATTGTGGCTAAGTCGAGACGATGGTCGACGATCCTGAGCCATATCTCGCGTACGTGACGATCGACGGGTTCGTGCGCCGTCGCTCTCCGTGATTGGACCGACCTGCGAGCCGTCCGAGGGCGTTTCCACGCCTTCTTCTCCGCTAGGATCCGTGCTGACTCCCGTGCCTAAGAATGGCTCGTTCTCAATGACGCATGAAGCTTGGGTTCCCACTGCATCCGCGAGCTGGGACACAATCTCACGAGTACGGAAAGTGAGCTTTTAAGAAGCACGGCCTCGCTTCTTCGAGTATGGCTTATTACGAATATCAGCATTGTTCGCGCGCGACCTCATTAAGAGGAGACAGCAACCACACCCGACTCTCGAACATCGTCCGCCTGTCGGCCCGCGTTTAACCGCAGTTAGTCCTTGAACAAAGCAAACATCTTGGCTGAGTCGTAATATCCGGTTATCTCCACGATCTTTTGATCGCGAAGCTTCATTACCCAACAATAGTGCATGTTGAAGTCAGCGCCATTCTTGCCGAGGCCGCCCTCTGAATGGAACTGCACGCATGCCGAATCTCCGTCGACAATCATATTATCGACAATTGGCTTTGGCCAAGACTCGAGGCGCTCATCCAAACGCTTGAGCAGTTCTTCTTGATAGACTCGCTTGCCAACATAACGGCCTGCGACGGGTGATGTACCGCTCGCTGTAAATATGAGACCGTCGTCCAAGGCCGCAAGAAAATTTTCGGACCAACCCGCCGCCGTGATTCGACCAAAGAGATCCTCGATTACGCTACGAGTACTGGTTCTCATCTCAGCTACATCTTTCATTAAGCATCAGGCATACCGGAACACCCTGCAACCGCATCCGCATCACAGTCCGCGCCAATCCCATGTGACACTGATTGTCACGCTACTAAAGAGCGCTGCTATGAACCGGCTGTAGAGCCAGGCGTATTGTTTCAACGAGCTGCCATCACGCCCGACAATCCGTTCGAGAGGAGAGAAAGCGCGTCGTCTGATCCGTCAACTGGCAATATTGTCCGTGATCTTATTTTCCACTGTGAGGCGATCTTGACGAGCTGCCAACGATTGACAACTACGCGATGGATGCGGTAACCCTGCGATGTGCCATGATTCGAGAGTTCACGCGCTTGACCATCATGATCGAGATGCACGATTTGAATATATGAGGTCACGATTGCCTCATCTCCGCGAAGGTCGATCAAAGGAAGGCTGCTAAAGTGGGCAAGTCCACCGCGGATCGCTCGTTCATGTTCTGGTTTAAGAGTGAAGGCGGCGATTGCATCGACGCCACGAGCGCCTTCTAACTGCGGGCCCCGATCAAAGACGCCATCTTCAACGTATACCTCGCGGGTGTAGCTTGCAGCTGCAGTATCGGCACTAGGCGGATGTGACGCGATCAGCGTGTAGATCGCTAACCGGTCTTCGACTACTGTTAGGCGGGTCTCGAGGTTCTGGCATTCTGAAGACTTCACAAATGCAAGTTCGACACAAGCGTCGGTTTGACCCCCAAAAAGATGTTCGCAAATGTGCCGAATCGGTGCGCGATAGGCTCGATTCGCGGAGCGTGCTGATGCTCGATGAGGCCGGCATGCTTGGGGCTTCGCAGGCGAAAGCGCTTTTTGAGCAGGCGCGCGATGCGGGGGCGGGTGCTCGCCCTGGCGATGCCGCGTAACCCGAAAGCGTCGGCCGCGGCACCGCGTTGCGCGGGCGCCGAACCATGACGCGCTTGATTCCGGTTCAGCGATAACCCTTAGTGCCGCACCTTGGACGCGTCGTTCGCCCCGCGTCGACGTGGCCGCGTGACGATGAGGCGTCGGCATGGTCGCGCAACAACGCTTGTCGAACCTTCTTCGCGACGAGGACGTATCCGGGAGCGTGTACGCGCATGTCGTGTTATCGATGATGAAGACGTTCGTGCCCGCCGCGCTGACGACGCCGCTGCTGCCGATCGCGGAACGGTTGCCGGTAACCGAGGCTTTGAATGTGCTCCTCGACGTGCCACGTTTTTCAAATGAGGAATGCCCCGTCTGGCGCTCGGTGGCTGCTGAGTGGCGATTGCTGACGCATCGATGCGGTCGAGATAGTGTTATGCTATTCAAGCCATTGTGGCGCGCGCGGAATCGTAGCAGACTGCGCGAAGTCATGATTGAGCCAGAGCTGCGCACTCTCGGCTTTAACGATCGCGTCCACCCTATCCATCGATTCCTTGGTGAGTCGCGAGTCGCTATTCATGTCAGGAACGCAGCGGTGGTCAAACGCGTATTGAAAATGCGCTACATCGCCGCTTAAGACGATCGCCCCGGTCTTCGGGAGGCGAACCAGCAGACTGCTATGGCCCGGCGTATGCCCGGGTGTCGAAATAATGCGGACGGAACCCATCCCCGAAGACGTCGTGATCGCCGGACACGACGTAAACGCGGTCGCTGGCTAGCGTTTCGTATAGCAGGTTGCGGAAAAAGCAATGCCGCTGGTGTCGATCTGGCGGGCTTTTTTCGCTATAATTGGAGCAGGTTTCCTCGATATCTTGAGGTAGCAGCTGATGCGGTCCGAAGATGTACAAAATACGGCGATGTGGAGTTACCTGTCGCCCGAGGCGCGCGTTCCGGCGGATCATCCGCTGCGCTCGCTGCGAGAGCTGGTAAATGTGGCGCTTCGCAAGCTG
>JAABUZ0100006673.1_pt1 | contig 14293 bp, 8 predicted proteins | sample 5562091 | NCBI WGS metagenome assembly JAABUZ01 (sample SAMN12813069, study PRJNA571459) | rock metagenome | isolation source: Antarctica rocks | place: Antarctica: Victoria Land, Linnaeus Terrace sud | collected 2015-12-21 | reverse complement strand
CACGGCGGCGTCCTCCTCTGCATCTACGCCGACCTCATGATCCTCAGCATGATCCTCTTCTTCCTCATCTATCCGTACGCATCCATCCTCTCCGGCACGCACTAGACTCAGTCGCAGTGAGACGGAGCATTGCCCCAATGCGGCCGGACGTGTGTTCTTCGCGAGCCAGTTTCCAACAGCAGCCCGCTCATCCAGCCCTGGGCTTCGGCACCTCTATACTGTGCCCAAGCCTATGCACGAAAATCGCCTCTGCACCCTGTCCCTGCTCCTCCTCGCAGCCGTTCACGGCCTGACCCAGCAGACCCCCACACCGGCAGCGGCCCCCTGGTGGCACGAGACCTCCGCCCTCGCGGACAACTCCATGCAAGGCCGAGACACCGGCTCCGAAGCCTACGAGCGTGCCGCAAAGTACGTCGCCGCAAAGTTCGCCGCCGCCGGCCTCAAACCCGCTGGCGACAACGGCACCTTTTTCCAGCGCGTCCCCATGCACCAGATCGACCTCGACGTCGCGCACTCCTCTGTCGAGATCGTCCACAACCCGGCCGCTGCCGGCGCAGCCTGGTCTCTTCCCCTTCAACTCCTTCAGCAGGTCACCCTCTCGCCCCGGGAAGACCTTCCCCCTCTCATCGAAGCCCCCATGATCTTCATCGGCTACGGCCTGCCCACCCCGGATCTCGACCTCCACGGAAAGGTCGCCGTCTTCTTCAACAGCACGCCCAAATCTCTCTCCCCCGCCGACCGCGAAACCTTTCCCGCACGCCGACTTCGTGCCCTCTCCCAATCCGGTGCCGCCGCCGTTCTCTCCATCGACAACCCCAACGCCATCGAGCCCTTCCACTGGCCCGCCGCCTACGCCCGCACCGTCACTATCGCCACTGGAGCCACAGCCCGCGCCACTGCCGGCCCGATCATGCTTCGTATCAGCTCAGAAGCCGCTGCCAACCTCCTCGCCGCCTCGGGCCACGAGATCGGAGACATACGCCGCGACGGCGCTGCTGGTGACTTGCTTCCCAATTTCCCCCTCAAAGACTCCCTCCGGATCCACCTCAGTACCACCGCGGAAGACATCTCCTCCCCCAACCTCCTCGCCATCCTGCCCGGGAGCGCGGCTTCAGAGAAAGAGCCCGCCGACGCCGCCGAGTTCGTCGCTCTCTCCGCCCACCTCGACGGCTACGGCTTCGGCACCCCCGTCCTCGGCGACCGCCTCTACAACGGAGCTCTCGACGACGCCGCCTACGTCGCCACCCTCCTGGAGTTGGCCCGCAAGGAGGCCGCCCGCCCACCCGCCGGACGCCCCCGCCGCTCCCTCCTCTTCTGCATCTTCACCGGCGAGGAAAAAGGCCTGCTCGGCTCCGCATACTTCACCGAGCACCCCACCGTCCCCATCACACACATCGTGGCCGACCTCAACCTCGACCAGCTCCGCCCCATCTTCCCCCTCAGAATTCTTACCGTGGAAGGCCTCACCGACTCCACCCTGGGCGACACCGCCCGAACTGTGGCCCGGAAGTACTCGATCGAGCTCCGCCCCGACCTCGAACCCGAGCGCAACCTCTTCCGCCGCGCCGACAACTACAACTTCGTCCGCGTCGGTGTACCCATCGCCTCCTTCATCTTCGGCTACAACCGCGGCACCCCCGAAGAGGCCACCTACCGCGATTGGTACGCCCGCGGCTACCACAAGCCCCAGGACGACCTCACCACCCCCATCGACTGGGGCGCCGCGGTCACCTTCAACGACTTCTTTCGCGACCTCACCCGCGCCGTAGCCGACGCCGCTACCCGCCCAGCCTGGTCGCCCACGAGTCCTTACGCACCCACCAAAACCGCCGCGCATCCCCATCCATAGCCTGCCAGCCCCTCACGTATACTCGCCGTGTCCCGGCTCAAATCCAAGGTCCACGGAGTCATCTTTATGATTAAAGGCTTTCGCGACTTGATCCTGCGCGGCAACGTCATCGACCTCGCCGTCGCTGTAATCATCGGCGCAGCCTTCACCAGCATCGTCAACTCCCTCGTCGCGGACCTCATCAACCCGCTCATCGCTGCCATCGTCGGCAAACCCGACTTTTCCGCCCTCACCCTCAGCGTCCACGGCGGCGTTATCAAGTACGGCAACTTCCTTAACGCCGCCATCGCCTTCTTACTCATGGCCTCGGTCGTCTACTTCTTTATCGTCCTCCCGGTTAACGCCTTGCTCCTCCGTCTCCGCGGCCCCGCCCCCAGCACCACCAAGCCCTGCACCCAATGCCTCGGCGACATCCCCCTCGCCGCCACCCGCTGCAAGTTCTGCGCCGAACCCGTCCAGGCGGCCCTACGAGCCTAGTCACAGCTGTTTGCAAGCTCTGACCTCTGTACCAACACGTCATGGAGGAGAAGGAGAACGTCAGGGCTGATGCTCGGACAATACGACTGCGACAACCCTAGGCAGATCTTCCGTAGCGCGACCCTGGCCACGCAGTGGACCTCTTGCATCAAGCACGGATCCTTATAGAGCCAATCGCCGGGGCAGATCTTAAAGGGCACACCTCTTCACTGGCATAACAAAACGCCCGTCCCGTCTTTCCGGTTATCCTGTCTCCTCCATCCCCAGCTCAGGAGCCGCCTTGTCTCACGTCCGCAACGCCATCGCTTCCCTCGCGCTCTCCGCCACACTCCTCGCGCAGACCCCGCCTCCCATCTCCGCTCCCACGCAGGTCTTCGGCTTCGTCGACTTCGCTCCACAGGCCAAGCTGGACGCCGCCTTTCTCGCCGTTCCGGATGCCGCCCTCGCCGGACAGCACCTCAAAATCCTTACCTCCGCGCCCCACTGGGCCTCATCTCCCGAGGACTACAAGACCGCGCAATACGTCGCCGATAAGTTCAAGGCCGCCGGCCTCCAGACCGAGATCGTCCCGTACAAGATCCTGCTCAACAAGCCCGTCAAGATCTCCATCGATGCCTTCGACGCCAAGCACAACAAGCTGATGTCCGGCCCGACACCCGAGCACGTCGACCCCAGCGATCATGGCGGCGACCCCTTCCAGGACGACCCCCGCGTCCTGCCCGCCTTCAACGGCTCCAGCCCCTCCGGGGACGTCACCGGTGAGGTCGTCTACGCCAACTACGGCAACCTCGCCGACTTCAAATACCTCGCCGACCATGGCATCTCCGTCAAAGACAAAATCGTTCTCGTCCGCTACGGCGGCAACTTCCGCGGCGTCAAGGTCTACATCGCGCAGAAGTTCGGCGCTAAAGGCGTCCTCATCTTCTCTGACCCCGCCGACGACGGCTACACCAAAGGCGACATGTACCCCGCCGGCCCCATGCGACCGGAGTCGGCCGTCCAGCGCGGCTCCGTCCAATTCCTCCCCATCTATCCCGGAGATCCGGAGACCCCCGGCATCGCCTCAACGATTGACCTCCCTGAGTCCAAACGAAAGTCCGAGGCCCAGACCAAGGAACTGCCCGGAGGCGACCAGCCCTCCATCCCCGCCAACCCCCTCTCGTACAAGGACGCTGCCCCGATCCTCCGTGCGCTCGCCGGCCCCGCCAGCCCGCATGAGTGGCAGGGAGGTCTGCCCTTCACCTATCACCTCGGCGGAAACCCCGCCGTCACTGCTCATATGGATCTCGAGCAGGACACCCGCCTGCGCACCATCTGGGACGTCATCGGCACCATCCCCGGCACCGGCCCGGAGAAGAGCGAGCTCGTCGTTGCCGGCAACCACCGCGACGCCTGGGTTTACGGTGCCGTCGACCCTAACTCTGGCACCGCGGCCATGCTCGAAACCGTCCACGGCCTCGGCGAACTCCTGAAAGGCGGCTGGAAGCCGAAGCGCACAGTCATCATCGGCTCCTGGGATGCCGAAGAGGAGGGTCTCATCGGCTCCACTGAGTGGGCTGAGCAGCACGCGTCAGATCTTAGGGACGCCGTCGCCTACTTCAATACCGACGTGGGCGTCTCCGGTCCCAACTTCAATGCCGCCGCCGTCCCCTCACTCAAGGAGTTCGTTCGCGAGGTCACCAAGGCCGTGCCCAGCCCCAAGGGCGGCACCGTCTACGATCAGTGGTTAAAGGATCAGGCCGAAGGCCACGGCCGTGGCAGCTCCGCTCCCTTCACCGCTGGTCGCTCCGATCGCTCCGAGAGCGACAGGGATGTGCGCGTCGGCGATCTTGGCTCCGGCTCCGACTACACCCCGTTCATCCAGCACCTCGGCGTCCCATCCACCGACATCGGCTCGGACGGCCCCTATGGTGTCTACCACTCGGTCTTCGACAACTACAACTGGTTCATCAAGAACGCCGATCCGACCTTCGTCTATGAGCAGCAGCAGGCGCGAGTCTTTGGCCTTGAGATCCTCCATATGGCCGGAGCCGACATCCTCCCTTACGACTACCACGCCTACGGTGAAGAGATTCTCCGCTACCTCAACGCTGCCCAGATACAGGCCAAATCCGCAAAGCTCAACCTGGACTTCGCCGCCGCCGAGACCGCCGCGAGACGCCTCTCTGCCGCTGGGAGCTCCGTCCACGCTGCGCAAACAAGGCGCCCCGCCGATCCGCTCGCCTTCAACCAGGCCCTCCGCAACGCGGAGTCAGCACTCCTCAGCCCAGAGGGCCTGCCCCAGCGCTCCTGGTTCAAGCACACCATCTACGCCCCCGGCGAGTTCACGGGCTACGCTGCCGTCGTCATCCCCGGCGTCAACGAGGGCATCGATGCCTCCGACGCACCCCGCGCCCAGGCCCAGATGGCGATCCTGACCGACGCTCTCAACCGCTCCGCATCCGTCCTGGAGTCCGCCAGCAAATAACCACGACTTGTACTTGCCTCTGGCTTAGAGCGTGCCCGTACCCATATACGCCGTCATCTCGACGGAAGCGGAGCGTGGTCTAAGAAACCCCGCTCCGCTTTTGCCTGTCATTCATAAGCGCCTGGGTACAGCGCGTTGAGGGGATGCAACTAGCACTCCCTTCCATCACCCCAACCCTACAACTTCTGTGGGAGTAGCGGAACCGGTAAGTGCTATACCCCACCCGGAGAACTCAGCGGAACATTGCGACAGAGAGATGACCACAGAGTCGTCCCCTTCAGGAGTCCCCCCTCGCATGTTGCATGACCTTGTTCTCGCTCTGGTATTTCTCGCCATGATTATCACGCCCGCCCTCCTCGCCATGCGCTCGGATACTGAGGAAAAAGACGTCTTGTGATTCAACCCCGTCCACTGGTTCCGGCCATGGACATGTACAGCCGGCCCAGTCCCTCCCGAATCGTGCAGCGCGTAGCCGGCATGGCCTTCAATTTCAGCACCGTCCAGCTACCGGCGTCCACCAGCGAAACACCAGAGATTGCACCACACCGCGACGCTCATCGGACTACGTTCCGCACTCGCCGCGCACCGCGCGACCTCTCCAACCAGCAGCAAGCTTCCCTGTACTGAGCGAACGACAGCTCCACTTCGAACCAAAAGGCCGCAGCCCAAACCAGGGTGCGGCCTTCTTTTATGCTATTAATCGCAGTAGAATGAGATGGTTATCTACGTAATGCCATCTGGTCCGTGAGGATCTGGGTCAGGTCCGGTTTCTTCAATCCATGCTCCCGCTCATTGAACTGATCCACCTTGCTCGACCAGTTCATCGAGCAGAACTTCGGTCCGCACATGGAGCAGAACGCAGCCTCCTTGTAGTAGTCATCCGGCAGCGTCTCATCGTGCATGCCTCGCGCAGTCTCCGGATCGAGCGATAGCGCAAACTGCTTATCCCAGTCGAATGTGTACCTTGCATGGGAGATCGCATCGTCCCGATCCCGTGCACCAGGGCGATGGCGAGCGATATCCGCGGCATGCGCGGCAATCTTGTACGCGATGATGCCGTCCTTCACATCCTTCTCATTCGGCAGTCCAAGGTGCTCCTTTGGAGTGACATAGCAGAGCATCGCCGCGCCGTGCCAGCCGATCATGGCAGCTCCGATGGCCGATGTAATGTGGTCGTAACCAGGTGCGATATCAGTCACAAGTGGGCCCAGCACATAGAAAGGAGCGCCGTCGCAGAGCTCAACTTCCTTGTCCACCTGCTCCTTGATCTTGTCCATCGGCACATGTCCGGGGCCTTCGATCATAACCTGGACGTCCGACTTCCACGCCTGCCTCGTAAGTTCGCCTAAGGTCTTGAGTTCCGCGAACTGCGCCTCATCACTGGCATCCGCCACACACCCCGGCCTTAACCCATCCCCTAGTGAGTAACTTACGTCGTATTTCGCCATGATTTTAGTGATGCGGTCGAAGTTCTCATAAAGGAAGTTCTGCTTGTGATGCGCCGTCATCCACTGGGCCATGATGGCGCCGCCACGGCTTACGATACCGGTGATGCGCTTGACCACCATGGGCACATACTGCACCAGAACACCGGCGTGAATGGTGAAATAGTCAACGCCCTGTTGCGCCTGTTCCTCGATCACCTCCAGGTAAAGATCAATATTGAGATCTTCCACCTTCTTCACTCGCGAGAGCGCCTCATACAGCGGCACTGTTCCGATCGGCACTGGCGAATGTCGAAGGATCTCCTCCCGGATCATCGGGATCTCTCCCCCGGTCGAGAGATCCATCACCGTGTCCGCCCCGTAGTGAACGGCCGTGTGGAGCTTTCGGAGCTCTTCGTCGACATTTGACACAAGGGCAGAGTTACCGATGTTGGCGTTGATCTTACAGAGCGATTCCACACCAATCGCCATTGGCTCCAGCTCCGGATGATTGATGTTCGCCGGGATGATCATCGTTCCCTTTGCTATCTCGGAACGCACGAGTTCTGGAGAGATCCTCTCTTTTTGAGCAACAAACGCCATCTCTTCGGTAATCTTGCCGAGACGCGCGAAGTGCATCTGGCTCATGTTCGTATCGCCCGTCCGTTCCGCCTCTGCCTTCCGCTTTACAATCCAATCTGCCCGGCCAGTTGGGACCTTGTAGCTATTTCCATTCGCATGCTGGCCATTGCCCTTTTCTCTGGCGTGCACGCCTTCGCCGTTCCCGCCGTGGCCATTTCCGCTGATGCTCATGCGCTTTCCCCCTTGTGAATCAACGCGATAATCACGCGTTCAAGCGATCGATTCTGATGGCCTGAGTATACGCCGCACTGACATTTCCCTGGCAGGTGCCGAGGATTCGCCCAGGACGGGCGGAACAGCATCCAGGCGCTCTGGTGCTGCATTGTTCTGAGAATTCTGGTAGTGGGTCAACTGACCCACTACCAGAATTTCCGAAGCAGCTCGCTATCCTGTTCGCTGTTCTCTGCTGGCGATTTGGCTCGTCCTAGTGAGGCAGCCGCTCCAAATGCCGGTAGCCACCCGTCGCAACGAAAGCTGCCAGAAACACCGTCGCGTTATAGCTCGCGTGTACCAGGGCGGATGCTGCTACCGAGCGCAGCCTGGTGCGGACAATGGTGAGGATTAAAGACACGCAGAACAGAAGCGCAAGAACAGGCCAGGTGAAGGCGGTTTGCTGACCGTGCAAAAGCGCGAAAAGGATACTGGTAAAGACCGCCGAAAAGATCAGAGCCGGCCGGGTTAGCGCGTTGGACGACTGCCAAGTAATGCGGGCGGCCTCCGTCCTCGGCAAGCAGAGCCAGTCATAGGCGATCGCGAATGCAGGGAGAAAGAAGCCGCGGAAGAGAACTTCTTCAAATATAGGTGCGACGAAGATACCGAATGCGGTGATGATCCAGACATCGGATGGTGTCCGAAAAAAGTCATCCATCGGCATGGGTTTTGGTGTGGGAAGAAGAGAAGAGATGGCCTGCACTGTGAACGATAACGCCAGACCTAATGGAATCAGCCGGGTCGCGTTGCGAGTAGCTGCTGGCAGATTCCAGTGGATTCCGTTGGCGAAGCTCCGCTGCCACAGGAGCGGGAACAGAAACCAGGAGGCGGCGATCGAAACCACATAGGTAAAGGCTTCGGCAGCCAGAAGCAGCTTAGGCGATACCCCGGCGTTCGCGACGTGTATGGGATGAACGACTCCCAGGAGAGTGGCTTGAGCCAGAAGAAGTGTGAGACCGGTAATCGCCAGGAACAGGAGGGCATGGCCCAGGTGAGGTATTCGACTCGAGGGCTCCTCCGGCGCATCATTTGGCGTGTTGTCCAGCGGAGGCTGCAGAATAGCTTCCCCCTCTGGCAGGAGGGGCGGGATGGGCGCAATGGGTGGATCATCCGCGGTCCGATAGATACGCCGTGAGTTCATTGTGCGGCCTTCTTAGCGGACTTCTTTGCCAGCCTCGTGCTGGCCGCGCCCTCGGCCGGTCTCTTCGTGTTGGCAGTGGGCATGCCGGTCTTCTTCTCCGGCGCGACGAATTTCGCCCGCGCCTTCTTTGCGGCGTCTACTGCGGCGCTGATCGAGGCTGGCTGCGGACCAGCGTAGCTCAGGCCCGTCCCGGACGAGACCATCGGGAGCTCTTTATAGTGCTGAGCCAGAAAAGTGGCTGTATGAGAGCCGTGGACCGTGGACACCTGTTCCGGGGTGCCATGGGCTACGATGCGCCCTCCGCCTTCGCCGCCCTCCGGGCCGAGATCCAGGATGTAATCGGCATTGCGGATAATGTCCAGATTATGTTCGATGATGATGACCGTGTTGCCGAGATCCGTCAGGCGGTGCAGGACCTCAAGCAGTTTACGAACGTCGTCGAAGTGCAGACCGGTAGTCGGCTCGTCAAGTAGGTAGACCGTCCGGCCAGTCTGCCGCTTCGAAAGCTCCCGAGCGAGCTTCATGCGCTGCGCCTCTCCACCGGAGAGGGTCACTGCGGACTGACCGAGATGGATATACCCAAGGCCCACGTCCACAAGCGTTTGCAGTCGTAGGTAGACGTTGGGAATATCTTTCAGGATAGGAACTGCCTCTTCGATCGGCAACTCCAGGAGATCGGCGATGGAGTTGCCGTTGAACTTGACAGCAAGCGTCTCCTGATTGTAGCGAAGGCCGTTACATACCTCGCAAAGCACGTAAACGTCCGGGAGGAAGTTCATCTCAATGCGCCGTTGACCCTCGCCTTGGCAGGCCTCGCATCGCCCGCCCTGAACGTTGAAGGAGAAGCGTCCCGGCTTGTAGCCGCGCTCGCGAGACTCGGGCAGCATGGCAAATAGGTCACGGATCGCCGTGAAGACTCCGGTGTAGGTCGCTGGATTGCTCCGCGGCGTGCGCCCGATCGGCGATTGGTCGATCTGGATCACTTTGTCGATCTGATCGATGCCAACGACCTGTCCATGTTGACCAGGCTCCTCGCGCGATCCATAAAGCTCCTTTGCCAGCGAGCGGTACAGAATATCGTTCACCAGTGTGGACTTGCCGCTGCCGCTCACGCCCGTGACAACCGTCATGACCCCAAGAGGGAAGTGTGCCGTCACGTTCTGGAGGTTGTGCGAGTGCGCATCTTCGACGCTGATCCACTTCCCGGTGAGCTCGCGCGGATTTTGTCGGGCGACGATCTCTATTTTTCCCGCAAGGTACTGCCCGGTGAGCGAGGCGGGATTATCCATCACCTGCTGAGGCGTGCCATCCGCGATCAGGTGCCCACCGTTCTTCCCTGCGCCCGGGCCAAGGTCCAGAACATAGTCGGCCTTGCGAATGGTGTCCTCGTCATGCTCCACGACAAGGACCGTGTTTCCGAGATCACGCAGCCGTTCGAGAGCCGAGATGAGCCGTTGATTATCGCGCTGATGCAGACCGATCGACGGCTCATCGAGCACGTAAAGTACGCCGCGAAGTCTGGAACCGATCTGCGTAGCGAGCCGGATGCGCTGGCCCTCTCCACCGGAGAGAGTAGCGGCCGATCGATCAAGTGAAAGATAGTTAAGGCCGACTGCGTTCAGGAATTCGAGCCGCTCGATGACCTCGCGCTGAAGCCTGTCAGCAATCAGGCGCTCCCGTCCGGTGAAGTGCATGGAGCGTGCGCCCACCAGTGCGCGGTCCAAAGGCAGCGCGGTGAAGTCGGCGATGCTCTGATCCCGGCGATGCCCATTCTGTTCTTTTGCTCCGCCCATCGGAATCGTGACGGCGAGCGACTCGGGACGCAAACGTCTTCCATTGCAGCGAGGACAGGAGGTCGCGGACATGTATTGCATCATGTACTCGCGGTAGCCTTCGGACTTGGTCTCCTCCAGGTTCGAGCGAAGGTAAGCGAAGATACCGTGAAATCCGGTTCTCGCCGCGTCCGCCTTCGGTGGTCCATGCAGAAAAAAATCCTGCTCGGACCTGGAGAGATCCGCGAACGGCTGTCTGATGTCGATCTTGTGCTTCTCCGCGGCGAGCTTGATCAGCCGAAGCAGATACGAGGACGCGGAGCCAGGACCCATGGCTCCGTCCAGCAAGGGCTTCGACCAATCCGTAATCGCCTTTGCCGGATCGAAGTCGTAGATCGAGCCGAGGCCATGGCACTCGGGACAGGCACCGTATGTGGAGTTAAAGGAGAAGCTCCGGGGCTCCAGCTTGGGGACGTTGATGCCGCAATCCGGGCAGGCCATCGAAGAGGAGTAGAGCGTCTCGACTTGCTGCCGCGTCTCCGGGTTCTGGACACCAATCAGCACGAGACCGGAGGCCATCTGCAATGCCTTCGTGATAGAAGTCTCAAGCCGGCGGGTGTCGTACCTGGGTGGTGTGGGTTCGTTGCCCGGGGTGGCGAGCGCCGGGTTCGCGTTCGGAGGCGTCTGGTCAGGGACAGGCTTCAGAATGATGCGATCCACCACGGCTTCGATGGTGTGGTTCTTACGCTTCTCGAGCCGCATCCCCTCCGCGATCTCGGTTATCTCGCCGTCGATGCGCACCCGGAAACCCTGCTGATCGAGAGCCTCCAGTTCTTCACGAAACTCGCCCTTGCGACCCCGAACAATCGGAGCCAGCACGGTGATGCGTTCCCCCGGGGAGAGCGCCGCGACTCGTTCTACGATCTGCTCGGCGGACTGACGTGTGATGGGGCGGTGGCAGTTGGGGCAATGCGGTTGGCCGACGGACGCCCAAAGAAGCCGGAGGTAGTCGTAGATTTCGGTGATCGTGCCGACCGTCGATCGTGGGGACCGTGACGTCGTCTTCTGCTCGATGGATATTGCGGGAGAGAGACCGTCAATGGCGTCCACATCAGGCCGTTCCATCTGGTCCAGAAACTGCCGGGCATAGGGCGAGAGGGTCTCGACATAGCGCCGCTGGCCTTCCGCGTAGATCGTGTCAAACGCCAGGGAGGATTTGCCAGACCCTGAAAGCCCTGTAACAACGGTCAGGGTATTGCGGGGGATGGAGACATCGACATTGCGGAGGTTGTGCTGCCGCGCACCCCGGACGGTGATATGCGTGATGCGTTTGGGCGAGGACGTGAGAGACGTAACCAAGTCCCTAGAATAAGGCATAGACGTATCTGGTCGGTTATGCCGTGGAACAGGGACGGGGCAACCACGTTCTGCGGAAACGTATCCGAACGAGCAACAGCAGGAACCTGGGAAAGTGTTGGCAAGCTCAGGTTGGCTTGCAAGAATGTACATAGGCGCGGAAGGGTGAACTAACCCGTCAAAGACGCTTGGGGTTCTGGAGTGACTGTGAACTCGTCCATTGTTCTGGTTTGCGCGGTGTTGGCTTCACTGGCTGCAGGAGTCATTCTTGCGTATGCGGTGTGCCTGACGATGTTCAGCATGTTTCGCGTTCACGCCAGGCAGGTGAGCACTCAGAGGCTTGTAAGCCTTCCCGTTCGGGTGGCCGGGAACTAGGCAGCCGAAGGGTACACCTGGCCCGGCGTATAAGCCAGCGCTGAAGCCGTCAAGCTTGTGCCAACCTATTGAGGTTGAGCCGGTTGAACCTGTTGAGGCTGCTGTTGGCGAAGCCTCTGCAACTGCTCGAAGATCTGTTGCGGAGTCCTCACGCCCTCTTGTGAGGGATCGGGCGTCGTGGGAGTTGTTGTGGCGGTTGCGGGCGGGGTGGAGCCGTCGACCGGAGGAAAGGCAAGCTGCTGCGAGGTCGACGATGGGGCAGTTGCTGCAGGATTCAGGTCGATTCCACCGGTGCCGACACGGTTCGGCGCCCGTGAGTTAGTCGGGGGTGGTGCGGGAGCGGCCGGTCGGATTGTCGGAGGCGGTATGTCGGCCGACTGATCATCGTTGTCGTCGAAACGGGCTGCATTCGGGTTCGGTGGCGTGGCTCCACCGATCCGGGGAGTGAGAATCAACTCCGTCGGCCTCTGGGCCGCATCCTGAACCATCAGCATGTTGCTTCCAGTGCCGTCCAGCAGAGTAGCTAAGACCACGGAGGGTGAGGCCGGCCCGTAGCTGCCAAATACGCGCTCGTCTGCGGTGCCGCCCGTGATTTTCATCCCAGTCTGGCGAGCTATCTCGCGCAGGATCTGATTGAGACTTGAGTTGCTTGCTGCCACCGTGAGCAAACCACCGTCGTACGTTACCTCTGCCCGTCGGCCATTGCGTGGATGCGAATCTTGATTGCTAGAAGCGGCCGCGGAAGCCGGGGCTGTGGCGGGCAGCCCTGATGTCTGCCCCTGTCCCCGCGCTTGGGAGCTACAACAACCCCAAATGGTGACCACAAGCGGTACAACCACTTTGTGAGTGATCCGTGAACCTACGCCCTTCAGGGGATGTGGAAGCTCGTTACGCATGGGGAACTCCTACTTTCAATAGGACGGCAACTCGGCGGCTAGGTCACTCTGGTTCGAGCGGCGGCACCGCATTCGTGGTTCGGAGTAGTCTAACCGCTAAGAGGTGATGGAATGAGCCTGCGGGCTGCTGTGTTAGGGCTGATCGTTCTTTCGTGCGGAACCGTCTCGGAAGGAATCTCGTGGGGCGAGACCTGTACGACGCAGTCCCAGATGAAAGATCAAGACCGTGACACTCTGGCTTCGGCAGCACGCGGCATCGCCGCAAAGGTCCAGGCAAACGATGCAAACGGCCTTAAGGCAGAGACGATAGCAGAGTTCGCTGGTGACTTTGGTCCCATGCAGTCACTCATAGCGGAGACGGCCCCTAAATTGACCGGGGGGGTCCTTCGTGTCGACCAGATCTACCTCCTTGATGCATCCCAGCTAAAGTCAGGGCAGGGTGGAGCAGAGGCACAGTTCTTCTGCGCTCTCAACAAATCTGCCAATGATGCAGAGTTTCTCATTCCAGGGCTAACCCCTGGCGTTTATGCGTTCGCCGTTGTCGAAGTTACGGGATCAAAGACGCCCTGGGTCGTTCCTATGCTGCTGCGACGGGAGCACGAACGATGGCTGCTTGCCGGGATCTATCCCCGCGCAAAGGAGGCCGGCGGCCACGATGGACTCTGGTACTGGCGCGAGGCTCGGCGGCTGGCAGGTGAAAAGCAGAGGTGGAACGCATGGCTCTACTACGGCGAGGCGGAGGCTTTGCTCACACCAGCAGGCTTTGTGCAATCAACTCATCTACAGAAGTTGAGGGACGAGCAGCGGGCGGCGGCTCCGCCCGCGCTTTCCGCTGGAATCGGAAATGACGTTCCGCTCGTGGTGAAGGGGCTGGACGGGAAGCAGTATCAGTTCACGTCGCTGGGGACCGACGATACGCTTGGGGGAGATAAGGTCGACGTTTCCGCACATCTGCGAGTTGATCCAATCGGGGACCCTATCGCTGCGCGCAAGAGAAACGACGACGCTATGCGTGCGCTCCTGGCGGCTTATCCGGAGCTGCGCTCGAGCTTCCACGGCATCTGGATCGTCGCCGAAGCCGCGGGAACAACTGCCGCCCAACCATTTGCGACAGAGCAACCAATGACAAACTTGCAGTGACTACATTCGCCACTTTGACCCCATCACAACAAGTTGCGATGGGGTAATATCTTCAGGGCAGCCCCGCGGTCCAATTGCACCGCGGGTGTTGAGCTACGTGGCCTGGCATTTCAAGAGTTTGGACAGAAAAGGAAGAGCAATGACGGTGAAGAATCTGCAGCAGGCGATTAAGGAGCGGAGGTCTACGCCAAGTTTCGATGGAGCGCCTGTGCCGCAAGAGGACCTCAAACAAATCGTGGAGGCTGGGCTAAGCGCTCCCAGCGGATACAACATGCAGCCTTGGCGTTTTGTTGTGGTGCAATCGCCGGAACAGCGCCGCCGCCTTCGCGCGGCCAGTTACAACCAGGCGAAGGTTGAGGAGGCGTCCGTGGTCATCGCCGCTTGCGGGGATGCGGATGGCTGGAGGAGAGATCTGGACCTGATGCTGCAGCAGGGACTCGAGGGCGGCATGCCGGAGAGTTATGCGGCCCAAGCCAGGAGCAGCGTGCCGAAGTACATGTCCAGCTTCACGGGCGATCAGATGAAGGGCTGGCTAAACAAACAG
>JAABUZ0100006671.1_pt1 | contig 14298 bp, 12 predicted proteins | sample 5562091 | NCBI WGS metagenome assembly JAABUZ01 (sample SAMN12813069, study PRJNA571459) | rock metagenome | isolation source: Antarctica rocks | place: Antarctica: Victoria Land, Linnaeus Terrace sud | collected 2015-12-21 | reverse complement strand
TCTGGACGCCGATCCGCGTCGCTGCGGCGACGCGCTTGAGCTGGGCATCGACTGGCGCGAGGGGGAGGATCGCTACCGCGCGTGCTGGTATGAGGCCACCGGGGAGTTGACGCTCGAGCGGCTCTCTGACGCTGAGCCCCTCGATCTCGAGGACTTCTACCGCGGCGTGAGCGGTCCCGTGGAGGTCCTGCGTCGCGTCCCCGACCGCCGTGAGCTGGATCGGCTGCTGGGCGCCTGGCCCAACAGCGTGCCGGGCGGGCCGCGTACCGTCGAGCGGCTGCGTGCCTTGGTGCACGACGAGCCCGTTGGGACGGTCGTGGCGATCGCCCGCCGACGTCGCAATCGCTGAGGCCGAACTGTCGCAGGCGCCCCAGTCATGCTGCTGGTCGCGGCCGTTCCGGGGTCGGTTCCTGCGTCCCATAGCGGTTGGTCGCTTCTCTGCCGGTACTCGCCTTGACGGTGTGACTGCACCTGTATCTACGTCCCCGGCGCGGGCGGGTTGCTGGGGGTATCCCCAGCCGTGACCCCAGCCTTTCAGAGGGCGTAGAATCTCCTGGAAATGATGCGCAGCGCGGTACTCAAGGACGACCTCTCGCGCCACCTGACCTACGGGGTGGCAGGGCGCTGCGCGGGGCAGGCAGTGCATGGCCGGACTGCGCGACGCGCCACTCGCTGAGCGCGACCACGAGCTCGCTGTCATCCAGGAGTCAATCGAGGCCGTCGCCGCCGGCGCGAGCCGGCTGCTCATGCTCGAGGGGCCGGCCGGGATCGGCAAGACGCGTCTGCTCGCCGCGGTTCGCGAGCGCAGCTCGGTCGCTGGTATGCAGACGCTCGCGGCGCGCGGTAGCGAGCTTGAGCGGTCGTTCGCCTTCGGAGCGGTGCGCCAGCTGTTTGATCCGGCGCTCGCCGCGCTCGACGACGAGGACCGGGCGCGGGCCCTGGCCGGACAGGCCCAGGGCGCGGCCCGTCCGCTGGCGCTCACGACCCGAGCGCAACGCGTGGGCGAGGACGTCATGCACGCGGCGCTCAACGGCCTGTTCTGGCTGTGCGCGAACCTCGCCCAGCGTGCGCCGCTGCTGCTCGCGGTCGATGACATCGACTGGTGCGACGAGGCGTCGCTGCGGTGGGCCGCGTTCGCCGCCGCACGCCTGCACGACATCCCCGTCTTGATCGCGCTCAGCCGCCGCCTGGACGAGCCCGCGGCCGCGCCGACACTGATCGCCGAGCTCGCCCGCGTCGAGACCGCCCAGACGCTCACCCTCCGCCCACTCACTCCCACCGCGGTCGCCTCCCTCGTCGCTCACGCCCTAGGCACCGCGCCGGCACCGACGTTCGCGCAAGCCTGCCAGGAAGCGACGGGCGGTAACCCGTTCTTGCTGCACGAGCTGCTGCTCCAGATCGACTCCCAGCGGATCGAGCCGACCGAGGCGAGCGTCCCGCGAATCGCCGGGCTGGGCTCAAGCCGCGTCGCTGACAACGTCCTCGCGCGCGTCGAGCGCCTCGGCGAACCGGCGACGCGACTCACGCACGCCCTGGCGGTGCTCGAGGATCGCGTCGAGCTGTCGGTAGCCGCCGCGCTCTCCGGGCTCGAAGAGGAGCGGGCCGCCAACGCCGCCGCCGCGCTCACGGATGCCGGCGTGCTGAGCGAGGGCTTTCCCTTGAGCTTCGTGCACCCGCTCGTGCGCTCGGCCATCTATGAGCACCTCCCCTACGCCGAGCGGCTCGCCACCCACGGCCAGGCCGCCCGACTGGTCGCCACCCAAGCGCGACCCGAGGTGGCAGCCGCCCACCTGCTAATCGCCCGCCCCACGGCGGACCCCTGGGTGGTTGAGCTGCTGCGTCGCGCCGCCAGCGATGCCTCCGCGCAGGGCTGCTCCGCTGTCGCCGTTAGCTATCTGCGCCGCGCGCTTGCCGAGCCGACGCCCGAGGCCACGCGTGCCGAGGTGCTTGGCGAGCTGGGGCTGGCCGAGCACAATGCCAACGAGCCTGCGGCCATCGAGCACCTCTCCCAGGCGCTTGAGCTCGCGAGTTCGCCAGCCGACCGCGCCACGCTCGGCCTCGTGCTCGCCCGCGCCATCTGGCACGCGGGCAAGATCACCGAAGCGGTCTCGCTGCTGAGCTTCCTGCTCGACAGGCTCGACGACGAACTCGCCGCACCCCTGGAGGCTGAGCTGATCGCCATCGCCCGCCTCGACCCCCAGACACGCGCGATCGGGCTGCGCCGCCTCGCCCGCCAGAATCTCGACCGTACCCACCACGACCCCACCCGGCGGCTCCTGCTCGCCAACCTCGCCTTCGAACGCGCCGTCTCCGGACACGAACCCGCGGCGGTCGTCGCCGCGCTCGCCGAGCGCGCCCTCAGCGACGGACGGCTGCTCGCCGACCAGGGCAGCGAGAACACCATCTACTACCTCGCCGCCTGGGCGCTGGCCCAATGTGATCGCTTCGAGCAAGCCGAGGACTCCCTCCAAGCCGGACTCGCGCTCGCCCGCGAGGAGGGCTCGATCGTCGGCTACGCGCGCGCGCTGACGTTTCGCACCAACCTCTGCTACCGCCGCGGACTCCTGTCAGAAGCGCACGCCGACGCCGCCGAAGCACTTGAGCATCTCACCCCGATCCGCGGCCCGCTCGTCGTCGCCTTCCTGCTCGACGTCCTCATCGAAGGCGACGAACTTCAAGACGCCCAAGACATCCTCGAGCGCTACCAACTCGACGACGAGATACCCAACTCGATCCTCCACACCATCGTGCTCGAGCGCCGCGGCCGACTGCGCCTCGCGCAGGACCGTCCCGACGACGCCCTCCACGACCTGCTGGTCTGCCGGCAACGCAGCATCGAATGGGGCGCCCTCTCCCCCGCGTTCCTGGCCTGGCGCTCAAGCACCGCCCTCGCCCTCGCGCACCTCGACCGGATCGACGAAGCCACCGACCTCGCCGCCGTCGAAGTCGAGCACGCCCACGCCTTCGGAGCGCCACGCGCCCTCGGCATCGCGCTGCACACCCAAGCGCTCCTGGCCCGTGGGCCCAACCGGCTGTCCATGCTCCAGCAGTCGGCGCTCATCCTCCAAGGATCCGGCGCGACGCTCGAGCACGCTCACGTGCTCGTCGACCTCGGCGCCAGCCTGCGCGCGGGCGGACAACGAACCGCCGCGCGCGAGAAGCTCCGCCCGGCCCTCGAGCTCGCCGAGCACTGCGCCGCCACCGCCCTCGCCCGCCGCGCACGAACCGAGCTGCGCGGCGCCGGAGGGCGCCCCACCCTCGCGCGCGACGGTGGACTCGCGTCGCTCAGCCCGGCCGAGCTGCGCGTCGCGACCATGGCCGCAACCGGCATGAGCAACCGCGACATCGCCCAAGCCCTCTTCGTCACCCCCAAGACCGTCGAATGGCACCTCAGCCAGGTCTACCGAAAGCTTCACCTGCACTCCCGCACCGAGCTCCCCGCCGCCCTCGACCACCCCGACCACAACGACCCCCCGCGCGCCCTACCGCTCACCCCCGCCGGATGAACGAACGCGCCGACCGCTCATCCCGCGACTCCCCTCCACCGCCACGCGGCGTTCTGCTCAGCTCAAATGACACCGGCGGAGCGTTCGCGCTCATGGAGTACGACATCCCGGCCCGGACGCTCGTGGCCCCCCTGCACACCCACCACCGCGAAGACGAATACACCTACCTCGTCGCCGGAACGCTCGGCGCGCAAATCAAAGACAGCACCCTGCTCGCCCGCCCCCACGAGTTCATCGCCAAGCCGAGAGGCATCCCCCACACGCTGTGGAACCCGAGCGACGATCCGACGCGCGTGCTCGAGCTGATCGCGCCAGGCGGCTTCGAGCGCTGCCTGCAAAAGCTCTACCGCCCCGGCAAGCGATCACCAGCAGAGTTGGAACAGCTCTGGCACGAGTACGCGATCGACATGGACTCCGCCTCCGCGCCAATCCTGATGAGCCGCCACTCCCTGAACAACCTCGCCACGGGTTAGGCCCACGCGGGCGACGAACCTAGGCAGGTCGTACGTGGCCTCAGGGGTGGTCGACACGTCCTCGAGGACCCAGTCCCAGAGCGGTGCGGAGGGGGCGCGCACGATCCTTGAGTGCGGATCGTGCCTTCACGACCGGGCCGCGTAGGTCCGGCGGGTCTGTGTAGTTCAGGAGCTCGGTGTGCAGCAGCTCACCGCCGTCGTCGAAGGTTCGGAGCCTCGCCGCTAAAAGATGGGAATCGCCTACCACCAAGCAATGATCGACGTCTGCGAAGAGTTCGAGCACAAACGCTTTAATCCTCGGCCGCGTCACCGTAGCCCCCGTCATGCGGTCGGCGATCAAACGCGAACGCTCGCGAGAGCGTCAAGGTCAACCTGCTCCACTCGCCATGAGCGCAATGCGGAGAAGACGCGAGACACCGCATCCGGTGCGAAGCAGGTGCGGGTCGATGCTGTCGTTAGCGCGCGGCCGTCCTGGGGCGAGTGACGCCAACTCCTCAAGCTCGAGTCTTGCCGTCGATCGTGTGGGCTAGGTTGGCGACGTGCTCGGCGATCTCGGCGGCCGCGCTCTCTTGGATGAAGTGCAGTCCCGGTAGGCGGTGGACGGTCGAGGCGCCGAGCAGTTCGCGGGCCCATTCACCTTGTTCCTCGGCTGGCATCCAGGGATCGCGGTCGCCCCAGAGGACTTGCGCGGGGTATGGGTGCTCGTGAAGGTGGGCGGTGATCCGGTCCTCGAATTCCTGGGTCAGCTCGAAACCGCGGATCACTCGCAGAAAGGCGCGGCCGCCGTCGTCGCGCTTGAGCAGCTTGTGGTAGGCGCGGATCTCACCGCTGGATACCGGGCCAGCGATGCAGTCCTTGCGCAGCGCTTTCTCGAGCTGGCGAGCGCTCGTCGCTTGGAGCGCGATTCGTCCGAGCAGCGGCCGCGCGAACGCCCGCGCGCCGGGCGCGCGTTGGAAGCGAGTGGGCCGCGCGATCGTGTCCAGCGCGGTGATCGACACGCCTCCTTTGGGACGCAGGCGCAGCGCGTCGAAGGCGATCGGCCCACCGATGTCGTGGACAACCAGGTGGGCATTGTCGATCCCGATCTCGCTCACAGCGGCGCTCAGCCACTTCGCGAGGCCGGACCAGCGGTAGTCGAAGTCGCGGGGGCGCTCAGCTGCACCCAGCCCGGGCAGGTCGAGCGCGACGCCACGTAGGCCGCGCGCGGCAAGTTCGGGCAGCACCTTGCGGTACAGGTAGGAGGAGGACGGCACGCCGTGGACGCATAAAGCCACCGGTCCTTCTCCGCTTGACCACACGCGACTGGCGACTCCCGCCGCCCGGAAAGGGGTGCCCTTCGCAAGCCAGCGTTCGACAAATTCGGCCTCGCCCGGCTCGCTCACCTGGTCTCGCCTCGTTCGTCTGGTGTCTGCGGCCGGTCGATCCAGCGGTCGCCGTCGCCCAACGCGCGCAGGCCTTGCCAGCAGACGTCCATCGCCGCCGCCACGACCTGATCACGAGGCACCTCGCGGTGCTCATACCACCACGACGCGAGGCCGTTCGTGGCCTGCTTGAGAGCCACCGCCAGCATCTCCGCCCGCCGAGGCTCGATCGGACGGCCCTGGGCCAGCGCAGCCTGCGCGAGCAAAGCGGCGATGGCGACCGTCGCCTGATCGTGCGCCCCGCGATGGGACGCGGCGAGCTCCGCGTCGGTTGGCGAGTCGCAGAACAATAGGCGCCAGCCGAGCGGATGCTCCTGCATCCATCCGAAGAACGCATCGATGCTCCGGCTCATGCCTTCGGCGGGGTCGCTCGCTGGCTCCGAGGCGACCTCCTGAACTTGGCGGAGCAGCTCGGCTCCCTCGACCGTCACCAGGTGCGTGTAGAGCTCGCGCTTTGATGAGAAATGGTCGTAGACAACCGCACGGGAAACGCCGGCGACCGCAGCGATGCTGAGCAAGGACGTTCCGTCATATCCCCGCTCGGCGAACAGCCGTGCCGCGGCCCGCTCGATCACGCTTCGCCGCTCATCGCCGCTGACCCGCGGCTTGAACGGAAGCGCACGCACACTAACCTGCATTGCTGTAGGTTACACCACCTGGCTCGTCTAGGCCAAGCGCTGGGCGCGCTGGATCAGCGCAAAGACCCGGTTTGCGAGGAGGCTGACCTGTGAATCCCCGAGTTGAGGACCGCGTTTGGGTACCGCGTCGCGGCCCGGCCGATGGGCGCAGAGTCGCGTACACGAGGCGCTCGCTCTCACAGAATGCGACAGCGCCCGACGACGATCACGTCGCCGCTGCTCCGGAACGATCTCGAGCACGTAGAGGCAGTCCGCGCCGGCCGTCACCGAGACCGCCCAGTTCGTTCCAACTCGCAAGTCTGCGGTGACGGGCGACGCGCTTTCGCCTGGAGTGTGAGAGGTAGTCGGCGTTCTCGGTGCTGCTTGAGGCGAACACGGCGGATGTGCAAACTGGCACCCGTGGTGACCTTGGCTCCCGCGGCCCTTGAGATGCTCGGCATGGACTACCAGCTCGAGGTCCGCTCCGCCGAGCCGTTGCTCGGCGGATACGACGTGTGGGCCGAGTCCTGGCGGTTGGACAGCGACCGCGGGCCGCTGGTCTTGCGCGCGGATCGCTCCGTATCGCCTCTGACGGCGAGCTGGCTTTCCGACGTAGTTCGGCGCGCCGCCGCAGCAGGAGTGCCTTGTTGCCCGCCAATGCGTGCTGCCAATGGCGCCGTCGCGCTCCAGATCGGCGATGCCACCCTTTCGGTTCGCGCGTTCGTGGACGGGTGCTGCCTCGACCGAGATGACCCCGTGCAGGTGAGGCCGGCTGGCGCAACGCTCGGGCTCTTGCACCGTGGACTGCGTGGCACGCTTGCAGGTCGTCCCGAGCCGAGCCCCTGGGATGCCTCGTTCTGGCCTGCCGCCGATGACCCGCCGACGCTGCGCGACACACAGCTCGACGCTTGGCACGAGGCGTTCACGCACGGAGGTGACCGGCAATTCGCTCGCGGAGTTGTCCACGGCGACTTCTGGGCCGACAACATCCTGTGGGCCGCAGGGAGCGTGGCAGCCGTCATCGATTGGTCCGAGGCGCGAGCGGACGTGCTCGCGTGTGAACTGGCCTGGGCAACGTGGGAGTTCGGCCACGATGAGACATCGAGTGAGCTCGACATCGACCGCGCAAGGACATTCCTGGCCGGTTTTCGGGCTGTCAGCGGGCCGTGGGAGCCGGGTCTCGCGGACGTGTTCATTCCGCTGATGCGGGTCGCGCTTCGGCTAAACGCCCGCTACTCGCGCGACGACCCGGGAGACGTCAAGTACAACACAGCGCTCCAGCGCGCCTTCGTGCAGCTGCGCCACCAACCCGCCTCCCCGCTGCTCGACATCTGAACTCCAGCCTGCGCGCACATCGGCACTACCGGCCCACCACGTTGAAGCGGTCACCTCGATGATCGTAATCCCCACGCCTGCATCTGAGCCTGTGGGAGAGCGTGGCGACGTCGTCGCGCGAGACGCTCCCTTTGCCGACCAAGCGGGAGCTGGCGTCGACAAGTGCTTGCTGGCGTCCAGCCAACGATCGGGCCAAAGCAGAAGAACGACGGGGGCCGGTCGTCTGTGCTGGTTCGGAATGCGACCGGGCGTCTCGTGCCGACCGGCACCACGACCTCCGAGAGTGCCGAGATCGTTCCGAGACGCAACTAGATGTCCGTTCTGCGATCGGCTGCTGCTCTGCTTCGCAAGGCAGGTGTGTCGAGCCAGCAGTCTGGGACCCGTGAGGCTTCTCGTGCTTCGTGATTGCGGAAGTCTGATCGTGGTCAGGGTGACCGTCTGAGCCCGAACGAGCACTACTACCGCAGATGCCTGTCGTCCGGCCTGATCAGAGCTTGGTGCACGCCGCGCGCCACGGCGACGGGATCGCGTTCGCGGAGCTGGTGGATCGCCACTACGCGGTGCTGGTCGCGAGCTGTCGGCGGATGCTCGGTGACGCCGAGGAAGCTCGTGACGCCGCGCAGGAGGCAGTTCTGCGAGCGCTACTCGGGCTCGATCACCTCCGCGATGACGCGCGATTCGGGGCATGGCTTGTCGGCATCGGTTTGAACGTTTGCCGCGGGCTGCTCGGTGTCCGCGGCGCGCAGGCTCGCGCCCTTGACGCGCTCCGGGAACCGCGTCGTCCGGGCGAATCGTCCGGAGAGGGAGGCGAGCCGGTCGAGGTGATCGCCGCCCAAGAGCTGGCCGCCAGTGTCCGCGCAGCGATCGTCGCGCTTCCACCCGGGCAACGCCAAGCGGTCGCCCTCTTTTACCTCGGAGGGCTGACCCACGCTGAGATCGCCGAGGAGATCGGAACTCGGCCGGGGGCTATCAAGACCCGGCTGCACAAGGCGCGCAAGTCGCTGCGCGCTTCCCTGCTGAACACCTACCAGGAGTACGTCGACATGACCGACCAGACTGCGCAGTTGATCCCGATGCACATCGCCGAGCTGCGCCGCACCCCCGCGCCCAGCCCGGGTGATATGCGTCACATCGTGTTCCTCCGGGACGACGGGGATCGGCGACTTCCGATTTGGATCGGGCCTGCCGAAGCGACCGCGTTGGCGATGATCCTCGAAGATGTCCAGCTCCCGCGGCCCGGGGTCTATCAGTTCGCCGCTGCGCTTCTTGCCAGGGCCGGTGGCTGCCTGCGCGAGGTCCGTGTGACCGAGCTGACCTCGTCCACCTTCTACGCTCAGGCGGTTCTCTCTGACGGGACCAGCGTCGATGCCCGGCCGAGCGATGCGCTGACGCTGGCGCTGGTGACCGGTGTGCCGATCTATGTCGCCGCGGGCGTGCTTAAGCAGTGCGGTCGAAACCGGGCAGCATGCAGCGACCTGCTCGACGAGGCCGATGCCGCGGCCGACGACGCGCACGTGATCGCCGAGGAGGTCAAAGCCCGTTACGCGGCAAGCGTCGCTGAGCTGGCGTCGCGCGAGACCCGGCGAAACACCTAACCACCTGACCCGGGACCGTGCATCGTCGCCGTTGAGGCACCTATCAATCGGGCTACCGCTTCGAACCGTTTTCGGCCGCAAGTGCCCCGGCTTCCGCTTCGAGGCTCGCTTCGACCGAAGCGGGAGTCAGATCACCAGGGGTCCCGGCCGGTCACGCACCTCATGGTTCGTGAATGGAGAAGTGCCGCACCCGCCCGCGGCAACGGGATTAGCTCGTTCCTGAGCCTCGCTCTGCTCGCTGAGCCGCTTTGGTCTCTGAGACTGCCGTGAACATGTCGGTGAAGACAAGCTCCCACACGCGGCAGAACGCGGGCGGCAATGCGTGCAGCGCGGCCTCAAGGCCGGCCACCCATCGCTGAAGACCCTGTGCGGAGAGCGTGTCGATGGCCGGCGAATAACCGCCGTCGTCTGCCCGTCTCGCCACCGTGGTCCTCATGACCGTGCGCATGTCAGCAGCGAGCGCATCGACCCGTGGGTCTGTCGGATCCGTGTCCCTGAGGGCGAACATGCGCCGAAAACGGTCAACGTAGGCCTCGCGCCCGCCGGTCGCCGCCAGCAGATCATCCTCAACGTCGCCCGCCGATTCCTGGAATGCATCGTCGATCGTGCCGGGTGGCCGGAAGGCCGCTAGCACCCGGTGAAAGCGCCGCGCAAACGCCTCCTCCTCCGGACCCACGTCCGGGATCATGCGACGCAAGAAGGCGATTGCCCGCTCCTCTGCGGCGTCAGCCGCGGTGACCTCCAGGGGATCCTCGATCTGCTCCTCTCGCAGCGCGTCGATGAGCACATGACGCCGCTGCCGCTGCTCGATCTCATCGGCGAGCGACTCGTCGAGGTCCTGCAAGGCGGCGCGTAACGCCGCTCCCTCGTCCTTGGCTGCGAGCAGCGGTCGGATCGCTCGCAGCGACAATCCGGCTGCGCGGAGTCTGGCGATGCGGCCCAGCAGGACCAGCGTCCTTGCGTCGTAGCGGCGATATCCGCTGGCGTCGCGGTTGGGCTCGGGAAGCAGACCGTGCTCGTGATAGACACGAATTGCCTTCGGAGTGATCTGCAGCAGTTCGGCGGCGTCCCCGATGCGCAGACCCGGAGTGTCGGGGGCCGGCCAATCTACGTCGGAGTCGGTCATGCGCTTATTCAAGCGTCGGCCCCAGGGGCAAGGTCAAGGGCTGATCTTCAACACGCGGAGTCCGGGTCAGTTGCCTGCGCCACATGCCCGGCCTCACGCATCGAGCGTCGCATCAGGCTTCTGCCCTGTCGCCGAGGGGGCGTCTGCTCGCCGCGTCTGCTCTCCGACGACGCGGACCCAGAGGAGAAGTCTGAGCTCGACCAGTCCCGGAGGGGTCAGGGCGGCTTGCCTGGGATCATCCAATGGCGTCGTCAGCAGCTGCGTCCTGTGGCGGCCACTGCCCGAATAATGCGATTGCGCGGGCAGCCATTGGTGGACCTGGCCGGCGCCGGAAGGGGTAATGGAGATCCGCTCGTCATCATCCTGTTCGGGACGGCAGACAAGCAACTGCTGATCTGTGAGCACGTCAAGTGCGTCGCGCAGATCGTCGCGGTCGCAGGCTAAGGCGACAACGAGCGACTCAAAGAGCTCACCGGATTCTGTCGGGGTGCCGTCAGGTGGCCCGAGCGCCAGGCGTAGTAGCAGTTGCATCTGGAGGGGTTCCAACGGCCCTGTCTTTGGGCGATCAAACGCCCGCCGAGTCAAGACGGCGGCGCCGAGTGCTATGACGGGGTGGGCTTGTGGGCTGGCTGGGTGAGCATCCAGCCGGCGAGGGCGGTGAGGGCTATTAGGGCACCGAGCAGGCAGGTTGTGCCCCAGCCGGCGGCGCCGTAGACAGTGGTTGAGAGCAGCGAGCCGAGCACACCGCCGATGAAGAAGGACACCATGTAGGCGGTGGTCAGGCGGCTGCGGGCCTCTGGCTGTAGCTGGTAGACCGCGTTCTGGTTGTTGATGTGGACGCCCTGGATGCCGAGGTCGAGCACGACGATCCCGGCGATCAGCGCGGGCAGCGAGGAGCCGCCGAGCGCTAGCAGCCCCCAACTGGCGAGCGTCGCGACCAAGGGGATGAAGAGCGCGAGCCGGTCGTGTCCGCGGTCGGCGAGGCGGCCGACTAGCGGCGCGATCAGTGCGCCGCCCAGACCGGCGAGCCCGAACAGGCCGATCACCCCCGCGCCGTAGTGGTAGGGCGCTCCGGCGAGCAGGAACGCGATTGAGGTCCAGAGCACCGAGAACCCGGCAAACGCGAGCGCGCCGAGCGCCATCCGCTGGCGCAACACGGGCTGCTCGGCGATCAGCGAGAGCACCGAGCGCAGCAACGGGGCGTACCGCAGCCGCTCGGTGGGCGCCACGACCGGCAGCCCGCGGCGCAGCACGACCGCGAACCCCAGCATCGCGACCGCGGCGACCGCGAACACCAGCCGCCAGCCCCCGAGCGCGGCGATCAGCCCGCTGAGCGTGCGCGAAGCGAGGATCCCGATCAGCACCCCGCTCATGACCGTCCCGACGACCTGACCCTGGTGCTCGGGCCCGGCCAGGGCCGCCGCGAGCGGCACCATGATCATCGCGACGACCGACAGCGCACCCAGCGCGGCGAGCGCCGCGGCGAGCACAACGAACGACGGTGCGGCGGCGCAAGCCGCGGCGGCCGCGGCGGCGCCGAGTAGCACGCGGGTGATCAGACGCCGGCGCTCGAGCAGATCACCGAGCGGGACCAGCACCACCAGGCCGATGACGTAGCCGACCTGCGAGACGCTCACCAGCAGCCCGGCGGTGCTGTCTGAGACCCCGAAGGCGCGGACGACTAGGTTCAGCAGCGGCTGGACGTAGTACAGGTTCGCGACCGCGGCGCCGCACGCGACGGCGAGCAGCAGAATCAGGCGACGTGAGATGCCCTCAGACCCGTGAGGGCCGCTCGCCGGCGCGCCAGGCCGGTCCGGGTGGGCCAGGACTGTCTGTCGTGACGGAGCTGGTGTCGAGTTCATGTCCGACACCGTGGAGGCTCGCTCGACGCATAGCCAGAGCCCCAGGGCTCCCCGGGAGCGGTGAGCCTAGGAGTCCCAGGGCCACCCTGCCGCGTCGCTGCTGCCCTAGCCTTCGATCGTGATGGATAGCGAGAACAGCATCGGACGGTTCCTGCGGGCGCGACGCGAGCTCATGCACCCCGAGGACGTCGGCCTACCGGACTTCGGTCAGCGCCGCACCCCCGGGCTGCGTCGCGAGGAGCTCGCGATGCTGGCCGGAGTCAGCGCCGACTACTACGTGCGCCTGGAACAGGGCCGTGACCAGCACCCCTCCCAACAGGTGCTCGAAGCGCTCGCCCGCGCGCTGCGCCTAGACGAGGACGCCACGATTCACCTGCACGAGCTCGCCCGCCCCACCCCGCGACGTCGCCGGGCCGCTACGCGGCCCGAACGGATCGACCGCGGTCTCCAGAGATTGCTCGACACGTGGGCACACACTCCGGCGTTCGTGCTCGGCCGCCAGATGGACGTGCTAGCCAACAACGCCCTCGCCGGCGCGCTGCACAGCGGGTTCACCAAGGGCAACAACCTGGCCCGTGTCTTCTTCGTGGACCCAGCCGCGCGTGAGTTCTACGCCGACTGGGACCGCGTCGCCCCAGGCGCCGTCGCCGCGCTGCGCGCCAGCGCCGGCACCGACCTAGACGACCCGCGGCTCACCGAGCTCATCGGCGAACTCTCGCTCAAAAGCGAACCGTTCCGCCGCCTATGGGCACGCCACGACGTACGCGACAAGACCAGCGGCACCAAGCGCTTTAACCACCCCCTCGTCGGCGAGCTGACGCTCAACTACAACTCCTTCGCAGTCAGCGGCGCAGCGGGACAGCTACTCACCGTCTACCACGCCCCGCCCGCCACGCCAGCCGCACACGCACTCACGCTCCTGTCAAGCATCGCCGCCGACGAACCGAACACGCCCGCCCCCACCGAAACAGACGCCCTCCCCCGCCACTGAAAGACGACCCCCGCCACACGACCACCCATGACCGGGCAGCCGGATCCTGATGTGAGGCACGGCATTGCGGCTACAGCCCAGCGGCTTGGCGCGTCTGGAGGTTCCATTCGACGTATTCGATGACCGGCCCGGACGCGAAGCTCATGGTGACATTCCGACCGGTGGCTTGCTCAGCGGGTTCCCGACTGACCTGCGCGCCAGCCTGACGAGCAGCTTCGATCGCACCGTCGAGATCGTCAACGATGACCGTCAAGCTGGTCGCCCGGAACGGTTCGAGCATCCCCGCCGGCGCTGCCAGCACCAGGACGTAGCCGACGAGCGCGAGTTGCAGCCCTGCCGTGTGACCGAAGCGCAGCCGAACGTCAGTGATACCCGACGCGGCCAACGCCTCGATAGCTCGGTCGAGGTCGGCGACGTACATACGGGCGAAGGTGGCAAGCGCGACCATGCCCGCGACGATAGGCCAGTCCCGCACAGTCGGCGAGGCCGCCAACTTCGGCAGCTCGCGTCCCAGCGAGCGATCCGTTCTTGAGATGCGCTGACGCCAGGTAACCGCGCTCCATCAGCTGACTGCGAGAATCGGGTCCATGAAGGCGCTTATCCGGGAGTATCGGCCGCAGGACGAGGGGAGGGTCGTGGAGTTGTCGCTACAGGCCTGGGCGCCGGTCTTTGCCTCCGTGGAGCAGGTTTTGGGACACGAGATCTTCGGTCACCTGCATCCCGATTGGCCAGGGGACGTTCTATGGTCGCCAGGGCACCGGCGGATGCGACGCGATCGTGGAGGTCCTCGCGCTCGGTGTCAGGTGAGGTACTGGCGCACCACCGACTGCCAGACGACCGTCAGGCCGGCTGGTCTTCGCTCGGCGAGTCGCGCAGTGATCCATCCGGCGGCACTTCCCACCTCGACCCGAACGGTGTCGAGGCGAGCGACCTCGATCGCACGTTCGATCCGCGCGAGCCACTCGCTCTCATCCGGCCAGATGTAGCAGAGCACCGTGAGCCGTCCCTCCTCGGTGCGGACATCGACCGGCGCGCGGTCACAACCGCGACGCTCGACAACGACCAGTCGCTCTACGGCCGAGAAGGGGTCAGCGACCGGCGTGCCCTCCCACGGTTCCGTCAGCGGTGGCCGCCCTGCCGGGCGATCAGGTGGATCTGGGAGGCCAATTGTCGATAGGGATCGCGCCGGCCGGCCTCCTCCTCCGCTCGAAGAAGCGACTCGAGGTCGCTCGGATCGACGCGCTCCTCGCCTGAGGCCGGTTCCGTGAAGACCCGCACGCCGTACCACGCCTCGACAGCGAGACCCAGCCTCGACAGTGAACCGATCACGTGCTCGAGGCGCTGCGCCTGCGCATCGATGCCGAGTTCGTTC
>JAABUZ0100006670.1_pt1 | contig 14300 bp, 14 predicted proteins | sample 5562091 | NCBI WGS metagenome assembly JAABUZ01 (sample SAMN12813069, study PRJNA571459) | rock metagenome | isolation source: Antarctica rocks | place: Antarctica: Victoria Land, Linnaeus Terrace sud | collected 2015-12-21 | reverse complement strand
GTCTACGGCGCTCGGAAGATCTGGAAGGCCGCCCAGCGTGCCGGACACGACGTCGGCCGGGACCAGGTCGCTCGGCTGATGCGCACCGCCGGGATCGAGGGCGTGCGGCGCACCAAGAGGATCCGCACCACCCGACCCGAGGAGGGTGTGGCCCGCCACCCTGACCTGGTCCGCCGCGACTTCACTGCCGACGCTCCCAATCAGCTGTGGGTAACCGACCTGACGTTCGTGCCAACCTGGGCCGGGATCGCCTACGTACTTCATCATCGACGCCTACTCCCGGGCGGTCGTGGGCTGGCGGGTCGCTTCGCACATGCGGACCACGATGGTGCTCGACGCCATCGAGATGGCCCGGTGGTCTCGCGGCACTCAACTCGCCGGTTTGCGGTGTCACTCCGATGCCGGGTCGCAATTTACGTCCATTCGATACGGCGAGCGCCTCGCCGAGATCGGTGCGGTGCCCTCGATCGGCACTGTCGGTGACAGCTTCGATAACGCCCTCGCCGAGACGGTGAACGGCTACTACAAGGCCGAGTTGATCCGCGGTCCCGCTCGTGGGGGACGGCCGTGGAAGACCGTCGAGGACGTCGAGCTCGCCACCCTCAGCTGGGTCTACTGGCACAACCACGACCGCCTGCACGGCTACCTCGGCGACATCCCACCAACAGAGTTCGAGCAGGCGTTCTACGCTACAAACCGGACCGACCAACCCCTGGTCGAAATCCAATAGCCCGAGTCTCCATCAGAGCCAGTGCGGTTCAAAGACCGAACATGTGCCGTCCGGTGTAGCGGACGCTCGACCGAGTCGGGTCGACCCGGTAAGTGCCAGGAGGCGGCAGTTGCACAGGATTGTCACGACTGGTCCCAGTCATCCTGGACGTCCTTCCGCTGTGCACCCGGAGCGAAGTGGAACATACAACGACAGCAGTTCAGCCGGTAGCGCCGTCGGTGCGCTCAGCCATCTGCTCGCCGTAGCCCGGTCCGTTTGGGGACGGCAGCGCTCAGCTGCCGTTCGCGACAGACGACGAAGCCTATCGATCAAGTTCTGGTCGCTCTGCCAGCCGGACGGCGTTGACGGACGTTCCGGGCGGTTCCGTCGCGGGATTCCGTGTGCGTTGTCAGATGCGGAACCTACGCTGCCGGTCTGCACAAACGAACTGAGTCGCGGAGGTCCTCATGACAATGACATGAACTATTTCGAGATCGGAACGGCCGACCCTGCAGCGTCCAAGGCGTTCTACGGCCGGCTGTTCGCCTGGGACATCGGCGAGCCGTCCATGCCTGCTCGCTACAGCATGATCAACGAGAACCGCGGCGGCCTGTGGGATACCTCAGAGATGGGCGCGGGGAGCTGGGCGATCTTTACGTCCAGGTCGAGGACGTGCATGCTGCGATCGACCGCGCCCAACAGCTCGGCGCAACCGTCCTCGTCCCGCTCATCGACAACGGGAGGATCGAGTTCGCGCACCTCGCTGACCCCGTGGGAAACCGATTTGGTATCTGGCGGCCCAAAGTCGACTGATCACAATGATCGCAGACGCTCCGCAAGCAGATCCCGGGCAGCGCCGGTAACGTCCGGTGACGGGCCGGCCCACGAGACGACTTTGATCATCCGCCGATTCGGGCACGCTTTTCCTCCTGCGTGAGACCGATACGGTGCCATCCCCGCGGTGTGACCCAGCGGAACAGGGTCACGCCCTGGCCTTGGCACCAACAGGACTCGGCGCAACCACAGTGAAATCGGAAACCCCCGACTCCAAGCGCGTCCGCGGCGCGAGCGCTGACCGCGAGGAGCAGGTACGCCACGGCGCTTCGCAACAGGATTCTGCGCATATCTGAAGTGTAGGTCCGATTGCCAGCCGGGGAGGCTCCTAGTGTACCACCGCTCGCAGTTGGCGATCCCCTTGCAGCACAGCCTGGGCGCACATATCAACCCCGCATCCCCCGATTCTCGTGGCAGAACGCCGCGCCAGATTCGGCAACTTGTTTGACTCTGGAGCGGGAGTCCGGGGACTGAGATCCTCGGACGTTGGATCCGGTTGGGCTCGCTCGCGAATCGGCTGCCGTCGTCGGTAGACGTTCTGGCTCACGAACGGCCCGCGGCCTGACCGGGTCCGCCCGGTGAGGTTGTGGCTCAAGAGAGGTCTGCGCTGCCGGTAGTTGCATTGCCCTCCTCGCCAGTTCCTGTCCGATCGATTTCAGGAGGCGATGTCGTGGATGACGATGTGATGATCAGCGTCGATCCGCATAAGGCGAGCAACACAGCTGCGGTGATGGACCCGGTCACCAAGGTGGTGATCGCCAGCCAACGGTTCGCGAACACACCGGACGGCTATCGACAGCTGCGAGACTTCAGCGGCCGGTGGGAGCAACGGCGGTGGGCGGTCGAAGGCTGCCACGGGGCTGGCCGATCACTGTCCCAACGACTGGTCGCTGACGGCGAACTCGTCCTTGACGTGCCGGCGAAACTAGCAGCCCGAGTCCGGGTTTACTCCCAGGGCCACGGTCGCAAGACCGACGTCGATGACGCGATTTCGATCGGTCTCGCAGCGCTGAACAGCAGCGGCGTCTCGGTGGTCCGGACCGATGACAACCTGGTCAGTTTGCGGTTGCTGTCCGACCGACGTGACGAGCTAGGCGCCTTGCGCACCCAGGCCGTATGTCGCTTCCATCGACTGCTGGCCGAGCTCACGCCAGGCGGCACCCATCGCGGGCTCAAGGCGAGCAGAGCCCAACAATTACTGGAGAAGCTACGTCCCGTCGATGCTGTCGGCCGGGTACGACTACAGCTTGCCGAACAACACCTCGAGGACATCCGCGCGCTCGACGCAAAGATGAAGACCGTCCGTGGACAGATCAGCGAACTCGTCGATGGCAGCGGCACCCGCCTGACCGATCTCTACGGCACCGGCCCGGTCATCGCCGACCGGATACTCGCCGAGGTCGAGACCATCGACCGGTTCCCGAGCAAGGACCACTTTGCCTCCTACAACGGAACCGCCCCCATCGACGCATCCTCCGGCGACCAGGTCGGCCACCGACTCTCCCGAGCCGGCAACCGCCGCATCAACCACGCGCTGCACATGATGGCGGTCACCCAGATCCGCCAACCCGACAGCCCCGGCCGCGGCTACTACGAACGCAAACGACTCGAGGGCAAGACCCCGAAAGAAGCCCTGCGCTGTCTCAAGCGGCGCCTATCCGATGTCGTCTTCCGCCAGCTCCTCGCCGACCAGCAGAGCAGAATCACGTCGTGCGCATCACCTACGACCGCAACGCCAACACGGCCTACATCTTCCTCACCGGCGACCAGCTCGACACCGGCCGCAACACCGTCATCGCGCCAGCCCCCGAAGGCACCAACGCGACCGCCATCCTCGATTGGAAAGACGGTCGCCTCGTCGGAATCGAGATCCTCGACGCCAGCGAACGACTCCATCCAGACCTCCTCAACGAAGCCGAGGACATCACGAGCGACTAGTTCACGCCTCCGCCCTTGACAGAGAGGAGCCGTTCTGGCGCGCCGGTTGAGTGGCTCCAATCGGCGAGGTGCCGACGCAGCTTCACGTCAGCCAGACATCGACTCCAGCGAACCCGGACCTTCTCGTCGGCGAGGTGCCGTATCAAGGCGTTCGCCTCATGGCCTGTGGGTAACCGACGAACGGATCCGGTTCGCCCTCAAGACGCGCGAGTAAACGCCTCGTCGGCGTCGTTGACAGCAGTTAGGCCCGATCGGTGGGCGCGAAAGTTCGTCCAGACGAAGTTTCAAATACGGCGGCGTCGCCGGCGTCCGCGCTTGCCCCAGCGGCATCGGTCCACGCCTTATCCGGATCAGCAGGACTCTCAGCCGACCAGACGCGGCGTTGCGGACCTGGCTGCGTGCGCGGTCCGTTGGGCATCCTCGGCGCGGATTCCGTAACGCGTATTCGGATCCGCGCGGCCAGGGCTGGGCGGTGAACCACATGAGCCTCTCGACGAGCCAGCCGTGATCGGGGACCTCCGCCCGTCGTTCATCGATGTCAGGCTGCCGCCCTACTCGTTGAACCAGCTCCGCGCCGGACAGCGCCCGGGGCACCCGCCCCGCCTCGCCACCGCGTCAGAGTGCTCGCCAGGCAGGCGACGGGCATGAGTGTCTCTCGGGTGCGACGCTGGTCCACCACCGCCGACGATCAGTATTCTGACGCCCCGCCCGGCGAGGCAGGAGCGCGTTCTTGGCAGACATCCAGATCCTCCAACCTTGGAAGGGATAGCGGAAGGCGTATGTGATCACCGGAAAGGCTGTGTCGTCCGCAGCGGCTGCGCGCCCGTGTGAACGGCACTTGGCGAGCACAAGCAGCCGCGGACGGCCCCGCTGGCATCGGTCGCCGCGCAGTAGCGCCGCGCGGTGAGGTCGTGAACTTCACCAGGGTGACCGCAGGCGGCGCACTGCAGGTCATCTTGGTCGGCTTTTGATCCGCCCACTGTCCGAGATATTCGTGTCATCGGCCCTCGCAGACCCGCTGAACGGGTCAGAATCCCTCTCACCACCGCGAGTCCGACAGGCCGTCGGTAGGCGCAATGGTGGACTCGACGCTACCCCCAGCGCCGAGCCGGAGCCAGGTGAAGCTCGCTGACCTCGATGTGGACCACCGTGACCAGCTCCACTGAGTTCACGCGGGCCTAAGGATAGGCAGCGGAACGTACCGGAGGTCGGCACCGTTGACCGCTTCCGACAATACGCAGACCGGGGTAGTTGGATCAGGACGCCGCGCCACGCATAGCAGTGCTTGGCGAGCTCTTGGGCACCGTCTCGTGGCAGTCGAGGAAGTCCTTGGTGTTCCAGCCCGAACCTCGGATCCCGACCTGTGGCCGGCGGTATTCATCGAGGTTGCAGACGGCCAGGTAGAGCACCTTCAACGCGGCCTGTTCGGTCGTTATGACGTGGTGTCCTACTTGGCCACCACCGAAGACGACACCAGCCCTGGCTTCGATGTTCAGGTTCGGCCCGCCACCGACTCGGGCTACCTTGCTTACTTGGGGGCGGTGACTCGGCCGAGCTGCCACGCTGCGGGTACTGCCTGGTCCGTGGCGTACGAGCGCGCCCTCACCAACTCTAAGGCACAGGGAAGCGTCATGGCCGCGCCGTTCCGCCACGAGCCGGCTCACTGAGGCCCCTGGGTGTGCCAACTGGGCCGGCTCGATTGCACGGGGCAGACTGACGTCATGGATGACACTGACGGTGCGGTCCGGGGACGGGTCTGGCGTGATGGCCAGGTCGTGGTCGAGGACTTCGACTTCGCGCGGATCTCGGACTATCTCGAGGAACAAGACTGCCTGACCTGGGTCGACCTCTGCGACCCCGACCACCGCATCCTGCAAGACCTCGCCGGTGAACTCGTGTTGGAGCCGCTCGCGGTCAAGGACGCGATCGCGCACTCCGAGCGGGCCAAAGCGACCCGCTACGCCACCCACACGTTCATGACCGTCTACACGGTCAAACTCAACACCGACGCCCCTAACGGCGCGGACGGACGGCTGACAATCCACAAAATATCGGCGTTCGTGTTCCCCCGCGGCCTGATCACCGTGCGGGCCAGCCCCGACTTCGACATCGAAGACGTCGTCCACCGCTGGGACGACAACGCCGACCTCCTCAAATATGGAGTCGGCGCGCTCGTGCACGGCCTTCTCGACATGATCGTCGACGGCCACTTCGAAGCCGTCCAAATACTTGACGACGCCATGGAAGACCTCGAAGGAGGCCTGTTCGACGAACAAGCACTCAGCGCCGAAGTCCAACGCGCCACCTACCAGGTCCGCAAAGACCTCGTCGAACTCCGCCGGGTGGTCCTGCCGATGCGCGAGGTCATCAACTCCGTCCTGCGCCACCGCAAAGACTTCAACGCCCCCACCGAACTCGACCCTGGTATGACGATCTCTACGACCACGTCCTACGCGCCTCGGAATGGACCGAATCTCTACGCGACATGGTCACCACCATCTTCGAACCAACCTGTCCCTGCAAGACGCCAGGCTAAACAACGTCATGAAAAAGCTCACCGGCTGGGCCGCGATCATCGCCGTCCCCACCGCCGTCACCGGCTACTTCGGGCAGAACGTCCCCTACCCCGGCTTCGGTAAGGAATGGGGCTTCGGCATCAGCGTCGCCGTGATCCTCGGCATCGCCGGAGCGCTCTACTTCACCTTCAAACGCAAAAGCTGGATCTAGCCCCCCGCCCTGCATCGACCGGGAGCAATCCTGAACGACCTGCGTCGCCGGCACTCCCCGGGATGCCCGCCGACGTGTTTTCGGCCCCCATCCCCTTAGCCGGCGTCACACGCGAACCGGTCGACGACTCACCTGGAGCACCGTTGCCATCACAGCCACACAGCGAAGTAGTCTCCGCACGGGGCTGGCGCACAGTCGGCGCCCGGACCCGCCTGGCGGTGATGCTGATCGCCGCCGCGATCGCCGCGACCACGACCGCGCTCACCACGAGCGGCAAGTACGCACCGGTGGCCGGCTGGGACGCTGCGGCGATGGTGTTCAGTGTGTGGGTCTGGATCGTGATTGCCCCCATGAACGCCGGCGCAACCAAGTCCCATGCAACCCGGGAGAACCCGGGCCGGGCGATCAGCGACGTGATCATTACCCTGGCCGCCATCGCCAGCCTGGCTGCCGTGGGCGTCGTCCTCATCCAGGCCGCGTCAGCCAAAGGAGCGACCCAGGGCCTGCTGGCCGGCTTCGGAGTCGCCAGCATCGCCTTGTCCTGGTTCGCCGTCCACACCCTGTTCACGCTTCGCTACGCCCTGCTGTACTACACCGGCGCGGACGGCGGGATCGACTTCAACCAGAAACTCCCGGCCCGCTACCTCGACTTCGCCTACCTGTCCTTCACCATCGGAATGACCTTCCAAGTCTCCGACACCGACATCGAAAACCCGACCATCCGAGCCACCGCCCTCCGCCACGCCTTACTCTCCTACCTGCTCGGCGCCGTCGTCCTGGCCAGCTCCATCAACCTGGTCGTCAGCCTGGGCAGCAGCAGCCACTAAGCCGCTCACCCGTGAGCTGGCATCGGCGGCGGCCTGGAGGCCGAGACAACCAGCAGCCGAAGCGGTGATCATTCCTCACTCCCCACGCTCGATACCCCGCGCTGAAGTCCGAGGCGAGGGGGTCGGACCCAGGTGATCGACGATGCTCGAACCCTCGGTGGTCGACTAGATGAGTGATTCCCGCCGATCGCGCGGCTGGGCTCCCCAAGGCGCAGGAGCAGCTGGAGTGAACGCAGAGCATAGCGGCGGTGAACAGTTCATCTTCACTGGGCACAATGGAGGCCATGTCTCAGTCCTATCGTGAACATGAACTCAAATTTGACGTCCCGCCGACCTTCGTGGTCCCCGATGTGAGCGGCCTCGTCCCGGCCGGCGGCCGGACGCAGAAGAGCACCGAGCATCTGCGCAGTGACTACTTCGACACCAGCGACCACGCGTTGCTGCGAGCCCGGATCACCCTGCGACGACGCACCGGCAGCGCCGACACCGGATGGCAGCTGAAGTCCCCCAGGAACCGTTCCGGGACGAGATCCGCGTCGAGTCGGACGACGACAACATTCCCGACGAGCTCGCCGCGCTGGTGTGGGGTGTCGGGCGAGGTCAAGCACTCACCGAGATCGCCAGCATCAGCACTGAGCGCTCCGTGACCCGACTCCTCGACGCTCATGGAGCGACCCTGGCCGAGATCGACGACGACACCGTGCACGCCTCCGCCTCCGGACAGATCGCGACGGCCAGTACCTGGCGCGAGGTCGAAGTTGAGCTGGGCAACGACGAACTCGAGCTTCTGTACGCCTTGGGTAAACGGCTGCGGCGAGCCGGGGCCCGGCCCTCGGCGACGTCCTCGAAACTTGGATCAGAACGCTCCTGCGTAGCTTCGCCGCGGAAGGATCCGTCCGAGCGGTTCACCGGATTCTGCGACGACGAACAGCGATGATCGGCGGATGCGGACCAGTTGCTCAGCGACCTCGCCGACGGTGGCATTCGGGGGCACCGTCAGGGGCTCGGGGTGGTGCTCCTCGGCGAGGACAGTGCTGATGAGTTCGTCATCCGGGTGGGCGACGAGGTCGAACAAGGGCAGGTCAGCCAGCAGGGTGCCGTCCTCGTCGAGGATGAGGACGGCGTCGATCTCGGCGCGGTGCTGCCGGAACCCGGCGACGATCCGCTCGACTTCCCCGACGGTGTGATCGGGTCGGGCCCGGGCTAGGACGGAGGTCATGAAGCCGCCGGCGCTGCGTTCGGGGTAGGCCAACAGTTCGCTCAAGTCGGTGCGGGTCTGATCCGGCATGCGGGTCAGGATGTCGGTGCGTTCGGTGTCGGACAGGTCGCGCAGCGCGTCGACCGCTTCGTCGGGCTCCATCGAGGCCAATAGCTCGGCGGCGCGGATCGGGTCGGCTTCGCGCAGCAGCGCGTGGAGCTCGTCGGGGTCCATCTCCTCCAACGCGTCCGCTGCGGTTTCCCGGTCCAGACGGTGCAGCAACGATTGCCGCTCGGTGCGGTCAAGGTCCTCGAGCAGGTCGGCGAGGTCGCTGGGTTGCAGTCGGTGCAGGTCATCATCGGAGCGGCGCAACCGCACGGTCGACGGCCCGGTGGTGAGGTCGTCCCCGAACGGGGCGACCGCGTCCCAATCGATGACGCGCTCCGGGGTCGGGCGGCCGCGCAGTAGCCGCGGTCCCAGTCGGCGCAGCAGCGTCGCTAGGCTGATGTCCACGCCGACCAGTCGGAACTCCTCCCCGACCGGGGCGAGGTAGAGGTCGGCGGCGCGGATGACTTGGCGGTCATCGACATCGACCAGCTGGTGGTCGAACCAGTCGAGCGTTCGAGGCCACCCAGATGCACCGCGCCGCCGTTCCCACCTTAAGTACCGCGCTGCGCTCCGGCGAGGCGCTGAATAACACGGAGTCCATCAGGGGTCCCGGGCCAGTGACATTCGATGGCCTCCGGTCCGGCCCGGCGGGTCACCGAGCGCAGCGCGAACGCAACGCCGATGACGTCATCGGCGTAGCCGATCACCGGAATGAAGTCAGGGATCAGATCCAGCGGCGAGACCAAGTACGCGATCAGGAGCAGCAACCGGACACCGACACCGCGGGGCAAGCTGCGGTCAGCGGCCAGACGGCGCAACAACCGCACCAGATCCGGGAGCAGGCGCACGCGTCACGGAGTTGGGCTGTGCTGGGGGGTCGCGGCGGGGCGCACGCCACAGCAGCCCCAGCACTACCGGGTACAACACAAAGACGCCGGCGACGAGGCTGAGTACGCCCAGCCACCACATCAGCGGGGGGTCTCGCGCAGACCGACGTCGATGTGTATAGCTTCTTGATCCCGTAGTAGACGATGACGAGACCCGCAAGGGGGTCGGCCCACCACCAGCCCAGCGTCGCGTTGAGCACAAGTCCGGCCAGGACGGCGACGGCAAGCAGCCCGTCGATGACTGTGACACGCCCTTCGGCGGTGAGCACGGGGTTGGCGAGCTGGCGGCCGGTTCGCGTCTTGCCGGTGGCGAGGGCGAACATGGCGGCGGCAGTGAGCGCGGTCCAGACAATGCCGATCACACTATGGCCCGGGTGGTAGCCGGTGGCGAACACGAGGATCGTCTGGACGGTCAGGTAGGCGGCCAAGGCAAGAAACGCTGCCGCGATCAGCCGCAGGGCGCGGCGTTGCCGCTGCTCGCCGGTGTCGGACAGTTCCCACAGCACGACGGTGCTGGCGCCGATCTCGATGAGTGAGTCCAATCCAAACCCGGCCAACGCCACGGAATGAGCCCGCACCGCAGCGACGGCGAGCACGCCGATGCCGAGCACATTCCAGATCAGTGTGGCGACCTCCAGCGCCCGCCGCGGCGCAGCAAGACAGCGTTCCGCTGACCATCTAGCTCGCGTGTCATACGTGCTGTCGTCCCGTCGTCGGGATTGATCCCGTCATCTCAACAGCAGTCCTCGCCGCGCCACGCTTCGATGCCTTCACGGATCGCCCACGCCGCGAGCAGCAGGGCGATGAACGAGTCGACCCAGCCCCAACCGAAGGCGGCCGTGGCGGCTAAACCCGGATGCACCGAAGTGAATCGCCGCTGAGTCCTGTTGATCTTGACCGGATGTGAGGGCGGTGCGGGCGCGCCAGAGCTGCCGGTCTGCCCGGCCGTTCCACTGATGATCTTTCGTCGTGGCCGTTGGGCCGGGTGGTCAGGCAGCGGCTGCGGGTGGTGGCCCGAGGGCGGCGCTGAACAGGTCGAGCCAGGCGTCGGCCCAGGGCCAGTTCGTCGGTAGTCGGAGGTGGATGCGGCGTGCGGAGCGGACCGGCCGGGCTGGAATGTTGATCAGCTGCCGACGGATGGTGGCCGTGGTCGCTCGGGCGTGGAACAACGAGGCCAGCGCGCCGGCGGCGCGGGTCAGGTTGAACGCCATCGCGGCCAGCGCCAGCCACGCGCCGTTGGCGTTGAACTTCCCCGACGGCAGGTGCGCGAGCGGGCCGCCTTTGAGGTCGGCGATGACTTGTTCGATGATCGAGTGCCGACGGTGGTCGGCCTCGGCCTGCACCATCATCAGGGGCGAGTTGGTGAACACCGCATGGTGGCGCCAGGCCGCGAACAGCTCACCCTGGGCGTCCGCGACGACGTGCTCGGGGTTTTGGTCGCGAACCCGGCGCACGATCAACCGGGCGGTGATCTGGTTCTTCTTCCCGCGCGAGGTGAACGCGGTGAACGGCACCTCGGCGACTTGGGCGTCGCTGACCCACTGCTGCAGTTGCTCGTCGAAGACCGCGTGCGGGTAGCGGATCGTGGTCCATGCGTCCTCGCTGATCCCGGCGATCGCCGGCTTCACCGCGGCGTCCTGGCGGGCGGTGATCGAGAACCGGGCCTTCGCGCGGCCGATCGCGGCGACGACGTCGCGGCCGTAGAACGCCGAATCCGCCCGCACCACCAGCAACCCGCCCTTGCCGCCAGCGCCGCAGGCCCGGCTGGTGCGCAGAGCGTCGGCGACCAGCCGGGCGGCGCCGCGCGCGGAGTTCGCCGAGCCCTTGCGCAGCCTTGTGGCCACGATCACCGGCGCGCTGCTCGGGGTCGAGAGTGCGGCGATCAAGGCGTTGAGCCCCTTCACGCCGGAGTAGCCGTAGCCGGCTCCTTGCTTGGCGTAGCCGTAGGTCGCCCGGATCGTGTCATCAACATCGAGATAGGCGATCCGGGCCGCATCAGCCAGCAGCGGCGTCTGCCCAGCGAGATTGGCGACCAGCCGGGCGGCGATCGCGTCGAGCTGGCGGACGTGCCCGAACGCGAAGGCGCGCAGGAACGAGCCCAGCGTCGAGGGCGCGTAGAGACCGGTGAACAGCCGGCCCATCCCTCCGTGGCGCAGCACATTCATGTCCTCGATGCTGTCCGCCCCGGCCACCATGCCTGCGACCAGCGCGGCGACCTTCGCCCCGGCGTGCGCGCCCTTGTCACCCGGCACCGTCAGATGCTCATCGCCCAGGCGGCGCAACCCGACCCGATCGGCCAACGCCAGCACCGGAACCAGCCCGCCAGCCGACACGAGACTCGGCTCATCGAAGGCAGCGGACAACGACGATGACCTATGAGAAAGTTGCATCTACGGGATGCCCTTCGTGACAGCCAGAATCAGTTCCTCAGCAGTTCTGATTCTCTTGCTGCACAAGGGCATCTCGCTGTTACGGCACGCTCAGTCGCCAAGATCATCGGTGGATCAGGGCTAAACCAATCAGCACCGCACCAGCTTGGGCGGCGCACATCAGATTCTGGACACCCTCCCCCGCAGTGGCGCCAGAGTTCAGGCGCGCACCGAGGCGCCTCTTGGCGACACCGAGGGCCGGCATGACCAGCAGGCTGGCGGCGGTCACGGCGATGCCGAGGGTGCTGGTACCGCCTTCATGGCCGCTAGCCAGGTCGCGGACGGCGCCGACCGCGAGGTAGGGGGCGAGCAAGAAGAAGGACACCGCGACGGCTTTCTGCGCATGCCGCTCCGCGGTCTCGGAGAAAGTACGGGTGCCGGTAAACCGCCAGATCACGATGACCGACGCGAGGCCCTCAATCACCGAGCCGACAGCCCAACCCACCAGCGACAACGACCCGACCCGCACGTATCTGCCGCTGATAACCCTCCTGGCGCCGCGATTGGGCCGCGCATAGTCGGCCGATCTCAAGCGCTCCCTGTCCGGATGCTTCAACCGGCGAGGTGCCGAGGGGCACGATGCTTCACGCCAGCCAGATATCGAATCCAGCGATCGCGGGCCTTCTCGTCGGTAAGGTGCCGTGTCGAGCCCTTCGCCTCACAGCCTCCGGGGTAACCAACAAGACCACTCGCTTTTGCCGCCGAACCACGAGCTAACGGTCCTACGGGTCTGGCCCGCGCGCTGGGTCGGCCGGTCACCGTTCACCTCGCGCCGCTTGGGACAGCATGGACTCGCCAGGCGGCCACGAGCCCAGCCGACCGGCTCACCGAGGTACGGGTTGGCCTGAGCGTCGGGCAGATCGGCAAACGTCTGCCAGGTTCTTCAGCCTGCAGCACGCGTTCAACGACGCAACCAAGATGGCCGCCGCCCGCAGCGTGTAGGCGCCGACCTGGCTGGGTCCCGCTGTCAACGACGAGCAGATCCACTTCGGGAAGCTCGCGTTGCCGCAGGGCCCGCTAGCTGGAAATCGCTCGGATCAGATCGTGGCGATCGGATCACGGGCGGCGTTTGAGAGCGATCGGTCCCGTGATGAAGTCACCGCCATGGTCGCTACCGCTACGGCCGGGATGGGCAGCCTCGTCATTCTCATTCTGGACTACGAGCGTGGCTGGCACGACGGGCGGCGAAGCCACAGAACCGATCGGATCGACAATCTCGACCTCGACTCGGACCCATCGAGTCACTGACGCCGTCAGCCTGAAAGACCGAGGCCGCAGCTTCGAGAGCGTGGCCCAGACGCCGAAGGCCCCACGAGTACCACCACCAAGACTGACAATAGGATTAACAAAGCCATAACTGCTCCAGAACGCTGGTGACGGTTCCGGAGGTCTTGGTCCCTCCAACGTTCGTCCGGCTATCAAGCGGCTCGACCCTCGTCAGGGATGGCCGCGCCTTCCAAGCACCGCTCGGACTGCTAGACGCTAGCGCGACGGTCCGACAACACCAATGGGCGACGATCACAGCTACGTCAGCGGCCGCAAACCCCGCCGAGCCTTTTAAGTCTCTGAGCGAGTCGGGCCTGAGGCAGCGTCACCGGGTCAGTGTGGTCCGGCGAAGCGCGCAGGCCGCGGCGGCAGCCTGCGGTGCAGCTCGCCGCGCGACGTCGGCAGCGCCCCCTGCATCCTCCGAGGTGCGTGAAGGCTGACTGCGTGGTCGCGTCCCTCCCATTCTGGATTGCGCCGGGTGAAGTTCAGTACCGACCGGCGGCCCAGCGCCGGCGGGTCCAGGCGCACCCCCCACATCCCGAAAGGCAGCGCCGCCGCCTCCAGCTCGAAGATCTCCTGCCAGCCGTCGAAACCGGCATGCAACGTGAATGGAAGCTTGTCCTCGATTAGCAGCGCTGCGCCCGCCGGCAGCGCCGCGAACTCCGCCCAGTCGCGCCAGTGCCACACCACCGAAACCGGTGTGTGCGCGTTCGGATAGTGGATCTCGACCGCCGCCAGCCGCTCCACCGGGCGACCCTTGCCGCTGCTGGTCAGCAACGCTAGCTTGATCAACTCGCTGTGCGCCCACGCCAGTGGCATGGCGCTTCCGGTGGGGCGGCCGTTGAACAGCCCACGCCAGGGCAGGTCTCCCGCGTCCCACACCTGCTCGGGCAGCAATCCGCCGCGCCCGCGCGCGGCCAGCATCGTCTCGATGTGCGCGACGCCATCGGCGCCGGCTAGCACCGCGAAATGCCCCCGCTCGCCGGCCAGCAGCGGCCAGGGCCGCCCGATACCGAACTCGCGAACCGGCCAGCCCGACCCGTCCAGCCACTCGCCGTAGCCGTCGACGTCGTAGCGCAGGTAGACGTCGCCGGCGTCGGTGGTTCGACGCAGCATATGGTCGATGACGGTCACGGTGTCGGTGAGCCGCGGGTCGTCGGCCGGGCGCAACCCGAGCCGGGCCAGATAGAGGCATTCGAGGCCGACCATCAGCTTAGCTTTGATGGTGGCGTTCGAGTCAGTTTGGTTGCCTAGTACTACAGCCGTAGATCGTGATCATTGGTGTTGTTCGCGTCTTCGGTAGTGGCATTCCCGGGCTCGGGATTGATGTCGTCGACGCCAAATGGACCAGGCGAGCAGGGTGTTGATGGTGTGTTT
>JAABUZ0100006668.1_pt1 | contig 14305 bp, 14 predicted proteins | sample 5562091 | NCBI WGS metagenome assembly JAABUZ01 (sample SAMN12813069, study PRJNA571459) | rock metagenome | isolation source: Antarctica rocks | place: Antarctica: Victoria Land, Linnaeus Terrace sud | collected 2015-12-21 | reverse complement strand
CAGACGACCAACGTCTGTGAGACCAAGACGGACGCGCTGCTGGTGGAGGTGCGGCTGTTCCCGACCCACTACCGGTGGGACTTCGGCGATGGCGCCAGCCAGGCCGTGCGCTGCGGTGGCGACCCCGGCTCGTGCCGCGGCGGGCTGGGCGACCCGTACCAGGACGCGACCCACCCGTCGTCCATCGCCCACCCGTACACCCGCAGCTCGCTGCACGTGGGCGGGGCGTACACGGTGACGCTCGGCATCGCCTTCGCCGCCGAGTATCGGTTTCGGCTGGACGACGCGCCAATGAGCGGCTGGGCCGCCCTGGACACGCGCCACCCGACCTGGTCCGTGAGCCACCCCGTCCAGGAGGCGCAGGCCGTCCTGACACGCTAGTAAGCAAGCCGCCGATGGCATGACCTGCGTGTGGCGAACCGGGCCTGGAGCCGGCGAGCAGATGTGCGCTTGTTGCCCCGCCCGGTGGACCTTGTTGGGAAGTTGCACCGCCTGGCACCAGGCGCGTCGGTCGAAGCAACCCTCCCTTGGCAGCGACAGCGACATCGCCTATAGTCAAACTTGAACATATAAGTTTGACTAAGGAGGCAATGGAGGTGGACGATGCCACGATCCTGGCCAAGGCTAACGAGTACATCCCCGACCCTAAGACGGAGACGGAGTCGGTCATCCAAGGGTTCCTCCAGGTGGTCGGGCAGCGGTTGGGTGACCCCACCCGGGCACAGCACCTTATCAGGGTCATCAAGACCCACGCCGCGACCTTGGAGGGCGCGCATCAAGACTGGGCGCTCGACGAGCAGGCGCGCTACCACCTCACATCGGGCGCCGTGGTCCTGGCCGCGTACCGTGCCCTTCAGCCCACGATGCCCCAGGATGAGGCGCTGGCCCTGCTCCGCGCGGCCCGCGTCGAGCCGCTGCGCGACACCATCCGCCAGGGCACGACCGGCTGGCTGGACCACGCGCCCGACCCCTACGCCGCCCTCGTAAGCGTGGCCAAGTCCCGCGAGCGCCACTTCTTCGGCCAATCCTTCACCTTCGAACGCCCGCGCGACGACGACCGCGCCTATTTCCTCGACGTCGCACGCTGCCTCTGGCACAGCTTCTTCGTGGCCGAGGGCGCGCCCGAGCTCACCCCCCTCTTCTGCGCCTTCGATGCCAACTGGATCGACGCCATCGACCCCGACCGGCATGGCGTCCGTTTCTCACGCCCCACGACGCTCGGCCACGGCGGCCGGCTGTGCCCCTTCCACTTCTATCGCGTCCCCCCTGCGACGGGTGGCGCCGCGGACACGGCCAGTGATACGGGGGGCGCGGGGTGAGCACGCGCCTGATGGTGCTGGGGCTGCTGCGCGCGGCGCCCCTGCACGGGTACGACATCCGCAAGCGCCTCGACACCATTCACGCGGAGGCGTGGGCGGACGTGCTCCCCGGCTCGATCTACCATGCCCTCAAGCAGATGGAGAAGGAGGGGCTCCTCGCCGTCGAGGCGACCGCGCGGAGCGGGAACCGCCTGCGCGCCGTGTACGCCCTCACCGACGCGGGCCAGCGTGCCTACCTCGCCGAACTGCGGCGCGCCTGGGCGGCACCGCCGCGCGCGTTCCCGACCGGCCTGTACGCCGCCATCGCCTTCCTCGATGACCTCCCCCGATCGGAGGCGACCGCGCTGATCGACGCGCTCGTGCCCGCGCTGGAGCGCGAGATTGCCTACTGGGCGCAGGGCGAGGGGGCCAAAGGACAGGCGGGGGCGTTGTCCGCGTCCACACGCGCCGTCTTCGCCAACGGGCGCGAGCGGATGGAGGCGGACCTGCGCCTGCTGCAGCAGCTCCGGGCGGCGCTCGCGTCCGCCGAGGCTCCGGTCGCAGGAGCGGAGGGCCATGGCGCTACACCCTGACCCGGTCGGTCCCGTCCCCGCCGAGACGGCCTGCGCCGCGCGTGTGCTGCTTTGCCCAAGGGCCACCGGCTCCTCCGCCGGCGCGATGAGCTGGGTACGATCGACCATGAGCGACGCTCAAGCTCAAGCTCAAGCTCAAGCTGCCGGAGTCCGGTCACACCCCCGTGATGTCCTGGCGCTGACGGCGGCCTCGGCTCGGTCTGGGGCGCGACGGTAGGGTCGACAGCCGTGTTCCTCGTGGTCCAAGTCCTGCAGAGTCTCGGCACAGCGCCCGGCATGCCTCCGCGGGCGCCCGTCATCTTCTCCTACGCGGTGTACGCGGTGGTGCTGATCGCCATCATGCAGCTGCTGCCGCAGGGGTTGGTGCCGGCTCTCCAGGCGCGGCGGTGCCGGCGGTCGTGGCTAAAACTTTCGGGCGGCGCCGACGTTCCTGGCGGCGCATAATAATCCGGCAGTTCGAGTACCACGAGAAGGAGCGAGCCCATGGGCGAGAAATTAGCAGCGTTCAAGAGCTCTCGAGCTGGCCAGTTCCTCCAGAAGGTCCAGGACGACCGCGCGCCCAACCTGGCGGTTCTCCTGGCCTGGGGAACGCTGAACACGATGCTGCCGCTGCTGCTGGGCATCCTGGCCATCGTTGGGCTCATCATCCGTGACCCGAAACAGATGGACTCGCTCACCGGCACCCTGCTGGCGGTGCTGCCCGAGCAGGCGGCCACGGCTATCCACGACATCCTGGCGCAGTCCCGGCAGAGCGCCGGCGTCGCCGGCATCGTCAGCCTGCTGCTGCTGCTGTTCACCGGCACGAACTTCTTCGCCAACATGCAGATGGTTTTCAACCTGGCGTACCACGTCGAGGACCGGAACATCATCATGCAGCGCGTCATCGCGTTGGTCATGCTGATCCTGGTCACGGCGCTGCTGCTCATCTCCACCACGGCGTACGGCATAGGCAACACCATCGGCTCGCTGCCGATCGCGCTGCCGGTAGGGCCGATCCTGGGCCGTCTGCTCGGCTGGCTCATCTCGCTGGCGAGCGCGCTGGCGATGTTCCTGCTGCTGTACAAGGTCCTGCCCAACAAGCCCCAGGGCTGGAAGCAGACCTTGCCGGGGGCGGTCGCCGCGGCGGTGCTGTTCTTCGTGATCCTTCAGGTGTTCCCGCTCTACCTGGCGATCTTTGGCAAGGGGTTCGCCGCCTACCAGGCCTTCGGGGTCTTCCTGGTCCTGATGTTCTGGCTGTTCCTGCTGGGGATCGTGCTCGTCGGCGGTGCGGAGCTGAACGCCTTCCTGGAGCAGCCGGGCCGCTCCACCGCCCTGGCCGCCAGCAAGGCCAGGGCGGAAAAGGGCCAGGTCGAAACGTCGGAGGAGGGTGGGCAAGTGCGCGCCGAGGCCACCGGCGTCGGCGTGACCGGCGGCGACGAGACGGGCGGTGGAGCGGCGGAGGGCCGGCCTGGTGCGTTCGGCCGTCCGGCTGCCCAGAAGAAGCCAGCCGCTGGCCAGCCGGCGGGCGCCGGTGGTCAAGTTGGCGGCGGTGGCGGCGGTGGCGGCAGCTCGCTCCCCGGCAAGCTCATTGGCCTCGTCGGCCTGGCGGTGGCGGCGTTCCTGCTGCGCGGCCAGCTGCCGACCGGCCCCGCCCCCAGCCGCCACTGAGCGCGTAGCGCGAACAAAGATAGATGCGTAAGCAGGTGGAGCTCAGCTGATCAGAATGGAGCAAGACTTAGGACCACCTGCTTAGGCCTGCCGACACGCGCCCGGCGGGCTCGTGCGAGCCCGCTGGACCCCCCGTATACTCCGAGTGTCTTCGGCACCCCGCAGCCGTAACCGAAAGGCAGGCAGATGCAGAGTGCCGACTACCGTCGGATTCGCGCACCCGGGCGGGTGCTCGTCGTGGTCGGTGAGCCGATCCTCGGCGAGCTGGTTACGCTCGCCCTCCACGGCGGGAGCTACGTCAGCCGTCTGGCGCGAACCGGCGCTGAAGCGCGCTCCATCATCCGCCAGTGGCAGCCGCAGCTGGCCGTCGTCGACATCGACCTCGCGGGCGGCGCCATCCTGGGAGCGCTCGAATACCAGGTGAGCCGGGACGATCGCATCCCCGTCATCGCGCTGTCGCGGCGCGGCGACCTGGCCACGAAGCTGGCCGCTCTCGAGAACGGCGTGGACGACATTCTGACAGTGCCGTTCTCGCCGGACGAGCTCGTGGCGCGGGCGCTCGTCGTCACCCGCCGCGTCTACCAGGACGTGCTCGCCTTTACCCCGGTGCTCCAGCTGGGCGAGCTGGAGATCGACATCCTCAACCGCCAGGTGCGCGTCGGCTCGGCCGAGCTCCAGCTCACCCCACTCGAGCAGAGCCTGCTGTACTTGCTGGCCGCCAACGCCGGGCGGCTCGTCACGCGGGAGGAGATCCTGGACAACCTGTGGGGCGCCGACTACTCGGCCGAGAGCAACGTCGTCGACCGCCACGTGCGAAATCTCAGAACCAAGCTCCACGACGACTGGAAGAACCCGCGGTTCATCGCCACCGTCCCGGGCAAGGGGTACCGCTTCTTGCGAGCCTTCGCCGACGTGCAGCGCCCGGCGGGGATCGAGTAACCCGGAGCGCTCGCCCTTCCCAGCTACGACTACGACTACGACTACGACGCGGCCATGCGCTCCGGAACGGGATGTCCGAGATGTGCCGACTCCTCGTCCGGGGCCGACGCGGCCAGCCGGCACAGGTCGGCCAGGAGGATCCCCCCGAGGTAGACGTCCTTCTTGTAGAAGCACACGGTCAGCTCCTCCACCTCGGGATACGGCGGCACCGACCCGACCGGGTAGCCCTGGCGATCGAAGACCGCGCCCAGAACACGGACAGTGACGTCCAGGTCGCCGATCTCGTCCCAGTGATCGAGGATCCCGAGGTGGTGCAGCAGGGCCTGGAAGGCGCCGGGCGCCGAGACCGTGCGCACCACGTTGGCGTACCGCGTTAGGCGTTTCATTGCACACCTTCTGCTGGCAGGTGGCTGAAGTGGCGGCATGCCGCTCCAGCGTGTCCCGCGGGAGCCTCGAGAGACCCGGCCACCGCGACGATACGCGGCCACTTGCCCATCTGTGCCACCGTAGCAGCGTCGCTCGGCCGCGTCATGAAGTTTGTTCATGGCCGACCGCCTCGGGGTGGTCGGCAACGACGCGCGCTCGCCCCCGCCGCTCGTCTACGCGTCGTCGGCGTTGAGCGCCGAGGCGACCGCGAACAGGCGCTCCAGCTCCGACGGGCTGGCCGTGGAGCCGAACCAGCCGAGGTTCAGGGCGCGCCGCCCGGCCCCGTGGCCGTCGCGCTCGGGGTCGCCGACGCGGCGGACCGCGCGGTCCAGGTACCAGACCGCCGCGTCGCCCACGTGGTGGGCGAAATCGGCGGCGACGTCCGGGCGTTCCTCTGGCAGAGCCGCAGCCGCCGCGCGCACCGCGCCGACGATGGACTCGCCACCGGAGCCCGCGGCGCTCAGGCGCTGCCACGCCGAGGAGAGCACGTCGAGCGCAAGCGACCGCTCCTCGGGACTCATCGAATGCAGCTGTCCTTCGGCGCTCATGCCTGCCGTCTCCGCACGGATGTTGTAGCTCACCCTCCGCCCAGCCAGCCCCATTGCCACGTGCCGGGGCCAGCCCCACCGCTGGTGCGGCGCTATCCGCTCGGTGGGCCGGTCACCAGCCCGCGTACCGCGGCGCGGAAGGCTAGCGTCAGGTTGACGTACGAGGCGCCACCACGGCCCACGTAGATGGGCGTGAGCGCTCCGTCCGGCTTCAGGGTGGCGATGTCCCGCCCCGGGTCGAGCGCGCGACCGAACGCGGCCAGCTGGGCGATCTCGAGCGGGTTCAGGTCCGTCCGGACCAGGTGCGGCAGCTCGGCGAGCAGGGCTGGCACGCGCGGCAGAACGTCCGGCTGGAGCGCGCGGTCGCGCAGAGCGAGCAGCACCTGCTGCTGCCGGCCCTGGCGGCCGAAGTCGGAATCGGCGTGCCGCGTCCGGGCGTACTCCACGGCGAGCTGCCCGTCCATGAGCTGCTTGCCCGCCGGGATGTCGACCGTCTTGGTCCGGTAGTCGTCGGTCGGGTAGGCCCGATCCACCAGCTGCGTCGGGTTGTCGATCCAGACGCCGCCCACCGCGTCGATGATCCGCTCCATGGTGTGGACGTCCACGAGGGCGTACCGGTCGACCTGCACTCCGAAGACCTGGGATACCGTCTGCTTCGCCAGGGCTGGGCCGGCGCCGCGCTGGTCGACCTCCCCGAACGTGTAGGCGGCGTTGATGCGGTCTTTGCCGTGGCTCGGGATGACCACGTAGCCATCGCGGGGGATGGAGGCGAGGGCAGCCGTGTGGGCCTCGTAGTCCACGGACGCCAGCGCCATCGTGTCCGTGCGCCCAGGGTCGCCATCGGCGGCGGCGGCTTCGTCCGGCCGCTGGTCGATCCCGAGCAGCAGAATGGTCAGGCGCCCCGCGGGCCTGGCCAGCTCGGGTGAGGGCGTCGGGCTGGGGAGTGGCGCGGGGGTCGACAGGGGTAGCGGCGTGGTGTCCGTCCGGGTCAGGGTCGGCACAGGCACCGGTTCGCCGGCGGCGGCGAACGGCGGCGGCTCGAGGTCGAAGTCGCGGAGGACCGGCGGCGTCGGGGACTGGGGCGCCGCGATCGTCACGGCCGAGGTGCGGGGTAGCTGGCCCAGCGACGTGAGCCCCGACCAGCCGACGAGCCCGCCGCCCAGGACGAACAGCAGCCACGCCGTCCCGAGAAGGCCCGGGTCATGGCGCTTCACTGACTCCGCTCCGCCGCTACGATCACGGGACGACGTACCTCGCTCACCAGCCGACAGGGGCGGCCGGCGACCCCCAGATCCAGTCCGAGCATAATCCTGCGCAGAGCACAAAGGACCGGGCAGTGGCGTTCTGTGGAGTGCACCTTGCGTGCCACCGGCGGGCGACGGGCCACGCCGCCCCAACGACCGCACGGTCGCGCCTGTAGCATAGGGGGGCGTGCGCGGCATCACCCCCACTCTCGCGATGCCCTACCAGGACGACCAGACGATCGATACCGCGTGTCTGCTGCGGGAGATCGACTTTCTCATCCAGCAGGGCATGCCCGGCGCAGGGTCAGAGCGGTCCGTGGCGGGAAGCGCCGAAGGACGCACGTGACAACAGTGCACAGGGTGGCGCTGAGCCTCAACGGCAACGGCAACGGCAGCGGAAACGGCAACGAAAACGGCAGTGGGCTCTCCCGCCACGGGTCGTCCCACGCCGCTACTCTCTCGGACGCTGTCCGCGTGGCGGCGCTGACGAAGCGGCAGCAGGAGGTGGTGGCGCTGGTCGCCCAGGGCTGCACCAACCAGCAGATCGCCGACGAGCTGGTGCTGACCGTGGGCACGGTGGCCAACCACGTCGAGCAGATCCTGCAGCGGCTGAGCCTCGACTCGCGGGCGCAGGCGACGGCCTGGGCCATCGAGCACGGGCTGACTGCCACCCAGGATCGGCTGTTGACGACCCTCGAGGGGATGTTGGAGATCCAGGAGCCGACGCTCCAGGCGGCCCTCAGCCAGGCGGCTACGCTGATCAGCCAGGTGCTGGGCACCGACAAGGTGGACGCCTTCCTGCACGAGCCGGAGACCGACACGCTGGTGGCGGTGGGCGCCAGCGACACGCCCATGGGGCACAAGCAGCACGCGATCGGCATGGACCGCCAGCCGGTGGCTAATGGCGGCCGAGCGGTCACGATCTTCCAGACCGGCCGGCCGCACAGCGACGGCCACGTCGACCAGGACGCGGACGAGCTGGTGGGGGTCAAGCGGGGGCTCGGGGTGCGGTCCCAGATCGGTGTGCCCCTGGACGTGGACGGCGAGCGGCGTGGGGCGCTGATCGCCCAGTCAGCGGCTGCCGACTTCTTCTCGCAGCGCGACCTGCGCTTCCTGCGGGCGGTCGCGCGGTGGGTGGGCGGGGTGGTGCACCGCACGGAGCTGACGCAGCAGGTGACAGCGGCGGCCTTCGAGCGGCTGGACCGGACAGTCGCCGACCACGGCTCCTCCCCCAGCTGAGCCCCCGTCTGCCAGGCGCAGACGCCCCGCGGGCGGCCCCGCAACCAGGCGCACACGCCAGCCCAAACGGGACCACGACTGGAGGGTGGTGGACTGTGTGCGAATGTCTATGCCAACGCACCCGTATACCCTGGTGGTTCTGCGGACACACCAGGTCTACCGCCTCGAACGCACCCGCCGGCTCCCCGCCCTGCTCACGCGCCTGCGCCGCCTCTGGGCGAGGCGCCCCTGATCGACCAAGGCCTGCGGCGGTGGGGGTGTGCCCGAGGTTTGTAGCGGTTCGCGGTGCCCTCACCCGGCCTTCGGCCGGCCTCTCCCAGAGAGGGAGAGGGTGAGCGCGGGGCGTACAAGCGCTGGGCGCACCCGGCCGTGGGCCTCTCCTTGAACGGCCGGGCGGCGCGGGCTATTCTGGCCACTGGTTACAGGGGTGCAGCTCGGAGCACGGCGGTGGAGGTGCCTGGATGGACTGTGGTCGGCGGCGGACGGCGCTCGGGGTAGACCGGCGGCTTTTCCTTCACCGAGCTGCGCTCGCGCTGGGCGGCGCCCTCGGCGCGTCGCTATGGGGCGCCTGCGCGCCGCCCGCCCCGGCCACCCCGAGCGGGGCAGCCGCTCCCACGAGCGCACCGGGCGGCGGCGGGCCGACCCCGGCCCAGGCGGCGCCCGCGGTCGGCGCCGCCAAGCTGGGCGGCACGCTCACCATCAGCCAGTCGGTGGACGTCAATACGCTCCACCCGTGGCTCGGCACCCTCAACGTGTGGAAGGTCATCAAGGAGAACGTCTACGACCAGCTCTCCTACCAGGACCCGACCTCTTTCGAGTTCAAGCCGAAGCTGGCCACGTCGTTCGAGTGGACCGACAACAACACCAGCCTGCTCGTCACCCTGCCGGCCGGCGTGACCTTCCACAATGGCGAGCCGCTCACCGCCGACGACGTGAAGTTCACCCTTGACAGCATTCGCGATCCGCAGGTTGGCTCCTGGCTGCGCGGCTTCGTCGCGCCGATCAAAGAGGTGCAGGTCGCCGACCCGACGCACCTGAAGCTGAAGACGGACACCGTCGAGGCGCAGATCATCCCCGCGCTCGCCTACGTCGACATCACACCGCGCAGCATGGGCACCGACCTCGCCAAGCAGAACCCCGTCGGGTCGGGCCCTTTCAAGTTCGTCGAGTGGGTGCCGAACGACCGCATAGTCCTGGAGCGGAACGCGGCGTACTGGGACGGGGCCCGGGCGCCAAAGGTGGACCGGATCGTCTTCAAGCCGGTGACCGAGCTGCAAACGCGGATCTCGCAGCTCCTGGCCGGCAACGTCGACGTGCTGTACGACTTCAGCCTGCAGGAAGTACCCCGCATGCAGGCCGACAAGCGGGCCGTGGTGAGCGTGGTGCCGCCCGCCGACCAGATGTTCGTGGCGTACCTCAATATGCGGAAGCCGCCGTTCGACAAGCTCGAGATGCGCCAGGCGGTGGCCTGGGCGCTCGATCGCCAGGCGTTCGTCCAGAGCTTCCTCGCTGGCCTGGGCAACCCAACAGGCAACAGCCCCTTCACCGACAAGCACTGGGCGTACGAGCCGAAGACGAAGGACGCCTACGGCTACGACCTTGACAGGGCGGGCGCCCTGATCGAGAAGGCCGGGCACCCGAAGGGCCAGGGGCTGGACTTCACCCTGCTCGTGCCCTCAGGGTACCCGGAGTTCAAGCAGCTCTCCACCATGCTCCAGGCCTCGTTCGCGTCGCTCGGCTACCAACCGCCGATCCAGGAGGTCGAGATTGGCCAGTGGGCGGCCCGCATCAACCAGACGCGCGACTTCTTCGTCGCGGTGGACTACCCGCCGCGCGGCTCGGCGGACCCGGCGCTCACCTACAACGCCGGCCAGCTCTTCCCAGCCAATGCCGCCAACGCCTGTGGGCTGACGCCCGAGTCCATCCCCGGCTACGTCGACGCCATCCGCGCTGGTGGCACGACCAGCGACCAGGCAGCCCGCAAGGCGGCGTACTCGAAGGTGCAGACGCTCTGGCTCGACAACCTGCCCGGCCCCGTCTTCTGCCACCGCTCCACCGCGCACGCCACCCTGCCGACTGTCAAAGGGTTCACGCCCCACCCCGCGTTCCAGCAGGACCTCACCGGTCTGTCGCTGGGCTGACCGCCCGGGCTGGCGACCGAGCCACTCCCACTCCCAAAAGGCGACGTGACCCGCTACCTGCTCCTCCGCCTGCTGAGCGTGGTGCCGACGCTCTTCGGCATCTCGGTGCTCGTCTTCGGGGTCACCTACCTCATCCCGGGCGACCCCGCGCTGATTATCGCCGGCAACGACGCCCCACCCGAGGTGGTCGAGGCCATCCGCGAGCGTTGGGGGCTGAACCAGCCGGTGTACGTGCGCTACGGCGCCTGGTTGGCCAACGTGCTCCGCGGCAACCTGGGCGAGTCGTACTTCAGCCACCAGACAGTCCTCCAGCTCATCGGCAACGCCCTGCCGGTCACGGTCGAGCTGGCGCTCGTCTCCATGGCCATCGCCGTGGCCATCGCCATCCCGACCGGCGTGGTCTCGGCGGTCAAGGCCGGCTCCTGGCTCGACCTGGCGGCGGCGGGGATCGCCTTCGCCGGCCTGTCGATCCCCGGCTTCTGGCTCGGCATCATGCTCATGTACGTCTTCGCCGTCCTGCTCCAGCTGTTCCCGGCTGGTGGCTACACGCCGCTGTCGGCTGGCCTGCTGCCCAACCTGGCCAGCATGGTGCTGCCCGCGATCGCCCTCGGCACCTTCGCGTCCACCCAGCTCATGCGCTACCTGCGCGCCAGCCTGCTGGACGTGCTCCACGCTGACCACGTGCGCACCGCGCGCGCCAAGGGCCTGAGCGGTCGCCTCGTCCTGGTGCGCCACACCCTCCGCAACGCGCTCATCCCGTTCACGACGGTGCTCGGCGTCCAGGTGGGCTACATCCTGGGCGGCACGATCATCACCGAGTCCGTCTTCGCTCTGCCAGGGATTGGCCGGCTCGTGCTGTCGGCGGTGCTCAACCGCGACTACCAGGTCGCTACCGGGATCATCCTGCTGATCGCCGCCTCGTTCGTGGTGATCAATCTGGCGGTCGACCTGCTCTACCCGGTGCTGGACCCGCGCATCGGGCTGGGCGAAACGGCGCGCTCGCGATGAGCCGCGCGTCGCTCGCCCCGCCACCGCTGGCGGACGCGCCCGCCCCTCTGCCAGCGCGGCTGTCCGGGGGCCGGGGCGCGGTCGGGCGACGGCCGCGTCGCCAGTGGTCGCTGCTCGTCGGCGTGTCAGTGGTGGGGCTGTTCGTTCTACTGGCGCTGGCGGCGCCGGTGATCGCGCCGTACTCGCCAGACGCCCAGAACATGTCGCTGGTGCTGCGCGCGCCGTCCGCGGCGCATCCGTTCGGGACTGACGAGTTCGGCCGCGACAGCCTCAGCCGCGTGCTGTACGGGGCGCGGCTCACCCTGCTGGCGAGCGCCGCGTCAGTCGTGCTGGTGGCGCTGGTCGGCTGCACGCTCGGCCTGACGGCGGGGTTCCTCGGCGGCTGGCTCGACGCCGTCGTCGGCCGGGTGGTCGACGTGCTGTTCGCGTTCCCGGTGGTCCTGCTCGGCATCGCGACCTTCGCCGTGCTCGGCTCAGGTGAGCTCAGCATCATCATCGCTCTGGCGCTGGCGTCGGTGCCGAACTTCGCGCGGGTCTCCCGGTCGGCCATGATCCCGGAGAAGGAGCGGGAGTACGTGGTGGCGGCGTACGTGACAGGCGCCTCCACCTGGTACATCATGACCCGCACGCTGCTGCCGAACCTGGTTGGCCCACTGACCGTGCTGGTGTCCGTGGGGTTCGCCTACGCCGTCCTGTACGAGGCGTCGCTGTCGTTCCTGGGCCTCGGCGCCCAGCCGCCGACCCCCGAGTGGGGCGTCATGCTGTCCACGGCCCGCGACTTCCTGTTCCAGGCGCCGTGGTACGCGTTCTTCCCGGGCGCGGCCATCGTCCTGCTGGTGTTCTCGCTCAACCTGGTCGGCGACGGCCTGCGCGACGTGGTCGACCCCTACCGCCGCGCGCGCTGAGGGGGCCGTGCCGAGCCCCCGCGCCGACGCGACCTACCTCGGGTTGTTGAAGTCGAAGGCGGTCAGCAGGTCGCCCGAGTGCGCGTCGTGGTCGCCCAGCGGCGCCAGGTTCCAGCGCTCCTCGATCAGCTTCAGGATGGCGCTCGTGTCGTACGGCGTGTGATCGACGAAGCTCTTCTTGGCGAAAGGCGAGATGATGATCGCCGGCACGCGCGTGCCGGGACCCCACCTGTCGAACGCCGGTGGCGCGACGTGGTCCCAGCGGCCACCGTTCTCGTCGTACGTGATGACGATCGCCGTGTCGGCCCAGTACTGGCTGTTCTGGAGGGTGCTCACCAGCTCGGCCACGTGCTGCTGACCGCTGATCAGCGTCGCGTAGCCCGGATGCTCGTTGTTGGCGCCGAGCGGCTTCACGAACGACACCGCCGGTAGCTGCCCATTGGCGATGTCCGCGTAGAAATCCAGCTCGTCCCGCAGGTGCTCGGTCCGGCCGGGGGTGTCGTCGGCGTAGTTCGCGTAGTAGGCGAACGCCTGGTGGTGGAACTGGAACAGCGGATCCGGATGGCCGGCGACGGCCGTCGTCCAGCCTGCCGAGTACCAGGCCCAGGGCACTCCTCGGTCGCTGAGTCGGTCGCCGATCGTCGGCCCTGTTTGTTCGGGCACCAGCAGGCTCTGGTCGGTGATGTTGGACGGGTGCGGCGAGTTGACAGTAAAGGCGGTGTTCACCACGTAGCCGTCCGGTGTCACCTGGCCGTCCTTGATCATCATGCCGCTGGGGTCGACCTGCGCCGTGACACTGGCCGGTGCGTCTGGCCAGGTTGGTGCGCAGGCGCAGATCAGGAACTGCGCGTTCAGGAACGAGCCCCCGAAGGCGCCATGGAAGAACCTGTCGAGCATGGTGTACTGCTGGGCGAGCTTACCCTCGGGCATGTTCGACGCGTCGTAGTAGCTCATCACCAGCCCGGCCGCGTCGCTGCCGGAGACGAACCTGTCCATCAGGCCGTTGTCGATCTGGTACTGCTCCTGGTAGAAGCGATGCACGAGGTCACCGGTGAGCTGGTTCGGACCGACGAACGTGGTGGCGTCGAACGGCGCCACTGGCAAATCGGCGGGGAAGCGCGGATCCGGCACGGCGGGTGAAAAAGTGGTGTTCAGCGGCTGGGGCAGCTTGTCGTACGGCTTGCCCGCCTTGTCGACCTGGGTCACGGTGCCGGCGACGTTGGCGAGACCGTTGGCGCCCGGGAACTTGCCGTACAGTCCGTCGAAGCTCCAGTTCTCCTGGTAGATCACGACGACGTGGTTGATCTTCGAGAGCCCGTCGCTCTGCGCGCTGGCCGCGTAGCTGGCGGGGCCAAGCGCCGCGCCAACCAGCGCGGCGCTGGCCAACAGATGGACGAGCCGCTGCCCCAGCCCCTGGCGGCGAGAGTGACGTTGCATCGCGGCGCCATTGTCGCACGAAACGGTTGTCGGGCGTACCAGGAGCGGCTGGACAAGAAGAGCGGCTGGACAAGAGCCGCCGCTACGCTGAACGCCTGGCCCGGCCACTGCGTTTCCTGGATAGGCTCCGGCCGCTCGAGAGTGAGGAGTGAACGCTGGCCGGTCCTCCGGCCCTGGACAAAAGACAAAAGATGCACAAGAAAGGAGCGGGCCCGTCCCGAAGGACGATGCCCGCTCCACTCTTCAGCAGTCAGAGGCGGATTGTCGTTAGCGCTACATGCCGCCGCGGGCCAGCGACGCGTTGTGCTCGGTGACCCATTCTGGTGCCGCGTTGTCGCCCCAGACGGTGACGAACGTGGCGCGGACGGGGAAGGGCTCACCAGCCAGAGTCTTGCCATCCTTGGCGGTCGTCTGGCCCATCTGGGACGTATCGCTGGTCGTGGCGGGCGCCGCCGCGGCCGCGGCGGCTGGGGCCATGGCTGCCATACCAGCGAACTTCTCCGGGAACTGCTTGGCGATCGCCCCGGAGAGCGGATCCATGATCTCGTTCGTCTGGTGGCCAGCCATGTGCAGCATGTCGTAGGCGGCCTGCGTGTCGCCGGCGACGAGGTCGTCGATGACGCCGGTCAGGTGGTTGACGTGGGCCGCGAACAGGTCGGCGACGGCGCCGTGCGGTAGGTTCGGGTTGGCGCCGGTCAGGAAGGCGTCGATGTCGTTGCGGTAGCCGTCGAGGTTGGTCTTGGCCTGGGCCTTCTTGGCGTCGTCCTTGGCCGCTGAGGCCATGGCGTAGTCGACGAAGAAGCCGATGTGGGCCCGCCAGAGGGCCAGGAACTTGGTCTGGGCGTCCGGCCCGTAGACCGAGCCGATGGCGTCGCCCAGC
>JAABUZ0100006667.1_pt1 | contig 14308 bp, 15 predicted proteins | sample 5562091 | NCBI WGS metagenome assembly JAABUZ01 (sample SAMN12813069, study PRJNA571459) | rock metagenome | isolation source: Antarctica rocks | place: Antarctica: Victoria Land, Linnaeus Terrace sud | collected 2015-12-21 | reverse complement strand
TCCTGCACCTGGAGTCCGAGGATCCCGACAAGGACATCTCGATCTACATCAACTCGCCGGGCGGCTCGGTGTACGCGGGCCTCGCGATCTACGACACGATGCAGTTCATCAAGCCCGACGTGCAGACCATCTGCGTCGGGATCGCCATGTCGATGGGGGCGCTGCTGCTCTCGGGCGGGGCCGACGGCAAGCGCATGGCACTGCCCAACGCGAAGATCCTCATCCATCAGGTCTCCTCGAGCTTCCAGGGCCAGGCGACCGACATCGAGATCCACGCCCGCGAGATCATCGACATCCGCCGCCGGCTGGACGAGATCATCGCTCACCACACCAAGAAGCCCGTCGAGGAAGTTAAGGGCGACACGGAACGTGATTACTTCATGAGCTCCGATGAAGCCAAGGCGTACGGCATCATCGACCGCGTGATCGCGCAGCACTAGCTGCGCGACCGCGCGGCCGCCCGGAGGAGAGGACGCGATGGCCCGCCCGACCGACTCGAACGAACAGCTCCTCTGCTCCTTCTGCGGCAAGTCGCAGAGGCAGGTCAAGAAGCTCATCGCCGGGCCCGGCGTCTACATCTGCGACGAGTGCATCGATCTCTGCAACGAGATCATCGACGAAGAGCTCACCGCTCCCCCGACGTTCGACATCGAAGCCCTCCCCAAGCCGCGGGAGATCTACGACGTCCTGAACGAGTACGTCGTGGGCCAGGACCCGGCCAAGCGCACGCTGTCGGTCGCGGTCTACAACCACTACAAGCGCGTCCAGATGATGCGCTCCGATGACGCCGACATCGAGCTGCAGAAGTCGAACATCTTGCTCCTCGGCCCCACGGGCTGCGGCAAGACGTTGCTCGCCCAGACGCTCGCGAAGATCCTCAACGTCCCCTTCGCCATCGCCGACGCCACGGCGCTGACCGAGGCGGGCTACGTCGGGGAGGACGTCGAGAACATCCTCCTGAAGCTCATCCAGGCCGCCGACTACGACGTCAAGAAGGCCGAGACGGGGATCATCTACATCGACGAGGTCGACAAGATCGCCCGCAAGGCCGACAACCCGTCGATCACCCGAGACGTCTCGGGCGAGGGAGTCCAGCAGGCGCTCCTGAAGATCCTCGAGGGGACGACGGCCTCCGTGCCCCCGCAGGGCGGGCGCAAGCACCCCCACCAGGAGTTCCTCTCCATCGACACGACCAACGTGCTCTTCGTCTGCGGCGGCGCGTTCGCCAACCTCGACAAGGTGATCGAGCGCCGGATCGGCCGCCAGGGAGTCGGCTTCGGCGCGACGATCGAGACCAAGGCCGAGCGCAACGCCGGCGAGGTCTTCGAGAGCTGCCTGCCCGAGGATCTCATCCAGTACGGGCTCATTCCCGAGTTCATCGGTCGCCTGCCGGTCATGTCGGCGGTGCACCAGCTCTCGCGCGACGATCTCATGCAGATCCTCACCGAGCCGCGCAACGCGCTCGTCAAGCAGTTCCGCCGCTTCTTCTCCTTCGACGGGATCGACCTGGTCTTCGCCGACGAGGCGCTCCACTCCGTGGCCGACAAGGCCCTCGAGCGCGAGACGGGGGCTCGCGGCCTGCGCTCGATCATCGAGGAGACCCTGCTGGACGTGCAGTTCGAGCTGCCCTCGCGGCGTGACGTGAAGAAGTGCGTCGTGACCAAGGAGACGATCGAGCAGGGTCGCGCCCCCACGCTCGTGACCGAGGCGGCGCCGGAGGAGGACGCGGGCGAGGTCGAGGCCGAGTCGGCCTAGCTCAGCGCTCGCGCAGGCGCGCGAGCGCTTCGAGCTCCTCGAGATCGAGCAGGTCCTTCGGGCGGCCCGCGGCCCGTTTCATCGAGATCATGTCCTCGAGCGAGGCGACCGCGACGAGCATTCCGCCGATGTCGAGGCGCTCCGAACGAGCTCGCAGCGCCGGGTACGCGGGAGCGCCATCGGGCTCGACGAGCACAACGAGCGGCCCATCGATCGTCTCGAGCGTGAGGATGCGGACGCGGCGCAGGGTCGCCGCGTCCGGTCGAAAGGGCACGTCGTCGGTGACGCCGCGCAAGCGAGCCCCCAGGTCGACGAGCACCTCGCCGAGGGCGTCGAGATTGGCGGAGTCGGTCGCGAAGCAGATGTCGAGGTCTCGCGTGACCCGCGCCGAGCCGTGAGCGACAGCGGCGAACCCCCCGACGACGACGAACTCGACGCCTCGGGCGGTGAGGCGCTCGAGGAGAGCGCGCGGGCGGAACTCAGGCCAGCTCACCACGCGCACGCTTCCCCGCGAGAGCCACCTCCCGAGCACTGGCGTAGGCCTGCTCGAAGCGATGCACCCGCTCGGCCGGTGTCAGTTGCAGCTGCTCCACCAGCAACGACTCGTCCACGCCGGCGGGTGTGCGAACCACTCGTACCTCGAGCTCGTGTCCGGTGGCTCGAAGGATTCGTCCGAGGCGACGGAGCCCCGGATCGGAGCGGTTGCTCTCGAGTCGGGCGATGGCCGACTGAGTAGTACCGAGGCGCTGGGCGAGATTCGCTTGGGTGACGCCCGCGTCGTGGCGCGCGCCGCGGATGAGCTGGCCGGATGTCTCCATTGCAGATGCGCAATATAGCGTATGTGTGATTGGACGCCGTGCTACGCGCGCCTACACTCCGGACCCGGTGTCCGACCTCGAGTCCCGCACCCGCTACGACCCGTCCGAGGCCGAGCCGCGCGTACTCGAGCGCTGGCTCGAGTCCGGCCTCTACCACCCGGAGCCCAGCGGCACCGCGGCGGAGAACTACTCCGTCGCCATCCCGCCCCCCAACGTCACGGGCGCCCTGCACATGGGCCATGCGCTGAACGGCTCGGTGCAGGACGTGCTCGTGCGCTACCACCGGGCGCTCGGGCAGAGGACGAAGTGGATCCTCGGGACCGACCACGCGGGGATCGCCACCCAGAAGCAGGTGGAGCGCCTGCTCGAGTCCGAGGGCACGAGCCGTGAGGCGATCGGGCGCGAGGCGTTCGTCGAGCGCGTGTGGGAGTGGCGCGAGCGCTACGGCTCGACCATCGTCGACCAGCTCAAGCGCCTGGGAGCGACCTGCGACTACGCGGAGGAGCGCTTCACGCTCGACGACGGCTACGCGCGCGCGGTGCTCGAGGTCTTCGTCCGCCTCTACGAGAAGGGCCTGATCTACCGCGACTTCTACATGGTCAACTGGGACCCGGGGAGCCGCTCGGCGATCTCCGATCTCGAGGTCGAGGACCGCGAGGTGCTCGACGCCCTGTACTCGATCGACTATCCGCTGGCCTCCGGCCGCGGGGCGATCACCATCGCGACGGTTCGCCCGGAGACGATGCTGGCCGACACGGCGCTCGCCGTCCACCCCGACGACGAGCGCTACGCCCGGCTCGTGGGAGAGACCGTGATCCTTCCGCTCGTCGGGCGCAGGTTGAAGATCGTTGCGGATCCCTACGTGAAGCCGGAGTTCGGCACGGGGGCGCTCAAGGTCACGCCCGGCCACGACCCGAACGACTTCGAGATCGGCCGCCGGCACGGGCTCGAGGAGATCACCGTGATCGGGGAGGACGGACGCATGAGCGCCTCCGCCGGGGAGCGCTTCGCCGGGCTGCCGGTGCTCGAGGCGCGCGAGGCGGTGGTGGCCGCCCTGCGCGAGGAGGGACGGATCGTCGCGGCCACCGACTACCCGCACGTCGTGCCCTTCTCCCACCGCTCGGGCGAGCGGATCGAGCCGCTCATCTCGCTGCAGTGGTTCATGCGGATGGACGCGCTGGCGGCCCCCGCCATGGACGCGGTGCGCTCAGGGCGTGTGCGCTTCCGCCCCGAGCGTTGGGGAAGGGTCTACCTCGACTGGATGGAGGGGATCCGGCCGTGGTGCATCTCCCGCCAGCTCTGGTGGGGTCATCGGCTCCCCGTGTGGTACTGCGAGGAGTGCGAGGAGACCTACGTCGCCACCGAGGAGCCCGACGCGTGCGGTGCGTGCGGCGGCGCGCTGCGGCGCGACCCCGACGTGCTCGACACCTGGTTCTCCTCCGCCCTGTGGCCGTTCGCCACCCTGGGGTGGCCCGAGCACACGCCGGAGCTTCGCGCGTTCTATCCCACGAACGTGCTCTCCACGGCACGCGACATCATCTTCCTCTGGGTCGCGCGCATGGTGATGATGGGCCTCGAGTTCGTCGGGGAGGCGCCCTTCGAGGACGTCTACGTCCACCCGGTCATCCAAGCCCCCGACGGCCGGCGCATGTCCAAGTCCCTGGGCACGGGAATCGACCCGCTGGACGAGATCGCCGCCCACGGCGCGGACGCGGTGCGCTTCGGCCTCCTGGCCATGTCCTCCACCCAGGACGTTCGCTACTCGGCGGAGAAGGTGGGACAGGGCCAGCAGCTCGCGAACAAGCTCTGGAACGCCTCGCGCCTGATGATCCGGAGCGTCCCGCCGGACACGCGGCCCGCTGCACGGCCGGAGACGGTCGAGGACGAGTGGATCCTCTCGCGGCTCGAGCGCGCGCGCGGCGGGTTGGCGGCCCGCATCGAGGGCTACGACTTCGCCCACGCCGCCCTGGGGCTCTACGAGTTCGTCTACGACGAGCTGTGCGACTGGTACCTCGAGCTCGTCAAGCCCCGGCTCTACGGGGATCAGGAGCCGTCGGCCGCGCTGTGCTCGACGCTGGTGCACGTGCTGTCGGAGACCCTTGCGCTCGCCCACCCGCTCATACCGTTCGTCTCGGAGGAGATCTGGTCCCACGTGCCCGGCGCCGAGGGCCTCCTGGCCGAACGGAGTGGACCGGCCCCGGCGCCCGAGCGGATCTCCGAGCCGGCCGAGGCGGCCGTCGCCCGCGCGATCTCGGCCGTGCAGGCGGTGCGCGCGTGGCGCGACTCCGTCGGCGCGCGGCCCGGGGCGCGACTGCCCGCGCGGCTCGAGGCCGAGGGCTACGAGCCCGTCGCCGGCCTACTCGCCCATCTCGCCCGCCTCGACCTGAACGGGAGCGAGGGGGAGGGGGCGGCGTCGATCGCCGTGCCCGGCGGTGCGCTGGCCATCCTGCCCACCGAGGAGGTCGACTTCGGGGCGGCGGAGCGGCGCCGGCAGGCCCGGCGTGCCAAGCTGCGCGACGACGTGAGCCGCGCCGAGGGCAGGCTCGCCAACGAGCGCTTCGTGGCCAAGGCGCCACCCGAGGTGGTCGCCGCCGAGCGCGAGAAGGTGGTCCGGCTCAGGGCGGAGCTGAACGCACTGTGAGCCGCGCGTGGACACCCGAGGACGCCGAGCGCCACCTCGGCTCCCTCGAGCTCTTCGGCATGCGCCTGGGACTCGAGCGGATGCGCCGGCTCACCTCCGCGCTCGGGCGCCCGCAGGACTCGTTCGCCTCCATCCACGTGGTCGGTACCAACGGCAAGTCCTCGACGGTGCGGATGACCGCCGCGGTCCTCGACGCGCACGGGGTGCGCGCCGGTGCCTATCTGTCGCCCCATCTCGTCGGGTGGTCGGAGCGGGTGCGCGTCGGCGACGCCGACCTCGATCCCCATGCCTTCGCCGCCGCGGTGCAGCGCGCCGCCCGGGCGGCCGCGCTGGTGGATCGAACCGGCCCGGCCGACGATCGGGTCACCCAGTTCGAGCTCGTGACCGCCGCCGCCTACCTCGCCCTCGCCGAGCAGGGAGTCGAGGTCGCGGTCATCGAGGCCGGCCTCGGCGGGCGCCACGACGCGACGAACGTGATCGCCTCCTCGGTGCAGGTGCTCACCAACGTGGGCCTCGAGCACACCCGCTGGCTCGGGCCCACGCTGCTCGACATCGCGCGCGAGAAGCTCGCCGTCGTGCGCGAGGGCTCCACGCTCGTCGTGGGTCCCCTCGCCCCCGAGGCGGCCGAGGAGGCGCACCGGACCGCCGTCGAGCGCCACGCCCGTCTTCTCACCGCGCCCGCGGACGCCGGCGTGCCCGTCGGGGCACCCGGCGCCTTTCAGCGCGCCAACTTCGCGCTCGCGCACGCGGCCGCGGATGCGCACTTCGGTCGTCTCGATCCGGCGGCGGTGCGCAGCGCGGCCGCCGCAGTCCGCGTTCCCGGCCGCCTCCAAGCCGTCGACGCGCGCCCGCTGACCCTCCTCGACGGCGCCCACAACGCGGCCGGGGCGGCGGCCCTCGTCGCCTCGCTGCCCGAGCTGACCCGCGGGCGCGAGGTGGTCGCGCTGCTGTCCATCCTCGACGACAAGGATGCCGCCGGGATGCTCGCGGAGCTCCTGCCCGGCTGCACGGCGGCCGTGCTCACCTGTGCCGGCAACCCGCGCGCGCTGCCGCCGGGGACGCTCGAGTCGCTCGCGCATCAGGTGTGTGGAGGCGAGGCGCCGCCGCTGTGGGTCGAGTCCGAGCCGATCCGGGCGCTGGCGCGCGCGCGGGAGCTGGCCGGACCCGATGGCGTGGTCCTCGCCACGGGCTCCATCTACCTCGTCGCCGACCTCGTGCGCCCGAGCGGCGCCGGCGCCGCTCAGGTGTGAGCGATCGTGCACCGTGACGAGGATCCCCACTTCCTCCCCATGATCGCCCTGGTCGCCGTCGTGGTGGCCGTCGTGATCCTCCTCTTCTTCGCACTCGGCTATCTCTTCGGGCGGATCTTCCTGTAGGCGCCGGAAAGGGATGCTTTCCGTTCCGCCGGGCCCCCCGGGTACACTCGCGCCCGACATGTCGACGCTCGCCGTCTTCGGGATCAACAACTCGGGCCTCAATCTGGCCATCAACCTGTTGATCCTCTTCCTCGTCGTGCTGTGGTTCGCCCTGATCTACTGGACCTTCGCGGACGCCCGCCGGCGGATCGCCGACCCGCTGATCGTCGGCTGCGCGACGGTCGCCTCGCTGTTCCCCTTCCTGGGGACCCTCGTCTACCTCATCGTGCGCCCGCCCGAGTACCTCGACGACGTGCGCGAGCGCGAGCTCGAGATGCAGGCGGCCGAGGCGAGGCTCTCCCAGAGCGGCTACCACAGCTGTCCGCACTGCGACTACACGGTCGAGAGCGACTTCCTGCGGTGCCCGAGCTGCATGCGCAAGCTCAAGGACCCATGCCAGAGCTGCGCCAAGCCACTCGATCCGGTGTGGAAGGTCTGCCCGTACTGCGAGGCCGAGATCGTCCCGCTCACCGCCGCAGCGCGCCGCTCGGGCCGCCGCCGGCGCGAGAGCGCTCCCGAGCCGACCACCTGACTCCTAGAGGAGATCTCTCCATGGACCGGACCCTCATCCTGGTCAAGCCCGACGCGTTCGCGCGCGGGCTGACCGGCGAGATCATCGCCCGCTTCGAGCGCAAGGGGATGCGCATCGTCGCCCTGCGCTACATGACGATGACCGTGGAGGAGGCCCAGCGCCACTACGCCGAGCACGAGGGCAAGCCGTTCTTCGGGGAGCTCGTCGACTTCATCACCTCGGGACCGCTAGTGGCCATGGTGCTCGAGGGCTACGAGGCGGTGCGAGCGGCGCGTCAGGTGATCGGTGCCACGAACCCGCTCGAGGCCGCGGCCGGCTCGATCCGTGGCGACTTCGCGCTCGAGGTCGGACAGAACATGGTGCACGGGTCCGACGCGAACGAGTCCGCCGCCCGCGAGGCCACCCTGTTCTTCCCCGAGCTCGCATAGAGATCGGCGCCGCGCCCGCGCGTCCCGTGGTGGGCTCCGCCCTCCCGCTCCTTCTCGCCTCCCGCTCGCCGCAGCGGCGGGCGATCCTCGAGCAGGTCGGCCTGGAGGTCGAGGTGCTCCCGGTCGACGTCGAGGAGCTGGCCGACGGCGATCCGCGGGCCGTGGCGGCTCGCAACGCCCGTCGCAAGGCCCACGCCGCCGCGGCGCGCGTCGGCGGGGAGCGCGTGGTGGTCGGCTGCGACACGCTGGTCGCGCTCGACGGCCGGATCTACGGCAAGCCCGCCGACGAGGCCGGCGCCGGCGCCGCCCTGGCGGCGCTGAGCGGGCGGGTGCATGAGGTGGTGAGCGGGCTCTGCGTACTGGAGGACGGCGCGGAGAGAGCCGCGCTGGCCGTCACCCGCGTCCGCTTCCGAAGGCTCGAGGAGCGCCTCGTGCGGTGGTACTTGGCCACGGCGAGTGGCGCGAGCGCGCGGGCGGCTACGCCGTCCAGGGAAGGGGCGCGGTGCTCGTGGCCGGTATCGAGGGGGACTACCTGAACGTCGTCGGCCTCCCCCTCGCCACGCTGCTGGAGCTGCTTCCGGAGCTGATGGAGCGCCTGCCCGCCTCCGGCTGATTCCCCGCAGTTTCCGCCCGATTGGCGCGGGGTTACGCGCGGGGGAGGCGCCGGGGCGTTCGCTACACTCCCCCGCGGATCGGGCCCCGCTCGCGGCGTGCGCGCCGCCCTCCTCCACGGCCGGGACCGCTCCGCGCATCGGGATCACGCATGGGCTTCTTCAGCTACCTCACGGGGTTCGGCGGCCGCGACATGGCCGTGGATCTCGGCACCGCCAACACGCTCGTGTACGTCCGGGGGCGGGGCATCGTCCTCTCCGAGCCCTCCGTGGTGGCGATGGACCAGCGCAACGGCGAGGTCCACGCCGTCGGCATCGAGGCCAAGCGCATGCTCGGTCGCACTCCGGGAACGATCTCCGCCATCCGGCCCCTCAAGGACGGCGTGATCGCCGACTTCGAGGTCACCGAGGAGATGCTCCGCCACTTCATCCAGAAGGTCCACCAGAACCGCTGGGCGCATCCCCGCGTCGTCGTGTGCGTCCCCTCGGGCGTGACCGGCGTGGAGAAGCGCGCCGTGGAGGAGGCCTGCCTTTCGGCCGGCGCGCGCCAGGCCTACCTCATCGAGGAGCCGATGGCGGCCGCGATCGGCTCCGGGCTGCCGGTGGGTGAGCCGACGGGCTCGATGATCGTCGACGTGGGCGGGGGCACCTCCGAGGTTGCGGTCATCTCCCTCGGGGGGATCGTCGTCTCCCAGTCCATCCGGGTGGGCGGCGACGAGCTCGACGAGGCGATCATCTCCTACGTCAAGCGCGAGTACAAGCTGCTCATCGGCCAGCAGACCGCGGAGGAGGTCAAGCTCGAGATCGGTTCGGCCTTCCACATGGACGAGGAGGTCCAGGCCGAGATCCGCGGACGCGACATGGTCTCGGGCCTGCCCAAGACGGTGGTGCTCACCTCGGAGGAGATCCGGGGCGCGCTCGCCGAGCCGGTCACCCAGATCATCGACGCGGTCAAGGAGACGCTCGACCGCACCCCACCCGAGCTGGCCTCGGACATCATGGACCGCGGGATCATGCTCGCGGGTGGCGGGTCCCTCCTGCAGGGCCTCGACGAGCGCCTGCGCCACGAGACGCAGATGCCCGCCCACCTCGCCGAGTCCCCGCTCACCTGCGTGGCCGTGGGCTCGGGCCGCTCGCTCGAGGAGTTCGAGGCCATCCACCGCTCGAACAAGAACTCGCGGAGCCGGCGCCGGCGCAACTAGGCTTCACCTCCCGACCTCGGAGACTTCCTTCCCGTGTACGACAAGAAGGTCCGCCGCCGTCGCGCGGTCCTCGGACTGCTCGTCGCCCTCTCGCTGGCTCTCCTCACCGGGTACTTCACCGAGGGGAGCTCGGGACCGCTGCACTCCGTGCAGCGCGGGGTCATCCAGGCGCTCTCCCCGATCCAGGAGGGGGCGAGCCGGGCGCTCAAGCCGGTCCGCGACCTCGCCGGCTGGGTGGGCGACACCCTCCACGCCAAGAAGCAGCGCGACCAGCTCGAGAAGCAGAACACGCTGCTGCGCAAGCAGGTCGTCGGGGCGCAGGCCGCCCAGAGCGAGAACGCACAGCTCTCGCGGCTCGTGGGCCTCGACCGCTCCCAGGGCCTCGGGGGCGCCGCTCCGGTGACCGGGCGGGTCATCGGGCGCTCGCCCACGCTCTGGTACGCGACGCTCGAGGTCGACAAGGGCACCGACGACGGCGTGCGCCAGGACCAGCCCGTGGTCTCCGCCGACGGGCTCGTCGGGAAGATCACCAACGTCACCTCGGGCACCTCGGTGGTGACGCTCATCACCGACCACACGAGCGGCGTGTCGGTCAAGGTGCTCGACAAGGCGGGCGATCCCGGGGTGGTGGTGCCCTCCGTCGGGGACCCGCGCGACCTGCTCGTTCAGACCCTGCCGCCGCACTCCAAGGTCGCCGTCGGCGACAACGTCGTGACCTCCGGCACCCGCGCCGGCCGGCTCGAGTCGCTCTTCCCGGCCAACCTTCCCGTGGGCACGGTGAGCCGGGTCGTCCCCGGCGAGCTGGCCCTCTCCCAGCAGGTCCACATGCGCCCCGACGCGGACCTGCGCCACCTCTACTTCGTCCAGATCCTCACGCGGCGCGCGGGTGGCAACCTCCGCGCGCAGACGCCGTGAGCGACGAGCGCCAGCTTCCCCTGCGGCTCGCGGCCCTCGGGGCGCTGGCGGTGATCCTCCAGATCACCGCCGTCTCGCAGGTCACCCTGCTCGGCGTGAGCGCCGACGTCTCGCCGCTCGTCGTCGCCTCGGTGGGCCTGCTCGCGGGCGCGATGCCCGGCGCGATCATGGGCTTCGCCATGGGCCTCTTCGTCGATCTGGCGCTCGCGCAGACGCTCGGGATATCCTCGATCCTCCTCCTCATCGTCGGCTACGGGGCCGGCCGGCTGCGCGAGCTGCGCGACCCTGGGCACGGGCTCGTCCCCCTCGGCGTGGGGATCGCGGCGAGTCTCACCGCCGTCGGCGGGTTCTCGGTCTTCCAGTTCCTGCTCGGAGTCGACGCGCCGGTGTCCTTCCTGCTCGTGCGTCAGGTCCTCGCCATCACCGTCGTGGGCGCGCTGCTGGCGCTTCCGGTCTACGCGATCGTGCGCCGCGTCGTGCGCCCCTCCCTCCCCGACGACCCACGCCGGCGCCGGCGCCGGACCTACACGACCGGCGGCCTCAGCCCGCTCTCGCGGCCCTCCGTGCGCCCGTGACACCGTGATCCAGACACCGGAGGACCGCCGTCCGCCCATCACTCCGCAGCTCGCGGTCCGCGTGGCCGTGCTCGGCGGCGTGGCGCTCGTGCTCTTCGCCCTCGTCTTCTTCCGCCTGTGGTTCCTGCAGGTGCTCTCGGGCGATCAGTACCTCGCCCAGGCCCAGAACAACCGCGTGCGCAACGTCGTCGTGCAGGCGCCGCGCGGCGAGGTCGTCGACCGCAACGGGACGCTGCTCGTCGACAACCGCACCTCCACCGCGATCCAGGTCGAGCCGCCGCGCCTGCCGAGCGACGCCCGGCGCCGCGCCGCCGTGTTCGCCCGCCTGGCCGCGCTGGTCGGCGACTCGACCGCGCCTCGCCGCTGCCGCGTCCCGAGCCAGCCGCTGGCGCGGGTGATCCCGATGGAGTGCGAGGTGGCGCGCCAGCACTACGCGCTGCCCTACTCGAATGTGACGATCAAGGGAGACGTGCCGCGGCCGGTCTTCGAGTACCTCCTCGAGAACCAGGAGAAGTTTCCCGGCGTGCGGGTGCAGCCCGTCTACCTGCGCCGCTACCCCTACCACGACGTGGCCGCCCAGCTCTTCGGCACGGTCGGGGAGGTCAACCCGGCGGAGCTGAAGTACCGCCACTTCCACGGTGTCCAGCAGGGAACCATCGTCGGCCAGACCGGAATCGAGTACTCCTACGACCGCTACCTGCGCGGGCAGAACGGCGCGACCCGGGTCTCCGTGGACGCCCTCGGAAACGCCAAGGGCTACCTACGCCAGCGCGCCGCGCGCCAGGGCAAGACCCTGCGCCTCTCGGTCGACCTGAACCTTCAGCGCGAGGGTCAGAAGGCCCTCGCGGCGGGGATCTCGGCCGCCCAGGGCAACGGTAACCCGGCCGACGCGGGCGCGTTTGCGGCGATCGACCCCCGTAACGGCGAGGTGCTCGCGATGGGCTCCGTGCCCTCCTTCGACCCGAACGTCTTCGCCAAGCCGATCACCACGGCGCGCTACCAGCGCCTGTTCGGTCCCTCGGCCAACTTCCCGCAGATCGATCGGGCCGTGCAGGGCGGATATCCGACGGGCTCCACGTTCAAGCCGATCACCGCCACCGCCGCCCTGCAGTCGGGCACGATCACCCCCGACACCGTGCAGGACGATCCCGGCTGGGTGACGATCGGCGCCCAGCGCTTCCAGGACGCGGGCGGCGCCGGGGCCGGTCCGGTCGCGCTCCGCCGGGCGATCCAGGTCTCCTCCGACGTCTTCTTCTACAAGCTGGGCGCCGCCATGAACTCACCTCGGCCGCCCGGAGGGCCGATCCAGAGCTGGGCCGGGCGCTTCGGCCTCGGCCGGCCGAGCGGCATCGACGTTCCCGGCGAGATCGCCGGGAACGTTCCCTCCCCCGCCTGGCGCGCGCGCCGCAACGAGCAGGAGCAGCGCTGCGAGAAGAAGCGGCGCATCCCGAGCTGCGGGATCAGCGACCTGCGTCCCTGGTCCATCGGCGACAACGTCAACCTCTCCGTCGGGCAGGGTGACGTGCTCGCCACGCCCCTGCAGATGGCCGTGGCCTATTCGGCGCTCGAGAACGGCGGGCGCGTGCCGCGGCCGCACATCGGGCTCCAGGTCGAGGACACGGTGGGCAAGGTCCTGCAGGAGATCCAGCCCCCGCCGGCGCGAAGGATCCCCATCGCCGCCGGTTACCGACAGGCGATCCTCGACGGCCTTCGCGCCGCCGCCTCGCAGCCCGGCGGTACCTCGGCCGACGTCTTCAAGGACTTCCCGCGGCCGGTCTACGGCAAGACAGGCACCGCCCAGCACACGGGGCAGTCCGACCAATCGTGGTATGTGTGCTTCGTGCCCGATCCGTCCCGTCCCATCGTGATCGCCGTGACCATCGAGAAGGGCGGCTTCGGCGCCCAGGCCGCGGCGCCCGCCGCGCGGCTCATGCTCTCCCAGTGGTTCCACGTACCCAAGAAGTTCGTGGCCGGGGCCTCGCACACGCGATGAGTGCCATCCAGCCCGCTTCCCGCCGCCTCGACGAGGTGGCCGGACCGCCGGAGCGCACGCCGCTGCGGATCGACGTGTGGCTCATCCTCGCCGCGCTCGGGCTCGTCGCCTGCTCGCTGACGACGATCTACGGCGCGACCCGCCACGACGTGGTCGGCAACCCGTACTTCTTCGTCGAGCGCCAGGGGATCTACGCCGGGGTCGGGCTCCTCGTCGCGGCGGTGCTCAGCCGCATCGACTACTCGCGGCTGCGCGAGCTCAAGCTCGGGATCTTCGGGCTGCTCGTGGGCTCCAACCTGCTCGTCCTCGCGATCGCCGGCGCCACGCGCGGCTCGCGGCGGTGGATCGACCTTCCGTTCTTCCGCGTGCAGCCCTCCGAGCTCGGCAAGGTGCTGCTCATCGTCGCCCTCGCCGCCTTCGTCGTCGACCGCTCGCGCTGGCTGGGCGAGCGTCAGACCACCGCTCGCATCATGCTGCTCGCCCTGCTGCCCGCCCTGCTGGTGATCGCCCAGCCCGACCTCGGGACGGGGATGGTCTACGTCGTCGTGGCCCTCATGCTGCTCTTCGTGGCGGGCAGCGGGTGGAGGCATCTGAGCGCCCTGTTCGCGCTCTTCCTCGTGGCGGTCGCGCTCGTGCTCGTCGTCGCCCCCGCGGCCGGATTGCACGTGCTCAAGCCCTACCAGGTGCAGCGGCTCACGGGCTTCATCAAGCCCTCGCACGATCCACGCAACCAGACCTACCAGATCAACCAGTCGCTGATCGCCATCGGCTCGGGCCAGAAGATCGGCCGGGGCGAGCGCCACGCGACCCAGACCGGCGGGAACTTCCTGCCCGAGCACCACACGGACTTCATCTTCGCGGTCGTGGGCGAGACCTACGGCTTCCTCGGCGCGGCGGTGGTGCTCTCGCTCTACGCCCTGCTCATCTGGCGCATACTGCGCATCCTCACCCTGGCGAAGAACCTGTTCGGCGCGCTCATCGCCGGCGGCATCCTCGCGATGCTCATGTTCCAGATCTTCGTCAACGTCGGCATGACCATCGGGATCATGCCGATCACCGGCGTGCCCCTGCCGCTCATGAGCTTCGGCGGTTCCTCGGTGCTCGTCACGTTCATCTGCCTCGGCCTCCTGCAGTCGATCCATGTCCAGGGACGGATCGCTGCCGCCAACAAGGGCCGGGCGCTCATCCTCTGATCAGAAGGAATGACTCCTCTTGAAGAAACAAGTGCTCGTGAGCGTCGACCGGGGCGAGACCCGGGTTGCGCTCCTCGAGGCGACCGGCAAGGTCGCTCCCAAGCCCCGTTCCTCCCGCGCGGAAGGTAGAGCCAAGGCGGCCGTTCCCGCGGCCGGATACCGCGTCGCCGAGCTCTACATCGAGCGGCGCGGCAACCGCTCCATCGTCGGCAACGTCTACAAGGGCCGCG
>JAABUZ0100006666.1_pt1 | contig 14308 bp, 10 predicted proteins | sample 5562091 | NCBI WGS metagenome assembly JAABUZ01 (sample SAMN12813069, study PRJNA571459) | rock metagenome | isolation source: Antarctica rocks | place: Antarctica: Victoria Land, Linnaeus Terrace sud | collected 2015-12-21 | reverse complement strand
CCGGCGCGCGGGGCTGCGGCTGCGCGAGGTGCCGATCACCTTCCCCGACCGCCGCGCGGGGTCCTCCAAGATGTCGCGCGCCATCGTGCTCGAAGCCGCCCTCCTGGTCTGGCGCCTGCGTCGTCGAGCGTATAGCAACTATGGTCAGGGGCGTGACGTAGCGACTATTATCGACTTGGAAGACCTGCGACGGGACGGACCGCGAGACACAGGTAGACGTCTGGCCGACGCCCATACTGCTCATCGTTAAAAGAACACCTACCTGTTACCCGTGGAGGGATCCTAGCCATGCCGAACGCGACGCCCACCGGCTCCATAGAACGGAGTCTAAGTATCATTATCCCTGCCTACAACGAGGAATCGCGCCTGGGCGGCAGCCTGGCGCGACTCCACACGTATCTCTCACATCTCAATCGGCCAGTCGAGGTGATCGTCGTCGAGAACGGCAGCGTCGACGGAACAGCGGCCGTCGTCCGGGAGCATCAGCGGTCTATGCCTTACCTGCGCCTGGTACAGTTGTCGACACCCGGCAAGGGCGGAGCGGTGCGCCAGGGCATGCTGGAGGCGCGGGGCGAGTACCTTATGTTCTGTGATGCCGACATGTCAATGCCGGTCCAGGACATCGATCTGTTTCTCGCTGAACTCGACCGGGGCGCGCCAATCGTCATCGCCTCGCGCGAGTTGGCAACCTCAACGCGCCACAATGAACCGTGGCGACGGCATCTAATGGGCCGCGCCTTCAATTGGATCACCCGCAGTCTCGTCGTACGCGATTTTGGAGACACACAATGCGGCTTCAAGGCGTTTCAACGCGCGGTCGCGCGGGACCTCTTCGGACGTCAACGAACGAGGGGATGGGCCTTTGACGTCGAAATACTTCTTCTCGCTCGACAATGCGGCTATCGCGTGCAACAAATTGCGATTAATTGGTACTACGATTCGGACAGCCGTGTCGATGGGATGCGTGATTCGATCGCGATGATCGTGGAACTTGCGCGCATCCGTCTGCAGCCACGCCCGTCCCCACGCGGCGCTCCAACGAGATCATGGACGAATGAGCGGGCGCGGGCCGACGCGGGCGTCGCGCCGCGAACAACGGCCCAGGCAGAGACGGCGGGGGCGAAGCTACGCCTCCTCGCTTTGAATTGGCGTTGCCTACAGCATCCGGAGGCGGGAGGCGCGGAATTTAGTATCTTTGCTCAGGCTCGTCTTTGGGTTGAGGCGGGCCACGACGTGACGATCGTCACCGCCAATCCGGGGCGCGCCTACGCCCCGGAGCGCGATGAAGTACTTGACGGCATCAAGGTTCGCCGCATGGGCGGCCGCTTCACGGTCTACCTGTACGCGTCCCTCTTTGTGCTGCGTTATGGGCGACGGTTCGATCGCATCTTAGACATAGCGAATGGAATCCCGTTCTTTGTCCCGCTTTTCACACGCACGCCGACCATGCTCTACGTTCATCACGTTCATGATCGCCAATGGTTTAGCGAATTCTCCTATGCGCTCGCGACGGTCGGCTGGTTTATGGAGCGGGCGATTGTCCCCCTGGTGTACCGCCACCACATGGTCGTGGCCGTCTCGCCGACCACGCGTGACGCTCTCATCGATACGGGATTCGCGCCCGCGCGTGTTCAGGTCGTATATAACGGGGTGCGGCGTCCGACACCGTCGCGCGTTAGCGATGCGCGACCCGGGGGACCGCGCATCGCGTACGTGGGTCGGCTCAAGCGCTACAAGCGCCTCCATCTCTTGCTGCGCGCCGTCGCGCAACTGCGGCGCGACATACCCACGTTACAGGTGGATATTATCGGCGACGGGGACGCCAAACCAGAGCTTGAGGCCCTCATCGCGCAGCTTAGCTTGCGGGAGTGCGTGACGTTGCACGGCTACGTCGACGAGCAGACAAGGGACCGCATTCTGCGCGCCGCGACGGTCTTCGCGATGCCATCAATGCACGAAGGGTGGGGAGTCTCGGTCATCGAAGCGAACAGCTGTGGCTGCCCCGCGGTCGCGTACGATGTGCCAGGCCTTCGTGTCGCTATTCGGCACGGGGACACCGGGCTATTGGCGGCGGATGACGACGAGTTCCAGGCCGCTCTCGCCCTCATCCTGCGCGACCCGTCCGTGCGCAATCGCCTGTCGGCCAACGCGGTTGACTGGGCGGCGCGGTTCAGCTGGGAGGCCTGCGCGCGGACGATGCTGCGCGGGCTCGACCTGTGTCACACGCCAGAGCTTGCGTACAGCGCGACGATCGACACGACCATCCTCGCCGCGACCAGGCCGTCGCCGCCGCCCGCCACCACCGCGTCGACGGAAGCGGGGAACGTGCTCGGGCGTCCGAAGGGAACCGAAGTATATACAGCCGCGGACGTAGACGACGCGGCGCGAACACTGTCCTGGGCCTTGCCATGGGATGTGCCCTCCGGCGTGTCATGAGCGCGCGGCGAGCGGCGATGTCGCCGCGGGTCATCTTACTAATCGCGTTTGCCCACGTCAGCGTCATTAATTATGCGTTCGGACTGGTCGCCGCGCGGCTCCTCGCCCCCGGCGACTTCGGCCTGCTTGCGTTCGCGCAGACGGTGCTCCTCGTCGCCGGCCTCGTCCTGAATTCGGGTTTCGCGCGCGCGCTCGCCGTCGCCCTCGTCAAGGTACAGGGGCCGCGCCAGGGCGCGCTTATCCGTGGGGCAATCGTTGCAAACCTTGCGCTTGCGTGCGGCTTAAGCCTCATCATCATCCTTCTTTTTGTGCTTGGCCCTTTGAAACCAGGGTTTGAAACCGGGACAACGACAGCCCTCGTCGCGCTCACGCTGCCGGTTCTCGCGTTTGAGGCCATCGTCGCCGCCGCAGCGCAGGGGACCGCGCGGTTCGGCGCGATGGCGCTAACGGCGGTCGTCGAGGTTGCCGGCAAGGCAATCGGGGGGATTGCGTTCGTCTACGCCGGGTTTGGCGCCGCCGGAGCCGTCGCGGGTTTCTTGGTCGGCGCGCTTATCTCGTCCGCGGTCGGCCTATGGATACTGCTGCGCGTCCTTGGCGTCCGCCCGTGGGGCGTCGGCGAACGCTCGTCCCTGCGGGTGGCGCAGGATATGTTTGGGGCAACGCTGGGATTGGCTTTACTGCTTAACCTGGACCTCTTCGCGGTCAAGCTCTTCTCAGGCTCCGATCGCGCCATTGCGGGGGCGTATCAGGCGAGTAGCGTCCTCGCCACGACGCCGTACTATCTTGCCGCAGCGCTCGTTCCCATCCTGTTCACGCAGGTCGCGCGCGTGGAGCGCCTCGCGCTGACGGGGACACTCGTGGCAGAGGCGGTTCGGTTAACGCTACTCGTCCTGATTCCAATTGAACTCGTTCTGGTCACCGCTCCCGAACTCGCACTGGGCGTTCTCTTCCGACGCGCCTATACGATCGGCGCGCCAGCGCTACCCGCGCTCGCCGCGGGTAACGGCGCCATCATCCTTGTCCTGGTCCTCTCCACGGCCTTCCAGGCCACGACGCGTGGCCGCGTCCCGGCCCGCATACTTTTTTCGGTCACGGCGTGCGAGGCGCTCGCCTTACGCGTCATCGTTCCCATCTGGCGCGCCGAAGGGGCCGCCGCCACGTTCCTCGCCGCGACCGCGGTGACGCTTGCCCTCTTGGCTCACGCCTACGCGCGCGAACTTGGCTGGACGATCGGTTGGCCGGCTGTGCGCTGGCTCGGGCGTTATAGCATCGCGCTGGCGAGCGGTCTCCTGGTAGAGACATGCGTCTTGCGGGTTGGCCACAACAGCGTCGGGGCAGTAGGGTTAGGCGGTATCTGTTACCTTGGCGCCGTCGTCCTGCTGGGATTGTCTCCTATAGCCGCCCTCGGAGCCCATCCGGGCGCGCTACGGCGCGCATCCGCTGCGGGGGAGTAGGCGACCATGCGTATCTTACACCTGGCGTACGAGGATCCAGCCCAGCCCGGCAGCGGTGGAGGATCGATTCGCACGCGTGAAATCAACCGCCGCCTGGCGGAGCGACACGAGATCACCGCGATCGTGTCCGGCTATCCGGGGGCACGGGCGCGCAGCGAAGATGGCGTGCGGTGGGTGCCGATTGGGTTGCGCTCCGCAAACATCTTCTTAAACCGTCTCTCCTATTTCGCTCTGCTTGGCCGTGCGATCCGGCGCCACCCTCATGATCTGTTGGTCGAGGATTTTGGGGCTCCGTTCAGCGCCGGATTCGCCCCGTTGTTCACGTCTAAGCCAGTTGTCGCCTCGGTGCAATGGTTGTTTGCCCGCGAGAAGAGCGCCGAGTATCATCTGCCCTTCCACTGGGTTGAGCAGGCCGGTCTACCGTTGTACGACGATTTCATCGCGGTCTCCGATTGGCTGGCCGCGACGCTCCGGGCACGGCGGCCGCGCGCGACGGTCACCGTCATCCCGAACGGTGTTGATGACGTAGCGTTCGGCGTTGACCCCGCGCCACCGCGCCACCTCCTCTTCGTGGGGCGGCTGGAGATCGAGCAAAAGGGTGGCGATTTACTCCTCGACAGCGTGGCGCAAGCACGCGCTCTGCTAGGCGCGTCCACGCCTCCCCTCATAATTGCGGGGACAGGTCCGGATCGAGAGGCGATGGAGCGCCAGGTCCGACGCTTAGGGCTGGACGACGTGGTCCAGTTTCATGGGCACGTCGAGGGAGTCGATAAATATCGCCTCATGGCGAGCGCCTATGCGGTGTTGATGCCGTCGCGCTGGGAAAGCTTTGGCCTGGTCGCCGTGGAGAGCATGGCCGCCGGCGCTCCGCTCATCGCTTTCGATGTTGGGCCGCTGCGCGACGTGGTTGGGCCGAACAATGCGCGGCTGGTCCCGCCCTTCGACACTGCCCGGTACGCGCGGGAGATTGTCGCGACCGTGCGCGACGCGGACGCGCTAGGGGCGCTCCGACGCTCCGGCCGAGAGTGGGCGCGGCGGTACAATTGGGACCACCTCGCCGCACAGCAAGAAGACCACTACCTGGCCAGCGTCGCGCGCGCCGCGCCGCGCGGACGCCTGACGCCCACGCGTCCTGTTTTTCCGCCCAGCGCGCCCAATCCGGGCACATCGTGGTCCGCGGAGGCGCCGGGACCGGAGGCGCCGGGACCGGAGGCGCCGGGACCGGAGGCGCCGGGACCGGAGGCGCCGGGACCAGAGGCGCCGGGACCGGAGGCGCCGGGACCAGAGGCGCCGGGACCAGAGGCGCCGGGACCAGAGGCGCGACGGTGAGCAATACGTCCATAGGCGTCCGCTTCCCTGCCTACGCGGCGCGGCGCGCCACTGTGCGCGTGGACCTGAGGCGCCCAGGGGCGCTGGTCCCCTGGCTGGCAGCCGTAGTCGTGGGCATCGTCGCGTGCGCGGTGAGAGCAGTCTATCTCAACCGCTCCTTTGACATATTTATCGACGAAATTACCTACTTTCGCCTGGCTCAAAGCGTGGCGAACACGCTGACCGTCACCCTGTACGGGAAACCCTTTTTCTTACATCCCCCCGCCTTCTTTGTCATCGAAGGCGCGTACCTTAAACTGCTGCGCCCACCGGGACCCCTCATCGACCAGATCTACGCTGTGCGCTATCTCAACATTCTGTTCGCGGGGCTGTCGGCGGCCACGCTCACACTGATGGGACAGAAGGTTGGAGGTTGGTCGGCGGGATTAGTCGCGGCGGCGCTGTTCATGCTCGACCCATTCATCGTCCGGATCGATAGCCTGAACATGCTCGACGCCTCGGCGATCACATGGGTCCTGATGGGGTACGCCGTGCTTCTCTGGAACATGAATACTGCTACAGCGCCGATCCCTCGTCGACGCGCGGCGGCGGCCGGGGTCTTGTTCGGTGTCGCGTTGTTGACCAAAGATATGATGGCTTTTCTCACCCTTGGTCCCCTCCTCATCCTTTTCGTCGCACGTTGGTCGCTCCCACGCCGCACATCCGCCCTCGTCGGCGGCGCAACGTGCCTCACCTACCTCCCCTATCCGCTTGGCGTCGCGGTCACGGGCGAATGGGGCCCGTTCGCACAGCAGAAGTTTGGCGGCCTGAAACGGTTTTTGGGTCTGCTTCAAAGCACCGGCTTCCACCATCATGGCGCGCCGTCGCTGCTCTCAACCGTCGTCACACAACTCGACAACTTTGGGACGACCTATGTCATCATCGCGGCGGGGACCGTAGCGGTCGTTATTCTGCTGCTCGTTGGGGACAAGGCACACCGCCTCATCGCGACGTGGACGATCGGCGCCTATGCTTTGCTCGCCTACGGCGTCGTCCTTGGAACGTTGGAAGAGCAGTTTTTCTATTATCTTGTCGTCCCAGCTCTGCTCGCGGTCGCCGTAGCGAGCGCGTTGTTGCTAACGTCGGATGTCGTCACGGGGCGCCTGCATCGTGTGTTGTTGACCGTCCTCGCCGCGCTCGGACTGCTGCTCGTCGCATGGAGTGGCTACCGCTGGGTGGACACACACCTGAAGCCCGGGGATGGGTACCAACACACGCTTACTTTTATCGAGCGTCATGTGCCGCCCCACAAGCGGTTGATCGCGGCAACCGACGAAACGGGACAGTTCTTGTTGATCGATCAGGGATATGCGAGTGGGCCGTGGGGTTTGTGGAGTTCCGTCGCGCAGCTGCAGGCCTATCACCCGGCGTATCTCGTGGTTAATCCACACCAAGTGCAGTTTGATCACGCGACGACCGGGGTCGCCTTGTTGCGCTGGGTCGCGCACCACGGACAACTCGTCTACCGCTTTCGCGGTAATAGCCCCGCGTCGGACGACGTCCTGGACGTGTATCGTTTGCGGGGCGCGACGCGGAGCAACGCGCCTGACCGTCGCCGTCGCCACCCATCCATGGCGGCGCACGTCACTGCCACACGGGCGTCCGGCGCTGCCCGCCACGGCGGACTATCCGTCGTCACCGGCGCGCTTGAGACCCCGTTGACGTGATGGGAACGCGACGCGGGGGTCAGGGCCGCGAGCGGTGCGTCCGCCCCGTGGTAAAGGACATCATGGCCGCGCCTATCGTGGATATGGCGGTGAGCCGCGCGGTCAAGCGTTTAGAGGAGTAGACAGCGCTGTCCTCTGGCGCGGACACGCCCTCGCGCGTCATCGCCTGAGGACAGCGCGCACGCAATGGATCGGACATTGCCCCTGAAGAAGGATGTACCCTAGTGCGCAAGGAACCCGCCGTTGTTACGCTTATAACGTTAGCGATGCTTGTCGCGCTTGTCTTGACCACCGATCACTGGTCCCGACAAAGACAGGGCACGCCTACGTCAGCCTTGGGGGCGCCCGCACGCTACCTATGGGCGTTGATAGGCGATGGGGGCGCACACCTGCCGGAGGAACGGCGCGCCGGCATTCGCGCCCAGATTGCCCGCTTGAGTTGGCGTGACTTCGCGCCAAGCGAACACCGTATCAATGCTCAGTATGTTGCCCGCAAGCGTGGCGAGTTGGCTCGACTACGACAGGCGGGTTTCGCCGTTATCCTTGAGTTAGGCTTTCACGACACCCCGGCCTGGGTTCACACCACCTACGCGGATTCCTATTATGTCGATCAATACGGGGATCGGTACAGTGGGCGGGGGACCATCGATAGCGGTGACGCCAACCTCGTCTTTAACCCCAGATTGCGCACGCTTGTTGCATCCTATGTGCGCGACGTCTTTAACGCCTTCGGAACCGATTTTGCCGCCGTGCGCCTGGGGGGTGGGCACTGGGGTGAATTAACATATCCGGCCGCGACCTATGCGGGGCACACCAACTGCTACTGGGCTTTTGACCGCGCCGCCCTGGCTGCGTCCCCAACGCCGCGGTGGTCGCCAGGAGAGCCGTCTCCCCATGAGGAAGCTGGTCGCTTCCTCAATTGGTATTTGGACATGCTCGTCGATTTCCAGAATTGGCAAATCATCATGCTGAGGCAGCGCTATCGCGGCCCTCTCATGGTTTTGTATCCCAGTTGGGGTATTAGACCGGGGCAGATCGCCGCCGCTGTGCGCGGAGATCTTGGGGGTGGGACCTCTGCCGAGGTGAACGGTGAGATTCAAGGGGGCCTGGATTTCGCGCGGCAAGTCCACGCCGTGACCGACCCCGGCGTTATTGTGACGACGACATGGCTTGACGCGGATGCCTCAGGGGACACCAGCGGGGATCAACAAAAATGGAGCCCAATTAAGTATCTCAGTTTCCTAGCAGAGGCAAATCCCCATCGGTTACAGCGCTTTGGCGAGAACACCGGGCACGGTGCCGGCGCGGCCATGACTTTATCCATGACCCAAATGAAGCGGTACGGCTTGAGTGGGATGGCCTGGTACCGCGAATCAGAGTTGTTCTCTGGACGCTACGCAACGCTGGATGACTACAAGCGAGCAATCTCCCTGACCACATAGAGGGCTCGGGGCCTATTCGTTCCGCAGCGGAGCCACGTCTGTCACGGAAGCGGCGGGTTGTCGATCCAGAGCGCCCCAGCGGCCCTACGCGCGGGGAGACGCCGTGACGGATCCGATCGCCGGCCTTGTGGCGCAAGGGAACTCCGGCGCCGACCACCGGCGCCGACACAGGATCGGACGCGCATGCCGTACCGCCACCGCGCATGCCGTACCGCCACCTCCTCGGAGGATAGACCCGCGGCCGAGCGTCGCGCCAGCGCTGGAGGAACCCAGCCGCGCAATCGGCGCACAGCGGCGAGCGGTTGGCGGCTACGGATCGAACAAGGACTTCACGGGCGCCGATCGACGATCGCGACCCCATCACGCGTCGGCGCAACAATCGGCCCCATTGTCGCATACACGCATTAGGTCAACGCGGCCCTCACCGTCCTCGTCCAAGGTCACCTTATCTGCCCCAAGGCCCTTGGCTCTAGCCCTGGGGAGGACGGGGATCGATGCGCTCTGTCCATGGCGCAATAGACGCTGCTGCCGTCGCAGGCGCTGGCCCTGCCAGCAACCGTTCTTGGTCCAGGCGTGGTCCCGGGGGCGGCAGCGTCGCTTCGTCCGTGTGTTAAGCCGGGAGAGCCTGCGAGGGCGACGGTTGTGCGGCGTCTATCGCATGTTTGGCTATTCCGGTTAACGGCCCTCAGCAGGACAGCAACGTCCTGTGTCATGGGCTCGTCGCGGCCACCTTCGGCGGACACTTTCGGTAGCAGCGGCATGCCATGGCCTGGATCAGGGGGTCGGAAGCCGCGAGACAAGCCTCGCCCGTGCGGGCTCATGACTTACGTGGTGTCGCTCACCGATACACCAACACGACACGCGCGCCGCGCTGCGCTACCGTGCGCCCTACGTACACGATGACGACAAGGCTGCCCGACACCGGTCGCGTGGGGACGTAGGCGTACCGCAAGGGTACGGTCGCCTGCCCAAAACGGTCGGCCCGCGCCCGTGTTGTGTAGCTATAGATTTGAGCGACGCGCCGGCCGTTGACGCCGCGCGCGACCAGCTTGACCCGCAGCGTAATAACGATTAACGCGGACGGCGGAGCGGTGAGGCGCAGTGGCGCCGGTCGGCTAAAGCGCAGCCGGGCGTCGGAGGGCCATGTCACGCGTACGATCACCTGCCTGTCGCGTGTGGCCGGGCGGTAGCGCGCGCCGCGCGCGTGACCGGGATGGGCGCGCGTGTGCCGGAGAGCCATGCGCTGGACGAGCGCGCGCGGCGCGCGGCGGATCGGACGCCGCCGGTTCAACCCGAGAACGGCGCTCGCCCGCCGCTGGACGGGCCCAACGATGCGTCCCCGGCGGGCGGCCGCCCTTGTCATGGTCGCGCGGATAGGCGTTGGCTGCGGGTGGCGCCGCACACGCGCGTGCGTCACCACCCGCAGCGCCCCTCGGCGCACGGGCGGGAGCATTGCCCCCGGCGCCCGGATGGTCACGCGGCGTAACGCCGTCACGCTGCGCGACGGCATTACGCGACGAACGGGAACGGACCGCTGTGCGGCGACGGCCGTGAGGATAGGACGAACTCTATAAACCGGGGCTGGGCTGGTGTGTTGTGGGCGAACGATGACCGTCGGCCGCACCGGTAGGACCGGGGTATCCGGCGCCAACGCGCTGACGGGCTGCGCGGGTGGGGTGGGCGGCGGCTGGGGACGTGGCGGCCCCTTGTAGCGGGCAAGAAGCGGAAGATCGCTCACGGGCGACGGTCTCATCGATGCAAGCGCCCATTCCTTGGTCGCGCCCGATCCCGATCGCATCGTCCACCCCGGTGTCCGTGCGACGCCGTGTCGCGCCGGCGCCGGCGCCGGCGCCGGCGCTAGCGGGAAGGCGGGGTGTCTGGTCGGAAAAGCTCCTGGTGTGGCCACGGCGGGCAGCAGCGGCGCGGCGGTCGACAGCGGCGCGTGAGTGGTTCCTCGCGTGACGAGGACGCCGCCCGTGAAGAGGAGCGCGAGCGCAGCCGCGCCGAGGGCCGCTCGCCGCCAAGGCAGACCTAATCCACGGGATCGCGACGCGCTTGTAAGATAGGCATGTTGCACGAGGGCAGCGTCCCCGGTCGGGTCGGCGTCTGTTCGTAAGGCGCGGACCTCAATATCGCGCTCCCGCACGCGTACAGCGGACCGCCGCCCCCGAGAGGGGTCGATACCGACACGCACCAGCGCGGAGGTCGTCCCTCCCCCCGGCACAACGATCGGCCCCGTCGGATCCACGTGGATGCGCACGTCGGCGTCGGAACGCACCGCTAGCGCTACTCTCTCAGCCCTCTCCGTATTATTGCGCAACGTCACACGAAAGGAACCCCGTAGGCCCACAACCTCCGTCGGCTGCAGTTCCATACGCACGTCGCCGCCCGCATCGACGATTAACTCAACACCCTGCGCTGTCCGATGCGTCCCGTTCCCCCCTGATACGACCTGCACGACCATGACATAGCGGCCAATCACCTCAGGCACGCTGGGTGGATGTACAAAGAGCCGCGCTGGCGCGGACGTACCCGGACCAAGTTGGACCTCCGGCGGGTCGAGGTTATACCAGGCGTCAGGGATCCCACGCACCACAATGCGGCAGCGCTCCTCGACGCTGCCTGTGTTTTCCACTGTGATCGCGAGGGAGGTCTCACCTCCAGGGGTGAGGCGCGTCGTCTCCGGCGGCACGGTAAGGCGGATGAAGCTTGCTATGGCCATTGTGTCCTCTAGCTCTCGGTCCACGACGAACCGCCGATCGAGGGGCGGAGGACGTTCGGGACGTGCGACGCCGCGCCCTTGTTCAACGCGTCGTGCTGCTGCGCGCGTTTTTTCATCGTCCGTTGACCACCGCGTGCGTGTTTACGATCAGGATGACGTCCTGACGTCCCCGGAGCCCCACAGAGCCGGTCAGCGCGACCGCTTCTCAGGTTGAGGCGATCGGCCGGCAGGTGGCGCGTCGTACGCGCCATCACCATCGGATCCGGCAGACACATAACTCGACCGACCACCCGCCGTTGGTGACGCGCGATCGCGGCGCATGCGCGACACGTTGCGCGGGCACGAGTCTCGGTACGCGCCGTCACGCCATCACCTCGACGGTCAATTCCTTGCGCCGCGCATTAGGCGGGTGACCGACGGACAGAACGGCATGAGCGGCCAGTGCGCTCATTCCCGCCCCTTCCGGGTGATCATAGGCACAGCCGTCTTGCAACGAGTTAGCTAAAGACGGATCATCGCGCGAGTAGATATCGTGCGAACAGGTATGGGCCACGGACCGCGTAACGGTCGCTGGCGTCGCTGAGCAGACAGGCCTATCGATTTGCATGCGTATTTATGATCGGCATACCCCACCATCGTTGCGGCCGCCTCCACATCGCGTGTGTCGCCCAAACTGGCGGGGAACTCGCGCGAGATCGTGTGGCGACAGAATCCACGTCCCGCCCTTGGCCCCTTGTCTCCTTTCTAATAGGGCGGGCTGATCGCGGGACGCGATCATTAATGACATTAATCTCTGTCTCCGCACTTTTTGTTTGCCTACCACATGTTGCGGTTCACTCAACGCCGAAACCGCAACATATAGAGCGTAGAGGCCATTTTACTTGACCATAATTGAAAAGTGCAAAGATAGTGATTAATGACATTAATGACATTACGCGCCACACAAGGCCTGGACAAGCGTTCCGCCATCCCACATTGTCTTATCCATCAGATCCCATCAGGTCGTGTACCGACGAGGTAAGACGTTGGCATGTCTCGTGCCAGACGCGCCAGTGCGCATCGTCGCTTCATGCCCACCACCGTCCGCCTCCGCAATCCAGATGCGGCAGGATCTCGACACGGCGCGCTCGGGCGACAAGCGCGTGACACGCCCCCAAAACACTACCAGGTACACCGTTAGTCCAGGCCGCTCGAAAGGGGCCGGACACGACGGGCCGACGCAGCGCGGATCAGCGGGGTCTTGTGGGAGGCTGCGGTAGGAGGTCGGAGACCGGGCAGCGCGCCACAGTTGACCGGCGCCGGCGGCGCGCACCAGGAGAGCCGCCGTTTTATCACCGGGCACAACACCATCGCCGACCGCACGGTCAATCGCATGGCGCACCATCACAGCCGCGCTACGTCGATCTCGGACGCCACATGGTCCATGTTCTGCTACGTCCTATCGTACAAGGCCGTCAGTGCTGGTCACAGGTTCGTCGCCGTCAACCCCGCCAACGCCACTCAGACCTGCGCGCCACGGCCACCGTCAGACGCTCACGCTAGCTGACCGCGTGGACGACTGTCCCTGACGACTGCCCCTAGTGCGGGCGAGCGATTAGCCGTGACCACGACGCGGTCAGTACTATCGAGACGCCGCAGGCTACGGCGTCTCGGTGCGCAACAGTAGAAGCTCAATGGTTTACGGGCGGGAGTAGGCGCGTCCCTAAGCATACCACGCTGTGTCCGGTGACCTCTTGGCTAGATCGGCAGATAACCATGCGAAAAGGTCACGGCAACGTAAGCCATAAGTGCGGATAGCAGGACAGTTAGTACACGATCGACGCCGCGTCGCTGTCCCCACCGAGCAAGGACAACAAATCCTGGAAAAATCATCAACGAATAGCGTGTCATCGAGAAGACGGTATCCGTGGTCAGCGGCGTTAATAGCGTCAGGATAGCATAGACGCTATACGACACTCTGAGCGTCCGCACTGCCACGACGATCAGCACGACAAACGCGAACAGCGATATGGTGTCGAGTAATAAGCCCGTATTGATTTGACCATTCCCAACCGCGGGTCCAATCTGCAGTTCTCGGTACATGTTAACGAACAACGCTAAGGGATGCACCCCCGGCTTCGCGCGCCCCGATAGCGTGGCTCGATCGTAGAAGGCCAGCGGGTCGCCAAATCGCACGCTCAAGAACACCATGTACGCGACGAGACCACCGCCGGCCACGATCGCCGCCAGCATGCTTCGCCAAGCTGCCACGATGTCGCTGACCACTCGCCGCACGATGAGCGCGGTGTCACCGATCCGGAGTCGGTCATCGCCACGCAACAAGTGCTGTTGCCGCAATCCCTCCAGCGCTATCGCCAACACTAGGAAGACACCCGTGTTGCGGGTCGCTGAGGCGATCGCGCCGGCGATCGCCGCGCCCAGCCAACCGCGCTTGACGGCATAGTAAAAGCTCGCGAGCACGGCCGCCATAAACAGACTTTCGCTATATAACGCAGAGAAAAACACAGCCGCGGGAGCCGACGCGAAATAGAATACCGCGCGACCGGCGGTGTCCTCATCGAATTCAAGTCGCACGAGTCCGTACAGATAGAACAGCGCAACAAGCAGGGCGATGTTCGATATGATCACGCCGGTGAGCGCGACGTGGCCGACAAACGAGGCTACAATTTTTATGGCGAACGGGTACCCCGGGAACCAATCCACACTCCCTAGCTGATTAGTCGCCAGATCCCCGAGCTTGTAGCCGTGCGTCACGATATCAAGAAATTGCCAGCTGTCCCACCGCACCAGTCCATCCAGGATGACGTTAGTGGAACTGATGTAGTTGAAGCGGTCAACACCGTACCGTACGGGTATCGTCGCCATCGAGAGATATATAACGATAAACGTGATGAGGCGCGTGACGACATAGGCGGCAAGCACACGTCGCACAGCAGTCGACCGCTGGTCCCATAGCGCGCGCGCGCGCACAACCGCGTAACGCTGCCTCACCTCAAACCGTGACAACACCGTCATCCTAGTACTGCAACGACGGATTAGGCGACCAACGATAACGATAGGTGTTCATGCTGCCGACGGAGACGACGTTTGAGGTGTGAGTGCTTGGCCCGCGCGTTGCGCTCCTGGGTGTCGTTGAGCCACTGGAGCAACTCGGCCCGCGTCCAGGCACGGTGCGGGAGCACCTCGCGCAGCACGCGGCTGACGTGCGGGCGAGTCAGC
>JAABUZ0100006665.1_pt1 | contig 14312 bp, 10 predicted proteins | sample 5562091 | NCBI WGS metagenome assembly JAABUZ01 (sample SAMN12813069, study PRJNA571459) | rock metagenome | isolation source: Antarctica rocks | place: Antarctica: Victoria Land, Linnaeus Terrace sud | collected 2015-12-21 | reverse complement strand
AGGTGACGTCCGCTCCAGATGTTGTGCCTATTCGTGACGTCCGCGCCAAATGTGTGCAAATTGCGGAGGTGATCGGGCGATCCGGGGCCGCGGCGAACCCCCCCGACTAGAGTTCAGCCAGGATGGCCAAGGACACCGAAAAGCTGATCCGTCAGCTCTCGTTGATCTCCTACCTGATGGCCGAGCGGCGGCCGGTGACCGCGCCCGAGATCCGCCGCGACGTCGAGGGGTACAGCGTGATGAACGAGGACGCGTTCGCGCGCCGCTTCTACGCGGACCGCTCCGAGCTCGAGGCGCTGGGGATCCTGCTCGCGGTCGAGAAACCGGTCGACGGGCTGGTCGAGCAGGAGAACTACTCGCTGCCGCCCGAGAACTTCCACCTGCCGGCGATCGCCTTCACCGACACCGAGCTCGCCGCGCTGCAGACCGCGCTGCAGCTGCTCGACGGTGAGTTCGCCTACGCCGAGCCGCTCCGGCTCGCCCTGCAGCAGATCTCGTGGGGCCGGCCGAGTCCACTCGCCGCCCCCGAGCAATCGACGATCGCGCTCGGCATCACGGGCTCGGCCGGCGGGCACGAGGTCAGCCAGCGCCTGGCCAAGATCGAGACCGCGATCTTCCGGCGCAAGACGATCCTGTTCGGCTACCACACGATCGAGCGCGACGAGGTGGGCGCCCGGCGGGTGGATCCCTACCAGCTGCTCTACCAGGGGGGTCAGTTCTACGTCGTCGGGCGCTCCCACGAGCGCGAGGCGATCCGCGTGTTCCGTCTCTCGCGGATCCAGGGCAAGGTCGGGTACGCGACCAAGGCCGAGCACGATTTCCTGCGCCCGGTCGACTTCGACCCCCGCGCCTATGCCAACCGCATCGATTGGCAGTTCGGCGCGCCGGTCGGGACCGCGGAGCTGTGGATCTCGTCCCGGATCGCCTGGCAGATCGAGCGTCACTTCGGGCGCCATGGCGAGTTCCTCGCCGCTGAGGACCCCGACTCCGGCGATCGCCGGTTCCTCACCCCGTACGCCAACTCGCGGCAGCTGATCGCCTGGGCGCTCGGACTGGGCGAGAACGCAAGAATCTCAGGACCACCCGAGCTGGTGACCGAGCTGCGCGAGCGGGTCGCGCTGCTGATCGAGCGCCACAGCGGCGAGGCGGACACCGCCGACGCCGTCGCCTCCGCGGCTACCGCCGAAGGCGCGGGCGAGGGCAACGGCCGCGGCATCGACACGACCGATCCCGATGAGGGTGGGGGCAGCCGGCCCGATACGGCGATCCGTCCCGAGCGCTTCGCCCGGCTCGTAACGCTGGCCAGCATCCTGATCGAGGCCGGCCGCGCCACGCGACTGCTGAGCGTGGCCGAGATCTGCGCGGCGCTGAACGTCTCCGAGCAGGAGCTGCGGGAGGACGTCTCGGTCCTCAACGTGGTCAACTTCGGGGCCGGCACCTACGTCCTCTACGCCGAGATCCACGGCGACGGCACGATCGAGGTCGACCCCGAGCCCTACGGTGACTCCTTCGCCCGTCCCGCCCGGCTGCTGCCCGTCGAGGCCAAGGCGCTGATCGCGGCGATCGACCTGATCGGCGAGCACATTCCGGAGGGTTCGCTCGCCTCGGTGCGCGACAAGGTCGTCGCCGCGCTCGGCGAGGATCCCGTCCATGAGGGACTGCAGTTCTCCACCCCCGGGGGGGAGGACGCCGAGATCGTGGCCACGGTCTCCCGGGCGATCTCGCGCCGGCGCCTGCTCGCGTTCGAGTACTACAAGGAGAACGAGGATGAGTTCACCAACCGGCTGGTTGAGCCCTACGCCCTGATCAACGGGCGCGAGGGCTGGTATCTGGGCAGCTTTGACCCTCAGCGCGAGAGCGTCCGCCATTTCCGTCTGGACCGAATCAAGTCGGCCACGGTGACCGACGAGACGTTCGAGCCCCGTCCCGACGTGGACCCGGCGGCCGACGTCGACGGATGGCCGCGCACCGGCGATGTCCCCGCCTCCTGGCGCGCGCAGGTGTGGGTGTCCCCCGAGCGCGCCCGCTGGGCGCGGGAGGAGCGCGGCGTGATCGCCGAGCTCGAGGACGGGGCGGTGATCGTCGAGCTCGGCTTCGCCGGCGTCGACTGGCTCGTGCGCGAGACGCTCAAGGAGGCCGGAGACGCGATCGTGCTCGCGCCCGAGGATGCGCGCGCCGCGGTGCGCGTGGCCGCCGAGGCGATCGGGGCCGCCGCCGGCCTCGTCTCCCGCTGAGCCGGCGCGCTTAGCCGGTAGGCTCGCCGCCATGAGCGAGCTCAAGGGACTCATCCTCTCCGGCGGCAAGGGGACGCGCCTGCGCCCGATCACCCACACGAGCGCCAAGCAGCTGGTTCCGGTTGCCAACAAGCCGGTCCTGTTCTACGGCATCGAGGCGATGGCGGCGGCGGGGATCCGGGAGATCGGGATCATCATCGCCCCCGAGACCGGCGCCGAGATCCGGGATGCGGTCGGGGACGGGTCTGCGTTCGGCGTCGAGGTGACCTTCATCGTCCAGGATCAGCCCGCGGGCCTGGCCCATGCCGTGCTGACCGCCGAGCCGTTCCTCGGCGACGCGTCGTTCGTCATGTACCTGGGCGACAACCTGCTGCAGGGCGGCATCCAGGATCTCGTGTCCGCGTTTGAGACCGGGGCGCCCGACGCCCTGATCCTGCTCACCCAGGTGCCCGACCCCGGGTCCTACGGGGTCGCCGAGCTCGAGAACGGCGCCGTGGTGCGGCTGGTCGAGAAGCCGCCCGAGCCGAGGACCGATCTCGCCCTCGTCGGGGTCTACATGTTCACGCCGGCGATCCACGCCGCGGCCCGGGCGATCTCTCCCTCCGCGCGAGGCGAGCTCGAGATCACCGACGCGATCCAGCACCTGGTCAACGGCGGCTCCCGCGTCGAGCCGCACATCGTCAAGGGCTGGTGGAAGGACACCGGCCGCCTGGACGACATGCTGGCCGCCAACCGGCTCGTGCTCGAGACGATCGAGTCCCGCGTCGAGGGGGATCTGATCGACTCGCGGGTCGACGGCCGCGTGGTCATCGAGCCGGGCGTCCGCCTGGAGCGCTCCGCCGTCCGCGGCCCGGCGATCATCGGGACGGGCGCCGTGCTCACCGACTGCTACGTCGGCCCCTACACGGCCATCGGTGAGGGCTGCGTGATCGAGAACGCCGAGATCGAGCACTCGATCCTGCTCAGCGGCTCGCAGGTGCGCAACCTCGCCGGACGCATCGAGTCTTCGCTGCTGGGGCGCAACGTCAAGATCGTCCGCGATGACCGCCAGCCCCGCGCCTACCGCTTCCTGGTCGGCGACAACTCCGAGATCGCGATCCTCTAGATCAACCGGATTCATCCGGCACGCGGGGCCGTGGAATCAACGAGTCGGGCCGGTCACGCCGTTCAGGCGGGCGTCGGGCCGGGGCCCACGCGCTTCTCGCCGAAGAAGCTGGCCACCGGATTGCCGTTGAAGTTGGCGACCTCGACGTAGCCCTCGGACTCGTAGAGCCGCTGCGCGCCGGCCTGGCGCGGTCCGGTGTCGAGGCGAAGGACCGTGTAGCCGAGGCCGCGGGCGCGATCCTCGATCGCGTGCAGCAGGCGGCGCGCGACGCCCTGGCCTCGCCATGCGGGCATGACGTACATCCGCTTGATCTCGCAGGCGCCATCGGGCAGCCGTTTGACCCCGCCGCAACACACGGGCTGCTCGCCGGCCCAGCCGACGATGAACGCCCCGTGCGGGGGTCCGAGCTCGGCCGGCCCGGCCTTGGGCATCGCGGCCCCGTCGAACTCGAGTCCCTCGTACATCACGGCCATTTCTCGCCGCATCGCCGCGATCATCTCGCCGCCGGGCCCGCGCTCGACGTGACCGTCGGCGAAGGTGAGCTCGGGCGCCGGTCCGGACACCGGCATCGTCAGCCTAGCTCCTCGCGCATGACGGTCAGCTCACCGCGCAGCGCCCGGACCTCATCCTCCAGCGCGGTGACCCGGGCTGGCAGCGATTGCGCCGGTGCAACCCGAGGCTCCGGCTCGAGGTCGGCCTCGACTGACGGGAGCTGCTGATCAACCGGATCACCCTCACCGCCGAGCAGCTGCTCGAAGCGATCCTCCTTCTGCCCGGGGCGGCGGCCGAGCCGGCGGACGTAGCCGCGCTCGATCAGCTCAGCCAGCCGCTGTTCGACTTCTGGCAGCGTGGTGGGCGAGAGCCGCTCGCTGCGCGACTTCAGCTCGCCCGGGGTCTGCGGTCCGCGCAGCAGCAGCACGCACAAAACCGCGAGCTGGGGACGATCGAGTCCCAGCCCTTCCTCGGCGAGATGCCGATACTTGACCGTGCGTGACTGGTGGCCGCTGGCCAGCCGGGTGAGGCCGTAGGGCGCCAGCCGCTGCGCCGCGTCGCGCACGGTGCCCTCGTCGTAGTCGGTGACCGGATCGCGGTTGGTCACCTGGTTGCACGCCAGCCGCAGGGCGTTGAGCGACAGCGGGTACTGGTCGGGCGTGGTCCAGCGCTTCTCGACCAGGCAGCCCAGCACCCTCTGCTCGGAGGCGGTGAGCGCAGCGAGGTGCACGGCGGCGAGGATAGACATCTCGCCGCCGCCGTACCTAGGTCCGATGTACCTAGACCTTGGTGGCATGAAGCAACAGGGCGCTCGCGCCGTCTTAACCTCTATGCGTCTTCATGGATATCGGGTGCCGCTCCTCGCCGGTGTCGCCGCGCTCGGGGTGGCGGGTTGCGGAACCAGTGCCCCGGTCAGCAAGCCCGCGGTTAACGTCGCGATCACCGCTCCCACCAGCGGCGCCACGGTGGGCGTGCGTGAGCTGACCGTCACCGGCACGGTGACCCCCGCCACCGCCCGGGTGCTCGTCGCCGGGCAACCAGCCACGGTCCAGGGCGGCAGCTTCCGGCGCACGCTGCGGTTGGACGGCTCCGCCCAGACGGTCACCGTCACCGCGCAGGCCCCCGGCTACGCGCCGGCCCAGGCCAACACGCAGGTCAGCTACAGCGCCGGTCTCGCCGCGCAGCTGGTCGCCGCCAGCCGCGCGCTGGCCGCGCCCGGCCCGTCAGCGGCCCCGAGTGCCCCCTCCCCGCCGTCAGCGAGCCTGCTCGCTCAGGCGGTAGCGCTTCCCAAGGCGGCCCCGGCCGCGAGGCAGACAACCCCGACAAACGGGACCGGCTCCACGCCGACACACTCCTCGACCGGCTCCACGCCGACACAGTCCTCGACCGGCTCGGCGCCGTCCGCCTCCAAGCCGACCGCCCCCACCCCGGGCCCCGCCACCCCGACGCCAGCTCCGGTCCCGCCGGGGCCGAGCCCGTCTCCGGCTCCGGTCACCACCCCGGCGCCGGCACCGATCCCGCCGTCGCCGGCCGAGATCGCCGCCCACGTCAAGCAGCAGTGGGAGAGCAACTGCCTGCAGAAGCAGCACGGGGCCAAGGAGGTCCCGTACTGCACCTGCATCTACACCCACCTGGTTCAGACCGGCGCGTTCAAGACGCCCGCCTCGGTCAAGGCGCTCGTCCGGCGGGTCAACCATTACATCCGCACCGGTGACGCCTCGCACATCACGCGGGCGATCATGCGGGCGCTGAGCCGCTGCCAGGCGCGCTTCCCGGCCTCGCAATCGCTGGGCGGACGGATGTCGGTGACCCCGCTGTCGAGCTCTCCCCACCAGCCGGCGGCGCCGGCTCCGATCACGCCCCTGCCGACCGGCCCGCGGCCGACGCCGATCTCACCCAACCTCGGCACCTGGCGGTGAGCGACGGGCGCCCCGCGCGCCCGTCTTCACGGCAAGGTCACAGGACGAGAGCGCGTTCTTCACGGCCAGGACCCGCGCTCACCGGGATGCTGTGGGCCATGAACGAGAACTGTCGCGTCGACCTCCATGTTCACTCGACGGCCTCCGCGCGCTCAAAGCTCGGGGTCCAGCGCTCGCTGCACCTACCGGAATGCGCCACCACGCCGCAGGAGGTCTACGCCCTGGCCAAGGCTCGGGGCATGGACTTCGTGACCATCACCGACCACGACACGATCCAGGGCGCCCAGACGCTCGCCGACCTGCCTGACAGCTTCATCTCCGAGGAGCTCACCGTCTCCTTCCGGGGCGAGCCTCAGGCCGTGCACGTGCTCTGCCTCGGGATCACCGAGCGCGAGCACGTGTGGCTGCAGGCTCACAACGACGATGTCGAGGCGTGTGCAGAGTACCTTGACGCCAACGAGATCACCGCGGCGCTCGCTCACCCCTTCTACGCGGTTGGCGCGCCGCTGACCGCGCGCCACCGTCGTCGGCTGGCTCAGCTCTTCCCGATCTGGGAGACCCGCAACGGGTCGCGCGCCAAGGAGCTGAACCTTCCGGCGTTCGTGTACATCGAAACCCAAGGCGGCACCGCCGTGGGCGGCTCCGATGACCACGCCGGAATCGATATCGGCCGCACGTTCACGCAGACCCCGGCGGCCGGCACCCCGGCCGAGTTCCTGGCCCACATCCGGGCCGGGCGGGCCGACGCCCACGGCGCCCAGGGCAGCGCGGCCAAGTGGACGCACGCCGCCATGGGGCTGGCCATTCGCAGCCTCGGGCGCGGCGAGCGCGACGACCGCGCCAAACCCGCCGCTGTGCTGCGGATCATCGAGCGGGTCATGCGCGAGGGCGACCTGCGCACCGGGCAGGGCTGCGGTGACCTGGGCCCCGAGGACGCGCGCGCCCTGCTGCGCGGCTGGCTGGCCGGAATCGAGCTGGCGCTCGACGAACACGAGCTGCTCGCCCGCCTGCAGGATGGCCGGCTGCGTCACCCGGACCTGATGCGCCGCGCCCGTTGCACCCACGAGCGCAAGCTCAGCGCGGCGGTCGGCGAGGTGATGACGATGGCCGAGACAGGGCTCGATCTCGGCCGCGCCCAAACCGTCCTGTTCGACGCATGCCTGCCGGCGATCCCCTACGCGGCCGCGATGGCCTTCCTCGCACGCGAGAAGGTCAAGCTGAACCGCAACGACTCAGATCGACCGCGGGTCGCGCTGGTCGCCGATGGGCTGGGAACGATGCACGGGGTAACCCGCACCATTGAGCAGATCCGCGAGCGCGGGGTGCCGGGGTATGACGTCGAGGTGATCGGGACCGACGCCGACGTGGACCGCCGGCTCAGTGCCGTGGCCGAGATCGAGGTTCCGTACTACCGCGGGATGCACATCGGCGTCCCCGGCTTGCCCGCGCTGACCGAGGCGCTGACCGAGGGCCGCTATGACCTCGTCCACCTGTGCTCGCCCGGGCCGGCCGGGATCGGCGCCTGGCTGCTGGCCCGGGTGCTCGAGCTCCCGGTGATCGGCAGCTATCACACCGAGCTGGCCGCCTACGCCGGCGTGCGCAGCGGCCAGGCCCAGATCGAGGCGCTGGCCACGGCGGCGCTGGCGGCCTTCTACGGCGCCCTGCCCACCGTGCTGTCCCCGAGCCCGTCGTCGGACGCCCGGCTCGCAGAGCTCGGCGTCCCGGCGACTCGGATCGCCCGCTGGGATCGGGGCGTCGACATCGAGCGCTTTGACCCCGGGCTGCGCACGCCGGGGCGGTTCGCAGGCGAGATCAACGTGCTCTACGCCGGACGGCTGACCACCGAGAAGGGCATCGACCGGCTCGCGGAAGCCTTCGAGGCCGCTCGCTCGCGTGATCCGCGGCTGCAGCTCGTGCTCGCCGGCGGCGGCCCCGAGGAGGCGGCGCTGCGCGAGCGGCTTGGTGACAGCGCCACCTTTCTGGGGTGGTTGAGCGGCCGGGACCTCGCCGTCGCCTACGCCAGCGCCGACCTGTTCGCCTTCGCCAGCGGAACCGACACGTTCGGCCAGGTGATCCTCGAGGCTCAGGCCAGCGGCCTGCCGGTGGTCGCGGTCAACGAGGGTGGGCCGGCCTGGCTGATCGCCGACGGTGAAACGGGGCTGCTCACGGGTCCCGAGCCCGCGGCGCTGGCCGAGGGGATCCTGCGTCTCGCCCTGCAGCCGGCGCTGCACGCCCGGATCCGCAAGGCCGGCCTCGCCGCCACCCGGGGGCGGACCTGGGACGCGTCGATGGCGCGGCTGGCCGCGGGCTACCGCACCGCGCTACTGGGCGCGCCGGCAGCGGGCGCGGCTCGCAACATCGCCTGAGCGCCGGGCCGCGACCCTCCCGGAGACCGGCGCGACCCTCTCGAGGAAGCCGCGCACCCTCCCGGAACCCGCGCGACCCTTCCCGAGACCGGCGCGACAGGACTGAGCACCGGTCCGCCGAACCTCTCAGGCATGGGCACGGGCCGGCTGGAGGCGTTCTCGGATGGCGTGATCGCGGTGGCGATCACGCTGCTTGTGCTCAACATCCACGTCGAGCCGGGGCCCGGTGAGAGCCTGGCCCATGCGCTCGGCCATCTGTGGCCCGTGTTCGCGGCCTACGTGACCTCGTTTCTCACCATCGGGATCATCTGGATCAACCACCGCGCGATGCTGTCCCGGCTGCGCGAGGCCGACCACACGCTGCTCGTCCTCAACCTGCTGCTGCTGATGACGATCGTCCTCCTGCCGTTCGCGACCGAGCTGATCGCCCGCTACCTGCAGGCGAGCTCGGGTCAGCGCACCGCGGCGGCGGTCTACGCCGGCGCCCTGCTGCTCATGGCGGTGACGTTCTCGCTCGTCAACCACCACATCCTCATCCGCCGGGCCGACCTGTTGGCCCACTCGCTCGAGCTCGCGCAGCGGCGCACGATCCTGCGCCGCTCCCTCACGGGGGTGATCCCGTACGCGGTCGCGACCGCACTGGCCGCCTTCTCGCCCTACGCGACGCTGGCGGTCACGGCCGCCCTAGCGGTGTTCTACGCGCTGCCGTCGGCCAGCAGCGCGTCCTTGGGCGATCGTCAGGGCCCGGGCGGCTCGATCAGAGACGCGTAGGCGTCGGGCCGGCGCGTGGTCAGAAACGGGAACAGCTCGAGCCAGTCGCGACGCTGGTCGAGGTCCAGCTCGGCGACGATCACCGCGGGCGCATCTCGTGGGGCCTGGGCGAGGATCCGGCCGTAGGGATCGGAGACGAAGCTCGAGCCGTAGAAGGTGAGCGGGGCTTCGACGCCGATCCGGTTGACCGCGACCATGAACGTGCCGTTGGCCACCCCGTTGCCGACGATCACCTGCTGCCACAGGGGCTGGGTGTCAAAGCCGGGGTGGTCGGGCTCGGTGCCGATCGCAGTTGGATAGATGAGCACCTCGGCGCCGGCCAGCGAGTAGGCGCGCGCGAGCTCGGGGAACCACTGGTCCCAGCAGGTCGGGCAGCCCAGCCGCGCCTCGCCGTCGGCAATCGGGAGCGTGACGAGCGGGAAGGGGTCTCCGGCCGCCGGGCCGGGGGCGAAGTAGCGGTCCTCGTAGTAGCCGGCGGTGATCGGGATGTGCAGCTTGCGGGTGCGCGAGACCAGCCGGCCGTCGGGAGCGACGACGATCGCGGTGTTGAAGCCCAGCGGCTCGGCGTCCGCCGCGCGCTCGAACAGCGAGGCGTGCACGTGGACCCCGGTCTCGGTCGCCGCCCGGCGGGCGAACGCCACCGTCGGCCCATCGTCCAACGGCTCGGGCTCGGCGCCGCCGGCATGGGGGCCCTGCGGGGTGATCGCGAAGTACCTGGAGAGCGTCAGCTCCTGCAGGCAGACGATCTGCGCGCCCTGCTCCGCAGCGGTCCGGATCCCGGCCAATAGCGCCGCCTGATGCTCGCCGGGATCCGGGCGCCAGCGCTCCTGAACGAGACCGAGTCGCAGCGGCGACCGCTCGGACTCGCGCGTCCGCGCCGGCGAGGCCGGCGGCGGCCCGGCCACGATCAGCTGCGGCCGGTCAGCCATCTGCGTCGGTCTGCGGATCGTGGGCGACCGGCACCTGCTGGGTGATGCAGTGGGGCCCGCCGCCGCCGTAGGCGAGCACGGTGCCGGGCACCGGCACGATCTCGCGGTCGGGGTAGGCGGCGGCGATGATCGCCAGCGCCTCGGCGTCGCTGCCGGCGTCGCAAACGGGCACGATCACGCCACGATTGCAGATGTAGAGGTTGAGGTACCCCGCGGCCACGCGCTCGCCGGCGACCTCGGCGTAGGGCAGATGCGGCAGCTCGGTGACGGTCACACCGGCCGCCTGCAGGCGGGCCCGGTTCTCCTCCCCGGCGGCGTGGTTGGGGTTGTCCTCGGGGACCGTCTGCAGCAGCACCCCGCCGTCCGGCGTGAACGCGGCAATCAGGTCGACGTGGCCGTCGGTGTCACGGTCCTCGACCAACCCGTCGCCGAGCCAGACGATCCGCTGCACCCCGAGCTGGGCGCGCAGCTCGGTCTCGATCTCCTCGCGTGTGCGCGCCGGATTGCGGCTGGGGTGCAGCAGGCACTGCTCGGTGGTCAGCAGCGTGCCGGCGCCATCCGTGAGGATCGAGCCGCCCTCGAGCACGAGCGAGCTCTCCCGGACCTGGTCCCCGAGCTGCCGGGCGATCAGGGCGCCGACGGCGGCATCGCGGTCCCAGGGCGTGAACTTCTCGCCCCAGGCGTTGAAGACGAAGTGGACCGCCACCCGCGCGCCGTCGGTCCCGTAGGTATATATCGGCCCGCAGTCGCGCAGCCACGAGTCGTCAAGCCCGAGCTGGACGATCTCGACGGCCTCGCCGCACGCGGATCGGGCGGCCGCGCTGTCGGGCCCCGGGTTGGCGATCATCGTCACCGGCTCGAAGGCGGCGATCGCGTTGGCGACCGCGGCATAGTCGGCGCGAGCCTGATCGATCTCATCACCCCACAGCTCGGCGCGACACGGCCAGCCCATCAGGGTTCGCTCGTGGGGCTCCCATTCGGCGGGTGTGCGCACGACCGGGAGCCTACGCAATCTCAGGCCAGGTGCTGGCGGTGAGCGACGGCCGCGGCCTGCGTGCGGCCGGAGACCCCAAGCTTGGCGAGGATCCGCGAGACGTGGACGCTGGCCGTCTTCTCGGCCATGAACAGCGCCTCGCCGATCTGACGGTTGGTCGCGCCCTCGGCCAGCAGCGCGAGCACCTGGCGCTCGCGGGGGGTGAGCCCGAACGGATCCGCCGGCGCGGTATGGCCTTCGGCGCCCTCGGAGCTTGCCGGGTGCGCGCCGCCGGCACCGGCGGCGGCGCGCACCCGCAGCGGCAGCCGTGCTCGCTCCCCGAGCGCGCGAACCTCAGCGCTCAGCCAGATGGCACCGAGCTGTTCGGCGGCGGTCAGCGCGAGCTGCGCGACGGCGCACGCCCGGTCCCGGTCGCCGGCCGCCAGCCGGGCCTCAGCCTCGCGCCAGTGCGCGAGCGCGGTCGGGTAGGGGCGCTCGACGGCCGCCCACGCCTGGGCGGCGAGCTGCCACTCGCCCCCCGTGGCCCGGGCGCGCCCACGGGCGAGGTCCGCGCGGCCCTGGGCCAGCAGCGCCGCCTCGACCGGGCCGCCCTCCTGCGCGGCGGCATGCAGCCGGTCCAGGTGGATGCGCGCGCGCAGCAGCGCGTCACGAACGACCCCCCGCTCACGCAGGTCACGCGCGCGCTGCGCCCGGTCGGCCTCCGCGGCGATCCCGGTCGCCGAGACGCGGGCGATGCGGATCACGTCATCGGTGCAGAGCTCCAGGCGGTCCAGGGCCTCGGCCACCGCCGCTCGCGCGCCGTCCAAGTCCCAGCGACGGCGGCACTGCTCGCCCCGCAGGGCGCCGTACAGACCGATCCATTGCGGCTCCTCGGAGGCGATCACCAGCGACTCGGTCGCGTCCAGGGCGCACTCGGCCGCCTCCAGATCGCCCATCGCCAGTTGCTGCTCGGCCTCGCGCAGGTGACGGACGATGAGCACGACGCCGTTCAGGCGTGACGGGGGCGGGTTCAGATGAGCGCGTGCCTCGTCCCACTCGCCGGCCTCGAAGGCCATCTCGGCGACTGCGAGGGTCATCCAGCTGTACGAGTTCACGTGGCGGCGCGACGCCGCAGCAAGCCCCTCGCGGGCGGTGTCCAGCGCAGTCCGGGTGCGACCGAGGACGGAGTACATGTCGGCGAGATTGGAGTAGGCGGTGATCTCGCTGTCCGTGTCGTCGGTCTGACGCCCGACCTCGATCGCCCGCTGCAGGCTCGTGATCCCGCCCTCGGCGTCGCCCAGCGCGACGCGGGCCATGCCCAGGGTGTTGAGCGCCTGGGCCTCGGCCAGCAAGTTGCCGACCGCGGTCGCCTCGGCCAGCGCGATCTCGGCGTCCTGGGCCGCGGGGCGGAAGCGGCCCCGCAGGAACCGGGTCCGGGCCAGCCAGCCGCGCAGCTCAGGCCGGAGATGGTCGGGATCCTCGGAGGGAAGCAGCGCGAGCGCGCGCTCACCGGCCGCCACCGCCTCGGCACCGCGGTTCAGGCTCCAGATCGTCCTGGCCAGCCGGGCGAGCAGCAGCGCGTGGCGGGCCGGCTCGGCCTCGGCGTCGACCTCACGCAGCGCCTGCTGGAGCAGGTCCTCGCTGCGCGGACGGTTGGCGTTGGCCCAATGGCCGTTGGCCGCGCGCAACAGCAGCTCGACGTGATCGATCTCGACGGGCCGATCGGACTCGGCAACCCGCGGCCAGAGCTCCAGAGCGCGCTCGAGCAGGTCCGCCGCCTCCCCGTGCGCTCGTGCTCGTTCGGCCGCCGCGGCGGCGACCACGGTGGTACGCAGCGCCGCGGGCTGATCCCCGGCCGCGGCATAGTGCCCCGCGATCGCCGCGCTGCGGACGAGCTCGCCCTCATTGCCCTGCCCGATCCTGGCCTCGAAGGCGATCGCGAGGCGCTGATGCAGCTCGGAGCGCTCGCCGGGGAGCAGATCGTCGTAGAGCGCTTCGCGCAGCAGCGCGTGGCGAAAGCAGAACCGGGTCTCAGGGTCGGTGAGCAGGATCTGTTCGGCCATCGCCTCGCGCAGCCCGGCCTGGAGCGGGTCTGAGGCCAGTCCGGTCGCGGCGGCGATCAGCGGCTCGGGCAGCGCACGGCCGACCGCCACCGCGCGAGCGGCCCGCTGCGCATCGGCCGACAGGCGCTCGATGCGGTACAGGAACGCGTCGCGCAGGCTCTGGGGGGCAGGCGCACGTCCGTCGAGGCCGACCGCGAGCAGCTCCTCGGTATAGAGCGGATTTCCCTCGCTGCGGGCGAACAGGCGCTCGAGCAGCCCCGGCGCCGGGACGGCCCCGAGGATGTCCTCCAGCGCTTCGCGCAGCTCGGCCTGGTCAAACGGCTCGAGCCGGATGCGATGCGCTCGCTCCAGACGCTCGAGCTCGGCGAGCAGCGGCCGCAGGGGGTGGCGGCGGTGCAGCTCGTCGGTGCGGTAGGTGAGCAGCACCAGCAGGCGCTCGTTACGCAGGCTGCGGGCCAGGAAGGCGACGAACGCGCGGGTGGACCGGTCGGCCCAGTGCATGTCCTCGAGGATCAGCACAACCGGCGCCGACTCCCCGGCGAGATCGAGCAACTCGAGCACGGCCTCGAACAGCCGCATCTGTCCGGCGGGATCCTCCCGCGCCTCCGGGGCCGGCTCGTCCTGGAGGCTGGGCAGCAACGAGGCCAGCTGCGTCCGGCTCCCGGGGGCGAGCGCCGCCAGCGCCGGATGGCGCTCGCGCACGAGCGGGCGCAGGGCGCTCAGCAGCGGCGCGTAGGGCAGCTCGCCGTCGGCCGGCTCGACCCCCTCGCCACGCAGGACGAGCACGTCGTCGGGCCCTTCACGCAGCCCCGACTCCAGCTCGGCGACCAGCCGGGTCTTGCCGACTCCGGAGTCACCGCCGAGCAGGGCGAGGGCGGGCTGACCGGACGCGGTCACCCGGACGGCGTGACGGAGCTCCGCCAGTTCGCCGACCCGCCCCACGAAGCGGCTGCTGGTCAGTCTCGACCGCACGAGCGAAGTATCGCCGCACGGCGGACGTGGTGCGGGCAAAGCGGCTCCACCCGAGGTTGCCGGGGCGGGCCGCCGCGCTGGGGTGGGCCGCCGCGCCGATGAGCTCGCGGGAGCGGGCTTCGGCGAGGAGCTGGTTGAACTGGGGATGCATGGTGATGTCCTCTCGGTCGTTGACAACTCGAGACGACACGTTGAACTGCGACCCCGGCTCCCGCATCGGGTAAACGGTGCGGGCTCGGACCTTTAGCCCCTTACTCGGCGCAGCCGACCCCTTACCCGGCCCAAGCTCGCGTCATTCGGGGGGTGGTCGACTAGCCCGGGCTGGCGTCATGCGAGGGTGTCGACTGGCCCGGGCTCGCGTCATGCGAGGGGGTGGTCGACAAAACGCGCGGGCTCGCGTCATGCGAGGGGGTGGTCGACAAAACGCGACTGGGTGCGTCGTTATTCGCCACACCCCCCTCAGGGAGGCCGCAGACGCCAGACGCCAG
>JAABUZ0100006663.1_pt1 | contig 14313 bp, 11 predicted proteins | sample 5562091 | NCBI WGS metagenome assembly JAABUZ01 (sample SAMN12813069, study PRJNA571459) | rock metagenome | isolation source: Antarctica rocks | place: Antarctica: Victoria Land, Linnaeus Terrace sud | collected 2015-12-21 | reverse complement strand
CATCCTCCTGCTTTAGACCAGCTTTGTCCGCCGGTCCGTGCGGAGTAATATCAGCAACATAGACACCCTTGGCATCCTTCAAGCCCAGCATAGGCGCGGCATCCGCCGGAACGTTCCCTAGTCTTGCGCCCATGTAGCCGCGAGAAACTTTGCCGCCCTTCATCAACTGGTCAGCCACTTGCTTTGCCATGTTGGAAGGAACCGCGAAACCGATACCGATATTGCCGCCCTCGCCGCCAAAGCTGGAACCGCCCGACAGAATCGCGGTATTCATGCCGATCAACTCGCCTTTTGCGTTGATTAAAGCGCCGCCCGAGTTACCGGGATTGATCGCCGCATCCGTCTGGATGAAGTTTTGAATGTAAGTGCCTCCCTCCAGCTTTCGGCCTTTCGCGCTCACAATACCCATCGTGACCGTATGATCCTGCCCGAACGGATTGCCGATGGCGAAACACAGATCACCCACGCGGGCTGTATCCGAGTTTGCAAATGACAAAGTAGGCAGGCTCGTTGCGCCGATCTTAACAATCGCCACATCCGTCTGCGGATCGGCGCCGATCATCTTGCCGGTAAGGGTACGTCCATCAGACAACTCGACTTTCAGCGTGCTTGCCTTATCAATCACGTGATTATTGGTCAAAATATAACCATCATTGGAGATAATCACGCCGGAACCCAGGCCGCGTTCCCGCTGATCGCGCGGACGTCCTTGCCCTTGACCGCCGAAGAATCGTTGAAAAAACGGGTCCGACATGAACGGGTTATTGCCGTTCCCCTGCTGCTCCGAAGCTTTGATCACACGAGTCGAACTGATTTTCACCACCGCCGGCGAGGCTTTCTCGATCATGTCCGCAAAGGAGTTCGATAACGAGCTGATCTTCTGTATGCTCGCATCCGCGTGCTGCGCGCCGGTATCCGCCCGTGCCACCGATACCACGGGCGCTTTTTCATGCGTAGCGACGGCGAACGCCGCAATCAGGCCGCCGCCTACCGATGCCGCTACCAGCGTAAGAAGCGCTGTCGAGCGGCGAAACTGGACTACGTTTGCCATGTCCTCCAAAATCCTTTCTCAACCAGCCGTTTTTCCTAACGGCTGGGTCTTCCTCATTTATTTGACGTTCTAACTTTCATTTCGATTCCCGAAGGCGTTACCGAGTTGCCATCATTTCTTCCCGTCTCTGCCCCGCCTCCGTCCGGAAGGTGAGACCATCACCCTCCGCATTAACATCCACCAGAATGGTCTGCCCATCCCGGATCTCGCCCGCAATGATGCGTTTCGCCAGCGGCGTTTCAATTTCCCGCTGAATCGCCCGCTTTAACGGACGCGCGCCATAATTCGGATCGTAACCATCTCTCACCAGACGAGTGCGCGCTTCGTCCGAAAGTTTAATCTCAATATGCCGTTCCTCCAGCCGAGCCCGTAAACCGGCTAACTGAATCTCGACAATCTGTTTCAGGTGCCCCTCGCTCAAGGCGTGGAACACAATCATCTCGTCCAGGCGGTTCAGAAACTCCGGCCGGAAACTTGCCCGTAATTCCTCCAGCACCGCTTCCTTCATGCGGCGGTAGCCTTCGCCCTCGAAAGCGCCCCGGTATTCCAGGATGCGATGGCTGCCGATGTTGGACGTCATAATCACGATAACGTTCTTAAAATCGACGGTGCGCCCCTGCCCGTCCGTCAACCGCCCGTCGTCGAGCAACTGCAGCAAGGCATTGAATACGTCCTGATGCGCTTTCTCAATCTCATCGAAAAGCACCACGGAATAGGGCCGCCGCCGGACTGCCTCCGTTAACTGCCCACCCTCGTCATAGCCGACATAGCCGGGAGGCGCGCCGATCAAACGCGATACGGTGTGCTTTTCCTGGTACTCGGACATATCGATGCGGATCATCGCCCGCTCGTCGTCGAACATGAACTCGGCCAGCGCCCGCGCCAGTTCCGTCTTGCCCACGCCCGTCGGACCCAGGAACAAGAAACTGCCAATGGGCCGTTTCGGATCTTTCAGGCCCGAACGCGCCCGCAGCACCGATTCCGCCACCGCCAGCACCGCTTCGTCCTGCCCAATGACCCGCTTGTGCAGCTCATCTTCAAGCGCCAGCAGTTTCTTCATCTCGCCTTCCAGCAGCTTGGAAACCGGCACGCCCGTCCAGCGGCTCACGACTTCGGCAATGTCCTCTTCGTCCACCTCTTCTTTCAGCAGCCGCGTTCCGGCAGGCTGACCGGCAACCCGCTCCTGCTCGGCATTCAACTGCCGCTCCAGCTCGGTCAGCCGTCCATATTTCAGTTCCGCCGCTTTATTCAGGTCGTAAGCGCGTTCCGCCTGCGCGATCTCGATCTTGACTCCATCGATTTGTTCCCGCAGCGCCCGCACTTTCTGCACACCTTCTTTTTCGGTCTGCCATTGCGCCTGCAAAGCGGAAGACTGCGTTTTCAGTTCCGCCAACTCTTTCTCGATTCGGTTCAAACGGTCCTTTGAAACCGCATCCGTTTCCTTGCGTAAGGCTTCCCGCTCAATCTCCAGTTGCATCGTGCGCCGCAGGATCTCATCGAGTTCGCTCGGCATCGAGTCAATTTCCGTCCGCAGCTTGGCTCCCGCTTCGTCCACCAAATCAATGGCCTTATCGGGCAAAAACCGGTCCGTAATATAACGATTCGACAAAACCGCCGCCGCCACTAAACCCGTGTCCTTGATGCGAATGCCGTGGTGCAGCTCGTACCGTTCGCGCAACCCGCGCAGAATGGAAATGGTGTCTTCCACGCTCGGCTGGTCCACGAACACGGTCTGAAAACGCCGCTCCAGGGCCGCGTCCTTCTCGATATACTTGCGGTACTCATCAAGCGTCGTCGCGCCAATGCAATGCAGTTCACCGCGCGCCAGCATCGGCTTCAGCAGATTACCGGCATCCATCGCGCCTTCGGCCTTCCCTGCCCCGACCACCGTATGTAGCTCGTCGATAAACAGGATCACCCGGCCCTCGGATGATTGCACTTCCTTCAAAACCGCCTTTAACCGCTCCTCAAATTCGCCCCGAAACTTAGCGCCAGCAATCAGAGCGCCCATATCGAGCGACACTACCTGCTTATCTTTCAAGCCTTCCGGCACGTCGCCGCGCACAATCCGCTGCGCCAGCCCTTCGGCAATCGCCGTTTTACCGACACCGGGTTCGCCAATCAGAACCGGATTGTTCTTGGTTCGTCGCGAAAGCACCTGCATCACCCGACGGATTTCCTCATCGCGCCCAATCACCGGGTCCAGCTTGCCCTTCGAAGCCGCTTCCGTTAAATCACGGCCGTACTTTTGCAATGCCTCGTAGGTGGTTTCAGGGTTCTGGCTGGTCACCCGCTGATTGCCGCGCACTTCCACGAGCGCCTTCATGAGCCGGTCACGGGTCGCCCCGGACTCGCGCAGAATGTTCCCGGTAGGACCTTGGTCCTCCGCTGCCGCTAGCAGCAGATGTTCAATCGAAACGTACTCATCTTTCAGCCGCTTCGCCTGCTCCTCGGCAACCGTAAAGAGCCGGTTCAGCCGCGCCGTCACGTACACCTGATCCGTCCGCGTACCGCCGACGCTTACCTTCGGCAGCTTGTCGATTTCCTGTTGCAAGCGCCGATGCAGCGATTCCAGCGCAACATCCGCCCGGAGCAGAATGGAAGGCGCAAGCCCGCCTTCCTGCTCCAACAGGGCCAGCAACAGGTGTTCAACATCTACCTGCTGATTGCCGTGATTGATTGCAAATGATTGTGCCTGCCGGATCGCTTCCTGGGATTTTTCCGTCAGCCGATTGAAATCCATATCGTCTTAAACCTTCGATTCCAAGTCTAACATCTTAGTGAATCACAGTGCAATAGTTTTAGTCTACTTTACTCATATTTTTCTAACCTTTTTGCGCTACTCTGAAAGCGCTACCCGTCTCTCCTATGCGCCCCTTCGCTGCTTTGATGCTAACTGGTTGTCTGCTTTGTCCTTTTCCTGCTTACTCCTGGTGGGAGAACGGCCATCGGACCGTCGCTCGGATTGCAGCCGCGAACCTGACCCCAGCCGCCCGCGTTCGCCTTGCGCACATCTTGAAAGTTTCCGACACTCCGGAAGCCATTGCCGACGCCTTGGCCACTGTCTCCACTTGGGCCGATGAGGTCAAAAACGAGACTCATACGGGCGAGTGGCATTATATTGATCTCACTTTGCAGGACAGCAAATCAGACATTCTGAGCCGTTGCGCGGACAATAATTGCGTTTCGTCTCGCATTCGCCTGTTTACGACCCAACTCTCCGGACAAAAAGCCGAAGGCAATTGGAGCGAGTTGGATGCTCTTCGTTTTCTGGTGCATTTCGTGGGCGACATTCACCAGCCGCTTCATGCCGTATCCGATGCCGACCTGGGCGGCAACTGTGAACTCCTTGCGCCACCGGTCGGTAATGCCAAGAACCTGCACGCTTTATGGGACGGCGAAATCGTGAACGCCATGAACGCGAACGACCATGATCTGGCCGAAAACCTCCAAAAATACTTTTCCGCCTTGGACGAAGCGCGCCAAAGGGAGTTCTCCAGCGGCGACGTGGACGACTGGGTCTGGGAGTCGCACAAACTAGCCCAGGAGAATATCTACGGCAAGCTGCATATTCCGGTGGAGCCGGTCCGCTTTCCCCATAATTGCGGGGAAGCGCCTCCCGAGATCACGAACTTCCACGCGCCAATCGACACGTTGTATATAGACACTATGAAGCCGGTCGTTCGCGATCAGCTACTCAAAGCCGGACTACGGCTCGCCCGCACTTTGAACGAATCGTTATGACAGAGCGTACCGCTTAATCAACTTACTGCACAAGCACACGCCGGGACAAGCCATCAACGAAGATCCTGCAAAGTCATGGGCGCCGCGAATCAAGCAATCACCGGTTCAACAGCTTTCTGCGCCGATCCCACCGGCAGAGTGACCTCAAACCGCGATCCCTGGCCAATCCGGCTATGCACCCGGATCTCGCCTCCATGCGCTTTCACAATCGCAGCGACAAAACTCAAGCCCAGCCCCAGTCCCTTTTCGGGATTCGGGTCCGGCACCCGATAGAAACGGTCAAAGATATGCGGCAGATGATCCGGCGGAATGCCTACCCCGGAATCCTCCACCACCAAACGCGCATGCGACTCCAGGGACTCCACGCGGGTTTTCACCCATCCGTCCGGCGCTGTGTACTTAATGGCATTGGAAAGCAGATTGGTAATCACGCGTTCCATTTGCATCCGGTCCACCTCGCACCAGACGCGCTTGCTCCCCGGGTGCGTCAGCTTGACGCGATGCACTTCCGCCGGTATTTGGAATTGCTCCACTAAATCCGTCACCAGTTCGCTCAGATCGACTGTCGCTTTGTGCATCGGGATCTGCCCCGACTCCGACTGCGACAACAATAACAACGCCCGCACCAGATTAGAGAGCCGTTCCACGTCCTGCAAAGCATTCTCAATCGCCTCCTGCAACTGCTCCTTACGGGTGGCCGTAAAGAGCGCCACTTCCAACTGCCCCTGAATCGCCGTCAACGGCGTGCGCAATTCATGTGACACATCGGTGGAAAACTGGCGCATCTGGTCAAAAGAAGCCTTCAAACGGCGGCTCATTTCATTGAACGATTCAATCAGGCTATCCAGTTCATCGTTCGCTCCGCGTTTGGCGATTTGCACCCCCAGATTAGACCCGGTAATTTCCTGCGCCGCGTTGCGAACCGATTGCAAGGCCCGCAGCGCCGCTCCCGCCGAATACCAGCTCACCAGCGCGCAGACAAACAGCGCAATGGGAAAAAGAATCAGAAAATTCGTGCGGAACCGCTTCAAGGTGCGGTTATCTTCCGCGAGGCTGCGCCCTTCGGCCACGTACCAGCGCCGATTATGCTTGGTGTCCATCATGGTGCTGCTGATGACCTGATAAGGAGTTCGGTCCGTGCCCATGACTTTCTTTATCACCGGCCCGCGCGCGTGCTTGATCCGCTCCAGCTCGGCCAGAATCACCTTGCGCTCGAACAACGGCTTCAGCGTCGGATCGTTGGAGGCCAGTGCAACCCGGCCCTCGTCATCGGCAATCGCATAAACCTCCTGCAGCCGGGTGGCTTCCGCTTCTTCTTCCGGGTCGGAGTGATCGACGTTCCAGCGCGGATAGCCGGAATCATCAAAGTAAGTCCATCCGCCTTTCAACTCCCCCAGTCGTTCCCGAACCTCGTCGTCGCTCTGATCTTCCAGCACGCCTTTCAAGTTCTTGGTGTCCGCCAAGCCCACGATGGCGAGCACGGCAGTCAGCAAGAGGAGAAATGTGCTGGCAAGCTGAAAACGCAGCGTGCGGTAAAACGTAATCTGTTTCAGCCGTTGCAGGAACATCGCGGCACGCTAGGCAAGTATGCTCTCCGCCGGAGCCGAAGGGACTGTTTCCGGCGCATCCAGCATATAGCCGATGCCCCGCACCGTATGGATCATCTTGGTCGTGAACTTGTCGTCGATCTTGCTGCGCAGATGCCGGATATACACGTCCACGATGTTCGTCAGCCCGTCATAGTCCATGTCCCACACGTGCTCGACAATCATGGTGCGGCTCAGCGGACGTCCCCGGTTCCGCATCATGTATTCCAGGATGCTGAATTCTTTCGGCGCGAGTTCAATTGCTTCGTTGTTGCGCGTCACCTTGCGGCGGATGCAGTCCAGCGATAAATCACCCACTTGCAGGCGCTCGGGAGTGGGTTGGCCCCGGCGCAGGAGCACGCGCGCGCGAGCCAGCAACTCGACAAACGCAAAGGGCTTCACCAGGTAATCATCCGCCCCATGCTCCAAGCCTTTTACCCGGTCATCCACTGAATCGCGCGCGCTCAGAATCAGCACCGGCGGAATCACTTTCCGGTTCCGGATCTTCCCGAGCACCTGCAATCCATCAATGTCCGGCAGCCCCAGATCCAGCACGACCAGGTCATACTCGGTCGAATGCACCCGTTCGACCGCATCGTTTCCGGTGTGGACCACATCCACGGCATAGCCCGCGCTTTGCAAACCCCGCGACAGGAAATCCGCAATCCGCTTTTCGTCTTCAACCACTAAAACGCGCATACACTCTATCTAATCACCGGCAGTGGTGACCGGCGTCGGCATGGCTGTTGCCTTGAAAGATTGCCGCCAGGATCTTCCGCGTGTCTGAAGAAGAGAAAGCGCCGTCATCAGGGCCATCAGCGCAACCGTGTAAGCGATCACCTGCCCCACGCTCAATCGCTCCTTCCAGATGCCGAACCAGCGCCCATAGACCAGTTCAACATGCACCCAGTAAACCAGCAAGGAAGTCGTCCCTAACTGCCGGAACAGACTCGGCCGTGAAGCAGCCGCGAAATTCATCCAAAGATAGGAGATCGCCAGAATCATCAGCACCACGCCCAGCTTAATAAATGTCAGCGCGGGGCTGTCAAGCCAGAAATCGACTTTGGAGTAAATCGAATACGGCATATCCGAAAGCTGACGCGCCGCCATAACGAAGCCTAAGCCGATAGCCATCGTCCAAACCATCGCTCTCCCCAGGTCTTCCCGCGGAACAACTCGAATCATGCTGCCCATCACCATTCCGAAAGCCAAAAACGAGGCCCAGGGGAAAAACCCGAATCCCGTATAGCTCGGCGCGAAGTACCCGCTGATAAAAGCAGGCGCGTGCCAAACGTCAACCGCGCTGACCACCGGCGACAAAGCCGCAATCACCACGCCCAATATCGTGCAGTAGCGGATGCGCTCCACCGTGGTAAAAACCGCCATGGGAGAAAGCATCAGCATGGCCATGCCCATGCAATTCAGAATATCCACCCGCAGCAGCTCGGAAGCCGGACTGGTTGGAAAGCCGAATACATATAGCTGTAAGCGGAATAAAAAAGCCAGCAGAAACAGATATCGCGACCGCTTCAAAGCCGCCGCGATTTTTTTCGGGGCAGCCGTTTGCTGCTTGTCCTGGCTGTCCATCAAAAAAGCAAAGGTGATGCCGGTCAGGAACAGGAACAGGGCTGGCGGCAAACCGCCCGCGAACTGCGACAGCAGGTAAGGCCCTTTATCCCGCAAATCCGTTCTGCTAAAGGAATGGAAGACGTGGCCCTGGAGCATGATAACCGCTCCCACGCCGCGGGTCCAATCAATAAAAGCGAGTCGGCCCGGTGTGTTCTTCTTTTGCTCCATCACTTCAACACAGAAGGAAAATACCGGCTTGCTAACGCTTTTCGGTTGCTCCTGGAGGAACAGTTAACTGAATATCCTGTGATAAATGCGGGATTAGCTTAAGATTGGCGTAAGTCACTAAACGGTAGTTTCCTGACGGCTCGGTAAATCGCTGCTGGACCGGGTTGGCGGAATCCTGAGGAAACCAGATTTCCACCGTTTTCAAACGTTCCTGCGCTTTCTTATCCTTCGGCGTGAGAAGCAGCTTCGTGGTGTCCTTGCCGGCAATCTTCTCGGTGTTCGCGCTCTTGATATCGTAGTTAGCGCTCAACTCTTTTCCGGATGACCCGAAGCCGAGCAGCAGAAACTGATTCACATTCACCGTTCTGCCGACATCATAATTCTGATACTGCTTCAGATTTGGATAATAAATCCGAACGAGTTTGCCTTCGAGCGTCAGCGTTCGCGCCGCTTCTCCCGAGAACTCGATCAGAGCGCGCGTATCGTTTTTTTTCACGCGCTGCATCGTCACTGTTCCGGTTTCCGTCGTGGTGTCATCCAGAATTTTGGTGTAGGTCACCATCTTCAGATCAGCCGTCATGGCTTTAAAAGAGGGCGCGGCCTGATCCATGCGCCGCAACACGCTTTGCGCATCCTGACCATGCAAAAGGAACTGTGGAATCAGCAGACACAGCAGCACCGGAAGACTTCTCATAGCTCTAGGATAAAGACGTGAAACGTTACGGGGCTGTATACGCAATAAAGCCTTTTATTTCTTCCTCGGCTTCATCTTTGATCGGCTCAACGCGGACCACATGCCACTTCTTGCCCGTGCGCTCGCGAATCAAGGCTTCCGCCCGGTTCGCGCGCCGCGCTTCGGCTATGCCTGATAGAAGCTCGTCGGCAATAAAAACCTGATTAGCGCCATGCACCGAAGCGAGAAGAACAACATTAGACGCTTTCGGCTGATCGTGAAACCAATCGCGAGGGATGGCGAAGATAAAAAGCAGAATGAGCGCAACCACAACATCGTACTGCCACGATGCTCGCGGAAAGTCCCAAAAAACCAGACGCCGCCCCAGGGGCTCTCCGTTGACCTCTGCCATCAGGTCAAGTCTAACATTGGGACTCAGTATTTGCGCATGATGGCCAGCACGCGGCCTTGTATCTGCAGATTGTCCGGGTTCACAAAAATGGGCGCCATGCTCACATTAGCGGGCTGCAACCGCACGCGACCGTCCGATTCGGCATAGTAGCGCTTGAGGGTCGCCTCAGTGCCGTCCACCAGAGCCACCACGATATCCCCGTTATGCACGGAGCCGATTTTCTCGACTAACACAAAGTCGCCGCTGCAAATGTGATCGTCAATCATGGATTCGCCCCGAACTTGTAGAGCGTACGTACTCTCATTGCCGACAAAGTCCGAAAAGTGGAGCGTTTCATCATTGGCAATCGCTTCCACCGGCTGACCCGCCGCGATACGCCCCATCAAAGGAATGGCGGATGCTGCTTGCTGCTGGGGCCGCCGTGCTTCCTCCTCGGTAACAAAACGCTCCCCGATCTCGAGCGAGCGGCTGTGATTATAATTCCGGCGCAGATACTGCTTCGCTTCCAGAGCCTGTATATGCTTATGAACAGTCGCCAGGGAAGCCAAGCCTAAACCCGAAGCAACCTCTTCGTAGCTCGGGCTATAGCCGTGATTTTCAATAAAGCTTGACAGGAAGTCCATTACCTCTTTCTGTCTTCGAGTCAACGCCACAATATAATCCTCCGCATCTCCACTATAGGCGAAGAAAGCACGAATGGTCAAGGGCAATTATCCCGACAAGCCCAAAGCGTTCTTGAGCCTGTTGAAACCCTTATGTAAACCTAGCTACGAAGGTTTCAGAAACTCAGCGCGCCAGTTCGGTAGACAAAGGCGTAACTGCATGTAGGACGGAGCAGATGACTGCTGAATATCAGAAACTGATTAACGGTATAGCCGAGTCATTCGGCTGGCGGATTGCCCCTTTTTCTCCTCCCCGGTCTGGGGTGCGCTGAATTTGTAAATTCGAAGCCATTCGCCGGAGTGACGGTTTTCCCTGAGGCCGGGCACCTTCTTTCTGTTCTTCCTGGCGCTTCGCCTACCGCTCCTGTTCTGGAAGTGCTTGGCTTGCGTCATTAAGATATGCACGTCCAGGGCGGACACAGGTTGATGTGAAAGCGAACGCTATCACACGAAAGGACGGAACGGAGCGGTTCCAAGGTGGGCAAAGCGCCGTAAATAGCCAACACAAAAGAGGTTGGCCCGATTGATAACCATTCACAAAAGCCGTGACCGGTGCCGGATACCAGTACGGTTTGCACTCCGAGATTTGGGTGTTGCGGGGAACCAGATTGTACGTACTTGAACCAGATCCTGCGCGAGCAGATGGAAGCCGAGCAGCGCGGCGTGCCAGCGCGTTAATAACAGGGTCAGCTTCAAAGCCCGGCCCGACGAGTGGGCCGGAGAAGGCTGAGGCTCCGAGGGTTTGGCGAGGGTTAGGTGTATTGTTCCGGCAGTGAGTTGACGAGCCGCACGGTTTCCAGGCTGAGGCGGACCACTTGGCCGACAAGGCGGACGATGTATTCGGGGTCATCTTCGCGGTTGGGGTCGGAGCGGATGCCGCTGCGTGCGTCTTCGGTGATGCGGTACTGGTCGATGACCCACTCCAGCGCGGAGCGGTTACCCAGGCGATAGTGGAAAATTTCGGGCGGGATGTTGTCGAGCGTCAGGGATGGATTGACGGTCAAGGCGGTTTTGGTTTTGTCCAGGCGCATGCGCTCGACGCGCCAGGAGAAAGGGACAGCAGAGTTTTCGATGAAGTCCAGCGGCCAGGGTTTCAGTTGCTCGTAATTGATGTGCAGTTCGGCGAGTTGGCGACCCGCTTCGGCGAAGGCGCGGAAGTCCGGGGCGAAGGGAATGCGCGGGAGTTCACGGCGCAAATTTTCAGCGAATTTTTCGCGGTAGCTGGAGTGGTGGAGGATGCCGTAAACGTAATGGAAGATGTTCCATTTGGTGATGGTCTGGTCGCCGTAATGGGAGCGGAATTGATGAAGGGCGGCGTCGGTGATATTTTCGGTTTGTTCAGTGCCGTCGGGTTTGTAGGTATAGAAGGGAAAGCATCTCGCCTTCTCGAACGCAAGATCGTATGCCGGAATTGTGTTTCCAGCGAGGCAACCAAAAGACTGGCGATTACCGATTCCAGCCACACTAATCAGTGCGTTCGAACTGTGCTCTGTTGGAAATGCTCGAAAAAGTTAATAAGTACGTTCATTAAGAATTTGATCAAATAAAACCCAGCGTGTCGTAAAGGGTCGGTATAATGCAGTTCTGAGTTTGCCTTTGGTGAAGCTCGCAAACCTTCTTCTTTTTAGTGCGAACTTTAATCCTTCGCTCCACTTGATCCTGTCTCCTTTTACAAAATTATCGATATCCTTCGGGCTACCTGCACGAACAAAACGGTCAATCTCTGAGTTATATAAGTCAATGAGGTTAAGTGCTTTTCTTTCCAACGATAAATAATTAAAGTCAAAAACGAGTTCGTCCCTGCTGGTGTTTAGACCATTCGACAAAAGTTCAAATATGCTGTCAAGACGACTAAAAGATGCATATTCGGATGCCGTTTCAAGAGTCAGCCACTCATGAATTAAATTGGGCTCGATTACTGTCCAGTCGATATTCCGCTGTCGAAGCCAGAAAAACTTTTCGTCCTTCCTCCAGAATTCAGGCACACGATAATAGCGAGTTCGTTTCACGCTTGCGCTTCGGACAGCGACTGTGATGCCGACACCAACCTGAATTCCGAAAACATTGTGCGTGGTACCACTGAGCTTTGGATTTCTTCGCACGTTACCGTGTAAGTCGATATGGTCAATACGGGTGAAGTCCTGCGCTAAGTGCTTGCGCATACCGTCAAAGGCGATTTGATCGACAAAACTGTTATTGGACACGAAGCAGACAATTCCATCCTGTTTGCCTAGGCGATCTGTTGCCCAGCGAAAGAACTTTACATACGCATCAGATAAAGCGTTCTTGTTGGTCGCTTTTGAATCTTTCGTATACGTTTCACTGACACGCTTATCAATGATTGGATACTTGCGGTTTTTGTTGTTGTCGTTTTCGTTCAGCTGACCGACGTTGTAGGGTGGGTTGCCGATGACGACGTTGATTCTGGCTTTTTGCTCGCGCTCGACGCGCTCTGTATTGCGCTCAGAAAACAGTGAATGCTGGCGTACTTCGGCAAGGTCCAGGGTGTCCACGAAACAGATACCTTCGAAGGGTTCGTATTGGCCGGTCAGTTCGAGATAGGCGTGCTCGATGTTCAGGGCCGCGATGTAGTAGGGCATGAGCATGACTTCGTTGGCGAATAGCTGCTCGCGGTACATGCGGGGCAGGTCGCGCTTGTTCATGCGGCGCATCAGGTGGACGATGAAGTTGCCGGTTCCGGTGCAGGGATCGAGAATTTGCACTTCGGGCGAGGAGAGCGACAAGCCGAACTCTTCTTTCAGCGCGGTTGCAACCGCGTCGCACATGTACTCGACAATGGCGGGCGGGGTGTAGACGATACCGTGCGTGTCGGCCACCTTCACCGAGTAGCCGCGAAAGAAGCGTTCGTAAATGTTGTTCAGGAATTGCTGTTTTTCGCTGAAATCGGTGATGGTCCGGGCAGCACTTTCGATGGCGGAGTAGAAGGGGTGCAGGCTGCGCAGGTATTCGTTGCGGCTGAAACTTCTGCTCACCAGGGCGTCAATGACCTGCTCGACTTCGATGGCGATGGCGTTGCGGCGGGTGAACTCGGGGTTATCGAAGACGGTGCGGAAGAGGCGTTCGGTCAGCAGGTGCTGGATGAGCATTTCGTCCACGGCATCGGGACGGATGTTCGGGTTGAGCGACCCCTGACAGAGTTCGAAGAATTTGGTAAAGGCGGCTTCGAAGCGGCGATTGCTCCCGTGAGCTTCTTTGATCTTTTCCGCAAGACCTCGGGCCAGTTCCGGGACGCGTTCCGCAAAGGCGTTGACGGCCTCATTGAACTCGGCGATAGCGGGTTCGGTGTGAGCATAGAAGCGGTGGAGAAGATCGGCCAGTTCGCGCGTGTCGCCGAGATTGGCTTCGAAGACACGGTCGCGGTTCTGATAGAGAACGGCGCGGCGGGTGTCCTCAAAGATGATGTTGTTGAGCGGGTAGCCACGGCGGATTTTACGCTCGATTTCGCGGTCCAGGTCATCGCGGGAATCCTTGGCTTCCCAGTAGCCGCGAGGGAGGGTCAGGGCATCGCGGAGAGTGGCATCCGGGCGGATGGTGTCTCCCCCGGCGGTACGCGTTCCCAGTTCCGAGATGAGCGTCCAGTTGTGGAGGCGAGCGGAATCGGAGAGCAGCGTTTCAAAAGCGCGGCGGAGGCCCAACTCGTGCTCAATGCCTTGCGAACGAATATCGGCCAGCGAGCGCTGGTACTCCCGGATCACAGGGTGGTTGGGCGTGATTTCGACACTGCGGCGTGTCATGGAAACTCGATTGTAGCGTTTGGCGCGTTACGCGCGGCAGCCAGAAAAATTCAGCGGCCGCGTTGAAATGCGGCGATTTGCCGCTGACGTCCCCAAACAACAATGAGCGCCAGCACCAGCAGCACGAGCGGCATGGCCGGGCTGGTATGGACGACGAGCAGGTGCGTCAGGACCGCCCCGATCATGACGGCAACTAAAAGCGCCGCGCCAATGATCGCCCGCCCCGGAATCAGCAGAAAGATGGCGGCAAGCACTTCCAGCGCTCCCGTGAAGTAACGGAACCATTGTCCGAGTCCCAGCGTGCCGAACATCTGCACCATCGGCGCGGCTCCGGCCAGTTTGGACGCGCCCGCCATGAGGAACATTGCCGCCAACAAGACTTGGATGACCCACAAGGTAATGTTCTTTCCTTTACCGACCGTAGCCGGCATTGTGCCCGCCATTACTTCCGCCATATTGTTCTCCTTAGTGTCTGAATGGCCCGCCTGCGCGGTTTGCCTATTAAGATAACTGGCGTATTGATGTCAAGGCACGGAAGGAGGTCGCAAGTTTGGAGCGAAAAATAGATAGGGAGCCTTAGAATGTCGTCCATCGGACAATGCGGGTTTCGTGTTTACTCGCCATAAGCGCTGA
>JAABUZ0100006662.1_pt1 | contig 14313 bp, 14 predicted proteins | sample 5562091 | NCBI WGS metagenome assembly JAABUZ01 (sample SAMN12813069, study PRJNA571459) | rock metagenome | isolation source: Antarctica rocks | place: Antarctica: Victoria Land, Linnaeus Terrace sud | collected 2015-12-21 | reverse complement strand
GAACAAGACCTGGATCGTCCCGTCATTGACGATCCCTCCCCCCGCTCCGCTGCTCACCCGCGTTCCCGCCGCACCCGTCTGTTTCGTCTAGGTCAGCTCGCGATCCTGGCCGCGGCCCTCACCGGTCTTCCCCTGCCGCGCCCCCATCATCTCTCGCCCGCTCCGTTACCTGCTCTTCCCGATCTCCTCTATCCTACCACCACCCCTCGTCCTCCCGACACCTACCCATGAAAGAGGGGAGGGGGTAGGGGGTGAGGGAGAGATTATGACCGAGGCAGAGCGATACGACGCCATCATCATAGGCTCAGGGCAGGCGGGCGGGCCGCTCTCGACCGCGCTGGCGGGAGCCGGGCGCACGGTCGCCATTATCGAACGGAAGCACGTCGGCGGCACCTGCGTCAACGAAGGGTGTACGCCTACCAAGACGATGGTCGCCAGCGCGCGGGTGGCCTACCTGACCCGCCGCGGTAATGACTATGGGGTCGAGGACGGGTCGGTATCGGTCGACATGGTCAAAGTACGCCAGCGCAAGCGCGACATCGTAGACGAGTTCCGACAGAGCAGTGAGAAGAGCATCACGGCGGCCGACGGCGTCGACCTGTTGAGGGGCGAGGCGCGCTTCACGGGACCCAAAGCAGTCGACGTACGACTCGACGACGGCGGGACGCGCGCGTTGACGGCCGGCACAATCTTCATCAACACGGGCGAACGGCCGGCCACGCCGCCGATAGAGGGACTGGACGGCGTCCCGTATCTAGACTCGACGTCGATCATGGAACTCGATAGCGTGCCGGAACACCTACTGATCGTCGGCGGAGGCTACATCGCGGTCGAATTCGGACAGATGTTCCGCCGCTTCGGCAGCCGCGTCACAATCGTGCAGCACGGCCCGCAACTGCTGGGCCGCGAGGACGCCGACGTCGCGGAGGCGGTCCGCGCGATCCTGCGCGAGGATGGGATCGAGATAGCGCTGCGGGCCGACGCCCGCCGCGTCGCGCGCGGGGACGACGGGACGATTCGGCTCACCGTCCACACCGAGGAGGGCGAGCGGACGCTGGAGGGGTCGCACCTGCTGGCGGCGACGGGCCGCACCCCCAACGTCGAGGCGCTCGGCCTACCGGCGGCCGGCGTGCGGACCGACAAGAACGGGCGCATCGTGGTCGACGAACGACTGGAGACCAATGTGCCCGGCGTCTACGCCCTCGGCGACGTCAAGGGCGGTCCCGCCTTCACGCACATCTCCTACGACGACTTCCGCATCGTGCGCGATAACCTGCTGCACGGGGGGCGCCGCACGACCCATGATCGCCCCGTCCCCTATACCGTCTTCATCGACCCGCAACTCGGGCGCGTCGGGCTCACCGAGACCGAGGCGAAGAAACGGGGCGGAAACGTGAAGGTGGCCACGATGCCGATGAACTATGTCGCGCGCGCCCTCGAGGTCGACGAGCCGCGCGGCATGATGAAAGCGGTCGTCGACGGCGACACCGAGCATATCCTGGGCTTCACGGCGCTGGGGATCGAGGGCGGCGAGATCATGGCTATGATCGAAATTGCTATGATGGGTAAGCTGCCCTACACCGCGCTGCGCGAGGGCGTCTTCGCCCACCCCACCCTCGCCGAGTCGTTCAACACCCTGTTCGGGATGATCTAACGAGGCCTACGGGCTCTGTAAGGAGTATGCGGAAAAAGGGGCACGGGGCCGACAGGAGGCTACGGGGGAGCTACGGGGCCTGCGCCGTAACGGGTCTCCACCGGTTGGCGTAGAGGCGGGCGGCCAGGAGGAGCTTGTCGCGGCGGCCGGTGCGCGCGCGGCGCGTGAACACGTCGAAATCGGCGCGCTCGATCTTCGCCAGGATACCGGCGTAGGTGCGCGCGGCGATGGCGATGGGGAACTGGCTGTCGCGCGGCAAGTGATGGAGCCCGGCCACACCGCGATCATAGTAGTCGCGGGCGCGCTCGACGTGGAAACGCATCAACGCGGTAAAACGCTCGTCGACGATACCACGCTCGAGGTCAGCGCGCGCGTAGCCGAAGCGTTCCATCTCGTCGGCCGGCAGGTAGACGCGCCCGCGCGCGAGATCCTCGCCCACATCGCGCAGCACATTGGTAAGCTGCATGGCGATCCCAAGGTCGCGCGCATGACTCAGCGCGACGGGATCGCTCGCGCCGAGCAGACTGGCCATCGCCAACCCAACGGTGCCGGCCACGCCGTGACAGTACCGCTCCAACGCCGCGAAATCCGGCAGCTGGCGCGGCTCGAGGTCTTCCGAAATGCAATCGACGAGATCCAGGAGGGGCCGCAGCGGTAGGTCTCGGGCGCGCACCACGCGGGCCAGGGCGTATTTCACGGGATCGTCGGGCCGGGGGGGCGCGCCGTCGAGGAGCCAGCGCCGCCATGCCTCTAACTCCGCCGTTACGGCGCCCCGCGACGCCCCGAGTTGGGGCACGTCGGCGATGTCGTCGACGGTGCGGCAGAACGCGTAGAGCGCGAAGACCTCGTGGCGCTTACCCGGCGGCAGGAAGCGGGAGGCGAAGTAGAAGCTGTGCGCCTTGTCGCGAATGATATCCTCGCAGTAGGCAGACGCATAGTCGTGTGCCGGATCGTCTACTAGAGTCCCGCGCATGCGACCCTTACGCTCCTTTTTGACGGTGTTGCACGTCACGCCCGCCCCTTTTCCTCGCGTTGGCGCCGTAGCACAGAAGTGTACCCCAAAGACGTTCGGCGGACAAGCAGGATGCGCCGGCAGCGCCGGCATGCGCGGTTCGTGATCTGCCTGAATAGAGCGGCGCCGCGCCGCTATCCTCTCCCCCGCCCCTCCGCGACCCGTCTCCGCCCGACGCGCTGGGTCAACCCCCGCGCCTGTGTCCGCAACTCCGCGTCGGTGAAGAGCAGGAGCCCTTGCACGATCATCGTGTTCGTCACGAGGAAAAAGATCGCCTCCTCGAGCGGGAGCGCGCCCAGGCGCAGGCCGACGATCCGCGCCGGGTTAAGGGTCCAGATATGGTTGTGGATCGCCACGGCGTCGGCGGCGGAAAAATAAACCGTCGGCGCGAGGGTTCCAACCAGCAGGAGCGGGAGCGCGCGGCGCAAGACGCGGCGGCCAATGAACACCTGCGCCAGGACGACCGGCAGCGCCCAGACAAGCTCGAAGACGAGATACGTATAGTGACCAAACATCGTGACGCGGCGCGATTCGCGCGCCGTCTCTACCCTTTCACCTCTGTCCAGCGTCGCCGCAACCACACGAAAAACAGCACCGTGGCCACGACCTGGAGGATATAGAACAGGTACTCTTCTAAGGGGATGACGCCGATGACGACGCCAAGCACCTGGTGGGCGCTGTACGACCACACCCCGTTGAGGACGATCACGTTGTCCCACGGCGCCGTGTAGACCAGCGCCAGCAGCGACAGGGCGGCGGCGTTGAGCCAATAGACGCGCGGCACGCGCCCACGCAGGAGCGCGAGCAGCGCGACGATGGGCAGCGCGACAAAAAGCCCGAGAAACTCAAAATACGTCACGACCGGTAGATCACGAGAGACTGATGCACAAGGATCGATCTTCCCGCCGGGGTAAGCGGCGCGCGAGTGGTGAAGCCCATGGTTTAGCATACCGGAACGGCAGCGTGGCCATGATGGCGGCGTTGCTGTGCGCCTCGGTCGCCGCGCTGGCGCTGCACGCCGCCTCGCCGTTAGAGCCCGTGGCGGGGATCTTGATGGACCGCACGCCCGTCCCCATCGCCATCCCCCTGTTGCAACTCCTCGGCCCCCTGGCGCGCCCGCTCGCCCTGTGGGGCGCGGCCACGATCGCCCTCAACGTGGGAGGGCTCCTCGCCCTGGCCTACCCGCGCGCCGAGGGCTACCCGGCGCCCCCATCCCCTCTCTCACAGCGGGAGGGGAGAGAGCCTGTACCGGCGCGTCGTTCCCCCTCTCCCGCGCGTTGGAAGAGGGGGATAGGGGGGGCAAAAGCTTTACGCCCACTCGCGGCCCTAGGGCTGCTGATATTTCTCGTCCTGGGGGTCGTGCCCAGTGGGAACCCGCTCGTGGCGGTGGTCCTGGTCGTCGCCTACGCGGGCATGCTCCACGCGCTGACGCGGCCGGCACGATCCAGGCCACCTCATCCTACAAGGGTAGGTTTTTTATTTGGAGGGGGGAGCAGCGATGCTGCTCACCCCTCCAAACGAGAGGTAACACGGAGGGCGCCGCCCTCCGACCCTCCCTCTCTCATGAAAAAGCTACCCCTACAAGGGGGACACGGTAGCTCCCGGCGCGTTTTCCTGGGGCATAACGCGCGCATCATCGCGGGGACGGCCGCGCTCATCGCCCTGCTCTACGTCCAGCCCCTCGTCCACGAACTCCGCACCCGAGTGGCCGGCCGGCCCCTGTTCGACTGGAAAACGCCGCCGCCGCGCAAGCCGGGCTTCGACCTGCCCGGCCTCACGCCGGAGGTAACGCCGGTCGGCGCCTTTTACCAGATGGACGAGGATCTGCAGCGGCCCGACCTCGACGTCGACACATGGACGCTCACGATCGAGGGGCTGGTGCAGCGCCCCCAACAGCTCCGCTTCGCCGACCTGCTGCGCCTGCCGCGGCGCGACCAATGGGTGACGCAACGCTGCATCAGCAACACCGTGGACGGCCACTGGATGAGCACGGCCCTCTTCTCGGGCGTGCCGCTCACCGCATTGCTGGCGCGCGCCGGCCTCAAGCCGGGCGCGACAGCGGTTCTCTTTCGCGCCCCCGACGGTCACGAAGAAGCCATCCCGCTGAGTGTCGCCCTCGACGGCCGCGTCATGCTGGCCTATGCGATGGACGGCCGGCTGCTGGAGCAGGTACACGGCTTCCCCGCTCGCGCGCTCATCCCGGGCTACTACGGCTTCAAGAGCGTCAAGTGGGTCGAGACGATGCGCGTCACGACAAACCCCCGACAGGGCTTCTGGGAAGACGAGGGCTGGTCTCCGCTCCCGGAGGTCCAGACGGTCGCGCGCATCGACGTGGCCCGCCGCGGTCCCGCCGGCCTGCTCGTCGCCGGCGTCGCCTTCGCGGGATCACGCGGCATCCGTGCGGTCCAGGTACGCGTCGACGGCGGCCCCTGGCACGACGCCGTCCTGCATACGCCAACGCTCTCCGGGCTCACCTGGGCGCAATGGCGCCTCATCCTCCCGCCGCGCGCCCTCCCGCCGCGCGGGAACCTCACCGTCCAGGCCCGCGGCATTGACGGTCACGGCCACATCCAGACCGCACAGCGCCGCTTCCAGCAGCCCTCGGGCGCGACGGGCTACCACACGGTCACGATATAAAGGCTAGCGCGGGTTGCCGATGCCCCGCGATCGCGTGCCGTACAGCGTCATCGTCAGGGGCGATGTCGCCCTCACGGCGCTTACGGGCATGGGGAAGGACAACGTCGCGGCCTGCCCCTGTGACGCGACCTTCAAAGTCCCGACCGTTCCGGTTAGCGCGATCGTCGAGGTAACGGCCGTGGCGGCCGGGCAACCGGTCCGCGTCGAGCAGGGCCGTCCCGGTTGCGGCCCCGGGCGAGCCATCGTCACCGTCCCCGTGATCGCGACACGAGTAGCGTCGCGGGGATGCGCCGCGTCCTGGGCGAACCGTCCGTCGAGGCCGATGACGCCGAGGGCGCCGGCAAACGGCGGCCCGCAGGGCGCGTCGGGGCACACGATAGAGGGCTGGCGCTCCGGTTGGCGGATAGGAGGACCGATAGGAACGCGGCGGGCCGAGAACGTGCCCGCGGTCGCCCCGCGCCCCGACGTCGCGTCGCACCCACCGTATGAAAGGACGACGAGCGCGCCGCGCAACACGCCGACGGGACGCACGACGATCGCGACGTCCCGGCCCTGGCGCGCTCCCCTCGTCGCGGCGCCCAGGCGCGGCGGACCAACCCGGTAGGGGACGAACCGGGGACCGATGTAGTACGTGCCTAAAGCGGGACATCCCGCGGACACCGCCGGACGGCTTACTCCCCAAACCCGCGCCGGCGCCGTTGCATTGACCGCGCAGACTCCCGTAAGAACGGCGACGAGTACACCCGCGCGAGCCATATTCTGTCGATAGCGCATAGCCCCTCCCGATTAACCGTGACTATGAATGTACGGCCGGGGACGACGGCCCGAGCACCCCTTGCTCACTATCTTAGACGAATTAGCGCCACAAGGGTAACGACGGACAACGCGGCCCTGCCGGCGCCGCTCTTTCGCAAGCGGCTAGAGACGTACCCGGCGTACCCGGCGTACCCCCTCACCGTGATCATCACCCGGCTGAGTCGATGGGCGCCGAGAGGGCATGCACGTCGTCCTCGATCGCACGCGCCAGCGTAGCGTGATCCGCCCGCGCGTCAAGATAGCGCGGCGCCTCGAGGCGCAACGTCACGCGCCACTCCCTGGCGCCCCCCCCCCGACGCGCGCGCGCGTAGACGAACCCCGCCGGGACGATGGCGACGCGCGTCCGCCGGTCGCGTTGCGCGACCTCGGCCAGCGTGAGGAAACCGGGGCGAAACGGCAGGAAATCATCCTCGCGCCGCTCCATCGTGACGTCCGGGTCGACGTTGGGATAGGCTTCAGGGAAGATGACGAGCAGACGGCCGGCGCGGAGCAACGTCGTCGCGTCATGGAGCGCGCGGCGCAGGTAGCGGCCAGTGTCGGCGGGCCGATAAGCGCTGGTCCCATCCATGAGGGCCGGGCCGTCGGCGCGCAGCACGACCGGCCAGCGCGCCGCGGCGCAGGCCCACTCCATACCGCGCCGCACCCATCGCCCGCGCGCCCAGTCGAGCGCGACGACGAGGTGAGCCGGACGCGGCAGGGCGGAGAGCAGGATAGCGCCGTCGTAGAGGTGGTGGAAGTGCCGCGCCACGATCAACACGGGCCCCGTTTCCGGCACGTTCGCACGCCCCTCGACCGTCACGTCCAGGCGTCGCGCCGACAAGAACCCCGCTCCAGCGCGGATCACAACCCCCGCGACGCCTCTGAACCCCGCATTGGCCCCACGCGACGCCCCTGTCACGAGGCGCCGGCGGAGGTGCGGAGATAAGGGGTTCATCTCTGCTCCATGCCTCCCGTATCTTCGTGACGTGTCTTCGTGACGTGGATAGATCAGGCCCGGCGCACGCGGCCGGCAAGGGAAGCGCCGATCACGGGATCCGCCGGCACGGTTTTGCCCGCTCCGGGTCGCGCCCCCGAGCGGCCCCTCCACACGAGAGAGGCGGGGGCAAGACTGAAGAGGGCCGCGGCCACAGCCGTCGGCCACAGGCCCACGCTCAGGCTGAGCGCCATCGCCCACAGCACATTAGCCACGTAGACGCCGAAGGGCAACCACACGGGCATGCGCCGCGGCTCGGGATCGTCGCGGAAGGGGAAGCGGCTCAGGGCGATGAACGCGAGGCCGGTCCCGAACCAGCCCACCAGGTTACGCAGCGGCATCCCGAAGTACGGACCCGTCTCGTGCCACGTCCAGAAGCTCAGCCCATACTGCGTCGCGATCTTCGGGCTGGCCATGGCGGGATCGAGCACGAGGTCCCACGCGGTCAGGAGCCAGGCCCCCAGCAGCACCGCCCACAGGGGACGCCAGCGCAGCTGACGCCGGCCCACGATGGCGCTCGCGAGCAGATAGGACGCGAAGCCCATATAGAACCACGAGAGCGGCACGCTGTAGGGAACCCGACCGCCCAGCTTGAACCCGAGGAAGTCGGTGTAGGCATAGCCGCCGAAAGGCCAGCCCGTCGCCGTCCCTCTCAATTCGGCGGCGGCCGGCAGCGCGGTCCCGATAACGAAGAAGACGAGCGTCCGACGCCAGCCGAGGGCGTACAGGCCGAAGGCCAGCATCGTCGCCGCGCCGAACAGGATGTGCGTCGCCCCGCCGTGTTGCATGCTGAAGCTGAAAGCGCGGGCGGTGAGCGGGTTGCCCGACCACAATTCGGGATGCGGGATCATGACGACGATCCCGACGAGCCCGAAAACCATGGCGAATATGTGGAGACCGAAGAGCAGGCTCGGCGCCTTGATAGACTTCACAGGGTTCCTCCATCGATGAGATTGCGTCCGCGCCACGTATGCCGGCGCTGAACGGCGCTGGCGACGAGCCGGAGCGCCACCGGCGCGTCGCACAGCGGCGAGAGCCAGTACGTCCACGGCCGGCGGCGGTACGCGCGCGCCATCCCGGCCAGGACGCCCAACCGCGCCAGCGCCAGCACGCCGTTGACGACGAGCGGACAGAGCACCCACCCATCCATCGCGCGTGGGGCCGAGCGGGGAGCAGGCCGCGGCAGCCGCCTCACCAATAACCGCCTCACCAAGAGTATACCTAGCGGCAGCGGCGCCGCCTGCACGAGCACGACCTCGCTCAGCCGCACGAGGCTGCCCCAGCGCGTGTATCGATCGCGCATCGGCAGCGAGCGCGGCCAATTGCGCCACGTCTCGCGCCAGCCCTCGTACATACGCACGGCGACGAGGCCCTCCGCCTCGTAGAAGCCGACGGCGTGGCCCGTGGCGACGAGGCAGCGCGCCACGGTGATATCCTCGCACCGCGAGGCCCGCGCGACGGCGAACGCGTCACACGCCACCAATGCGTCGCGCCGCGCCAGGAAGCACTGCCCGTTGGCCTGCACGTCGCCGACGCGCCGAACGGCGCGACCCGGCGGGCCGAAGCGGTACACCACGGTCGCCAGCAGGGCGGGATGCAGTAACCCCTCACCCAGCCCCACCACCTCTTGCGCCGTCGCCACGCTCAGGGCCGGCACGCCGGCCTCGCGCGCCCGCGCCAGCAGCGCCCGCGCCAGCCCCGGTGCGGGGCGCACGTCGGCGTCGATCGTCAGGACCCACTCGGTGGAGGGGCCGCCCCGCTCCAGCCCGACCTGTAGGCCCCAGGCCTTCCCGTTCCAGCCGTCCGGCACGGGGCTTGCGTCGATCAATCGGACGCGCGGGTCGCGCGCCGCGTAGGCGCGTACGAGCCCCTGTGTTCCGTCGCGTGAGCCGCCGTCGACGACGACGATCTCCCCGACCTCAGCCCCTTGCGCGACCAGCCCGTCGAGGCATGGCCCGAGCCGGTCGCGCTCGTCAAGCGCCGGCACGACGACCGACACCCGCTCGTCTCCAACCGGGCGGCCGTCGTCGTCGCCCGCCACGATCGGTCGCTCGCCCGCCCCACGAGCCATGCGCGCCAACACGCGCACACCCAAAAAGGTTTGGGCGGCGGCTAACACGGCCAAAAGGCGATTAGAGTCGATATTGTCGATATGGCGCCACCATAATGATTGAATAGGGGCAAAGCCGGAAAAGTGGAACTTGGGACCCGGCATGCTGCATTGTAGCCCCTCGATACCTTGACAGCCAATCGTATAGAGATTAAGAGTTACTCATACCCTACTCACCAAACGCGCATCATCGACATCAAGGGACTGCCGACGCACATATGAACCTCTCGCCCTACATGCGCGCGCTGGCCGCGCAAGCCGTCGCGGGGCCTCTCTCGTGGGGCCACTATAGGGGGCTGCCCGTCCTACCGCCGTCGCTGGAGGAGCGGACGGAGTGGCCGCGGGTCACGGTCGTCGTGCCCGCGCGCGACGAGGAGCGACGCTTGCCCGCGCTGCTCGCGTCGTTGCGCGCCCTCGCCTACCCCGATTACGACGTCGTCGTGGTCGACGACAACTCGACCGACGCGACCGCCGCCGTCGCCGCGGCGGGAGGGGCGCGCGTCGTGCGGGGCTTGCCGCTCCCCGAGGGCTGGACGGGGAAGGCCTACGCGTGCCACCAGGGCATGGCCGCGGCTAGCGGCGCGTGGCTGCTGTTTACCGACGCCGACACGGTCCACGCGCCGACCTCGCTGCGCGCCGCCATCGCCTACGCCGAGGCCCGCGAACTGGGAGCCCTCTCCCTGATGACCGGCCAACGCTGCGAGACGTTCGCCGAGCGGCTGTTATTGCCCCTGGCCTATGCTGTCCTCTTTGCCGGCGTCTCGCCGCGCCGAGTCAACGGGGGCGCGGCGGAGGGACGCGTCCGACGCCCCTCGCCCCTCGCCAACGGACAATACATGCTCTTCCGCCGCGAGGCCTACGCCCGCGTCGGCGGACACAGCGCGATCCGCGGCTCGGTCATCGAGGACGCCGCCCTGGCCCGCGCCCTGGCGCGGGAGGGCGTACCCTACCGCCTCTGCCGCGGCGAGAGCCTGGTGGAGGTGCGCATGTACGGGAGCTTGCGAGAACTGTGGGAGGGCTTCCGCAAGAACGCCGCACGCTACGTCCTCGACGACCCGCGCCGCCTACCCGGAACGGCCCTCTATAGCGCGGCGCTCGGGACGACCCTGCCGCTCCTCGCCCGAGCAGCGGCGCGGCGCGAACGACACGCGTCGTCGCTGGCGCTCGCGGCCCTTGGCTATCTCGTGAGCGTCGCCGGGCTCGTGCCGTGGTACCGTCGTTTCGGGGTTCCAGCGGCCTACGCCGCGCTGTATCCGCTCGGGGTCGGGCTGTTCGGCCTGATCACCCTCGACTCGCTCTGGCGCGTCGTCGGCCGGCGCGGCGCGTCGTGGAAAGGGCGCGCCTACCGGTGAACAGGTGAACCTTGGCCGAACGCACCTGCCGCCCGCGCCGCTGCTGGCCGAGATCGCGGGCTCGATGCTGCGCCTGCGGCGGCGCTCACTGGCCGACGACGCGGCGACGCTGCTGGACGCCACCACACCGGCGCCGCGTATCGAGGGCGCGGAGCACATCCCGCCCGATGGTCCCCTGCTGATCGTGGCCAACCACTACCAGCGGCCCGGCCTGTGGATCGGCTACGCCGGGGCGCTCGTCGCGCGGGGCGTGTGGCGGCGGCGCGGGGAGCAAATCCGCGTCACGGTCATCGACCGCGTCACCATTCCGCTCGGCGGACGGCCGGTCGACCTACCGGGCACGCGCTGGCTGTTCGCGCGCATCGCCGTCGCCTGGGACATGATCCCCATGCCGATGGAACATCCCGACTACACCGGGCGCGGGACGGCCGTGCTGCGCTTGCTGCAGACCGTGCTCCCGCCGCCGCGCGGACGCGGGCGCGTCGCGCTCCTCTTTCCCGAAGGCCACCACGGGCATCATCGCCATCTCTCGCCCGCGCTGCCCGGAACGGGGACGCTCACAACGCTACTCAGCGCCGGCGGCGTCCAGCTCCTCCCCGTCGGGATCTACGAGGATGAGGGCGTCGCGGTGGCGCGCTTCGGACCGCCCTTCACGCTCAAGCGCGTCCACGGCGTCGCGCGCGCGGAGGCCGACGCCCGGGCGCGCGCGGCGATGATGGCGCGCATCGCCGACCTCCTACCGCCCGCGATGCGACTACCGCCCGCGATGCGACGCTAGCGCTGCTGTCGCCGCGCGCGCCACCGTATCAAGAGAGGCCACAGCCAGCGCATCAGGATAGTACCGTAGCCGATCACGAGGACGAGGGCGAAGAGGAGGCGAGCGACGTCTTTGCCGCTATCAAACAGGAACAGAGCGATCGATGGAATCACGACCGCCAGGAGCAGCGTAAGGAACGAAATGAGGCGCGTCTGATCGCTCATGAGACCCTCTTTAGGTTATGCAAGAGGCGGGGGTACACTATCCAGTATGACAGAGACCATCCTGACGACCCTGCCCAACGGCTTGCGCCTGGCGCTCCACCCCCTGCCTGCCACGTACTCGGCCACCGTCGTCGCCACGATCGGGACGGGCTCGCGCTACGAGGACGACCCCGACGCCGGGATCTCACATTTCCTCGAGCACATGCTCTTTAAGGGCACGAAGCGGCGGCCGACGGCGCAGATAATCGCCGACACGATCGAGCGTCTGGGCGGCCGGCTCAACGCCAGCACCTCGCGCGAGGTGACCTCGTACTACACGAAAGTGCCGAGTCGCCACATCGACGTGGGGCTCGACCTCATTGCCGACATGCTGCGTTCCCCCCTGCTCGACGAGGCCGAGATCGAGCGCGAGAAGGGTGTCATCGTCGAAGAGATCGCGCAGGGCGAGGACGTCCCGACCGTCGTCGGGGCGCACCAATTGCAGCGCCTGATCTGGGGCGGCCACCCCCTCGGGCGGCCCATCATCGGGTCGCGCGACACCGTCGCCGCCGTCACGCGGGACGCCTTGCACGGCTACATGGCTACGCACTACGCGCCGGAGCGCGTGGTGCTCTCGGTGGCGGGCAACATCGACCCCGGTGCCGTGGCGCGGCGCGCCGAAGACCTCTTCGCGGGCTGGCCGTCCGTCCCGGCCCCGACGGCGCGCCCCGCGGTCTACCCAACCGGCGGAGCGTCGGCGGCCCTCGCGCGCCGCGACGGGCAGGCCCACCTCTACATCGCGGGGCCGGGCGTCCCGCTCGACCACCCCGACCACATGGCCTTCGCGCTCCTCGCCGAGGTGCTGGGCGGCGGGATGAGTTCGCGCCTGTTCCTCGAAGTGCGCGAGCGGCGCGGCCTCGCCTACTCGGTGGGCGCGTCGGCCGCGACGATGAGCGACTACGGAAGCCTGTCCATCCACGCCGGCGTCGCCCCGGCCAAGGCCACGGGCGCGCTGGAGGTGATCATGGGCGAGTTGCGGCGGCTCGTCGACGAGCCCGTGAGCGCGGACGAGCTCGAGCGCGTGCGCGACCACTACGAGGGCGCGCTCCTGCTGGCGCTCGAAGACAGCTACAGCGTGGCCGTGCGGAACGGCCGCTCGGTCCTGCAGCGCGGCTACGCGCGCACGCCCGAGGAGACGCTCGCCCTCGTCGCGGCCGTCGCCGCCCCCGACGTGCAACGCGTCGCCGCCGACGTCACCCGCCCCGAAGACCTGCGCCTCTCCGTCGTCGGCCCCTTCGACGACGTCGCCCCCTTCACCGCCGCCCTGTCGTGAGCGGCCCACGCGCCGTCCTCTTTCAACCGTCCAAACCACATCGTGTGACGCTTTTACGACGCGACAATACGTGATAGGAGGGTAGTCATGGCCGGCTCTATGTCGTCCGCACGCGGCGCGCTGCTGGTGATGGACGTCCAACGCGGGATCGTCGAGCGCGCCGGAGGGACACCACACGTGCTCGACCGGCTAACCGCCGCGATCGCGGCGGCCAGGTTGGCCGCGCTCCCGGTGATCTATGTGGTGGTTCGGTTTCGAGAAGGATATCCCGAGATCAGCGCACGCAATCGGAGCTTTGCCGCGATCCGGGATGCGGGGGCAGCGATGGAGGAGACCCATGACGCCACGGCCATCCACCCGGCGGTCGCCCCGCGAGCTGGCGACATCGTCGTGACGAAGCGGCGGGTCAGCGCCTTCGCCGGGAGCGACCTGGACGTGGTGCTGCGGGCGCAGGCTATCGACCATCTGGTCCTGTCCGGCATCGCGACGAGCGGCGTGGTCCTGTCCACGCTCCGCTACGCCGCGGACCTGGACTATCGCCTCACCGTGCTCTCCGATTGCTGTGCCGACGGGGACGACGAGGTCCACCGCGTCTTGCTCGGCAAGGTGTTCCCGCGTCAGGCGAACGTCCTGACCGCCGAGGAGTGGTCGGCTGCTGGCTGCCGCGCGTAGGTAGACGGAGGGCTCCGGTGTCCTACTGGCCGACTTACTGGCCACCATGGCGGACACATGCGCGGAGGAGCGAAGAGGACGATTCGCCACGTCGGGGTCAGCAACGTGACTCTGGCGCAACTCGACGAGGCGCGGCCATTGTCCCCATCGCCTCGGCGCGCTCTTTCGCCTCGGTCATGGCGCGCCTCTCCGTCACGGCCGTACCGTCCGGGTACACATGAATTATGTTGTGTCCCCTAACTGCAGCACGGCGCGGCGGAGGTGGGCGCGGGCGACAGGGGTGAAGTTCGTGGGCGGATGACGCAAGAGCCTTTCCAGATGGGGGTGGGCGGCGACGACGCCCCAGCGACCGAGCGCGGCGACGACCTGCGCCGCGAGATCGACGTACTCGTTGCGGTAGCGCGCGAGTTCGCCGCTCTCCGCCGCCCACAATAGCCGCGCCGCGGCCCCCTCGTGCAGCGCCGCGTCGGCCAGGGGGTCTGCGGCGTGCAGATTGTTGCAAAAGGCGAGCGCGACAGCGGCCTGCTCCTCCGTTCCCTCGAATAGGGAGAGCACGGCCACGCGCGCGCCCGCGCGCTCGTCGCCCTCCGGGAGCCCTTGCAGGTACGTGCCCACCAGGCGGTGTCGCTTACGCGCGTCGGCCAGACCCGTCGACTCAGGCACGAGGAACGGACCCCAAAAGGTCAGGAAGTCGGCCAACCGGCCCTGCGCGCGGGCCACCGCGAAGTACGCCTCGTCGGAGAGGCGCGGCCACGCGACGGGCGCTCCCACCGACGCGCACTCATGGACCGCGG
>JAABUZ0100006661.1_pt1 | contig 14313 bp, 13 predicted proteins | sample 5562091 | NCBI WGS metagenome assembly JAABUZ01 (sample SAMN12813069, study PRJNA571459) | rock metagenome | isolation source: Antarctica rocks | place: Antarctica: Victoria Land, Linnaeus Terrace sud | collected 2015-12-21 | reverse complement strand
GCGCGTTGACTGCCTGGGCAGCCTCTTCCGTCAGGTAGCCGAGCAGATTGTCCAGGTCCAGGCTGCTGGCGATGCGCAGCGTGATCTGGTACAGGGCATCGAAGTACTTGCCAAGAGAGGGTTCAGGTTGCATATACCACCACTATAGCGAGTGGAGAAGTTTGCCTTCCCTTAATAAGCCAAAGACTCGCTCAACACAGGGACCATGGAGTCCAGGCAGCCACCGCCGCCAAGGAGTATCGGTGGGCAGTCAAGAACCTGCAGAGCGCCATCTCAGATCTCGAGGGGAACAATACCGCGCAGTCCCGCGTAGATCTAAAGCATGCCTCATTCCATCTGCATACCGGCGACGCAGCCGTGCAGCGCGCCAGCGGTTGCCTGGAGGTGCGCCTTCCGGCTACCCGGCACTACAGCAGCGTGGTCACGATATCAACAGAAAGACGTCGCCTTGCCGGCAGACGAGCAGGCGAGAGCATGGGAAGGGCAGCAGCGATTCCATACTGGAAGGCGGATCTGCTGCCGGATTGAACGCATCTTCCCCTCTGTCCTCTATCTCTCGGCGTACGGTGAATGGACGGGCTAGACCGGCGTGGCATCAGTGGCATAATAGGCGGATTCAGCATACGGGTGATCCCAGTGGGAGGAGTTTTAGGTTATGCGCCGAGCCGCCCTAATCGTCATCGTGGCCCTGTTCATTCTCCCGGCCAGCGTACAGGCCAGTTCCTGGCACACGTTTACCAGTAAACAGTATGCCTTTACGGTGCGCTATCCCTCCTCCTGGGCCGTCATCGCCGAATACCAGCCGGGTACCTGGCAACTGACCTCGACGGGACGCACCTCGCGCTATTCGATCACTATTGCTGTGCTGCCTATCAAGGCAGGTCGCTCGCTGGCGGAACTCAAACGGCGCTTTGCCGGCTATGAACGAGCGTCCGGCAATGTTGAGGTGGCTGGCGTGCGCTGGTCCTCCACCTCACTGGGAGGTAAGCCGGCCCTGGAGGGTGTTTTGAGGCTCTCGACCGAGGGCGGCGCGCCGGTCACAGACGGCTTCTACCTGGCTGCCTCGCGCTCTCGTGTGTATCAGATGACGCTGGTCAGCATCGGCAAGGCGCGGCTGAAGTCGGTCGCTAAGTTCCCGGCTATTTACCGAGAAATCGTGGCGACCTGGCGTTTTCGCTAAAGTACGGGCGAAACAGGTGTCCCACACGGGCACTGCGCACATCTCGCGCTAGGGCCCACGCATAATTAACCGAATTTACTCTTCTTCGGGCGGGTCTTCCAGCCGTGTGTCTTCGCTCTGTTCCATGTGCTCGTACGCCTCTTTGAGGAACGCGCCGAATTTGCTCTCGGTCACGCTGTGCGTCACGGAATCGAGCCCCTGTTTGATCTTTGGCTCCAGCACTCCTTCCATCCAGGTACGGGCCATTATTGAGGCATCTTCCGTTACCGACTCAGGAAGGAAATCCCGCACCTTCTTCAGGCTGTCCGGTAGCACCTGCTCAAGGTATTCCAGCGGATTACTGTGCGGTGGGGCCTCGGGCGGCGACAACCGCGGGGTACTCTTGCGACCAATCCAGAGCCCTGCTGCCAACCCGGCGCCCGCAACGATGCCGGCGGCCACCAGTGGGTAGTGTTTGATCGTGCTGTTCACGTCAAGCTCCTCACCCGTCAGGTCCTCGAAGAGGGTCGCCAGGGACTGCGCTATCTGCCTGCTCTGCTTGAAAAAACCGTCGAATGCGTCTGAATCCATCGACTAACTCCGTATCTCATCATAGCCCCTACGGCGAGCAGTTGCGACCTTGACGGTTCTCGCGCACAATGGCTACAATCCAGCTTCGAATTGTCTGATGAACTGCTCGTATCGGGAGAAGAAACCGGCTTGAATTCTGTTGGTCGTTTCGTGGTTCGGCAACGCGCCGCTGTGATTCCATTGGCAACGTCTGGAACAGGGGTATACGCTCCACGACGCGCTCCTCTCCGGCGGCCGGACGCGGGTGCGACCCATTGTGATGACGGCGGTCGCGACCATCCTGGCGCTGATGCCGCTGGCTGTGGTGTGCAGCAGTGGCGGTTTGATTGCCGCCAACCTGGCCACGGTGGTGATCAGCGGTCTGCTGACCAGTACCGCGCTGACGCTGGTCGTGGTGCCGGTGGTGTATAGCCTGTTCAACAGCTTGCGCGGCCGTATGGACGGAATGCTGCGGTGGACCAAAGGTAAACCACTTTCGGCACAGGAGCTAGAGGTGACAGCTGCTGCCGCGCCACTCTCCCGACGGGCCTCGGGAGTTGCCTTTACTCCCGACGGTTAGAGACACATCATTCTCCTCCGCCCAGATCAGCACCGCGAGCGAATGGTGGCTGTATGCCCTCATGCCCCAAATCTTCCTTGCGGAGACTTCGCTTCGTCGTCAAGCTGCTATGCTCGTCCATGACGCTCCTGGTGCAGAAGTACGGCGGCAGCTCGCTCAAGGATCCGGAGCGAATTGACGCCGTGGCTCGCGGTGTCGCGGAAGCGGCCAGACAGCGGCCCCTGGTGGTGGTGGTTTCGGCCATGGGAGACACCACTGACCGCCTGATCGATTTGGCACGGCAGATTAGCAGCCATCCGGACAGCCGCGAGATTGATATGCTGCTCTCCACCGGTGAGCAGGTATCAGCCTCGCTGCTGGCCATGGCGCTGCACGAACACGGCTGCCCGGCCGTCTCTCTGTCTGGATGGCAGGCGGGTATTCGGACCGACAACCGCTTCAATACCGCGCGAATCCGAGGGATCGATACCGACCGCATTCAGCACGAGTTGCAAAACGGACGGGCGGTGATTGTCACCGGTTTCCAGGGGATGGGGAATGAGACCGGCTGGGAGGAGATGACCACCCTGGGCCGAGGAGGCTCGGACGCGACGGCAGTGGCGCTGGCGGCCGGCCTGGGTGACGCCTCGTGTGAAATCTACACCGACGTTGAGGGTATCTTCACGGCCGATCCGCGAGTGGTCACGGGAGCCAGAAAACTGCCGGGGATCACCTATGAAGAAATGCTTGAGATGGCTCAATATGGAGCACAGGTGATGATGCCACGTTCGATAGAACTGGCCCAGATCTGGAGCGTGCCACTGGAGGTGCGTTCCAGCTACACCGCTGCGCCCGGGACGCGCATTGGAGCAAGTATGGAGTTTGCTAATCGCGTGGCAGGCATCGCCCATCAGGCGGCTATTGCCAAAGTGACCTTTGTGGGCCTCGCCGATCGACCGGGTGTTGCGCAGGCCATCTTTTCCGCACTGGCACGACGCCACATTCCCGCGGATTTGATCGTGCAGAATATCGGACACGAAGGACGCACCGACCTCTCCTTTACCGTTCCCCAGGATGACCTGGAGGAGGCCCTGGCGGCTGCCGCAGAGGTACAGGGCGCGGTGGACTCACAGCAAGTCACCTCGAAGGCGAGCCTGGCCAAGGTATCGGTGGTAGGCGCCGGGCTGGCCTCCAGTCTCGATTACGCCTCGATCATGTTCGGCGCGCTCGGTGCGCTGGGTATCAACATCGACATGATCTCTACCTCCGGTATTCGCATTACCTGCGTGATCGAGGGGGAGCGCGTGGAGGAGGCGGTTCGTGCGTTGCACGACGCTTTTCATCTGGGAGAGGAGCATACATGGAACGCTTCCGCGTAGCGGTCGCCGGCGCCACGGGCTTGGTGGGGCAGACCATCCTGCGCGTGCTCGAGGAGCGAGATCTGCCGATCGGAGAGCTGCTGCCGCTGGCCTCCGAGCGCTCGGCTGGCCGGACCATCACATTTCGCAGTGAGCCGGTGACGGTTCGACTACTCACCGAGGACGCCTTCGCCGGCTGCGATCTGGCGTTTTTCTCGGCGGGTGCCGGGGTGAGCCGGCGCTTTGCCCCGGCCGCGGCTCAGCGCGGCGCCCTGGTGATAGACAACAGCTCGGCCTTTCGCCAGGATAGCGAGATTCCTTTGGTGGTGCCGGAGGTCAACGGACACCTACTGGCCGGCTATCACGGCATCGTGGCCAACCCCAACTGCTCGACCATACAAATGGTGGTGGCGCTCCAGCCGCTTCATCGCGCGTTTGGGCTGGAGACGGTCATTGTCTCGACCTATCAGTCCGTCTCAGGCTCCGGCGGTAAAGGGGTGCGTGCGCTCGACCATGAAATTGCCACGGGACAGCGGCGCCCCGACTCACCCTATCCGCACGCTATTGCGTTCAATGCTCTGCCCCATATCGATGTCCTCGGAGAGGATGGGTGGAGCGGTGAGGAACGCAAGATGATGCTGGAGACGCGCAAGATCATGGATTTGCCCTCCCTGCATATAGTGCCTACCACGGTACGTGTGCCGGTCCGAACTGGCCACTCCGAATCGGTTTACGCTCAGTTCACGCGTGAGGTACGCTTGCAGGAGGCTCGCGAAATACTGGCTTCAGCCCCAGGCGTTGTACTGGAAGATGAGCCGGCCGCCGATCTCTATCCCCTGGCGCTGCGCGCTGAGGGCCGCGACGAGGTGTTCGTGGGCCGCCTCCGCCAGGATCCGATGGACCAGCGAGCGTTCGCTTTCTGGGTGGTGGCCGACAATCTACGGAAGGGCGCGGCCACCAATGCGGTGCAGATAGCCCAATGTGCTCTACAATTCGGCGCCCTCGGCGTTCAGGTATCAGGAAAGGAGACGTCGGTCGGAAGCCCGCGCTAGCCGCGCCGGCCGGCACACAGCATGGCTGATTGGGGATTCGCCACACGTGCTATTCACGTGGCACAGGAACCCGAGCCTATCACCGGCTCGGTGATTACACCGATATTCCAGACCTCAACGTATGCCCATACCGAACTCGGCATCCACCGTGGTTTCGAGTACTCGCGCACTGATAACCCCACCCGTAATGTGGTGGAAGAGGTGGCGGCATCGCTGGAGCGTGGCAGGTATGGCCTGGCCTTTGCCTCCGGAATGGCAGCCGAAACCACCATCATGCACCTACTCAAGCCGGGCGATCACGTCATCGCCGGTAATGATTTATATGGCGGTACCTATCGGCTCTTCAGCCGGGTTCTGGAGAAGTACGGACTGGAATTTACCTATGTTGATCCCTCCGATTCGCAGCGAGTGATCGATGCCATGCGGCCGGAGACCCGGATGGTCTGGGTCGAATCGCCCACCAATCCGTTGTTGAAGCTGGTCGATATCGCGGCCGTGGCCGAGCTTGCCCATCGGGGGAATGCGCTGTTGGTGGTCGATAACACCTTTGCCAGTCCGTACTTTCAGCAGCCGCTGAGCCTGGGCGCCGATCTCGTGGTGCATAGCGCCACCAAATATCTCGGTGGCCACAGTGACCTGGTGATGGGCATGGTGGTGCTGAACGACGACGGTTTGCACGAGAAACTGAAGTTTTATCAGAACGCCATGGGCGGGGTACCTGGGCCGTTCGACTCCTGGCTCTTGCTGCGCGGCCTGAAGACGCTCGGCTTACGCATGAGACAGCACGCTTCCAATGCCATGGCCGTTGCTTGCCTGCTGGAAGGCCGTCCCGGCATCAATCGCGTGCTCTATCCCGGCCTGCCCAGCCATCCGCACTATGATCTGGCGCGTCGACAGATGTCCGGCTTCGGCGGCATCGTTACTTTTGACCTGGAGGGGGGTGAAGCGGCCTCGCGCCAATTTCTGTCGCGGACCAGGCTGTTCACCACGGCTGAAAGCCTGGGCGGGGTAGAGTCGCTTGCCGACCACCCAGCTATCATGACCCACGCCTCGGTCCCCGCCGAACTCCGCGAGCTCGCCGGCATCACCGGCGGCCTGATTCGGTTATCGGTGGGAATTGAAGAGGAGGAGGATTTGCTGGAGGATGTGGAGCAGGCGCTAGGGTAGAGGCTCTGTTCGCTGGCCCCTTTTAGGGGTTCAAGTTTCCAATTGCTCGCTGAAAAACTTCAGTGTTCGCCGAATGATGTGCCGGGACCGTTCATCGTCATCCGCCGTATCGAATCCGTGGTGACCGTTGGGATGCGTCATCAGTTCCAGGGTGGCGCTGTTGTCCAGGGCGGTGGCCACGAAGTTGTCGATTGATCGGTTGAGCCAGGGCTTGTCCTGACCGGCTCTGACTATCAGAATCGGTGGGAGCTGTGCCGGGTTCAATCCGAGGTAGTGAACCGGGGAGAACTCCTGCAGGTACTCATCCGATATCTGGGGAGGAAAGACTGCACGCGACTGCTGTAAATCCATCACGCCGTAATAGGTGGCTACAGCGAGGATGAACTGAGGCGAGTCGCGCAATACGGTGCGCAAGGCGTATGGCGGCGCGCCGGAAAAGGCGAAAACGCCCATGCGGTGTCCGTCAATGTTGAGCGCCTCTGCGTGCGTGTGCACATAGCTGATGAGTGCGTCTACATCGGAGGCCGCTTCCGGATGTTCGCCAATCGGGGCAGGATGCCAGCAGGTGACCGCCGCCATCCCTGAGCAGGCCATGAGCTGTGCCCAGGAGACAAACACCGCTGAGTCCTTGATGTGCCGCATGAGATCTTGGGGCGCTGGACCCGGAATGAGCAGGACCACCGGAGATGGAGAAGCCGGACTCGCGGATGGCGGATAGTAGACGTCCAGTTGGAGGTCCAGGCCGTCGACGGTTTTGTAGCGTATGTTTTTGAGGACGGTCACCTGGTCCATAGTGGGGAGTCGGTACACAACCGGTTGCTCTATCAAGGCTCGCACGTCTGCCATGGTTAAGTCTCTCCTTGGGGACTACGTTGCCGCCATTGATCTATCTTGTTCTCGCCAACCGCCCTTGGGCAAGGGCAGAGGTCAGGGACCAGCTCAAGGGGTGGAGACGCCCAGGAGCCCGATTACCCGAAGAAGTCCAGGTGCTGCTCGTATAACCGCGCTAAGCTGAAGAGCGCGAGAGCCTACTCCTCGTTGAAAGGACACGCCATCATGGCCACAGTTCCTCCCTTCCAGTTCGGGATTAGCGAGTTCACCACCTGGCCCTGGAACTTTGAGCGGGATGTGGAGGGCTACTCTCGTCTGGGCGTGGACGCTATTGAGGTGTGCGATTTCAAGCTAGACCAGAAACGTATCGATGTGCAGTTGGCGATGATCGAGCAGCATGGCCTGCGCATCAGCTCGGTGCAGCCCTCGGTGCGCACGCTTTTCCCCAGCAGCTCTCAGCCGGAGCCGAAGGACGTGACCGAGCGCATGAATCGGTTTCAACAGACCATCGAGCATTTCGGCGATACGGCCTCGGGCCTCCCTTTTGTGACCAATACTGGTATCCCGCCTGACGGCAACATCCAGCAGGTGCTGGATACGGCGGTGGACGAGTATCGCGCCGTGGCGGACTTCGCGGCGCAGCGCGGCGCGCGCGTTGCATTGGAACCGCTCAACGCGGCCATCATGAACGTCGAGTCGGCCATCTGGACCCTGGAGCAGGGTATGGAGCTGGTCGAGGCAGTCGATCGTCTCAACTTCGGCATCTGTCTCGATGCCTGGAACATCTGGCAGAACGCCGGCATCCTCGACGCAATTCGGGCCTGCGGCGACCGCATCTTTATCGTGCAACTCAGCGATTGGCGCACGCCCCGCTCGTTGCAGGATCGCCTGATACCAGGCCAGGGCTCGATTCCGCTGCCACCGATGCTACGCGCCATTCACGAGGCCGGCTATCGGGGTCCGTACGTCGTCGAGATCTTCTCAGGCGACGTGCCTGACTCACTCTGGAAGGGCGATCTGGAGCGGGTCATCACCCAGAGTCGAGGCGGTGTGGAGCGGGCCTGGGAGAAGGCATTTTCCAGCCCGTAGGAAGATCTTCAGGGGAGCCGCCAACTCTCCAAGACTCCAATATTCCTACTCCGGGTTTGGGGCTTCCTGCTCCACTGCGCTCCCATTGGCCAGCGCGCCGTACGCCCGCAAGCTCTGGTGGAGTGACTCCCGGAAGAGTGCGTCATCCAATGAGCCGAGTTCGTGCCGGTTCGCTTCGGTGATTCGGTCCAGCACTTGCTGGCCTTGCTCGGTGAGTGAGACCAGGGCGCGCCTCCTATCATTCCGGTCCTCTCTCCGACCGAGCAATCCACGCTTGACGCAACGATCCACCAACAGGGATGCGCCGTGATGACTGATCTGGAGCGCGTTCGCGACTTCGCCGATCGAGACACCCGGATAGGAACGGTGACCGCGAACGATCAAAAGCAATAGGTGTTGCTGTGGAGTGATGGCGGCCAGACGCGCCTGCTCCTCAGAAAAATGAAGAAAGCGTCGGAGCGCGCAGCGGAAGTCTGCCTGATCCCGATATTCCACATCGATAAAGGCGGAAGGGGGAAGTCCGCCGTGATCCGTGATGCTCTGACTTGCCATGCGTATCTCCCCTGTACCAGGGCAATCTCACCAGTGTATCTCATTGCTATCGTAGACTTTTCTGCCTCACGGCACAACTTGATCACGTCACGATATAATCATCGTAAGGCACAAAAATTGCATCGCACGGTGGTCGTGTGGCGATAGACCCGGATCAGTTCCGTCGACTTACGTCGGACCCTATCTCGCCTTTTGGAGATATAGCATGGACGATCTCGGTTTTCTGCTCGGCCTCAATTACTGGCCGCGCCGCAAAGCGATGTATTGGTGGAAAGACTTTGATGCAGCCGAGGTAAATGAGGAGTTCGCCCAAATTGCCGAGCTGGGAGTTCGTCTGGTTCGCTTCAGTCTGATGTGGGAAGACTTTCAGACGGACTCGCACGTGGTGGATACCGTTCAACTCGGCAATCTGCAGATGGTGATGGACCTGGCGCAGCAGCATGGCCTGCTCGCCACACCGACCCTGCTCGTCGGCAACATGAGCGGAATTATGTGGTTCCCTCCCTGGGCCTTCACGGAGCGAACCAGGCGGCAAGGGCCGCCGCAGATCACGCTGGGAGAGTATACTGATCGCCAACTGCGCTCGCCGTTCGACGATCCAGCAATGCTGCAAGCGGAGGGGCTTCTGGCTCGGGAGGCGGCGCCGGCCATTGCCGGCCACCCAGCATTGCATAGCTGGGATCTGGCCAATGAGATTGATCAGGCATACATGCCTACCGAGCCGGACGCGGGCAGGCGGTGGGCGCACTTCCTCTCCCAAAGTATTCGTGCAGTCGCACCCGAGACACGCGTTACTTACGGTGCTCACTCGCTTTCCCTTACCACCCGCGGCCTGACGCTTCCAGATATAGCGGCCAGCCTCGATTATCTTTCGATGCACGGCTATCCGATCTACAGTGATGAGGCGCGCGATCCGCTGGATTCCGAGTTTGTACCGTTCATCACTACTCTCACCGGGCAGTTGGGCAACAAGAAGCCGGCCTTGATGCAGGAGTTCGGCGTCCCTACCGCCCCACCGGGCGAGCCATCACACACGATCCAGGATGATTTTCTTGGCGAGATGCGATCGCAGATCCTGGCGAGTGAAGAGGATGCGGCCACCTATTATTCCCGGGTACTCGATCGTTTGTGGGAAACCGGGGCGATGGGAGCCGTCGCCTGGGACTACGCTGACTACCCACGGGAGTTGTGGAACAGGCCGCCGCTCGATCGAGCCAAGCGAGAGCGGTCGTTTGGTGTCTTTCGCGCCGATGCGTCGCCCAAGCCGGCCGCTGAAGTGATGGCTCGATTCGCTCACGACATGCGGAGCGGAGCGATTGAACAGCGACTTGGGCCGTGGGGCGACAAGGCGGTACGACTGGAGGTCAACCCAGACCTATACTATCTGCATCCGCGAGAATCGTTCCGCGATGCCTATGGCGCGTACCTGCGGGAGGTTGATCACATGACGCGATCCGCGACCCAGAGCGAGAGTCGATCGATTCTCGAGAGGTCACGAACTGGAGCAGAAGGAGAGAGAAAACGATGAGCATTGCTGAAGGCATAGGTAGCAGCGAGCGGGTGGCGGTCTACGAAGTTCCCGATAACGAGCTCGCGGTGGGAAGTACGCTGGGTGGCCCCAAGGCCACTGCCATCGTCAAGGCCAATGGGTCCATTGAGAAGGTCTTCAGCCCGGACATGGGAGAGGTGCTGCTGGGCACCTTCATCCTGCGGCACTATGACGCTGTTACCGGCATGTGGCTGGTTCAGAACAAGACCGGCACCTTTGTGATCCATCCTGAGCACCAGGAGCATCTGTTCTCCCTGTCGAATGGGGTCGCGGTCCACGAGACGGTCTTCGTATTGAGTGGGGAGCCGGAGCCAGATGGTGCGGTCGATCCACCGGGAGTGTACCAGTCGGTCGAGCTACGCAACGACGGCGCTGAGCGCGTGGGAATTGTCACCTATGCTTTTGCGGTCCTGCGCGGCGATACCGACCACGATGTCGCTGCCTCCTTCGATGAGAAACTGGGTGCGATCGTCGCCTGGAACGCCGGTAAGCCCAAGCAGGCGCGGATCGTTGGTTGTTCAGAGCACCCGGAGAGCTTCGAGACCACGCTGAACTACGCCAAAGCGGTTCAAGAGTCCTGCCCCGGGCCGCTCTCCGGGGAGACCGATGCGCCCGAGGATCCGCTGGGAGCTCTCCAGATAACCCACTGGATTAAGCCGGGCGAGGTTGTGCGTTTCTTTTACCTGCTGAGCTTTGGCGAAGGGCGCGACCAGGCCAAGCGGAACTATCGAGCGTGTCCCGATGCCGACGAAGGGCTGCGCCGAACCAAAGAGCATTATTCTAAGGTGCTCAGCCACTCGGTGGTGCTGACGCCGGATGTCCACGTGAATCGCGGCGTGCTGTGGGCCAAGGCCAACATGCTCCGCGTCCAAACCAAGGCGGCGACCGGCTGGTGCTTTGTGAATGACCCCACGAGGTCAAATAATAGCGTGGGGCGGGACACTGCCTGGTTTGGCTTTGGCGCGGACTATCTCACTCCTAAATTTGCCCGGGATGCCCTGATCGCGTACGTCCAGCGGCAAGAGAAGAGCGGAATGATCGTCGAGTATTACGATATCCGCACCGGCCAGACCCATGATTACAACCTGAACATTAACGACAACACGCCGCTCATTATCCTGGCCCTCTGGCACCACTACAACACCACTGGCGATGAGGCTTTTCTGCGCGAGGTCTATCCAGCGGCCGTGAAAGCCGCCCGGTACATCCTCTCTCAGCGCAACGATCAGGGGCTGGTGTGGTGCACAGCGACCGGAGAAAGCGACTGGGGGATCTGCAGTTGGCGCAATGTCATCCCGAACTACCGCCTGTCCGGCGCTGTGACTGAGGTCAACTCGGAGTGCTTCGCGGCGCTGCAGACGGTATCGCACATGGCCCGTGTCCTGGCCAAGCACCAGGAGAGCGCCGAGTTTGCCGGCGAGGCGGACCAGCTCAAGGACGCCATTAACCAGCTATCTGTGGAATCCCGACAATGGCCTGTACTACCTGAATATCGACATCGACGGTCACCCGCGCAGTGATGTCACCTCCGATCTAGTTTTCCCGGTGATCTTTGGAGTGGCTCCGGAGAAGACGGCGGCCGCGATCATCAGTCGGCTCAGCTCTGAGGACTTCTGGACCGAGTCGGGGATCCGCACCACTCCGCGTGATTCGCCGATGTATACGCCAAACCTTGGCTGGGGCTTGCTTGGCGGGGTATGGGTTGGCGTGTCCTTTTGGTATGCGGCCGCGGCGGCCAAGTATTCGCCGGCCTTTATGGCCCATGCGCTCAGCACCAGCTTCCGGAACTATTCGGCCGATCCTCGCCGCAACAACACCGTGCCCGGCCAGTTTTCCGAGTGGCTGCACGGCGAGACGCTGGTAAACGAGGGCATGATGCTCTCTCCGTGGTTTCCGCCTCGCTACCTGTGGGCGGCAATTGAGGGCATGGCCGGCCTGGATACCGCGGATGGTACGGTCAAAGTTTCGCCCCGGCTTGCCCCCGATTGGAAGTGGCTGGGAGTACAGAACCTCCCATATAGAGGTGACAATCTGACCTGGTTCGCTGTGCGCATGCCTGACGTTCACATCTACACCAACTTCCCCTCCCCGGCGCACGATACTCCGTATGTGGCCTACGAGGAGGACATTACTCCGCACGTCCGTGTCACGGGCGACTCGGTCTGCGCCATCGGGCTGCGACAGGGACAGAACCTGCTGCTCTTCGCGGGTAACACAGACAACCGAACCATTACCACTGCCGTCGGCATGCAAGATGGGGTGAGTGGGTCGTACCGGCTGCGGCGGTATGACAGTCTGTTCAATGATTGGCTGGAAGACGAGAAGCTCGTATCGGCGGAGGAGGTGGTACGGGGAATGCCCGTCAAGCTGGAGCGCCGCGGCTTCTGCCTGCTGGATCTCCGACAAGAGGTCTAGGGCCAGCGAGGCGGGCACCCGCGCTACCAAACGGCTTGCTTCACCTTCCAGGGGACCGAACATCACAGTGAGAGGAGGGCGTACCCAAGATGGATCTGATGGAAAAGTTGCGTCCACGCGAATCGGTTCTGGGCGCGATCAAAGATATGGTTCCCAGATACATCACGCGTGAAGGCTTGGTACTAGAGCACCACATTCGTGAGGGACGCTTCCAGCGCAGCCTGGCGCTGGTGGCGGCTGTGTCCAGCCTGTTGAGTGGGCTGGAGGTCACCTACGAGCACTACCGCGGCAGCTACAGTCAACAGGTGATGTACACCCCTGTGGTGATCAGCCTGGTACTTACCATCACCGGTGTCTGGGCCGCGTTTAGCCGCTGGGCAGCGCGCGTGGCTCTGCCCATCGTCTCGCTCGTGACCATGCTTGATGGATTGGTTGGCTTCTATTTTCATGTGCGCGGTGTTGCCCGGAAGCCGGGCGGTTGGCGTATTCCGGTCATGAACCTCATCATGGGTCCTCCCGTGTTTGCGCCGCTGCTCTTTGCCTTGAGCGGATATCTCGGATTGATCGCCTCGCTGCTGCGGCGGGAGGACGATCCCCAGCAAACGACGCTCCCCGGTCTGCGCCAACCGCGATCAAGTTTGCTGGCTCTCCTACCACGTGGCATCAGCAGGGAGGGCGTGGTGTTCGAGCAGCAGGTGCGTGAAGGGCGCTTCCAGAAGCATCTGGCCGTTGCCGCCGGACTGGCGGGGCTATTCAGCGGCCTGGAAGCCCTCTATTCGCACTACGAGAATAATTTCGCTTTCCCCAAAGCTCAATGGAGCCCAATCCTGCTTTCGCCGCTGATGTTGCTGGCCGGTGTTGCCACCATCCCGAGCCGCCTGGTCGCCCGCACGCTGCTGCCGCTGGCCTCGGCACTGGCCCTGCTGGATGGCACGCTGGGCTTCTACTTTCATGCTCGGGGGGTGCTACGGCGTCCCGGAGGACGCAAGCTGCCGCTCTATAACCTGATCTATGGGCCGCCCATCTTTGCGCCGCTGCTCTTTGCCGCCAGCGGTTTTATGGGCATCCTGGCTAGTCTGCTGAGGAGGGATGATTCATGACTATCGAGTCCGGGCCGGTTCACGCGAACATGCTACCGGTCGATTCGCGCACGGGGCGGCCGATCTCGCCTTGTGCCCAGCCAGGCTACTATGCGGGGTTCGATACCCTGAGCCAACAGAGCTTCTGGGATGCGGCAACTCGTGAGGTGGTGGTGACGCGGGTAGAGCGGGTGCCACCCATCCAATTCTTTACCGAGGAGGAAGTCCCGCTCCTCACCGCGGTGATGGACCGGTTGATCCCGCAGGACGACCGCGATGCGGAGCACAGGATACCGATTGTGCCGCAGATCGACAATCGCCTGTACACCGGTCGTTTCGACGGCTACCGCTATGACGATATGCCGTCCGATGGCGAGGCGTACCGGCTAGGACTGCAGGGGATCGAGGCCGTGGCCCGGCAGACGTACGATCGAGCGTTCATCGAGCTGGAGCCAGAGGAGCAGGACGCGGTGTTGTGGACGCTGCATCAGGACCGGCCGCAGGGCGGCGATGATATCTGGCGGCAGGTGCCGACCGACCGTTTCTGGCTGCTTTTGATGGCCGATGCGGTGGACGCCTACTATGCCCATCCCTACGCCTGGAACGAGGTTGGCTTTGGCGGTCCCTCCTACCCGCGGGGCTACTTCCGTCTGGAGGGCGGCAAGCCGGAACCATGGGAGGTGGATGAGCAGCGGTACGACTGGGAGCCGCCGCCCACTTCGACCTCTGGCGAGTACAAGCAGCTGGGCGGCCGCCACCCGCACCGCGCACCGGCTGGACAGGGAGGGACGCATTGAAGAAACCATTGCTAGTGCAGTCTCTTGAGGGATGCTGTGTGATGATGGAGGATGAAGCCTCCCTTGTACGTGCGTCCGCTGTCGGACGCCGAGCGCGAGTCCCTGAAGGCGGGCTTGCGCTCGACCGATGCCTTCA
>JAABUZ0100006660.1_pt1 | contig 14315 bp, 10 predicted proteins | sample 5562091 | NCBI WGS metagenome assembly JAABUZ01 (sample SAMN12813069, study PRJNA571459) | rock metagenome | isolation source: Antarctica rocks | place: Antarctica: Victoria Land, Linnaeus Terrace sud | collected 2015-12-21 | reverse complement strand
CCCGCCAACTCCAGGCGGAGGGGCAGCAGGTGGACCGCCTGGTCATCGTCGACGCCGCGGCCACCACCACGCGCTATGCCCTGCTGGACCGGCCCGTCGAGGCCATCGGCCGACTAGCCCAGTGGGACGCGCGCCGGCGCGCGTCCGCGTCCCTGGACCTCCACTACCACGTGGCGCGCTGGTACGACGCGCTGCGCCTGGGCCGCCGCGACCAGGTGTCGCTGGCGCTGCAAACGGGGCGGCGCGTGGCGCGCCGCGTCCGCGCTGTCGCGGGGCGGCGCGCGCCCACGGACGCGGCAACGCTCGAGGCGCGGGGCCGGGCCTTACTCAAGGACTACTGGATGGTCCGCCGGCGCTACAGCCCGCGACCCTACGATGGAGACATCGTCCTGCTCTGGCCGGCGGCCCACAAGACAGGGCACAGCGACGACGCGACCCAGGGCTGGGCCGCTCTCGCGCGGCGCGTCGACGTGCGCGCCATCCCCGGTACGCACGAGACCTGTACCACAAAGCATATCGACGCCCTGGCCGACTGCTTGCGGGCGTGCCTCGACGAGGCGGACGCGGGTCCGCAACGAACAGGGGATGGGTCTTTGCAGCAAAGAGGACAGCGGTTCAGGCAAAGATAAAGGTCAGGACAGGACAAGGATATGGAACAGGGGTCTCTTACAATGTCCGATAGGCGAGATCCACGACCGGACCCGCGGCAGGAACTGCGCACGCACGGAGAAATGGCCGTCCACCTGAGATGCGCCGAACAGGCCCGACGCGTCCCGGAACGCCTGGCCGTGGTGGACGAGCGAGGGGCGTGGACATATAGAGAACTCGAGCAGCGCGCCAATCAGCTTGCGAACGACCTGCGCGCACGGGGCGTCCGCAATCAGGATATCGTCGCCATTTACGGCGCCCGTTGCCTTCCGTTGGTCTGGGCGATGCTTGCAGTCCTCAAGGCAGGGGCGACCTTTGTGATCCTCGATCCTTCCTATCCCGCGCCGCGGCTGATCGACCGGGTGCGCGTCGCACGGCCACGGGCGTATCTCCTCCTTGACGAGGCGGGAGAATGGAGCCTCCCTCTGACGACAGCTATCGAGGCCGCCTCGCCAGGGTGGCGTCTCACGCTCTCGCGATGGGCCACGGGAGCAGCCGGCGCAACCGGCGCAACCGGCGCAACCGGCGCAACCGGCGCAACCGGCGCAACCGGCGCAACCGGCGCAACCAGCGATCCTCTGTACGAGCGTTCGACAACGGCGCCCGCGATCACGGTTGAGCCGGACGACGTGGCGTACCTCGCGTTCACGTCGGGCTCAACAGGACAACCGAAGGGCATTGTCGGCACGCACCGCCCGTTAGCGCATTTTTTGCAGTGGCACAGTGAGACGTTCGCCTTCGATCAGGACGACAGGTTTAGCATGCTGTCGGGCCTGTCCCATGATCCCTTGTTGCGCGATATTTTTACGCCCCTATGGATAGGCGCGACGCTGTACATACCCGACCCGCGGGCCTTTAAGACTCCCGGCGCGTTGACCGCGTGGATGGGGCAAAAGAGGATAACCGTGGCCCACGTCACACCGTCGCTCATGCAACTCGTCACCGAGCCGGTTGGGAGCGCCCCGCAAGCGGCAACGGAAGCGACCAATACGCCGCCCATGTCCCTCCGTTATTGCTTCTTCGGGGGCGAGGTCCTGACGTCGAGCGCGGTGGAGAAACTATGGACCGTTGCCCCGGCGGCCACCTGCGTTAACTTCTATGGCGCAACGGAGACACCCCAAGCCATGGGCTATTTTGTGGTCCCTGGCCGGGAACACACGGTTCAGGGAGAGGCGGCCATGACGACCCCGGCGCACACAATCCCACTGGGAACGGGGATCAAAGATGTCCAGTTGCTGGTGCTGACTGACCAACAAGAGTTGGCCGAGGTGGGCGAGGTGGGGGAGATATATGTGCGGACCCCTTATTTATCACGCGGCTATGTCGGCGAGGACGGGCTGACCGAGGAGCGCTTCATCTCGAATCCGTTTAGGGGTCTGCCCGGCGACCGCCTCTATAAGACGGGAGATCTAGGGCAGTATCGGCCCGACCGTTACATCGAGTACCTTGGGCGCGGCGACCACCAGGTCAACATACGCGGCTTCCGCGTCGAGTTGGGGGAGATTGAGGCCCGGTTGACCGAGCATCCCCGCGTGCGTCAGGCCGTGGCCATGGCGCGCGCGGACATCGCGGGCGAGACGCGCCTGACAGCATATATTGTCCTACGCGCGGACCCGAGCGCATCGCTGGGCGACCTGCGGGCGTTCCTCAAGGATCGTCTGCCGGAGTATGCGATACCCGCATCCTTCGTGCAACTCGCGGCGTTGCCGCTGACGCCCAACGGCAAGGTTGACCGCCGCCGCCTGCCGCCGCCAGAGGACAGGCCGGGCGAGCAGGACGGATCGGCCGCGGCTGCTCCGACCACGGCGACGGAACGGGCTCTGGCCGCTATCTGGAGCGAGGTATTGGGCATCCCCCTGGAGCGCGTCGGCGTCCACGACGACTTCTTCCGGCTGGGCGGCCACTCCCTGCTGGCGACGCGCATGATCGTCCGCGCGCAGGCGGCGCTCGACACCGCTATCCCTATGCGCGCGATCTTCGACCACCCGACGATCGCCGCCCTCGCCAGGGACACCGACGACCGCCGCCCGCAAGGGCAATCAGGGGACGCGCGGGCACACCTGGCGCAACCAGCGCCCGCCGCGCCTCCGGCTATTCGCCCGGTGTCGCGAGCGGCGTATCGCGTATCGGCTCCTCCCAAGGGTTAGCGCGCGTTGAAGCCTTCGTGGACGCTGTAACATTGGGTGTATCTGATGCGTCGCTTATCGAGAATAACGTGGCTGATACTGTCGACACCGCGTCGACCGCGAACACGGCGGCGTCAGCGCATAATGTAGGTGGGGTTGTCGATTTTGCGCATGGAACCACTCGCGCGTCGGCGGTCAACATCGTTGACAACGGGCTCAGCTATGACGCAGGGCTTGAGCATATGGTGGGGTCTGTAGAGCCAGGGAGCTTTTTCACCATCGCGGTGAATCCGTCCAATCCATCGGAGGCGTTAAGTACCGCTGCTTTCTGGGCGACGCGGCATGATGGCCCGCTCTGCGTTCTCGTCTGTAGGCTGAGGAGACCGCTTGTCGACAACTTGGAAGGCGCTGGCTCCCTTATCCACACTATCGGACCCACCCAGTCTATCTTCCGGCCCACATCTTTCGAGATTGTGAATCGCGAAGCAGAGTGGATTATCGTGCATTTCGAGAGATGGGGCTGCCCATGACGGATACTGGAGCAGGAGGGAGAACATGAGCGGAGTAAACCTACCCGACTACAAATCGATCGACATCGACGTGCCCCCCTATCCAGAGGGCGAAGATTGCGGCGACGGATGGTGGCGCGTGCAATGGACCATCGTGACAAACCCATCAAACCCTCTAGAGCCTGTTCGTATGCCAACCCCGTCGTCCTACCTGGGGGAGATGACCTTGGTCGTCGCGGCGTTGCCGTGTGCGCCCGGCCAGATTGTGGTCGAAGCGTTGCTTAGGCATCCTCGACCCGCGTGGAACGAAATCACGTATCTCTCGCAGGTTCTCCGGGCCATTCGTGACCAATATCGACGGGTTACTATCGATGGATACGCTGACCATCCGCTCCTGCACATCTAACAACGCTGAGACCGCTGACATAGACCGGCGAGGTGCGATCGCTCGACGGTTCATGGCGGTGATAGGGCGGGGCCGCGGTGATAGGGCGGCGACACTAAGACGGATCGCTCTGCTGCTAATCGCGCTGGGCGTCGTGGTGTGGGGCCGTGCCATGACGCCGGACAGGTCTGGGCCGTCATTGGCCGACCATGCGCCGCTGTGGGCCGTGATCGGCGGAGAGGAGTCCCATCTCGCGACGGAGCGCGCCGCCGGAGTCCGCGCCACGGTCATCCGCATCAGCTGGAAAGACGTCGCGCCCGCGCGGGACGGCGTGAACCGGGAGTATGTCGCGCGGATGGGAGATGTCTTCGCGCGCGCGCGGCAGGCGGGCCTCGGCGTGATCCTGGAGCTGGGTATCCAGGACACGCCGGATTGGGTCCACGCCGACGATCCTCAATCATCCTACGTGGACCAGTACGGCGACGCCTATAGCGGCAACGGACAGGCGGACAGCGGGGACGCCAATGCGGTGTTTGATCCACGCGTGCGCCTCCGCGTCGCCGCCTACATACGCACGGTATTCGCTCTGTTCGGAACCGACTGGGTCGCGGTGCGGCTGGGCGGCGGCCGCTACGGCGAGTTGTCGTACCCACCCCCGTCCTACCATGGCCACCATGACTGCTACTGGGCCTACGACGCCAACGCGCAGGCCCGCTCCTCCGTGCCGAGTTGGAGGCCAGGCGCCCCCTCGCCGCACGGCGAGGCCGGGCGGTTCCTGAACGATTATCTGAACGCCCTGGCCAGCTACCAGAACTGGCAAATCGCGACCCTACGCCAGAGCTACCACGGGCCGATCATGATGCTGTATCCCAGCTTCGGCATCCGCCCTAGACAGGTCGAGCAGGCCGTGGCCGACAGCCTGGACGGGACCAGCCCGGCCGAGGTCAACGGGGAGACCGAGCGCGGCGTCGACTATGCGCGCGACGTCGCGGCCCTGACCGACGCGGGAACGCTGCTGGACACGACGTGGTTGAACTGCCCCTTCGGCGCCGACAACAGCGCCGATCCGGTCCTCTGGCGCCCTGTCCACTACCTGGCCGTCCTGGCGCGCCGCCACCGCCCGGCGCTCGGGCTGTACGGCGAGAACAGCGGGAACGGCGACGCGGCGCAGCTCCGCTTCTCGGTCGCCCAGGCCAGGCGCTACGGGCTGCGCGGCCTGGCCTGGTACAACGAAGACCAGTTGTTCTCGGGCCGCCACGCGACCCTGTCCGACTACCAACGGGCCATCAACTCGTAGGGGTCCTGCCCGGCTCTAGCCCACGTGGGCTAGGCGAATACCCTGTGTCTGTGTGATGCACGCATCCCCCCGCTTTGCGATGATCGGGGTGTGATACAGACAACCGATTCCACGCCCGATTTCCTCCCATCCGCCGGTTGGGAGGACCGCGCATTCGCCGCGCCGCCCGATGCGTTAGGTGCGCCGACATCCGTTGGGCAGATCGCCGGGGACGCGGGCACGGCCGCCGGGACCACCGGCGCGGATATGCGGCCCCTGCGCATCCTGGCGCTGAACTGGCGTTGCTTCCGCCACGCTCAGGCGGCGGGGGCGGAGCAAAACCTATATCAGCAAGCCCGCCGCTGGGCCGCCCAAGGGCACGAGGTGACGATTGTGTGCGCCGATCCCGGACGCGCCCAGATCCCCGAGCGGGACGAGGCGGTCGAGGGCATCACCATCCGGCGCATGGGTGGGCGCTTCAGCGTCTACCCACGCGCCGCGCTCTACGTCCTGCGCCACGGACACCGCTTCGACCGCATCCTCGACATCGCCAATGGTATCCCCTTCTTCACCCCGCTGTTCACGCGCACTCCACAGGTTCTGTTCGTCCACCACGTCCACGAGCGGCAGTGGTTCAGCGAGTTCCCCGGCCCCGTGGCCCCGCGTCGGCTGGTTCCTGGAACATCGGGTCGTGCCGCGCCTGTATCGGCGTCGCCCGGTCGTCGCCGTGTCGCCGACCACCAGCGACGCGCTCGTGGCGCTCGGCTTCGACCCGGCGCTGGTCAGCGTCATCTACAACGGGGTCGACCTGCCGGCCGAGCCGCCCGAATCGTCCCAGTTGCCCGCGTCGCCCCTCCTGCCTATGCGCACGGCGCCGCGCATCGCCTACGTGGGCCGCCTCAAGCGATATAAGCGCCTGGACCTGCTGGTGAGGGCGGTCGGGGAGTTGCGGGCCGAGTTCCCCAACCTACATCTCGACATCGCCGGCGACGGCGACGCCCGCGCCGACATCGCGGCGCTGGTCGAGGAGCTGGGGCTCCAGGAGCACGTCACCCTGCACGGTTTCGTGGACGAGCAGACCAAGACGGCGCTGCTGCGCTCGGCGTCGGTGTTCGCCACCCCCTCCATGCACGAGGGCTGGGGCCTCTCGGTCATCGAGGCCAACGCCCATGGCTGCCCCGCCGTCGCCTACGACGTTCCGGGCCTCTGCGTCGCGGTGCGGCACGGCGAGACGGGCCTGCTCGCGAACGACGCGGCAGGCTTCCGCGCGGCGCTGGCCCTGCTCTTGCGCGACCATGACCTGCGACAGCGCCTCTCCCGCAACGCGCGCGCGTGGGCCGCGGGCTTCGATTGGGACTCCTGCGCAACGGACACGCTCCAGTTGCTCCGCGTCAGCGCCACAACCGTTCGAGCCCGAAGGGCACGGCCCAGGGTCCGCAAAAAGTCTTTAGCGGCCAGAAGGCTCAGGGCGATCTGGGGGCACGGGCGGTTCGCCCGTCCCGGGTCCGATGCCGGGACGGGCGGGCAGCGCGGTGAGCGCCCCGCGCCCCCAGGCCGGCGCCTCACAGTGCCCCAGGATAGGCTGGTCGTACGCCCGCGCTCCGGGATCATTGGCCAGCGCGGTGAGCGACGCCCGCTCCCCGGACCTGTGCATGCCGACGACAGGCCGGGGTCGGAATGAGCCCAACCGCTGGTCGCTCGCGCCTTCCTACCTCGCGCCTGACGTTGCTCGCGTCGTTCGCTGCCGTCAGCGTGCTGAACTATGCCTTCGGACTGGCCATGAGCTGGCTGCTCGCGCCAGCCAACTTTGGCCTGCTGGCCTTCGCCCAAACCGTGCTGCTCATCGCCGGGCTGGCCCTCAACTCGGGCTTCGTACAGTCGCTCGCCGCCGCGCTGGTGCAAGCCTCGCCCGTGCAGCGGCCGGCCCTCATCCGTGGCGCCGCTATTGCCAACATGGGCCTGGCCCTTGTGCTCGGGGCGGTTGTCACACTGCTGTACGCCCTTGGCCCTCTCAAGGCTGGGCTGGACACCCCAATGGTGACGGCGCTGATCGTACTGACGCTGCCGCCGATTGCGCTCAAGGCTGTGGCCTGCGCGGGGGCACAGGCCGCGCAACGCTTCGGAATCATGGCCGCTCTCTCGGTGGTCGAGGTGGTCTGCAAGGTGGGCGGCGGCGTGGTGCTGGTCGGGGCCGGCCTGGGCGCGGCCGGCGCCATCGCCGGCTTCCTGGTCGGGGCGGTCATCGCCGCCCTGGCCGGGGTGCTCGTCCTGACGCGCCTGTACGACGCCGCGCCGTGGGGCGTCATCGCGCGGCCGGCGCTGCGCGTGGCCGGCGGCATGTTCGGGGCGCTGCTGGGTATGGCGCTGCTGCTGAACCTCGACCTCATGGCGCTCAAGCTGGCCTCCGGCCCGGATCGCGCCACCGTCGGGCAGTACCAGGCCGGCAGCATCCTGGCCAACGTGCTGTTCTATCTGGTCAACGCGCTGCTGCCAATCCTCTTCGTGCAACTGGCGCGGTTGCGCCGCACCGCGGAGACGGCAGGCCCCATCGGCGAGGCGTTGCGACTGGCCGTCCTGCTGGTCGTACCGGTCGAATTGGCGCTGGCGTTGGCGCCCAATCTGGCCCTGGGCGTCTTCTTCCCCCATGCCTACGCGGGCGGCGCGCCGGCCCTACGCCTGCTCGCGCTCGGCAACTGCGCCGTGATCCTGGTGGCGGTCCTGTCGTGCGCGTTCCAGGCTACCGGACGCGCCGGAGTGCCGGCGCGCATCCTCCTGGGCGTGACCGCCTGCGAGGCGATCGTGCTGAGCGTCGTTGTCCCGCACTGGCATGCCCTGGGCGCCGCGACCGTCTTCCTGGGCGCGGCGTCGTGTGCGCTGGCGTTGCTCGGCGCGGCTTATCTACGCGTGGTGGGTCCGCACGTCCTGACCCTCGCCGCGCCATGGCTGGGGCGTCTAGGCGCCGCCCTCGGCGTCGGCGCGGCCGCGGTGGCGCTCGTCCTGACGCAGACACAGGGCCACGGCGCGGATAGCGCCCTCATACTTGGCGGCTTTTGCTACCTGGCCTGCGCCATCGCCCTGGGCCTGCTCCGTCTCCCCAAACCAAAGTGGCTGGTGGTTAGTGGCTAGTGGCGAGTGTGGCCACTGGCAATTGGCTAGGCGTATGCGATACGCCCCTACCGCCTACGGGCAACTGGCAACTGGCAACTGGCAACTGGCAACTGGGCGTATGCAATACGCCCCTACGAGGAACACATGCGCATCCTGCACCTGGCCTACGAAGACCCGCGACGCCCCGGCAGCGGCGGCGGTTCGATCCGCACCCGCGAGATCAACCGCCGGCTGGCCGCGCGCCATCAGATCACGGCTATCGTGGCCGGATATCCCGGCGCCCGCCCGCGCGTCGAGGACGGCGTGCGCTGGGTACCCATTGGGATGCACAGCGGTACCACCCGTGACCAGTTGAGCTATTTCGCGCTGCTGGGGTCGGCGATCCTGCGCCACCCCCACGATCTGGTGGTCGAGGACTTCGGCGCGCCGTTCAGCACCGGCATGGCGCCGCTGTTCACCCGCCGCCCGGTCGTGGCCTCGGTGCAGTGGCTCTTCGCGCGCGAGAAGCGGCTCGAGTATGGTCTGCCGTTCGACCTGGTCGAACGCGCCGGGCTGCCCCTATACGACGACTTCATCGCCGTGTCCGATTGGCTGGCCGGCGCCATCCGCGCCCGCCGCCCACGCGCCACCGTCGAGACGATCCCCAACGGCGTCGACGCCACGGCGTTCTCGGTCGAGTCCGCGCCGCCGCGCCACCTGCTCTACGTCGGCCGCCTGGAGACCCAGCACAAGGGCTGCGACCTGTTGCTGGACTGCACAGCCCGTGCCCGCGCCACGCTGGCCGCGCGCGGCCAGCGCATGCCGACGCTGATCATCGTGGGCGACGGACCCGACCGCGCCGCCAATCTGGGCCTCACCGACAGCGTCGAGTTCCGCGGACGCATCGACGGGGAGGCCAAGTATCGCCTGATGGCCGCGGCGCACGCGGTGCTGATGCCCTCGCGCTACGAGACGTTCGGCCTGGTGGCCGTGGAGGCCCTGGCCGCGGGCGCGCCCGTCATCGCCTTCGACGTCGGTCCGCTGGCCGAGATGGCCGGGCCGGGCCGGGCGCGCCTGATCCCCGCGTTCGATCTGACCGCGTTCTCCGACGCCATCGTCGCGGCCGTCCTGGCCGGCGCGGGCGCAACGGGCAGGGTGGGCGACCGCCACGCCGGCCGCGACTGGGCGCGGGCGTACGATTGGGACGAGCTGGCCGCGCGCCAGGAGCAACACTACCTGCGCGCCGTGGAACGGCGGCGCTTTATAAAGGCGCGCCATCGCCGACGAGTGATTAGCAATTAGCCGTTAGCTATTAGTAATTAGTAATTAGATAGATGTGTTTAGCTAATGGCTAACGGCTAACGACTAGCAGAGAGGCATCGCGTACACTGATGACCATGAGCACCTGGCCCAGGAACTTGCAACGCGACCGGCAAGGCTTGCCGTCGTGGCCGACCCGCGCCACGACGGTCGTGGCGCGGCGGATGGCGCTGGGGGCATGGGCGCCGGCGGTCCTGCTCGGCCTGCTGGCGTTTGTGTTGCGCGCGGCCTATCTCAATCGCTCGTTCGACATCTTCATCGACGAGGTCACCTACCTGCGCATCGCTCAGAGCATCACCCAGGGCCTGGGCGTCTCGCTGTACGGGCAACCGTTCTACCTCCACCCCCCCGCCTTTTTCATGCTCGAAGCAGCCTACCTCAAGGCCGTGGGGCCGGTCGGCGACACGCTGCACCTGGTCTATGCCGTGCGTTATCTCAATGTGGCGCTGGCCGGGCTCACCGCTGCGCTGCTCTACCTCATCGTGCGCCGCGTCGCGGGCTGGCCGGCGGCCGTGGCGGCGGCGACGCTGTTCGCGCTCGACCCCTTCATCATCCGCCAGAACAGCCTCAACCTGCTCGACACGTCCGCTCTGCTGTGGGTGATGTGCGGCTACGGCGTCCTCGTCCGGGGCATGGACGAGCACGGCCTCCGCTATCGCTCGCCCGGCCGCCAGGTGCTATGGGAGGGCGCGGTTGGCGTTTTCTTCGGCCTGTCGCTGCTGACCAAGGATATGATGGTCTTCCTGACCTTACTGCCATTGGCGGCCCTTTTCGTGTTCAACCTGTCGCTGCCGCGTGCCGCGACAGCGTTCATCGCCTGCGTCGCCTGTTTCGTCTACGCGCTCTATCCAGCCGTGCTGATCACGCCCTGGGGCTGGGGACAGCTCGCCGCGATCAAGCTGCACGGAGTTAGCCGTCTGATCGGGGCCGCGCGCGAGACGGGCTTCCACCATAGCGGAGGCGGCCCCTCGCTGCTGTCGACCGTGGTCACGCGGCTCAATCAATTCGGGACGACCTACGCCGTCATCGCGTTGGGGCTCGTCGCCGTGGCCGTGCTGGCGCGGTGGGGCGACGGGCGGCAGCGCCTGCTCGCCCTATGGGTCGCCAGCGCCTACGCCCTGCTGGGCTACTGCGTCGTGTTCGGCACGCTGGAGGAGCAGTTCTTCTACCTGCTGGTCGTCCCGGCCCTGGCCACCATTGCCGCCGCCGGCGCGCTGCTGCTCGACTCACGGCGCGCCCCTGTACCAGCCGCAGCACGGCGCGTGATCCCGCCCGCCATGAGCGCACTACTGGCAGGTTTCATCCTGTGGAGCGGCTACCAATGGGGCGCCATCCACCTGACGCCGAACGACGGCTTCGCGCGCGTGCTGGCCTACGTCAACCGCTCCATCCCAGCCCCACAACGCCACGTCGCGGCGACCGAGGAGACCGCGCAGTTCCTGCTGGGCGAACAATCGAGTGGCCCGTGGGGGCTCTGGGACACGACCGCCGCGCTCCAGGCGTACCACCCGGCCTACGTCATCGTGGACCCGGATCAGGTCATCTGGGACCACGGAGCACAGGGCCGCGCCCTCCTGACATGGATCGCGCAACACGGCCGTCCCGTCTTTACGCTGACCGAGAACACTCCGAGCAGCCTGCTGATTTACAGGTTCAACTGGTCCGGCGGCACGCCCGCATCGTCGCCAACCGGGGACCAGGCATGGACAATCGGCCCGCCCGCGCCACCGCCAACCGGGGATCAGGTACGGACAATCGGCCCGCCCGCGTCGCCGTCGACACGGGGCCGGGCACACGCAACGCCTCGTCCAACTCACCATCGGACGACAGCGCGACACAGCATTGGGCGCGCACGCCGCCGATCGTCCGCGCGCACGCCTCATGGCCGCGGCAGGGCCGGCTATCGCCGGCTTGCCGCCGCGGTTGGGCGCGAGGGCAAGAACGTATGGAACGGGCTCTGGTCTTGCCGCACCGGGCCGTTGCTTGGCGCTCGACGTAGCGCCTGTGACCACCATTCCCCAAGGTCGTCCCACCGTCGGGTCCGCGCCCGACGCGCCCCGGTGCGTGCGCATCGCCTCCGCTATGCGTCAGCACGCGCCATCGTACCTCCTCGTCCTCGGCGACTCGCTCCTCGCAGGCGTTTCGTTCGACTGTGGCCGGCCTGGTTTGCCCTACGACCACGCGCGGCCCGCCCTCCAGGTCCGTGGACCCGCCAGGTCAACCGTGCGGCCCCAGCCGACACCGGTGGGGGACACTGGTACACGTTGGCGTCCATACGTTTGCATGCGGCGACGGCCTGCGACTAAAGTCGCATGGCAGGGACCGGACACTAAAGTGTCTCATCGGCCTGCCAAGGCACGTGAGCCAACGTGTACTAATCCGTCGGGGCCAACTCGAAGAAGCGGTCGAGCAGCGCCCGGTCGCCGACGACGTTCAGCCGGTCGGCGGGGATGCGATGCCACAAGAACAGCAGCAGGTCGGAGGCGTCCCCGCGCAGGGCCACGTCGGCTTTGGCGTGTTCGCGCGTGACGATCACGTCGTCGCCCTGGAAGCGCGCCACCCACTCACCCGGCGTGTCGGTGCAGTGGACATGGTAGCTCTCGCCGGCGCCCTTGCGGAAATCAGGGGACCAATGGCGGCTGGCCGGCGTCATGACGGTCAGCGCCTCGTCGATGCCGTCGGCGGCGATGATGGGACTGATCGGCTGGGGACTGCCCGCGGCCAACTGCGCGTCCCAGCGATGCACTGCCGTCTCCTGGGCCATGCGGCGCTGCCAGAACCCGGCGGTCTGGTCGGTAGGCCACCACGTCCACACCGGCTCCTCGGGCGGCGCCACGTACAGCGTCTCCTCCAGCGTCGTCACCGTCTGCTCGAAGAGATCCGGCAGGCCGGCCGGCACGGGTAGCGCCGGCTTCTGATCCTGCTCCCCCTCGTCGAACTCGGCGGCAAACCACCCTTCGTACGCGGGCGGCAAGTCCAGATCGGCGAAGGACCGCACCACGTTCTCGCGCGCGTGGCGTCGGACGAGGGCAGTGCGGTGGGCATAGATGCCGGCGAGGTGGGTCAGCAACACGGACACCGTCCAGCCGGGGCACGAGGGAATGGGCGCGTCCATGCCCGCATCGCGCGCGGCCGCGGCCAGCGCCGCCGCGTCATGATGAAAGGCGTCGAGGTAGGTCGTTCTGTCTAACACGCGTGTTCCTCCTACGTTGGTAGATGCAACCCCAGGATATAGCGACTATATCAGTCGTCAAGGGCGGGAGGGGCCGGGACCGCACGCAAAGTATACTGTTCCGGCTGGTATAGAGATGTCAGCCTTTACACCATTGGATGGGTCGCGACTGTCTATCGGACTACCTGATTGTCTTAGCCACCTTAAACATATCGATGTTCTTCTCTTCAGATATGAGGAATTTTAGCAACGATTTGTTTTGAAAGCGGCAAGTTTGTGTGATCTCGAGCAGGCGCAGATACTGAGGAGCAACGGATTCGAAGAAGGTTCCCGATATCTTTCTTTGAACAGCGAGGTGCCGAATACCTCGTTCCGCCGTGTTATTGTTCCAGGGAATGGAATCCTGCTCAAGGAATGTGAAAAGGCTTTCCCTGTAGCGATCAAATCTTTTCTGATATTTGCAAGCCAACTCAGAATGGTAAACCGTACTGTCGATCGTCTTCCGGTAGAATCGTTGCACCTCGATCGTAAACTTGCCGAGGTGTCGCTTCTTCAGACCGTAGCGATCCACCGCCGAAAGGATAGGTATGAGCAAATTCTTCACGTGCAAGACGAATAATTCTAGCTCTCCATCAAAGGGGTAATCCCAAAGATCCTGGTTTATGTCACGGATCAGGTGTACAAGGCATTTCTGTTGCTTGCATTTCACTGCGTCGTAGCCTCCATAAAAGTCTGATATTAACACGCCATGATAATCGACGAGTAGCTCATGTACGATATCGGCTTCCCTGGTGCGCGTCAGCCTAAAGAACACATGTTTCCCGTCCGTGAATACCCACACGTATTGGTCAGTGCCTTGAATATTTATTCTGGTTTCATCGACATGTATGAATGGACTCTTGAGCACACTTTCAATAATGGCATCCTCCGTATCAGAATAATAATCAAAGAAACAACGCATAAAATTGGTAATGGTGCTTTGGCTGATTGCCTCATTGAACTGATCTTCCATTGTTTGCACGATGATCCGGTATGGCAAGCGTAGGACGAGCCTCTGATAGATGACCCACGATTGCAAACCGTGCCCGAAACATGCGCTGCCGAGTTTTGCAATATCGGGCGGGCTAAAGGACCGGTGGCACGTGGGACAAGATGCTTTGGGACCGACATACCGCGTGATGATTTTCCGGCACCCGCTTTTGGTAAACGCGAGATCCGTGATGACCTTTTCCGCCATCACCTCAGAGGTTCGTAGCGGCTCATCGCTATGCTTTGGACAGGTCTGCCTTGGTGCGACACGAACCACGTGTCCTGATCGTGCAGACACAACCCGATAGTGGCCTTGGTGGCCTACCACTGCACCACGCTTCTTGTTGCCCCCGTTGTCGGCCGTGTCGCGCGGCATAGCAAGTTTCTTCTTATCGTAGTCAAAATGAGCGGACTTTATGATCGCTTCAAGGTGGTTGTGTAGTTGACCGCCGACGTCTGTGAGCAGGCGCTTTGGTCTATCGGCAAAGTCAATGTCTGGCAGAACATCGGCAGCGTCCTCGATGCGGCGTAGCTGATCTACCAATACTTTCAGGGCAGCACAATCTTCTCCATTGTAGGTTACGAGTTCGTTTTTGTCCTCGGGATTCTGGCTCTTTTCCCAGCGATGCCGCCACACTAAGGGTCCGTAAAAGAATAAGGTAGTCATTTCAGGCCTCGCGAGGGAGGATGGTGTAGTTCCACTCGCCGTGGAACGCGTCGCGCTCGATGTGGAGGGTATCCATCTCCGCGTCGGTCACTTTGA
>JAABUZ0100006659.1_pt1 | contig 14316 bp, 16 predicted proteins | sample 5562091 | NCBI WGS metagenome assembly JAABUZ01 (sample SAMN12813069, study PRJNA571459) | rock metagenome | isolation source: Antarctica rocks | place: Antarctica: Victoria Land, Linnaeus Terrace sud | collected 2015-12-21 | reverse complement strand
TTCCCAAAAATGTAAAAAACGTAAAATAATCAAGAAGATAAAAGGCATACCGAAGGTATGCAGGTATATAGACACAAGGAGCCCGCCCTTGCATAGTGAGATATGGTTAAGTTATATTTTCTACAGAAGAAATACGATTGAGGGAGAAAAAACGTGGCCATAAAACTTGATATTCCCCAAAGAGGTGTAGTAGAGCTACAGCACGCGGTCTTTGATGTCAACGGCACCATCGCCGTTGACGGGCATGCTATTTCAGGAGTAGCTGAACGCCTGAAGACGATATCCTCGCAACTCTCGATCCACCTGATAACATCGGGCACACACGGCGGCCTACCAGAGCTTGAGCAGACATTAGGTTTTCCATTACACCTCATCCTCAGAGGCGACGAAAAGATGCGCTACATACAGCAGCTTGGCCCAACCAGCGTTATCGCATTCGGCAACGGAGTGAATGATAGTAACATGCTGCGGCTGGCTGCCATCGGCGTGGCGATCTTAACACCGGAAGGAGTGGCCACCAAAGCGCTACAGGGAGCGGATATCATAGCATATGGACCTACAAATGCATTAGATCTGCTTCTCAAGCCCAACAGACTTATTGCCACCCTGCGCGGCTAGACAAATCTTATTTTTCTCTATTCTACATTTTACATCCTTTTGCGCGGCGTGCCGCGCAAAAGGATGTAAAATGTAGAATAGAGAAAAATAAGAAGAAAGGCATGCCGAAGGTGTGCAGTCAGTGAACGGTGTTAAAAAGATAAGAGTCCAGGACGAAGGGATCAGTGATCCAACCTTCGTTCGCAAAACCAGGCGCAATACCGTAGGAGTAGCCTTGCGGATGCTCGCGCAACTGATAGGCCCATGCCGCCTGGATGGCGCAGAGAAGTGCATCTAATCTATCACCCATAGGCTCCTCGACGAGTTGAGCGGCAAGCTCGTCAGAGAGCGAGAGGTGCAGGTTATAGACCGAGTTCAATTCAGACGAGCGGATGGCGGCAACGAGATCCTGGCGGGCGAGCGTGAGCGCAGCGGTTTGCTTCTTACGATCGTCGCTCTTGTAAGACCGCTTCCCCAGCCAGCGACGGGCGACGAGCGCGGGATAGCCCTCGACCACTACGCGAGGATCAGGGCGCGGGTCACAAGGCTCGACACTGACATCAGCAGCTAGCAATCGTGGTGCACCCTCAAAAAACATCTTGCCCACGGGGACGCGGTAGAGCATCATGGGACTGCGCGCACCCGCGATCTTATCGGTCAGACGCAGATGAAGCTTCGCACCCACTGGCTGGTTCGCTATATATCCGTTCAGCGCGGCCTCGAATCCATCTTTGCCCAGCGAGGCTATATGGTCTACATAGCCTCGCCAGCTTTCGGGCCAGTGCAGTTTTTCTAGAAGCTGAGAGGGTTGGCCAAAGGGGAAATCGCAGGCTGCGATCCACGGACCAGGCTGCTGGAGAAAGGTCTCAAAGGCCGAAAGGGTCGGCAGCGCCGGACAATTCTGAACGGTGAGGATGCCGCGCGAAAACGAGCATCGGGCGCAGGTAATCGGCTTGCGCGGAGAGGGAGCGCTGGTGAAATCGATGCCAAAAATGGTGATTGGCATACTTTAGAGCTGAGCCATAACGTTCTTGCTAATTGTACGGAGCGTGGCAAAGACGCCTTTTCCTGAAGATGCGACGGCCTCGATACTGGGCACGCGACGGCGATTTAAATACCGCTCCAGTACCTGTACCGGTAGGGCATTCGGCATATCGCGTTTATTCCACTGCATCACCAGCGGAAAAGACATAAGGTCCTTGCCGATGCGGCGCATATTCAGATCTAGTTCTGCAATACTCTGTACATTTTCCTCAAATTTATCCGCCTGCGAATCCACCACAAACACAATACCGTCCGCACCATTTAAGACGGCGAGACGGGTGCGTTCATATAAAATCTGTCCGGGAACAGTATAGAGATGGAAGCGCGTATGAAAGCCATGAACAGTTCCAAGATCCAGAGGAAGGAAATCAAAGAACAAAGTGCGCTCCGTCTCGGTAGCAATAGACAGCATATCACCCCGCGCGTTGGGCTGAATGCTTCTATGAACATACTGAAGATTCGTCGTTTTCCCACAGTACCCAATGCCATAATACACAATCTTGCAATGGATCTCATGGGCTGCAATATTGATGAGAGCCATAAATGGGAGTTCCTCTAATCGCGGAAGAGTAGATCGATGGTGTCCTCGACAGAAGAGCGAAACTGAACGTTGAGCACCGAGGACTTTGTGCGCGACGTATCGCTTCGCACACGTTCCAAAGTACGCCCAAGTTCATCAGAAGCCTTTTTCGAAAGAACCTTGACCAGGCCTATATGCGTTAACTTGTCAAAGATAATGACCAGGAGCCACTGCTCTTCAACCATAGACGTGTAGATATTCTCATGCACTCCCTGTTGAAAGATACTGCGAAAGTCCTTTTCATTTAACAGTCTAGCCACCTCACGGGAGGAAGAAAAGACACCTGCGAGTAGCGCACCCAGAGTTGTCGCATTACGGCGCGTCTCCACACCCTGCACAGCAACCACCTGGCCACTCTTGTCAATGAGCATAGCAGAAGTAGCATTCGTATCGTTCATCAGCTTCAACAGCACAGTTGAAATTGTCTTCAGTTCAATATCTGATATAATCAGGTTTGTTAATTGTTCCATTGACGCGCCGCCCTCCGTGTACACGTCTGGCAAAAGGTAAAATTCAGCTTTTATCGATTGCGCCGAGCCGAGCAGTAAGATCAGGTTGTTACAAAAGAGAATACAAAAAGCGGTATTCTACGCTATATCTAGAGCCTCAAGAATTTCGTTCCGACTCGCCTTCACCAGATGGCGTATGCGGCTAATATTCGAGGCATTCTCCGACAGAGTGACTACCAGAGCGAAATCTCCCAGAGGATCGACGCTTAGCAAGCCGTGTTCATATTCTAGGAGCAGCCCGACCAGACTTCCACGAGAAATTTCCTGCCCCAGTGCTTCCGCAGCACTAAAGCTCGCAGTCGTCATTGCGCCGACCGCCTCCATATCGTCTTTCCCATCACGGGTCATCCCCTCGATCATCAGTCCATCGCGACCAACCAGCACGGCCTGACGAACACCTGGAATCGCCAGAAAGCGATTCAGCATTTGTTTTAGATCAACCATCTTTTCTCTCCACCAGTCAGGCAGGCACTCCTGTATTGAGTGTTTCTGAAACTTCTGTCATTCTAAACCATATATCTGCTGAGTGCAACCATATGAGACATCCTGGCTACTCTGTATGCATCCAGAGGACTTTCGCCGACAAGCCACCCACCTCTTTGTTCTATACTATAGAACGCAGCCTGGAAAAGATATGGCGTGAATAAGAGAGATGTGAGAAGAGTAGATCAGAAAGAGCAAACATATGGACGATCCGAACGCAGTATGGATGCCATCATCCAATTATTTTCCTGGCCGGTCAGGCCATCGCCCACGCTGGCTAATTATACATGGCACAGCCGGCTTTGGTAGCGCGATGGAGGTGGGCTACTACTTTCAACACAAAGAGGTCGCCACTCACTATATAATCGGTCGCGACGGCATCATCGTCCAATGCGTCCACGAGCAAGATGGTGCCTGGGGCAACGGGGGCGTAACCGCAGGCCACGCAGAGTGGTGGACACGCGCCATTAACCCGAACAACGTCACTATTTCGATCGAGCACGTCAAGCCGGCCCGCGACAACTCATCTGAGTTGACGGAGGTGCAGAAAGAGGTGAGCTTTCGGCTGGTGCGGCGTATTTGTCAGCGAAACGGGATTGCGGGGCGATGGGCCGATGCTGCTGGGGGCATTACAGGACATTATTCGATGGACCCGGTACATAGGGACTTTTGTCCGGGGCCATATCCGTGGGATGAGTTGTTTGCGTTTTTAGATGATTAGATCGACAGAAGAAGTAAGAAGCATTGTATTTACACACACAGTTAGCGTATACTCTGTTTTATACGGGAAGAGTTGACGAAAGAGTTCGTATAAGTAAGACAAGTAATTATTTATCAGATAAGGAGCGCGATGCTATGGCTAACCCGAGAGACACTCGTGGAGAGCAGCCTAGTACATATTTTGTGCAAGATCGATCGAGTAGAGAAGAGCTCACACGTGTAACGATCCAGGATCAAACGATAACGGTTGGGATGATGGAGTATTACCTGAACAAGAGAATCCAACAACCTTCAAGCAGGTACTGGATGTAGGATGTGGTACAGGTGGATGGTTAATTGAAGCGGCAAAAACGTATCCAACAATGACACAACTTGTAGGAGTGGATGTGAGCGGGCGTATGATCGAGTATGCACGTACCCAGGCGATCGAGCAAGGCGTCAGTGAGCGCGTACAGTTTTTCACAATGGACGTATTAAGCAAGTTCGATTTTCCCGACGCTACCTTTGATCTGATTAACCAGCGTCTGGGACTGAGTTATCTGCGCACATGGGATTGGCCCGAAATGCTCTACAAGTATAGGCGTGTCGTACGGCCGGATGGCATTGTCAGGATTACCGAAGCTGATATGGTCGAGAGTAACAGTACAGCTCTCATGCAGCGTGAGCAGATACTTCTGCATGCATTCTATCAGGCGAATCACTTCTTCGTGGAGGACAAGAATGGAGTGACAAGAGAGCTTGCAGCCTTACTGGAGAGAGCAGGTCTGCGGAACGTGCGTACACAGGCTCATAATCTGGAATACCATTCGGGAACTAGCGCTGGAGCGAACTTCGCAGAAAACATGCAGCATGGCTTCCGCACATTGCTTCCCTTTATACATAAGTGGGGACAGGTACCGGATAACCACGAAGCAATCTATCGGCAGATGGTCAGCGAGATGCAACAACCGGACTTCGAGGCGACGTGGAGAATGATGACAGTATGGGGGCAAAAGGGGTAAAAGATTAGGATTCAACAAAGCACAGATAGAGAGAGGCACCCCTGACGGGATGCCTCCATCAACAACACTAGCGCTTCGTCCCATAATTGGGAGCTTCCTTCGTAATCATCACATCATGCGGATGGCTTTCGCGCAGGCCGGCATTGGTAATCCGCGTAAAGCAAGTCTTCTCTTGCATCTCTTTAATATCAGCAGCACCAGCATAACCCATAGCCTGCCTCAATCCTCCCACCATTTGATAAACCAAAGGCCCCACCAGACCCTTGTAGGGGACGCGCGCCTCAATGCCTTCAGCAATCAGCTTCGACTCGTCCACCTCGCCCTGGAAGTAGCGGTGCTTGCTATAGCTCCTCTGCTTCATGGCACCGATCGAGCCCATGCCGCGATAATCTTTAAAGCGCTCACCACGCGAGATGATCAGGTCGCCAGGACTCTCGTCCGCGCCCGCCAGCAGGCTGCCCAGCATGACGGTATCCGAGCCAGCAACAATGGCCTTTGCGATATCGCCGGAGTACTGGATGCCACCATCACCAATAATCGGAACATTATAGCGGCGCGCAACCAGGGCGCAGTCGTAGATGGCCGTAATCTGCGCCATACCCACGCCAGAGATGATGCGCGTAGTACAGATCGAGCCAGCTCCAATTCCTACCTTCACGGCGTCAGCACCAGCCTGGATCAGCGCCTCTGTGGCATCGGCAGTCACAACATTGCCGGCGACGATCTGCACGCGCTTGCCGAAGCGGTCACTGATCTCGGCCAGGCGCTCTACGACCATACGCGAGTGGCCGTGCGAGGTGTCCAGGACCAGAACATCTACACCCTCTTCGACGAGCGCTCCGCAGCGGTCCAGAGAATCGGGACCCACACCCACAGCGGCGGCGACCCGCAACCGTCCGAACTCATCTTTGGCCGCATTTGGATAGAGGATCTTCTTCTGAATATCCTTCATCGTGATCAGACCTTTGAGCACGCCGTGTTCGTCCACGACCGGCAGCTTCTCGATCTTATAGCGGTGCAGGCTCTCGCGCGCCTGCTCAAGCGTCGTCCCCACTGGGACCGTCACCAGGTTATTGCGCGTCATCAGTTCGGTGATCGGGCGATCGGGGGACGTCTCGAAACGAATATCGCGGTTGGTGAGAATACCGACGAGCTTCCCATTCTCGGTAATTGGGATACCAGAGATGTGAAAATGCTCCATCACGCCCAGAGCCTCGCTCAGCGATGCGTCCGGCTCCAATGTAATCGGATCAGTAATCATACCCGATTCTGAACGCTTTACTTTATCGACTTCCTGCGCCTGATCCTCGATCGAGAGATTATTGTGGATCACGCCGATCCCTCCCTCACGAGCCAGGCCAATGGCCATACGCGCCTCAGTTACTGTATCCATCGCCGCGCTTACAATAGGAATATTCAGGCTGATCGTGCGCGTAAAACGGGTCTGCGTCGAGACATCGCGAGGCAGCACCGAAGAGGCGGCAGGAATGATCAGCACATCGTCAAATGTAAGACCCTCTTTCGCAAATTTATCGCTAAAGAGGTCCGGGTTTTGTGCCAGAGCCATAATGTAGAGTATCCTCCTTAAAAAAACACCAGCACCACCGAAGTGGATGCTGGCCCCCAGAGGGAAAGCAGGATGTATGTCCTGCTAGCGTATATATGAGCGACATTAGTACGCAGAATAATTTAAATGATAGTGTAACACCTGAAAATAGACCACGTCAAATAATCCTAATTTTCTAAATTTTTTGCATCTTCTACATCACCATGTGTATCCAACCTGGCAAAATACTCAAGCAAAAGACGATGAATAAAAATATAGCCACCGCCCACCTTGCGCAACAAAATACGCTCAGCCGCATAATCCAAAAATTGCGGCAACCGCCAGGGAAGCTGACCAGTTCGCCAGAGGAGAAAGCGCAGAACAACATGCTGAATACAAGCCAAACCGCCGAAACCTAGAGCACCTCCCAATCCGAGACCCAAGACTCCTATAATGCCCGTTCTATTGTGTAATAAAATGAATATTGCTTCAAAAGGCATACAAACGAGCACAACAACTAAAGAGTGGAGAAATGATCGCTTCATCTCTTGATTAGGCACCACAATATGTTGAGTATCTGGTACTACTTGCGATAATTGCCCATTAAACAGAACCATAACTAGTACGCCTACTAGTCCACCAAACAAAATACCTCCTACTACATTCAAAACTGCATACTTTGGATTCCCATCTACTACACCAAGTATATAACCCGTTAGAGTGAGAACTACCAGAAGCAACCAATGAAGACGTAACACCTTCCATGACCAAACAAAAGCTGTCGTGGTCCGTATCTGTGTTTCCAATCCTGCCATCAATCCTGTAGCTACTCCAAAACCTGCCGCACTTAGTAAACCAATAGTTAACCCAATGCTTAAGCCAGCAACAATAAAACTCACTATTGCTCCAATCAGGATACAGATAAGAGTAAAGCTAACATGATAAAGTAAGCGTAATTTGTGATCAACCAACCAGTTTTTTTGCATTCGCTCGATATAAAACTCAGTTTGTCCGTGTCGCTTCATATGCTTTGCCAGGGAAGCGAGCCATACAACTGTTTGATGCGATGAGTAGCGTTTTTCGTAAGCACGTCGCTCAAGCATATGTTGAACATAATGCTCAAAAACCTTATCTCGTCGAAGGCCAGTTGAGCTCAAAATAGCTAGATTATCTGGCGTCCTTTCCTGATAGGTTAGCATCAATATATTGAGCATCAATGGCGTCGTTGCTAAATCGCGCAGTCCTTCGTCGTTCTGTAGTGCTGCGTGAATGGTCGATAGCTGTGGTCCTCCACTCGATAGATATGTATTAATTTGCTGTAGCGTTAGTGGTTGAATACGGACTGCCTTCTGTAGGGAGAGGCGTGCCGATTGAGAAGTGTATTCAATGCTACGACTGCAAACAGCTATAGAGGTAAGATTATGCTCCTGACGATACAGATTGAGAGCAGCAATACAGGCAGAACGATAAGGCAATGCAACCTCGTCGAGTCCATCCAGCAAGAGAAGCATTTGATCTGAAGCAAGCCAGGCGGCGGCGAGTGTACGCGGCACAGCATACTTATCATTCAGTTCGTCTATAATCCAGGTGGTCAAAGGAGGACGTTTCTCTGCCCATGAAGAAAGATTAAGAACTACAGGCATGGGATAGGATGGATTCCGTTCAGCACGCAGTAGCAGGCTGTTGGCGAGTTGCAGCAGGAGAGTTGTCTTGCCCGCACCTGGCTCGCCAAGAATAAGTAGTTCACCATTAGCGTCATCGAAGACTTGCGATATAGAAGTATCAGGAGGCAAAGGATGAGACGCTTGATCCGTTTCCTGCATAATCAGATGCCAGGGATTGAGCACAGCGTCCGGTTGCTCATGTAAACCCAGCACAAGCAGGGCAGTATCATGCAATGAACGCTCAAGCACACCGCTAATCCAGGTAGCCTGTATACGCTTGAGAAAACGCTGACGATTCTGGTCTACGTGCGTTGTAGGTTTCGGGCGCGTATCTTGTTTGAAAAGGAGAGGTGGCAGCGTAGCCGATGAAGATGCCTTAATCTCATCAATAGCTTCACGGATACCTAGTACAATATCATGGAAGGCTTGATCCTGATTGGACCACAATGTTACAGGACAAGCGTTGCGCGGCAAGCAAGGCAAAGCGGAGAAAGGAGCATTTTGCCAATCAACCGGACGGAGAATAATAGGGATCACATATGCAAGACCGCTCGCTTGACGCTGCAAAGCGTGCTGCATCTCGATCTGGTAACAATAGTCCGAAGCCATGAAATCAGGGCTGACCAGTAAGAGAATGAGAGAGGATGTATCAAGGTAAGAAGCAACTATTTTCGCACTCTCATCACCCGGCACAATTTTGTGATTATGCCACTCAGAGATGATACCTTGCCGACGCAGCAGGCTTAGATGCTTCTCTAATTGTTGGCGATACTCTTCATCTTCGGATGCATATGAGTAGAATACTTGAACTGGTAAGTTCACGTCTTGCAGTTCATCCTTACATTACTCACTTCAGATGACGACGCTTTTCCAGCTTGTATTATATATGCTTCGCGAACAAAAAGGCAATGTCTAAACAAACTAAAAAGGCAAGTAGTGCGGAGCAAATCAAAAGCTGTACTCCGTTCCGCTTGCCTGCAAGCACTACTTTAAAATGCTGAATGTGTCAGCATGTTGCATGAATCCATACAATAAAGTATCTAAATCTTTCGATTCTTAGAGCCTACGAGAGCGGCTACCCATAATCAGATTGTAAATCAATACAACCACTGCTATCACAATCAAGATGTGGATTAGTGAACCGGCAACATGAAAGGCAAAACCCAGCGCCCAGAGAATGACTAGTAAAACTACAGCGCCCCAAAGAAGACTTCCAAGCATGTCCTGTACTCCTTTTCAGTTCCCTACTGCCCGATAATTGCTACTCAATTCTCACCATCGATATAGTTCAATTAAGTATGCCCTGCAATATACACGTAACATCGAAGAAAATAGATTTGTGTAACACAATTTTTATTTGAAGGGAGGGATTAGAAAACAGAGAGATGAGGTTGATACGCGAGGTCGGGTTGTTTCGCTTTACGGAAGTGTGACGAGGGCGGTGGACGGCGTGTTCTGGCATGTGTTCTAGTAAGACAGAAATCTTACAACACATACACAAGTATGCTAATTCTAGCAACTGCTCCTACGGTTAGCAGTACATCAATATGTTTTGAAGAACATATTTGAAGTCTAGCAATTCCATCAGTTTGCTGGATCAGCATACTTGCGCATGAGCTACTTTTTCTAACAATCAATTCTCATTATAAGATTCAACACAATTGATTGCCGAAAGGCCACATCCTATGATTGACAGCATTCGAGTCTACACAAGGCTTCGTTCTCTGTCAACAAATTTAATTGCAATTGAAATGGCTATGTATAAACACAGCCATTTTAGGAAAGATCAGGATATGTTCCGTCAGAAACCTGAGAGGTGCTATGCCTTCACCCCGTCCTATTTCCTCTTGTTAGTAAGATGTTGTATCTCTTCGCGAATTTGCAGGTTTGCAAGCCGCGACTCTTGCACCATAAAGTACGCGCCTGCGAATATCATACACATTCCAAGAATTGTTAGACTCACTGGAAGCCAGGTGAGCGTATCGGCAAAGTAGCGGTCTATTGCAATGGAGAGACAGTCTATCACCAGCAGGCCCACCGCGAGAAAGAAGGCGGTTACAGCTCGCTCTGCCATTAAAGATCGGATGGCATAGCGCTCTAGCCAGCGTTTCGACACATCCTGCGTTTGGCCCAGTCTTCCCGCTTCCTCGTCGGATAGTTGTAGCATTGCCCTGGCACGATCAATGGCTCGCGCCAGCCGTTGCAACGCGGTCGCGACGAGAGAGGCGGAACCCAGAATGAGCAGGGCAGGTGTAATCATGGCGGATATGATGATGACTGCCTGGGAACTTGTGCTGTTCATTATCCTATTCTCCGCCCACCATTTCAAAGAGAATCGCGACAGCTTTTTGTGCTTTCGGTTGCGAAAAATCGCCGGCCAATTCTCCCGAAAGCGTTGCGATGGAGACGGTGGACGCTCCGGCCTGTGCAATACGGCGGAGTGCAGCATCTTCCGTACGCGCGCTGATTCCCGCAACGGCATCGATCACAATGAACATCCGATAGCCCAGGTCAGAGCCGGAGAGCGTGGGAAGTTGCACGGCAACTTCAGTGGCAGCGCCTGCAACCAGAATAGTCTTCCTTCCGGTAGCCTCAATCGCCTGCTTGATGGCCTGATTCTCGAACGAGTCGGCGCTCGTGCGATAGTGAATTGGCAGTTCTCCCAATCCCTGCGCAATCTCCGGCATAATGACTGCCGGGCTGCCATCATGCCCTCTGACTGCCGAGACGATCGCGGGCATTCCTAGTACCTGCGCAAGCCGTGAGAGTGCAAGTACGCCCTTCTGCAATCGTGGGTAGGGAACTGTGAGCGGCAAGTCTGCAATTCCTGCCTGCAAATCCGCGAACAGCACGAGTGTATCATTAACTGCTATCTTTGAATGCGCCATATCTGTCATCCTCCTTGAGATAGGGCTGAGAGGAGATATTTGCACCGGTATTGCTGCCTATGTACGTGCCTCTCCAACCATATCGACTTTGCTAAACCTTTGTAGCCGTTTATGCCATCATTGTAAAGCCAGAAGGGAGGAAAGTATTGGAGAAGCGTGCTCTTTTCCTATTGTAAATTCTTGCTATGCTCGCGTAAGAGTGCTTGTGGAGTGACTCCCACCAGGCGCTTGAAGGCGTTGGTAAAGTGGCTCTGGTCGAAGAAACCGACCCTGGCCGCAATTTCGGAGATAGACAATTTTCCCTGCATAAGCAAGCCTTTGGCCCGCTCAACGCGCGCATTGAGGACATATTGATGTGGAGTGACACCGGTAAACTGCTTAAATGTACGCGAGAAGTGATAAGTACTCATCCTGGCAACAAAGGCGAGTTCGGCCAGGGTGAGATGCTGATCGAGGTTAGCGTGAATATAATCGACTACGTCGCGCAGAGCCGAGGGGGAACGTAAGATCGCGGAATCTCGCTGAGTGGGCTTCCAGACTGTATAACGACGTAAAAGATGTGCAGAGAGCGTATTCGTCAGCGACTCTATGTAGAGAGATGAGGATAGATCCATACCATCATCGATCTCAGTCTTAAGGGCCAGGCCTATCTGCTGCAATAAAGGATCATGGATCTCTTGCTTGCTCTCAACAATCTCAGCACTATTGCGCGGAGCAAGTTCGCTTGCGGCCTGATTCACAAGAGAAGGATCGAGAAACACGAGCAGGAACTCAGTCTCCGCCTGCCAGCGAATCCATTGCTCTGAAGATGCAGGGTAAATGATAACCTCACCACTTGTCGCAGCATTATCATGCAGTTGACCGCCATCCACCCGCCTCTCCGTACGACATTCGCGCAACAAAATACAGATAGTATGCTGCGGTAAACACAACTTACATTCAGCCGGCGGCTGAAGATGATGCTCAACCTTGATGCCGTTCCAGGTCGCGCTTCCAGGGGAGGCGAGTGGAAAAGCGGTGTGCAGAGGCTGCATACCTCGATAACCTATATCCAGTCCTCCACTTTCAGCGCCATTAGCATCAAACATATATCCCCCCTATCATTGTACGATCTTTGCTATAGACTCTATCTTATAACGCCGCTCACAGCTTGTCTATTGCTGTGTGCTTATTGAATCCAGCACCGCCCTAGAGCCTGCTGATCCAATCAGCAGGCTCTAGGGCGGTGCTGGATTCAATAAGCACACACCATTAGCACGGGTTCGCGTGCTGAAGCAGCAGGCTCTAGTATACTTTTTTTGTGTCGCTACGCCGGCGGATTTGAAAACTTGTCAGCACGAGGAAACTGCTGTACCTTATAAAGAGGAATTATAAAAAGACGACCAGTCAAGCATTATCTGACTAAGGAGTAGGAAATATATGTCTGCAAATACGCAGGCAACGGCATCGGTGGCGCAGACGCGATTAAGCGGGCAGGAGGCCATCGTCGTTGATAATTTTAGCAAGCGATACGGCTCGCAGCGGGTCGTGGAGAACCTGCAATTCACAGTGCAGCGCGGCGAGCTCTTTGCACTACTAGGGCCGAATGGAGCGGGCAAGACCACGACGGTCGAGACGCTGGAAGGCTACCGGACGGCGGACGAGGGAAGCGTCCGCGTGTTGGGGCTGGACCCGATCCGGCAGGCGCAGGAACTCAAGCCACGCATAGGTGTCATGTTGCAGCAGGATGGGCTGTATCCCGCGCTCACTGCCTACGAGGTCGTTCAGCTCTTCGCCGGCTACTATCAAGATCCGCTGGACCCTAGAGCCCTGCTAGAGCGGGTTGGGCTGACCAGTGCGGCGAAAACTCGCTGCCGCCTGCTCTCAGGCGGGCAGAAGCGCAGGCTCGCCCTCGCCCTCGCCCTCATCGGCCGACCCGAAGTTGTCTTTCTCGACGAGCCCACCGCCGGCATGGACCCGCAGGCCCGCCAGACCACCTGGGAGATTCTCCGCGAACTCAAGCGCGACGGTGTCACGCTGGTACTCACCACTCACCTGATGGACGAGGCCGAGCGGCTCGCCGACCGCATCGCCATCATCGACCACGGCCGGCTCATCGCCCTCGACACACCTGGCAACATGACTGGCGTCCAGAATGCCAGCGTCGTCCGCTTCGTCGCCCCCGAAGGTCTCGACTGCCAGCAGCTCGCCGCCCTCCCTGCGGTTCGCACAGCCGAAGAGATACGCGCCGGCAGCTACCTCATCGAAACCGAGACCATCGATAACGCCGTCCCTATCTTCATCGCCGCCCTCACCGCCTGGCTGCGCGACAAAAACATCACCCTCTCCGAACTGCGCGTTGGACATGGCTCACTTGAAGACCTGTTCCTGCGCCTCACCGGCTCGGAGGCACGAGAATAACATTATGGCAACACAATCAACATTCGACTATACGAAAAACGGACAAAGCAGCAAAGCAGCTTCGAGTGTGCAACAGATCGCACAGCAGACGCGCTTTGAACTGCTTCTTACTGCGAGACGAGGCGAAAATGTACTGGTCACACTCATCATACCGGTTCTGCTTTTCGTCTTCTTCGCCTCGCTCAACCTCGTTCCCAGCCAGAATGGAAGTCCAGCCAATTTTCTCCTGCCGGGCATCCTGGCCATCGCGATCATGGCGGCAGGTATGGTCAACCTGGGCATTGCCACTGCATACGAACGCTACTACGGAGTCTTGAAGAGGCTGGGCAGCTCGCCTCTATCCAGAAGCGGCCTGATCAGCGCCAAGATCGTCTCGATTTTGATATTGGAGCTCGTCCAGGTACTACTGCTCGTAGGAGCAGCGGTAGCCTTCTACGGCTGGCGGCCAATGGGATCTTTGGGATTGACCTTGCTGGCAATCGTTTTAGGAACGATTACATTTGCAGGGTTGGGATTGGCGATGGCAGGGGCACTGCGGGCTGAGATAACCCTGGCGGGGGCCAACGCGCTCTTTCTAATTTTTATACTGCTGGGTGGTGGAATACTGCCCCTCAATCGCTTGCCGGCACCACTGGAGGCAGTGGCGCAGATTTTGCCTGAAACAGCACTCACACAGGCTTTGCAGCAAACGATGAGCGCGGGCGGCGGCTTTCCTGGTGGCGCGTTTCTGACGCTAGCAGTGTGGGCGGTGATCGTGCTGGCGGTGGCTACACGCACCTTTAAATGGGAGTAACAGGTTCCCTTCGATAGATTAAGGGAACCTGCTTCTGCTGCAAATGGGAAAGGAAGGTTAGGCATTGGGAGTTGTCGGGTAGATTGGTCGG